>Ga0207691_10000761_pt1 | contig 31887 bp, 30 predicted proteins | sample KBSM13metaG_FD_184327 | JGI IMG/M metagenome (GOLD analysis project Ga0207691, IMG submission 184327) | Miscanthus rhizosphere microbial communities from Kellogg Biological Station, Michigan, USA - KBS M1-3 metaG (SPAdes) (version 2) | ecosystem: Host-associated > Plants > Roots > Rhizosphere >...
ATCTCGCCGATCGCCTGTCGCTTGGCAGCTCGACCGCGGGGGCTACGATCCTCGTGCTCGATGACGACCCATCCATCCTGACGATCGTTCAGCTGCTGCTGGAGAGTGAGGGGGTGCGCAGCATGACGTGCGATACGCCGAGCGATCTTCACCAGCATCTCGCGGCTACCGCGCCGTCGCTGCTGGTCATGGATGTACGCATGGGCGACGTCTCCGGTATCGAGCTTGCGCGAGAACTGCGGACGCTACCGGCGTATCGTGATCTTCCCATCGTGCTGATCTCCGCCGACACCGAAGCGCGCACGCAGGAGCAGGCGAGACGCGCGGGCGTCGATGACTTCCTCGCGAAGCCCATCTCGGCTCCTGATCTCCGTGCCTGTATCGCGCGCCACCTCGAGCGCCAGCGCGTAGTGCGGCTGAGCGAGGGCCGCCATCCGGGCACCGGGTTGCCGTTGCCACCGCGCACGACCGCTGACGTCGGAGCGTTTGTCGGCTCTGCCGCGGAACACGGTCGCGGTATCGTGATGGCCATCGTGCGGCCGGACGTGGATGATCTCGCTGGCGATACCGCCATGGGATGGCTGCGCGAGACGCAGCGTATCGCGAACGCCGTCGCCGGCTCGTCGAGCGTGGTCGGCTATCACGACGGGGTCGCGCTGCTGGCGGTCCTCGAAGGCGACGCGGAGGTCGCGGAGTCATTGTTCGAAGCGCTCGTGTTCGGCCGTGACGAGGGCGCGCCAGTGTGGCGCTGCGGCATCGTGGATACGTCCGAGGTGGCGGCAGACGTGACCGCGCTGCGGCGTGCCGCCGAGGAAGCCATCGAGATCGCCCGCCAGGACCGAGCAGCGCCCGTTAGGCGCTGGCGTCAACAGGAGGCGGGGTTGGCGCCGCAGGTCATCCTCATCGAGGACGACGCCGCGTTGTCGGATATGATGCAATACGTCCTGCGCGCTTCGGGATTGAGCTTCCGCGCATACGCGAATGGCGAAGCCGCGCTCGAGGCCCTGATGGGCTTCCGAACCGAAGGCCGGCGCCCGCTCGTGCTCCTCGATGTCGACCTCCCGGGCCTCGACGGACACTCGGTGCACGAGCGCCTGCGCGAGGAGCGTCCGGACGCCTATGCCGTCGTGTTCATCACCGGCAACGCAGGCGAGGGCGATCAGGTGCGCGCCCTTCGTGCCGGCGCACTCGACTACGTCGCGAAACCTGTCGGCTTCCGAACACTGGCGGGCAAGATCCCGCTCTGGCGCGACCGCGCTGCCAGCTAGTCTTTCTCCGGCCTAACGACACAGGCATCATCTCGGGGTCGAACCTCTGATGCCTCCCCGAGCGCCCTGTGTCGAGTGCCTCACGCGGGCACGGCGACAGGACGTCGCGGTCGGCGGACCGCCAGCACGGCCTTGAGACGAAGCAGTAGATCCTGCTCGCGATCGCGCGCCTTCACGAACGCGTGCGACGGCGCGAGCGTGATGCCCTGAAGCTCCTCGTCGGAGAACTCGCGGGACGAGAACACGAGCACCGGGACGTCAGCGTACGTCGACAGTTGACGCAACCGCTTCACGAGGTCCATGCCCGGCGATCCGGGCGCCCACGGATCGATCACGATCGCGTCGAACGGCGATTGCATGAGCATCCGCCATGCCTCGTCAGGCGAGCCCACCGCGGTGACGGCTCCGACCGCTTCGCATAACGAGCGCAGCACGCTCAGCATGTCGCGATCGTCGTCGACGACCAGCAGGCGATGACGGCCTAACGCCGCAGAGCCAATCGACGCGCTCGGAGCGGTGTAGGGGAGCTCGGTGATGAACGTCGTGCCGTGGCCCGGTGCGCTATCGAAGCGAATGGAGCCGCCGTGTCGCTCGACAATCGCCTGCACGATCGCGAGCCCGAGACCAGCGCCACCCGCGGAACCGGCGGCATCCGCCTGCTGGAACTTGCCGAAGATGCGTCGCCGAAACTCGAGCGGAATTCCGGGCCCGCGATCGGCGACGAACACCACGACGCTGGTCGATGTCGTGCGCAGCGCCACGGTCACCGACTCTCCCCGCGGTGAGAAGCGTACGGCGTTCGAGATCAGATTCGTGAACACCTGCACGAGACGATCGGGGTCGCCGGTGACGATCGCGCTCGTCTCCACTGCGAGCACCAACGACACCTGTGCTTCCATGGCGACGGTGCGCAGCGATTCGACGGTCGTGCGCAGGATGTCAGCGAGCTCGCACGGCTCGCGACGGACGAACAGGTGGCCGCCCTCTATGCGTTCGACGTCGAGGATGTCGTTGATGAGTCGGATCAACCGCTCGGTGTTCTGCAACCCGATCTGGAGCAGGTCACGCGTCTTCGGCGCAACAGATCCAGTCGTTCCCGCGAGCACCAATCCGAGTGCGCCGCGAATGGCCGTGAGTGGCGTGCGAAGCTCGTGGCTCACGGTCGACACGAATTCCGTTTTCAGTCGCTCGACTTCCTTGAGCTGTCGGATGTCATCGCGCAGCCCAGTTTCGCGCTCGGCAACCGCCGCCGCGAGCGTGCCGAATGCCTGACCGAGTTGACCCAGTTCCCGGCTCCCGCCGGCGACAGAGCGAACCGCGGCGCGATGGTCGCCCGCCGCCAGCGCGCGCGCATCGAAGACGATCGCGTCGAGGGTGCTGGTGACGCGCCGCAGACTCGCGGTCGTGGCGAGCACGATCATCGCGAGAAGGAGCAGCCGAACGAGTAACGACTCGCGAGCGTCGAACTCGATCTGCGACGCCGCCTCCGCCTCGCTTTGCTCTGCCTGAATGCGCGCGATGCGTTCGAGCGCCTTCGTCGACGCGCGCGCACGCTCCATGAGCATCGCGACGTCGTCGCGCAGCGCCGCGACCGTATCCCGGGACGCGTCGGCGGCGCGGGCGGCGAACTGCCGATTGGCCGCCTCGGCCCACGAACCGATCGCTTGACCCACGCTGCTCGTGGCGGATGTCAGCGCCTCGTTGCTGCGCGCGAGCTTCGCCAGTGAGTCGAGTGTGGTGGCGATCTCTGCCTGACCGCGCCGATACGGAGCGAGGAACGCCGAGTCGCCCGTGAGCACGAACCCTCGTTGGCCCGTCTCCAGGGTCGTGAGCGCCGGCTCGATTCGCGCCGTGACGAGCACTGCCGCCTCAGCGCGCACGGCCGCATTCTCGGCGGCTTCACGATGTCCGCTCTGGAGGGAAACGATCTGCCGCGTCGTCGCCGCCCAGAGCACCACGACGCCCAGATTTGTGAGGACGAGCTGCGCTGCCAGCGAGCGCGAGCGCCACCAGCGGAGGGCCGCACGGTGGGTCGCGACGATCTTCGCGGTCATGCGGGGCGCGACGGCTCGCCAGGGCGCAGCAAGCCCACCGACGCCTTCCCGGCCGTCGGTTCGTTCAACCCCAAAGCGTCGACGCGCCCGCCAGGCGCGTGGTATGTTTCCACGTGCATCCCGCGTCGGGGATCCCGAGTCAGGTCCACCACTTCGATCGCATACCTGGAATGACGACCAATCGGCTTACCGAGCTACACGAAGCCGGCCAATCGGTCTGGCTGGATTTCATCGACCGGACGATTCTCCGAAATGGCGAGCTCGCGCGCCTGATCCGCGAGGACGCGCTGTCCGGCATGACGTCGAATCCGACCATCTTCGAGAAGGCGCTCGGTGAGGGCGACGAGTACGACGATCAGATCAAATCGGCGCCGCCCGGATTGACCGCCTGGGACCTGTTCGAGCTCGTCGAGACGACCGATGTCCGGTCCGCGTGCGACATCTTCGCCGACACGTACCGCACCGGAAACGGCGGCGACGGCTACGTATCGATCGAGGTCTCGCCCGGCGTTTCCAGCGACACGGCGGCCTCGGTGGCCGAGGCGAGGCGGCTGTGGTCGACAGTCGACCGGCCTAACGTGATGGTGAAGATTCCGGGTACGGCCGAGGGCGCGCGTGCGGTCCGCTCGCTCATCGCCGATGGGATCAACGTGAACATCACGTTGCTGTTTTCCATTGACGCGCATCGGCAGGTGATCGAGGCGTACATGGGTGGCCTCGAGGACCGCCTGGCGGCGGGCAAGGACATCGCCGGCATCGCGTCGGTGGCGAGCTTCTTCGTGAGTCGTGTCGACTCCGAGGTCGACAAGCGCCTCGACGCCATCGCCGCAAAGGCAGATCCCGCCACGAAGGATCGTGCGATGGCGCTCAAGGGTCGCGCGGCGGTGGCAAATGCGCAGCTCGCGTATCAGCTGTTCCGCGACTCGTTCAGCAGCGACCGTTGGGCCAAGCTTCAAGCGCGCGGCGCGCGTCTCCAGCGTCCGCTGTGGGCCAGCACGAGCGCAAAGAACCCCGCGTATCGCGACGTGGTGTACGTCGAGGAGCTCATCGGGCCGGATACGGTCAATACGATGCCTCCGGCCACGATGGACGCGTTCAGGGACCATGGCGTCGTCGCCCGCACGGTCGATCGCAACACACGGGAAGCGCAACGCGTGATGGAACAGCTCGCGGAGATCGGGATCGATTTCAACGACGTCACGAAGAAGCTGCTCGTCGATGGTCTCGCGAGCTTTCAGAAGTCGTTCGACTCGCTCATTGCGGGTCTCGAGAGAAAGACCAAGACACTCGGTCGGCCGATCGGCGCCAGTCGCTGATTCGCGCCACTGACATCGCGGTCGCCGACTCTCGGAGTCTGCGACCGCCCGGCGGTGCATTTCGCATCGCGCGTGATGACGTTCCCCCATCGTTTCCCTATCACTCCGTGCCCACGAACCACCAACCGCGCACGAAGGTCGTCTGTACGCTCGGCCCTGCCACGTCGACGCCGGAGGCCATCGGCGCACTCATGGACGCCGGGCTCAATGTCGCTCGCATCAACTTCTCACACGGTACACACGAACAGCATGCGCGCACGATCGCGATCGTTCGCGATCTGGCGAAACAGCGAGAGCGTCCGGTCGCGATTCTCGGCGACCTCCAGGGTCCACGCATCCGCATTGGCGATCTGGACGCGCCACGGTTACTCGAACCGGGGTCGGACGTCGTCTTCTGTCCGGAGCATGACGCCCGGCCCGGCGAGATGCCGGTCACGTACGTGGCGCTCGCCGACGACGTACACGTCGGTGACCGCATCCTCGTCGACGATGGTCTGATCGAGCTCGTCGTTCTGGACGTCGAGACGCCTCGCGTCACCGCACGCGTGGTACACGGCGGTGAGGTGAAGAGCCACAAAGGCATCAACCTTCCCGGCGTCAACGTCTCGGCGCCGTCGATCACGGACAAGGACCGTGTCGATGCGGCGTTCGCTGTCGAGCAGGGACTCGACTACGTCGCATTGAGCTTCGTCCGTCGAGCCGCGGATATCGCCGAACTGCGTGCACTTCTGCCGACGACCGTGCTCATCATCGCCAAGATCGAGAAGGACTCCGCGCTCGAGAACATCGAGAGCATTCTGCGCGAGTCCGACGGCGTGATGGTTGCGCGCGGGGATCTGGGCGTCGAGCTGCCGTTCGAGGAAGTCCCGATCGCCCAGAAGAAGATCATCAAGTACGCGAACCTTATTGGGCGGCCGGTCATCACGGCGACGCAGATGCTGGAGTCGATGATCGAGAATCCTCGGCCCACGCGCGCCGAAGCCAGCGACGTCGCGAACGCGATCATCGATGGAACGGACGCGGTGATGCTGTCGGCCGAGACGGCGGCCGGCGCGTATCCGCGACTCGCGGTGCAGGCCATGCGCCGCATCATCGCCGAGATCGAACAGCATCCGTTCAAGCGGGCGCGCGACGGGTACATCGGTCCTGAGATCATCGCGACCACGGAGGAAACGATCGCCGCCGCGACGGACACGGCGCAGCGGATGCTTGGCGCTCCAATCATCATCGTCTTCACGAAGAGCGGCTCCAGCGCGCGTATCGTGTCGGCGCATCGTCCCGCCGTGCCGATCCTGGCGCTGACGGACGTTCCCCGCACGTACAGCCAGCTCGCGATGGTGTGGGGTGTGATCCCGCAGCTCGTGCCCCACTGCGCGACCTACGAAGCCATGGTCGCGCGTGCGCGTGACGTCGTGCTGTCGCGCGGGCTCGCGAAGGAAGGTGATCGCGTGCTCGTCACGGCAGGCGTACCCTTCGACGTTCCCGGCACCACCAACGTGCTCCGCGTCGAGCGCGTGTGAAGCTCACGTTCCTCGGCACCGGCACGAGTTTCGGCGTCCCGCAGATCGGGTGCAATTGCGCGCGCTGTCGGTCCGCCGACCCGCGTGATCGACGGACCCGTGTCGGCGCGGTCGTCGAGACGGAGCGCGGGACGCGCCTGCTGATCGATACGCCGCCGGAACTACGGCTGCAGCTGGTGACGAACGGCATCGATCGCGTGGACGCTGTGCTGTTCACGCACGACCACGCGGATCACACGCACGGCGTGGACGACATTCGCGCGATCACCGTTAGGCGCGACGCCCCGCTGCCGATGTACGGTCCACCCTCGACGCTCGAGAACCTCGCGAAGCGATTCCCGTATATTTTCGACGACAACATTCGTCCCGTCGCGGGAACGTCGAAGCCGGAGGGGGACGCGCGTCCCCTGGCGGGCGACGAGACGGTGACGATCGGCGACATCGATGTGACCGCCGTGCCGGTGCCGCACGGCAAGATGACGGTCTACGCCTATCGCATTGGCCCGCTCGCCTACGTGACCGACGCGAAGACGATTCCGCCTGCGGCAATGGAGCATCTGCGCGGCGCGAAGGTGCTCGTCATCAATGCGCTGTTCCGGACCGAGCATCCGACGCACCTGAGCATTCCCGAAGCGGTGCGTGCAGCGCGTGAGATCGGAGCCGACCGCACGTTCCTCACGCATCTGACGCACGACAACTTCCACGCGGATCTCGAGGCCGAGCTGCCGCGAGGCGTTTCACCGGCATTCGACGGCCTCACGATTCGCATTGACGAGTCGTGAAACGCCGCGTGTGCTGACACGCGGCGCAGGGGTTGCTTCAGCTCTCGAGCGCGCTCAGCTTCCCGGAACATCACCCGAGTAGTCGGCTTTCTCCCGAGGCGGCACATGCCGGAGCAAGTGAAGACGCGGACGTCCCCGCTTGGCGATGCGATCAGCGTCAAGAACGAACGCGTCACCGTATTGCGCGAGGCAGATCTCGCGTCGCCCAAGATGGACGCCCTGGTGCGCGAGGCGGTGTTCGCGACCGGCGAGCAGCGGGACCACGCCCGATGGCTCATCTGGGAAATTGGTGAGGCCGTCGGCGTGCGCGCAGCCTCTATCAACGGACTCTATATGGCGCGCGGCCGCGGAGAGCTTCACGGCTTCACGGTTCCCGCCATCAACGTCCGTGGGGCCGCGTACGACACGGCGCGATCGATCTTCCGAACCGCCAACAAGCTCAAGGCCGGCGCGTTCCTGCTCGAGATTGCCCGGTCGGAGATCGGTTACACCGACCAGCGCCCTGCCGAGTACGTGTCGGTGATGCTCGGGGCCGCATTGCGCGAGGGCTTCCGCGGGCCGGTATTCATCCAGGGCGATCACTTCCAGGTCAACGCGAAGAAGTTCGCGGTGGACCCTAACGGCGAAGTGGCCGCGGTGAAGCAGCTCGCGCTCGAAGCGATCACGGCCGGCTTCTATAACATCGACGTCGATACGTCCACGCTCGTCGACCTGTCCAAACCTGATCTCGCGGCGCAGCAACGGCTGAACTACGAGACCTGCGTCGACATCACCCGCTACGTGCGTGAGCTGCAGCCAAAGGGGGTCACGATCTCGGTCGGTGGCGAGATCGGCGAGGTCGGAACGGAGAACAGCACCGTCGAAGAGCTGCGGGCATTCATGGACGGCTTCAACCGCACGCTGGCCGAGCGCTGCCCGCCGGGCACGGACGGTCTGTCGAAGATCAGCGTGCAGTCCGGCACGTCGCATGGGGGCGTCGTCCTCGCGGACGGCTCGATCGCGGACGTCGCGCTCGATCTCGACACGCTCGCGCGCCTCTCGAAAGAGGCCCGCGAACGATACGGGCTCTCGGGCGCTGTCCAGCATGGCGCGTCGACGCTCCCAGACACGGCGTTCCACAACTTCCCGCGGACCGAGACGGCCGAGATTCACCTGGCGACGAACTTCCAGAACATGCTGTTCGATCATCTGCCTGCGCCGCTTCGGCAGGAGATCTACGACTGGCTCAAGACGAACGCCAAGGACGAGCGCAAACCGGCTGACACGGACGAGCAGTTCTTCTACAAGACGCGGAAAAAAGCGCTCGGCCCGTTCAAGCAGCGCCTCTGGGATCTGCCGGAAGACGTGAAGGCAGCCGTTGCCAAGGCCTACGACGCGAAGTTCGAGTTCCTGTTCACGCAGCTCGCCGTTGGCAACACCGCAGCCGCGGTAGGCGAGCACGTGAAAGCGGTGCGGTTGCATCGCCCGATGCCCGGTACGGCCGGGTACGAGAACGTCGCCGCCGCCCCAGACGACATGGACCTGAGTGACTGATAGCGGCTCGGCGCTCTGGGCCGAAGCGTTTCAGGCGCTGGCAAACCACGTCGCGCACGACTTCCGCAACGCCTTGAACGGCGTTGCGGTGAACCTCGAGGTGGTGCGCGGCCGATCGGCTCGCGGTGCCGAGGCGGCGGCGATCGCGCCGTTTGCCGCCACGGCCGCGGCCCAGTTCGAGCTGGCGACTGCGGGAGCGGAAGCGCTCCTCGGATTTGCTCGGCCCGAGCCGGCGCCAGCGGACGTAGCGGCAGTGGTGACCCGCCTGTCGCGACTCGTTGCGTTGTGCGGGGTAGGAGGGGTCAAGGTCAATGACGAGAGCGACGGCCGTGCTCGAACGAGCGCGCCCGTCGAGCTTGTCCGGGCAGCGGTGGCGCGCAGTGTGCTAGCCGCTCTCGCGAACGGCGACGCGATTTCGTGCGAAATCGCTGTCGATGACGGTATCTTTCTCCGCGTTACGGGAGCGACACACGTACCACCGCTCCCCGATGCTGAGATCGTTGCCATCGCGCTTGCACACGGCGTGCGCATCGCCGTGAGCGAACGATTCCTCGAGCTTCGCTTTCCGGCAGTCGATCCACGCGCCACTCCAGACGTCTCTTCATGAAGAAGCCGAAGATTCTGATCGCTGACGACGACCGTTCCATCACCGATGGACTGGGCGCCATCCTGTCGGACGAGGGCTACGAAATCGAGGTAGCCCTCGATGGCCAGAAGGCCATCGACCGCTTGGCGACCGACACGTTCGGTGTGGCGCTCGCGGATCTCATGATGCCCAAGCTCGACGGTCTCGCACTGCTCAAGGAGCTGCAGGCGCGCGGCATCGCGACGGAGTGCATCATCGTGACGGGCCAGGCGACCGTCGATTCCGCCGTTCAGGCAATGCGGCAGGGCGCCTACGACTATATCGAGAAGCCCCTGAACGCCGAGAAGCTCAACCGGCTCAAGGCGCTCATTCCGAAAGCGCTCGACAAGTTCAACGATCGCCAGAAGATCAAGGAGCTCGCATCGACAATCGAGGGGCTCACCCACTATGGTGAGCTCACGGGACAGTCGGAAGCCATGCGCTCCGTCTACCGCGTCCTCGATGCCGTCGCACCCTCCACGGCGAGCGTCCTCATCCTCGGCGAGTCCGGCACGGGCAAGGAGCTCGTCGCGCGCGCGATTCACAACAAGAGTGATCGCGCGAAGGGCCCGATCTTCGCGCTGAACTGCGCGGCGCTCCCGAAAGACATTCTCGAGAACGAGCTGTTCGGTCACGAGAAGGGCGCCTTCACCGGTTCGACGAACGAGAAGGCGGGCGCATTCGAGATGGCGCATGGCGGCACGATCTTCCTCGACGAAGTCGCGGAGATGGCGCCCGATATCCAGGTCAAGCTGCTGCGCGCGCTGGAGTCGCGTTCCATTCGGCGCCTTGGCGGGAAGCGCGAGATTGCGGTGGATATTCGCGTCGTCGCGGCGACGAACCGGAATCTGCAGAAGGCCATCGCCGAGGGAGAGCTGCGCGAGGACCTGTATTATCGGCTCGCCGTTGTCGAGATCTTTCTGCCGCCGCTCCGCGAGCGCCTCGGCGATGTGAAGTTGCTCGCGAACGAGTTCCTCGCGCGTTATGCACAGCAGAATGGCAAGAAGGTCACCGGCTTCGATAACGACTCCTGGTCGTGGATTCTGAACTATCGATGGCCGGGGAACGTGCGCGAGCTGAAGAACGCCGTCGAGCGCGCGGTGATCATGGCCACCGGACCGGTGATCACGGTTGCCGACATCGCACCGCGCCATCTGCAGCCTGGCGCGGAGGGCACCGACGCGTACGGGTCGCCGTCGTCGCCGCCGCGTCGCCGCGCCACGGATCGCACTGGCGCGTCGAACGGCGATCACGGCGGAGCAATGGTGATGGGCATGACGCGTGACGAACTGTTCGATGAGTTCTCGCGGTTTGTCAGCGCCCGCGTTGATGCAGCACGACGTGCGACCGCGGACGCTTCGGCGGATGATGGTGAGGAGCCTGGGGCAAACCGCGATGACGAGCCGAGCGATGCGGTAGTAGTCGAGCGCGCCCAGCCGGCGAAGGTGCACGCGAAGGCGAAGTCGAAGAAGCGGCGTTAGGCGATCTCGCTTACCGCGTTGGTGACCGATCACGACCCGCGCCGCACAAGCGGCGCGAGATGACGAGGAGAGGCTATGCGTAGGGTGGATTACGACGACGAACCAGCGGTCATCATCGAACGGCACTCGGGTGGAGTGGGCGCGTTCCTCCTCGGCGTCGCGGTCGGTGCGGCCGCGGCCCTGCTCCTGGCGCCGCAGTCCGGCGCGGAGACTCGACGGGGCATTCGTCGGGGCGCGCGACGCGCGACGCGAGCGGCGCAGGATGTGGCCGGCGATATCACGACGTCGGTGAACGAAACGTTCGAGCAGGCACGCGGTCGCGTCGAGCAGGGGCTCGATACGGCGCGCCAGGCGATCGACCTCAAGAAGCGTCAGGTGTCCCGCGCCATGGAAGCGGGTCGCGCGGCGGCGCAGCAGGCGCGCGATGAGCTCGAGCGTCGAATCGCCGAAACGAAGGCTGCCTACAACGCCGGCGTCGACGTCGCGCGGTCGGGCAGCCCGGCGTCGTTGCCGACACCCGCAGACCTCGAGTCGGACGAGCCCGACCGGTAGCTTCGGCGCTCGCGGACCGTAGCGTGGCGCGACGTCCTCTCCTCAGTCGGGTTGCCTGGACGCTTAGCGATTACGCGAAGCGTGTCTGGGATAACGCCGGTGAAGACAACATTTTCTTCCTGGCGGGTGGGATCGCGTTCAACATCATGCTCGTCGCGGTTCCGTTCGTGCTGCTACTCGTGTCGGGACTCGCCACGCTGCTCAATCATTCGGCGGACCAGACGTTCGCCGATGTCACCGCGATCATCGACAGCCTGCTGCCGCCACACGCGGAGACGACCGAGAGCCCCGTCCACACTATGCTCATCGACATCATCCGCACGCGTGGCGCGGTTGGTGTCTACAGCGCCGTCGGCTTCATCTGGTTCTCGACGCGCCTGTTTGGCTCGCTGCGGAGCGTGCTCGCGGACGTCTTCGACATCGAGACGGATCGCGGGATCATCGCCGGGAAGCTGTTCGACATTCAGATCACGATCATGTCGACGCTGCTGCTCGTGGCGTATACCGCGCTGAGCGCCTACCTCGCGCTCGCGACGACGCGAGGCGTGCAGATCATCGAGCGGCTCGGCATCCGCGCCGACGTGATGGGCACGGTGGAGTACGTGTTAGGCAGGTTCGTCGCGTTCACGTTCGTCGCGCTGATGTTCTTCGGCCTGTACAAGTTCTTGCCGAACCGGCGCATCCGCTGGCAGACAGCGTTGCTCGCCGCGGTGTTCACGAGCACCATGTTCGAACTCGCGAAGAACGTGTTCACCGCGTACGTCGCGGAGTTCGACCCGGGGTCGGTGTATACGGGAACGCTGTACGCGCTGGTGATCATCGTGTTCTGGGTCTACTACGCGGCGATGATCTTCATCCTCGGCGGGGAAGTGGGGCAGGTGTACGAGCTGCGCCGCGTGAGGCGATTGCAGCGGGAAACATTTGAAGACTGAGAGAAGAAGCCATCAGCTATCGGCTATCAGCTCTAACAACGCCGAACCCTCGGGACGTTTCTCCTGGCGAGGGAAGCATCCCGAGGGTTTTCCGTTTTGCCGTTAGCTGATAGCTGATAGCTGATAGCTGATAGCATTCTCCCCTTGGCCTAAAGGTTGCCCTACAGATGAGCGTTCGCACTCAACTGGAGGCCTACCGTGCGGAAGACAGCTTTGACCCTCGCGATCGCGGCGCTGACGGCGGTGGCCGCGTGCAAGAAGACCGGAGAGAACGAGTTCCAGGTGCAGACGCCGAACGTCGACGTCAAGACCGATACGAGCACCATCAAGACGCCTGACGTCGATATCGTCAAGGACACGGCGACCGTGGCCGTCCCGAAAGTCGACGTTCGAAAGGATTCGGCCAAGGTGGCCGTGCCCAAGGTTCGCGTAACGAAGCCGTAATCGCCCTGGAAGCACTGGGCTCGCGGAACACTGGTTAGGCGACTCGTCGCATCCGGTGTGTGGGATGGGCGATGGGCGGGAGTGGCGATGCGGCCACGCTCGCCCACACGCCGTTTGTGACGTTAGGTTCCCGGGATGCCCATTGACCTTCGCAGCGATACCGTCACGCGGCCAACTGCCTCCATGCGGCAGGCCATCGCCGTCGCGGACGTCGGAGACGACCACCTCGATGGTGACCCGACCACGCGCCGGCTTGAAGCGCGCGTAGCGGACCTACTCGGGAAAGAGGCGGCGCTGTTCTTTCCCACCGGCACGATGGCGAACCAGTCCGCGATTGCGGTGCACTCGGTGCCTGGGACCGAGATGCTAGTGGACGGTGACGCGCACGTCGTGAATCTGACCGGGGCGGGCATAGCCGCGCTGACAGGAGTCCAGCCACGGTTCATTGTCCCGTCGGGTCGCACCTGGGACGCTCGTGACCTCGAGCGCGCCGTTCGGCCACCGTCACGCTACGCGCCGCGGCCGTCGCTCGTCTCCATCGAGAACACGCACAACGGCGCAGGTGGGGTGGTCACACCCCTCGAGTCGCTGCGTGACATCTCGCGTGTCGCGCGTGCGGTGGGGATTCCGTTGCACCTCGACGGCGCGCGACTCTGGAACGTGGAAGCTGCCACGGGCGTTGCGGTCGCGGACTACGCCGCCTGCGCCGACACCGTGATGGTGTCGTTCTCCAAAGGGTTGGGCGCTCCGGTCGGCGCCGCCCTGGCGGGTCCGAGCCGTCTCATCGACGCCGCATGGACCTTTCGCAAGCGCTTCGGCGGTGCGCTGCGACAGTCAGGCATCATTGCTGCCGGGGCACTGTTCGGGCTGGAACATCACCGCGACCGGCTGGTGGAGGATCACGCGAACGCCACACGGTTCGCGAAGATGGTGGCCGAATGCACCACGGTGAACGTCGTTTCGCCTGATACCAACATCGTGATGGTCGATGTGCGATCACCGTTGACTGCGGCTGACGTCGCCCGCGCTGCGGCCGCGCGAGGTCTGCTCGTCAGCGTCTGGACCTCGACGCGAATCCGCGTAGTCACGCATCTCGACGTCACGCCGGCACAGGTCGACGAGGCGGCAACGATCCTTCGCGAAGTGCTCGAACGCGGTTGAATCGCGGTGTGTGGCCGGCTACCTTTCCCGGTGCTCCAGGTCCCGAAGGGCGTGAGCCCGCTAACTCCGTCAGGACCCCGAAGGTAGCAGCGGCATGTGGTGTCTTGCGTCGCTTCGTCAGACCTGGAGTATCGCGGTGAGCAGTGGCCGCTGGGGACAGCGAACGAGGAACCGCCCAGGCGGTTCGAACGTCCGCAGGCCAGCAGCCCGCCCACCCGGCGAAGCAGCACTGAAGCAGTACTGAAGCACCACCACGCTTGATCGCGCGAGCGACGCGCGAAAGATTCGGAGCCTCGCTCGAGTGCCACGGCGGCGTCGAGCGAGGCTCCGTCGCGTCGGAGCCTCCGCCGTTCCGTTCTCAGTTCCGGTTTCTCGTTCCCGACAGTAATGCTCGCCCTCGCGCGCAAATACCGTCCGCGCAACTTCGCGTCCGTCGCGGTCCAGTCGCACGTCTCGAACACGCTCAAGGGCGCAATCGCCCGCGGTCGCGTGGCCCACGGCTACCTGCTGTGCGGCCCGCGGGGCGTCGGGAAAACGACGCTCGCCCGCGTCCTCGCGATGGCGCTCAACTGCGAGAATCGCGCGCCCGACGGCGAGCCGTGTGGCGTCTGCGATTCCTGCCAGCGCATCTGGAGCGGGTCTGCGAGTCTCGACGTGATCGAGATCGACGCAGCGTCCAACCGAGGCGTCGACGACGCGCGGGACCTGCGTGAACGCGCGATGTACGCGCCATCCGGCGACGATCGGTACAAGGTCTACATCGTCGACGAGGCACACATGCTCACGCGCGAAGCGTGGAACGCGCTGCTCAAGGTACTCGAGGAGCCACCACCGCGTGTCGTCTTCGTGTTCGCGACGACGGAACCGCAGAAGATCGCGCAGGCGGCCGCACCGGTGCTGAGCCGGCTGCAGCGTTTCGACTTCCGGCGCATCGGGCCCGCTGACGTGAAAGCCCGTCTCCAGGCCGTGCTCGCGGACGAGCACATCGAGGCCGAGCCCGAAGCGCTCGCGATGATCGCGCGCGCGGCCGATGGCTCGATGCGCGACGCCCTCAGTCTCACCGACCAGTCGCTGTCGTTAGGCGAGGGGGCGCTCACGGCCGAACGCGTTCGCGACGCACTCGGGATCGTGCCCGAGGACGAGTATCTCGCCGTGCTCGATGTCATCGCCGCGCGACGCGCCGGTGACGTCTTCCCGCTGATCCAGCGTCTCGGCGATTCCGGAGTCGACTTCGGCATCTTCCTCACCGGACTCGCCGACATGCTCCGCGCGCAACTCGCTGTCGTGCTCGGGTCTTCCACGGTGGAAGTGTCCGATCGTGCGCGCGCCACGCTCGAAGCGCGACGTGATCGTATCTCTGCCGGTGACCTGCTGCGAATGCTCACCGCCATCGGCGAGCTCGAGCAGCGTTTTCGTAAGAGCGGGCAGCAGCAACTACTTCTCGAAACGCTCCTGATTCGATTTGCGCTGCTCGACCGCACAGTCGCCATCGAGGACGTCTTGCGCGGACTCGGCGATGGCGGGAATTCGGGATCGCGAGGCGCGTCGTCGGGCGGCGCCCCGTCAGTGCGGTCGTCCGCGGCGCAGAGTAGCATCGCCCCCGATGTCCCTCGGCGAGCAATGGCGGAACCCCCTGGGCCGCCAGCCGATCGTCCCGTCGCCCCGCCAGTCGTCCGCGATCGCGATCCGGGCCCGCGTGGCGAGCCGCCGTGGGGACCGTCGGCATCGTCGACGACGGTGTCCGCGGCGCGCGCACCGACGGTCGCAGGCGCCGCGACGGCCACCGCTACGGTGTCGCGCGTGCAGTCGCGCGCGCCGTCAGCGGTCACGGCCACATTGCCGACGATCAACGTGCTCACGGAACGATGGGACGACATCGTCGCTGCCGTTCGAGAGACTCGCGTTCTGCTTGCACCGTATTTGGAGCAGGCAGTGCCGTCGGCCATCTCGGCCGTCGGGTTGCTCACGATCCGTGTCGACGACGTCGCGTCCGCTGACGGCCTCGACATGGGGAAGGCGGATCTACTCGGCGTCGTGAAATCCTTCTACCCGGCGGTCGATCGGATCGCGATCGCGCGGCCCGAAGGGAAGGCCGCCTCCGGTGCATCACGGCGCGTTACTGAAGAGGAGATTCGTGAGCAGCGGATGGCATCACTCAGGAAGCAGGATCCCGTACTCCGGGCAGCGATCGACGCGCTCGATCTCGAGCTTCTGGACTGATTCTTCCAGCGTCGACCAGAGACAGAAACACCACAGAGGCAGGCACGTCCGTGTCCGCTTGCGGTGCGACGCGAGCGCCGAATAGCTTTTCGCCACTTCACCAGAGCCCAAGCGTCTCGATGGCCGACATCATGAAGATCCTGCAGCAGGCGCAGCAGATGCAGGGGCAACTCAAGAAGATTCAGGACGACCTCGAATCTCGCACCGTCAACGCGGCGTCGGGCGGCGGCATGGTCTCCGTCGAGGCCGACGGAAAGGGTCAGATCCGCAAGATCAAGATCGACCCGACGGTCGTGAACGCATCGGACGTCGAGATGCTCGAGGACCTCGTTCTCGTGGCGGTGGTCGAAGCGCAGAAGAAGGCCGCGGATCTGGCGCAGGAGGAGATGGGCAAGCTCGCAGGCGGGATGAACCTCCCGTTCAAGCTGCCGTTCTGAGAGCCGCGTCAGGCGGTTCCCGCTAGTGTCCGCTATCGAGGATCTTGCAACGGAGCTCTCACGCCTCCCCGGCATTGGCCGGAAGACGGCGTTGCGGCTCACGTACCACCTCCTGCGGCAGCCGGCCGAGCTCAGCCAGCGGCTGGCAACGGCGCTCGTCACGCTCGCTGAGCGAGTCCGGCCATGCACTCGGTGCTTCAATCTGACCGAGGAAGAGTTGTGTGCGATTTGCCGTGATCAGAGGCGTGACGCCGCGCTCATTTGCGCCGTCGAAGAAGCGTCGGATATCGGCGCAATCGAACGCGCCGGTGAGTTCAGAGGCCTGTATCATGTACTCGGTGGCCGGCTCTCGCCGCTCGATGGCGTCGGCCCCGAGGATCTGACCATCGACCGCCTCGTGGATCGTGTGTCGCAGGGTGGAGTTCGCGAGGTGATCATCGCCACAAATCCGAGTCTCGAGGGGGAGGCAACAGCGTTGTACGTTCAGCGACAGCTTGCACCCTATCGTCTTGCCGTCACGCGGATCGCGCGTGGGCTTCCCGTTGGCGGCGACCTCGAATACGCAGACGGCGTGACCATCGCGCAGGCGCTTTCCGCACGCCGGGAGATGGTCTGAGCCATGGTGTTCACGTCGAGCGCGCGCGGATCGCGCCTGGTCGCGCTGGGATTCGTGGGTGGCTTTGCGGCCGGCATTCTGCTCTGGAGTCGCGAGCAGCACGCGCGGAAGCGCGACCTGTTCAACGCCCGTCCGATGCGCCGGTTCGCGGCGCTGAGCTACCTCCGCGGGCAACGCACGCCGGAAACGGCGAGCCTGCTCAGGGACTACATTCGCTGGGAGCAGCGCGATGATTTCAAGCGCCGCGCCCGCCGACTCCTCGATCGGGTCGAGCGCCAACTGGCCTGACGCTTCGGCCCAACCACGAGATCCATGCCCGTAGGTGCTACGAGCTGGTCGTTCACCGAGGATGATTTCGGGGCGATCAACCAGTTACTGCAACGATTTCTGTACGATACCAACGCTCGCTGCGCGCTCCTGGTAGATCGCAGCGGCCAGCTCGTGACGACGGTCGGTGAGAAGCCGACCTTCGACGCGACGGCGTTCGCGACGCTCACCGCGGCGGACTTCAGCGCGAACGATCAGCTGGCAAAACTGATTGGGGAGACCGACTTCAACACTCTCTTCCATCAGGGAGAGCGAGAGTCGATGCTCCTCGCGGACGTCGCGCGGCGCGTCATTCTCGTCGTGTTGTTCGACAACCGGACGACACTCGGACTCGTACGCCTGAAGATGCGACAGACTGTCGACGAGCTGTCCCGGTTGTTCGAGGAAGTGTTCCGCCGAAGCCAATCTGGTGCCGGCCAGCCTAACGTTCTCGCCGATGCCGACGACGAGATCGACCGATTGTTCCAGTAACGCGAGGCCGACCCGATGTCGATGATCAACTACGCCTCGCGCGAGATCAACTGTAAGATCGTGTATTACGGTCCGGGACTCGGCGGCAAGACGACGAACCTCGAACACGTCTACGGCAAGGTCTCACCGAGCACGCGCGGGAAGCTCATCTCGCTCGCGACGGAAACGGAGCGGACCCTGTTCTTCGACTTCCTGCCCGTGGACCTCGGAACGATCCGCGGTTTCAAGACGCGTTTCCATCTGTACACTGTGCCCGGGCAGGTGTACTACAATGCGAGCCGGAAGCTCATTCTGAAAGGCGTGGACGGCATCGTGTTCGTCGCCGACTCCCAGATGGAGCGTATGGAGGCGAATCAGGAGTCGATGCAGAACCTGTACGACAACATGGCCGAGTACGGGTACGATCTGCCGAAGATGCCGTTCGTCATCCAGTACAACAAACGCGATCTGCCGAATGCCGCGCCCATCCGCGACTTGCAGGCACAGCTCAACCCAGGGTGGGAAGTGAGTGACGCCGCTCGGCAGCGCGTGGCGCCGGACCCGTACCACGCCGGCGAGAACCTGATCGAGCAGATTCCCACTGGCGAATGGGTGGAACGCGCGACGTATTTCGAAGGGGTCGCGGTCAGCGGCGACGGAGTGTTCGACACGCTGAAAGCGGTCAGCAAGCTGGTGCTCAAGTCGCTCGCCTAGCGCCTGGTACGCCGTCACGATTTCCACTGCCGTCCACCGCAACGCCGTCCACGTGAACCTGCCTAACGCGATCACCGCCGTCCGCATTGCCGTCGCGCCGGTCGTGGCGTGGATGGTGATCATGCCGTCGTGGCCACTGCGCCTCGCCGCGTGGGCGCTGTACGTCGCGGCCGCGGTGACCGACTACTACGACGGCAAGCTCGCGCGGTCGCGCAACCTCGAGACGGACCTCGGGCGGCTCCTCGATCCGATTGCCGACAAGCTCTTGCTGCTCTGTACGCTCGGGCCGATGTGGTGGCTCACCCGCGGGCTCCCGCTGGTGTCGCCGCTGCCGGCGTCGGACGACTGGGCGGTCCCGGGAACGATCGGCCCCGTGATGTCGGGTCCGCACGAAGCGTGGCCGCTGGTGACCCCGTTTGGCCTCGTGAGCTTCCCGTTGTGGGTCGTGCTCGTCGTGCTCGGGCGCGAAGCGCTGATGACGATCTTCCGCCAATACGCCGCACGCCGAGGCATCATCATCTCGGCCATCGGCCCGGCGAAATGGAAGACGGGCTTTCAATCGGCGTGGGCGGGATCGGCGTTCTTCTGGTTCTTCGCCGCGGCGGCAGCGACAGAGATGCACTGGACGTCCGACGCGTGGCGCTACTTTGCGATGTTCAACGGCATTGCATCGACCGTGTCCATGATTGGTGCCGTGGGGCTCACGCTGTACTCGCTTGGCCTCTATGCGCGCCGGTTCGGGTACGTGCTCGGCGGTTCGCCGCGAGAAGCGGGAAGGTAAAATAGAGAGCTGTCAGCCGTCAGCTGATAGCTTTCTTCCATGCTTCTCGAAATCATCACGATCGGTGACGAGCTGCTGCTCGGGTACACCGTCGACACCAACGCTGCGCACCTCGCGCGTGAGCTCGCGTCCATGGGGGTGTCGATCGTCCGGCGAGCAACCGTGGGCGACGATGCAAACGACATCGCGTCCGCTGTTCGCGAGGCGCTCGATCGAACCGGCGCTGTCATCACCACCGGAGGGCTCGGGCCGACGAGCGACGATCGCACGCGCCCTGCCATCGCGGAGCTATTCGGTCGCGATCTGGTGCCTGACGAGGAACGGTGGGAAGTGTTGCGTGCGTTGTGGAAGGAACGCGGGCGTGGTGAGATACCGGAAACGAATCGCACGCAGATCATGATCCCGCGTGGCGCCACGGTCCTCACGAATCGGCACGGCACCGCACCCGGGATCTGGCTGGAAGACGAGCGTGGGCGCTGGTGCGCGATGTTGCCAGGCGTGCCGCGCGAGATGCGTGGCATGCTCGCTGACGAGCTTTTCCCACGTCTCACCGCTCGACTCGATGGCCAGCAGCGCGTCGTCGTGCGATCGCGAACACTGCGAACCACCGGCGTGGCCGAGTCGAAGCTCGCCGAGCTGCTTGGTCCGCTGGCCGATGGGATCGACGGCTTGTCACTCGCGTACCTGCCGGGCCAGGAAGGTGTCGACCTGCGGCTCACCGCACGGGATCTCGCGCCCGACGTCGCGGACGCCGCTCTCACGGAGGGGATCGCGGCGCTCCGCGAAATCGCGGCGCGTTATGCATACGCCGAGAATCAAACCGACCTCGCGTCAGTGGTGCTGAACGAGTGTGACGCGCGCGGTCTCACCATTGCTGTCGCGGAGAGTTGTACCGGCGGCTTGCTCGGCGCTCGGCTCACGGCCATATCGGGGTCGAGCTCCGTCGTGATCGGCGGAGTGATCGCGTACTCGAACGGCGTCAAGAAGGGTCTTCTGGGGGTGACCACGGAGTCGCTCGAGCGCCATGGCGCTGTGAGCGAAGAAGTGGCGAGCGAGATGGCGACTGGTGTTCGCCGCCGACTCGGCGTCGATATCGGCGTTTCGATCACCGGCGTCGCCGGCCCTGGCGGCGGCACACCGGACAAGCCCGTGGGACTGGTCTGGATGGCGGTGGACGTCCGGGGCGACGTGCGCACTCACGGGTCGCGGTTCATCGGCGATCGTGCGGAGATTCGCTTCCGCGCGACACAGGCGGCGTTGGATCTTGTACGACGAATGGTGGCTGGCTGAACCGGGTCTGCCGCATCGGCAGACGTTCAAGGCACAGGCGTTGCCCGTTGTCACCACACATCTCGGCACATCTCATGTGGGTGTGTTGCACCCCGTGCATGAGCGGAAGACATTTCACCGGACCCTAGCGGCGTTGCAATGAACGATAAGAAACGGAATTCCGACCCTTCGAATTCGGAGGACGCTTTCGAGCGCGCGGCAGGCAGCGGCGCGTGGGAAAGTGGCGACGGCGATCAGATGCCTCCGACCGAGCAGTCTCCAGAGAGTGAACAGGGCGATGGCAGCGCGGCCCCCGACACCGAAAGCGACGTTGCCGAGCTGTCCACGCGCGACGACTGGCGTCGCCGCGTCGATGAGCAGCGGGACAAGCATCTGCGACTCGCAGCCGAGTACGACAACTTCCGGAAGCGCGCGGCTCGCGAGCGTCAGGAGGCCGGTTGGCGGGCGCAGGGCGAGATGGTTCGCGGACTGATCGAGGCGCTCGACGACCTCACCCGTTTCGCGCACGTCGACCCCGCGACGGTGGATTCATCGACCGTCGTGCAGGGGGCCGACATGGTCGAGAAGAAAATGATGAAGTCGCTGGCTGGCCACGGCCTCGAAGTCATTGACCCGATCGATCACCCGTTCGACCCAAAGGTGCACGAGGCTGTCGGTACCGAGCCCGCACTATCGCCAGAGGACGACCACATGGTGGGGAAGGTCTACCAGCGTGGCTACGTCTTCAACGGCCAGTTGCTGCGTCCGGCCCGCGTGGTCGTAAAGCAGTGGAACGGCTGACAGACCCGTGACCTGATCCATGGCGCAAACGAAGGACTTCTACGCGGTCCTCGGGGTCTCGTCGTCCGCATCCCAGGACGAGATCAAGAAGCAATACCGCCGGCTCGCCGCCAAGCACCATCCCGACAAGAACCTGAACGACGCGAAAGCCGCCGAGCGCTTCAAGGAGATCTCGGAGGCCTACACCGTTCTCGGAGATGCCGAGAAGCGGAAACAGTACGATGACATGCGACGTCTCGGCGCGTTCTCCGGCTTTGGTGGGGCGCGTGGTGGTGGCGCGCGTCCGTCAGGCGGCCCGCGCCCGAGTGGCGGGTCGCCTGGCGCGGGGCAACAGCAGGATTTCCGCTTTCAGGACTTCGACATCGGTGGCATCGGCGGGCTGGGCGATCTCTTCGCGTCCATGTTCGGTGGCGGCGGAGCGGAGCGGCCGGGTGCCGCTGGCGCGAGGCCGCGCGCTGAACAGCGCGGTCAGACGGTCGAAACGACGCTCGAGGTCCCGTTCCGCGTCGCGGCCGTGGGCGACAAGGTGTCGGTCGAGCTCGAGGTCAACGAGGAGTGCGATGTCTGCAACGGATCCGGCGCGGCGCCGGGCGCGACGCTGAAGACGTGTCCGGAATGCAACGGGCGTGGCGTGATCTCGTTCGGTCAGGGCGGGTTCGCGGTGAACCGTCCGTGCCCGATGTGTCTTGGCCGTGGGCAGATTCCGTCGGAGCGATGCCCGAAGTGCAACGGCGCCGGTGAAGTACGGAATCGCAAGAAGGTGATGATCACTGTGCCTGCCGGTTCGGATACCGGGACCAAGATTCGTCTCAAAGGGCAGGGCGGTCGTGGATCGGCTGGTGCGCCACCGGGCGATCTCATCATCACGTTGCAGGTGCTGCCGGATCGCTTCTTCAAGCGCGAAGGACTCGACCTCATCGCGACGGTGCCGATCAACATCGCGCAGGCGACGTTAGGCTCGCGGATCAGCGTGAAGACGCTCGATGGCAAGCGCGTCGCGATCCGCATCCCGGCTGGGACGGCGTCGGGCCGACGTTTCCGGGTCCGAGGTCAGGGGATCGACAAGGACGGGCAGCGCGGGGATCTGATCATAGAGGTACAGATCTCGGTGCCCGAGAAGCTCTCGGAGGAGCAGGAGCGGATGATGCGCGAGTTCGCCGAGGCGGGGGGCCTGAAGTACTGACACGACTTTGCAGTCAGGCATCGTCCCGCCGCGGTCGGTGGGAACAACGATTTGGCGGATGACTGCAAAACGGCCGGATGCGGCTTTGCATTCGCGCATGGTCGCTGCGCGGCATGGGGGAACGACGATTTCGCGGATGACGCGGAAGATGCAGGATAGGACTCAGTAAAGCCGGCCCGTCCCGCAACGAGCCGGATCTCTTGGGAACGGCCGCTCGGGACACCAATGCGTCCGGCGCGGCCGTTCCCATTAGTTCAGAGTCCGGCGAGAGCCAGCGTCGATGCAAAGCCGTATCCGGTCATTTTCCGTTTCATCCGCGTCATCGTAGTTCCCACCGACCGCGGCGGGATGATGCGGAAATGCAAAGCCGGACCCGGTCGTTTCAGTAGTTTCCGCAAAATCGTAGTTCCCCACCAGCCCCGGCGCGGTGAACCGGATCGCCACATCTGGATCGTTAGGCAGCCAGCACCGGGAGTGTCATCCGCGCTGCTGCACCGCCGCGCTCGATGAAACCACCACCCAGGACACGCTCGCCATCGTACAGCACGAGCGACTGGCCCGGCGTGATCGCCGCCACTGGCTCCTCCAGCGCGAGCTCGATCTCTCCACCCTGCATGCGAACGATCTCCGCAGGCGTGGGTGTTCCGCGGTGGCGCACCTGGACCTGGACCGGTGACCCGACCGGCAGCGCGTCGACGAGCCAGTTCATCTCCGAGGCCACGACGCCGCGCCCCAGTAATGCATCCCGCGGGCCGATGACCACCGCCCGGTCAGCCGGCCGGATCCCGACCACGTACATCGGCTCCGAGAATCCCCCAGGAACGCCCCGCCGCTGGCCTATGGTGTAGCGGGCGTACCCTTCGTGTTCGCCCACTACAGTGCCGTCTACGAGCACTACGGGGCCTCTGGCGAGCGACGGCGTGTCGGCGCCCAGCCGGCGGGCGATGATCTTCGCGTGATCGCCGTCGGGCACGAAGCAGATGTCCTGGCTCTCGACTTTGTCCGCCACCACCGTGAGACCCAGAGCTCGAGCCCGATCGCGCGTCTCGGGCTTCGTCATCTCGCCGACGGGCAGCAGCATGCGCCTAACGACGGAACGGTCGATGCCCCACAGGAAGTAGCTCTGGTCCTTGCCCGCGTCCCGGCCGCGCAGCAACTCTCCGTTCCGCGTGCGCGCGTAGTGGCCGGTGGCGATCCACGGTGCGTCCAGCGCGTCGGCCTTGCGCAACAGATCCCGAAACTTCGTGAACGTGTTGCAGCGGACGCACGGAATCGGCGTCCGTCCGGCCGCGTACTCGGCGACGAAGTCATCGATCACGTCGCGACTGAACGCGCTCTCGAGGTTGAGCACGTAGTGCGGCACGCCGAGCTTCTCGCAGACGCGCCGCGCGTCGTTGATGGAGTCGAGCGAGCAGCACGGCCGGTCGGGAACGTCGTCGCCGTAGCAGAACAGCTTCATCGTCGCGCCAATGACGTCGTAGCCCTGCTCGACGAGCATCGCCGCGGCGACCGATGAATCGACGCCGCCAGACATGGCGACCAGCACGCGCTCTCCCATGATCAGCTACGCCACACCAGACAGGCGGCGGGCCTTCGCGATCAGGGCAGGGAACAGCTCGACGACGCGGCTCACGCACTCCGGCGTCGTGAGCGCGCCGAGGCTCATGCGAATAGCCGCCACCGCGAGCTCCGGACGAACACCCATGGCCCGCAGCACGTGCGATGGCGTGACGCTTCCGCTCTGACACGCAGATCCAGAGGAGGCCGCAACACCCGCCAGGTCGAGCGCCATGAGCAGCGATTCGCTGTCGGTGCCGGGAACAGAGAGGTTGAGAATGTGCGCCGCTCGCGGTGCACCTCGGCCGTGGACGACCGCGTCGGGGATGCGCGCCACCAATCCCTCCTCCAGCGCATCTCGCAGCGACGCGAGACGCGTACACTCGGCGTCGTGCTCGGCGATCGCCAACTCCGCCGCGCACGCAAGCGCCACGGCAGCAGCAACGTTCTCGGTCCCTGGACGCCGCCCGCGATCCTGAGATCCACCATGGAACATCGGGTCGATCTGTGTGCCGCGTCGGATGAACATCGCGCCGACGCCCTTTGGCGCTCCGATCTTGTGCCCTGAAATCGTCAGGAGGTCGACGGGCACGGTTTTCACGTCGATGGCGAGCTTGCCGAATGCCTGCACGGCATCCGTGTGCATGACGCCGCCACGCGCCTTCACGGCCTTCGCGATCTCCGGAACGGGCTGGATGGTTCCGATCTCGTTGTTGACCCACATGACCGTGCACACGGCCACCGAGTCGTCAACGACGTCATCGACGGACGACAGATCGACCACGCCGTTAGGCAGAACGCCGAGCATGCGTTCCGTCACGCCATCGCGCGCCGCGTGATGCACGGTCTCGAGCACGGCCTTGTGCTCGATCGGAGACGTGACGATCGCGGTGCGTCCCTTCGCGCGCTGCGAGCGCAGTGGGCCGAGGATCGCGAGGTTGTCCGCTTCCGTGCCCCCAGACGTGAAGCACACCTCGTCCGGTTTTGCACCAAGGCACCGGGCAACGCGCTCACGCGCCTCGTCCAGAGCAGCGCGCGCCTCACGCCCCCAACGATGAACGCTCGAGGGATTGCCGAATCGCGGACCGTAGAACGGTTCCATCGCTGCGACGACCTCCGGGCGCACCGGCGTGGTCGCTGCGTGGTCGAGATAGACGGGCTGTGGCATAAGTCAATATAGCATTTCGCGATAAGCCCGGAGAAGGCTTGGCCGGGGGTAGTCAGTCCAGCACCAGCTTGCCTCGCTTGAACCTCGCGAGCGCCGCACCGATTACAATCGCCGACGTGACGAAGAGCATCCCGACCGCATAGGTCTCCATTCGGGACTCTCCGACGTCCGCAATGCGCCGCACGAGGCTTTCACGCATCTCCGGCGCCAGCGCGTTGAACAACAGCAGCGGCCCCATGGTGATGACAATGATCGCGATCCCAAACGCCTGCTGCGCCTGTTTCACGGTCGACGCGCGAAGCGAGATGAACACGCCAATGCCGGCCATGAGCAGCGAGGCCAGAATTGTGAGGATGATGGTCACCGCGAACCGCTGCGGTGCAAACAGAATGGGCGCGCTCTCGCGATAGGCGATGTTCACCGCGACGAGACCGATCAGCATGTTCGCGACGGCGAACCCCACCCCATACAGCACGGCAGCGATGATCTTCCCGATGAGGATCGCCGAATCGGACAATCGACTCGCCAGCAGCGTCTCGAGCGTGTGCCGCTCGCGTTCTCCCGCGACCGAATCGGCAATGAGCGACGAGACCATCGTGGCGGCGAGGAATGGCCAGTACGCAATGACGATCCTGGAGTGCACCCATTCCGGTCCGAGCTGCACGGGCGCCACGACGCCGAGGATGAGCGCGAGGATCAGCGCCGACAGGCCACCGCGGCGCAGCGACAGCAGCTGATCGCGGAACTCCTGCCACTCCTTCCAGGTGACCGTCCAGATGTCCGCGATCACGCGTCACCCCTGCCGAGCGCCGGTCCGGCGGCGTCCAGCCCCATGAGATCGAGAAACGCGTCCTCGAGTGTCGCGCGCGTCTTCACGACCTCCTCGACCTCGACGTCGTGCTGGACGAGCCACGCCACGATCGGTGCGACGTTCGCGCCATTCCGGAGGGCGAGCGACAGCTGACCGTCGTCCGCCGCCGCCGACTGGATATCCGGCCAGGCTCTGAGCGACACGACTAGCTCCTCGGTCAATCCGCGGGCGGCGATGCGTACCCGTCCCGAATCGCGGCGCGCACGGAGCGACTCGGGACTACCGACGGCGAGCAGTTTCCCGCCGCGAATCACACCGACCTGCGCGCACAGCCGCTCGGCTTCGTTGAGATTGTGCGTGGTCAGGAACACGGTGACCCCTTCCTGGGCGGCGAGCGCGGCGAGATCCTCACGCAGGCCCACGGTCGCCACCGGATCCAGCCCCGATGTCGGCTCATCGAGAAATACCAGAGCGGGGCGGTGCAGCACAGCGCGCGCGACCGCCAGCTTCTGCTTCATGCCACGGCTCCAGCGGCCGACAGGGTCATCGCGTCGGTCCCACAGTCCGAACCGTGTCAGCAACTCGCGGATGCGATCCTGCCGGACGGGCCGCGGTATGTGCCACGCACGCCCATAGAAGTCGAGGTTCGCCTTCGCTGTGAGTCGCTCGTACAGGCCAGGATGCTCGAGCAACGCGCCGCAGCGCGTGCGAATTGTCGTCGCTTCCCGGCGGGTGTCGAAGCCGAGGACTTCGGCCCGGCCCGCGCTCGGATCGATGAGACCGAGGAACGCGCGGATGGCTGTGGTTTTCCCGGCGCCGTTAGGCCCGAGAAATCCGAACACGATCCCGCTGGGCACTTCGAGCGAGAGGGAGTCGAGTGCTCGCACCGGGCCGAAGTCACACGTGAGCTGGTCGGCGCGAATCGCGTAGCCGGGCGGCGTGATCACCCGTGTGTCTCAGCCCTGAACGTCGCGGAGCACGGCGCGCACGGGTGCGGCATCCAGCGCCATGAACTTGAGCGGAAGCGCGATCAGCTCGTATCGCCCGGTGGGCACGCGGCGCAGATCGAGATTCTCGAGGATGTATGCGTTGCCCGAGAACAGCATGTGATGCACCGGGAGCGTCTTGCTTTCCCTCGTGTCCACCGACGGCGCATCAACGCCCAGCAGCCGCAGTCCACGCCCGACCAGCGCGCGCACGCACGCCTCGCTCAGCGTCGGCCACTCGTTAGGAAACTGGCCGCCGGCGATCGTCCTGCCGGTCCTCAGCAGCAGTCGTTCGCCGTGGGCTTCGGGGTCGTAGCCTAACGCGTCGGCCTCGATGACGCCCGAATGCCCGCTGACGTCCATCACCGTTGCCGGGCCAACGAACGCCTCGAGCGGCAGCTCATGCGAACCGGGCCAGCCATCGCGCACGTGGAGCGGCGCGTCAGCATGCGTCCCGACGTGCGGGCTCCCAATCACTGCCGACACGTTCACGCTCTCGTCGTTGGCGATGAGCGTCGCCCATCGGCAGGCGAACGGCGTATCGCCGGGCCACTCAGGCGTGCCTTCTCGCAGCGCGATGCTGATGTCCCGGATCACCGCGGACTCGCGTCCCCCGCCGAATCGCCGCCCGCGGTGTCCGGCGATGTCGCGTTGTAGAACTTCGCCCGTACTGCCCACAGGCGTGGCAGGAATCGCTGCGCGATCGTTCGCTGGAGATAGCGCGCGCCTAACGTACCGCCGGTTCCGCCGGTGGCCGGCCCGATGATGCGTTCGACCAGCTGCACGTGCAGAAATCTCCACCTGGCAAATCCCGAGTCGTACTCCAACAGCCCCTCGGCCAGCAGAAACAGCGGCGTGGGAGCGGGACCGGTGTAGAGCGACTCCACCGTCACGGCTTCGCGCGCCGCAAGGCGCTCGAATAGCTCCTCCAGTGTCGGCCGCCCGAGCGCCTGCCTGATGAGATCCGGAACCTCACCGTGTTCCTGGATCACGTGCATGAAGTGTGGATCGCGCGATCCCGACGCTGCTTCGAGCGCGCGGAACTGCACGCTCTGCGAACCGCTCGACGTGCCGAGGTAGCCGCGAAATTGCGCGAAGTGCTGGGGCGGCATCGTCTCGAGCGCGGCGAGCTGCGACGAAACGATCTGCACGAGCGCGTTGATACGCCGGACGGTGAGGACGGCGTACATGACTTCACCGCGCTCCATCGCCGCGACGAGTTGGTCCATCTCATGGAGAATGCACTTGAACCACAGCTCACTCGCCTGATGCACGACGATGAACAGCAGCTCGTCGGGGTGCTCCGGCACCGCGCGCGGCCGCTGCAGCGAGAGAAGCTCGTCGAGCGCGAGGTAGGACCCGTACGATACGGGAACGGCAGCGTGCGACTCGTCGGGAGGGGTCAAAACGTCGCTACCTCGAGCGTGGTGATGTCGTCGACGCGCATCGTCTCGGTCGTGAAGAATGGCTCGCCGTAGCGCGTGCGGATCAACGAACCGTAGTGCGCGGCCTGATGACGGACGATGTCGTACAGCGGATCGCCGTTCGGGTACACTTCGCCCGCCTGCGTGACGCTATCGAACTGTGACCCGAAGCAGCGAATCGCTTCGAGCTTCCGTTCGAACTCGGCCGAGATGTCGACGACGAACGTCGGGCGCAGATGATCCTCGCGATACGAAAGGCAGTGAATGACCTTCCGCGGACGGTGCTTCGGTAGATCGGGCTCGACCTTGGCGAGCCCCGAGATGAAGCACGCATCGCGCACGAGCTCGGACGCAATCCGGTGATCGGGATGTCGCCCCTGCTGAGCGGGCGCGATCACGATCGTTGGACGAAGCCGCCGGATGACCCGCGCCACGAGACGACGGGTCTCCGGCGTGTTCATGATGCCCGCGTCAGGCAGCCCGAGGTTCTCGCGCACCGCGAGGCCCATGATCGCTGCCGCGCGATCCGCCTCCTGCCCGCGCAGATCGGCGGACCCGCGTGATCCCATCTCGCCGGCGGTGAGATCGAGAATCCCGGCTCGGTGGCCCTGACCGGCGAGCTTGATCAAGGTGCCGCCGCATGTGAGCTCGGCGTCGTCTCGGTGGGCGAAGATGGCGAGAACGTGCAAATCAGACATGCGCGGAACCTAACACGAGCTACTCGTACCGGAGGGCTTCGACCGGGTCCAGCCGTGACGCTCGGCGGGCCGGCAGAAGGCCAAAGATGACGCCGATGCCGATCGACACCGTGACGGCGATCGCCGTAAGAGACGCAGGCGGCGCCGCATCGACTTTCATCAGCTTCGTCACGATACCGCCCATACCCAGCCCGAGCGCGATCCCGATCACCCCGCCGATCCCGGTCAGCGTGGCCGCCTCGATGAGAAACTGGAGCATGATGTCGCCTCGCGTGGCACCGAGCGCTTTTCGGACGCCGATCTCCCTCGTGCGGTCCGTGACGGACACCATCATGATCGCCATCACGCCGATGCCTCCGACCATGAGCCCGACCGATGATAGCACGATCATGACGAGGAAGAACGCGCCAGTGAGCTTGTCGAAGATGTCGAGGATCTGGTCCTGCGTCATCAGGTCGAACGAGTTCTTGTCCGCGGGCCGGAGGTGCCGTAGCTCGCGAAGCAGCACGGTGACGGCCTCCTGGGCCTGTTCGACCGTGACGTTTGCACGAGGCTTGATCGCGATGTACTGACCGTTCGTATGGTCGATCGTGAACTGGTGATCGAGCAGCACGTACGGAACGATGGCGCCCGTCTCCGCACCCGGCGGCGCGAAGATGTTCTCGGGCGGGACGTAGAGGCCAATGACCTCGACTGGACGCCCGCCGAGCCGAATGGTCTTTCCGACCGGATTCTCGCGGCCGAACAGCCGACGCGCCGCGTTCTCCTGAACCACGGCGACGGAGGATCCGGCGGCCAACTCCGCGCGCGTGAACCAGCGCCCCGAGGTCAACTCCCCGCCTTGAATCTCCGTGTACCTGTCGTCGGCGCCGAAGATCTGGGTTACCTGCGTTCGCTGTCCCTGGTATTCGAGCCGACCAGCGATCTGCGCCCAGATCGCGCCGTACGAGATCTCGGGGAGTGCCGCGATCCGGTCAGCTTCGTACTTCGTCAGATTGGGGCGGACGCGCACCCACCTCGGTAGCGCGTCCGGGTTCAACGGCGTCTGCGAGTACACTTTCACGACGTAGAACGTCGTGGGGCCGGCGATTTCGATCGTCCGCACGATCTGCTTCTGGATGCCGCGCACGATGGCCGCCATCGACATGACGGTCGATACGCCGATCACCACTCCGAGAATCGTGAGCGCCGAGCGCAGCTTGCTCGTGCGCAGGGCGTCGAACGCGATGCCGATGTTCTCGCGGAGCTGGTCGAGAAGTTTCACGTTAGGGTCCTCGTCACGATACGCCGCATCGGTTACTCCGCGCGCAACGCGGTGATCGGATCGAGGCGTGCCGCGCGTCTCGCCGGATACACGCCGAACAGCACGCCGACGCTGGCGCCCAGCAGCAGCGCGAGAATCACTGACCAGTAGCTCACGCGTGCCGGAAGCGGCGATGCGAACGCGATGACGATGGCGAAGATCCATCCGCCGAGAACCCCGATCGCGCCACCGAGGCTCGAGAGTGTGATCGTCTCGACGAAGAACTGGCGGCTGATGTCCGAGCGCGTTGCGCCGACGGCTTTCCTGATGCCGATCTCGCGCGTGCGCTCGTTCACGGCCATCAGCATGATGTTCATGATGACGATACCGCCCACGACGATGCCGATGGCAACCACCGCGGGAATAACGCTGAACAGCACGCGCGTGAGCGTCTTCCAGAAGTTGACGAGCGCATCGGCTGTCTCGACGGAGAAGTCGTTGTCCTCGTTAGGCCGCAACCCGTGCGCGATGCGCATCGCTTCTTCGGCCCGAGCCATCGCGGGCGCGACGTCCACCGCCTCGCTCATCTTGACGGAGATCGTCGTGGTGCTGCGCCGGCCGTACAACATTTCGAAGCGGTTGAGCGGCATGAGCACGAACGCATCGAACGACTGTCCGAGCACTCGGCCCTTGGGCTTGATCACACCGACGATGGTGTAGCGCTCGCCAAGAATGCGGACGTCGCGACCGACCGCCGGAATGTTCTCGAACAGCTTCTCCGCGATCTCAGCGCCGACGACGATGACCGGTTGGCGCTGCGCCAGATCGACGTCCGTGAGCGGACGTCCGTCGGCGATCCGGTAGTCCTGGACTTCCTGATACGACGGCGTGACGCCGAAAATGGGGACGTCAGCGAGCGTCTTGTCGCGCCAGACGACATCCGCCTGCGGTGTCGGCCATCCGGATTGAATGCTGATGGCGGCCGCGTCGGGGAGCGCCGCTGCGACGGCTGCGGCGTCACGCTGTGTGATTCTCGGGCGTCGCCGGATCCGATCCATATCTCCGTCGCTCACTGGCGCCAGCTGAAGCGGAGTTCGCCGTACCTGGAACGCGTTCGCGCCGACGACTGCGCCGGCGATGTTCTCGCGGACGTACGCGTTCATCCCCTGGATGATCGCAACGACAGCGACGAGAAACGCGACGGAGACGATGATGCCGAGCAGGGTGAAGAACGAGCGGAGCTTGTTCGCTCGGATCTGTCCCAGGGCAATGCCGAGAACGTCAGTGAATCGCATGCGTCGGAGGACGCCTACCGGTAGGAGAGATACCAACCCTGTGCGATCTCGTTCTTGTGAAAAGATTCACAAGTAAGATATGCCATCGCGAGGGATCGCCCAATCTGAGGATCGCAGAAAGATATAGTTAGTTAGACCTAAATTTCAACCGTGATCGACCGATGGTGAAGCATCCATCGTTCGTGAGACGCTGGCAATAGAAAGCGGGGCGCATCGTCTCGACGCGCCCCGCTTCAACG
>Ga0207691_10000762_pt1 | contig 31873 bp, 35 predicted proteins | sample KBSM13metaG_FD_184327 | JGI IMG/M metagenome (GOLD analysis project Ga0207691, IMG submission 184327) | Miscanthus rhizosphere microbial communities from Kellogg Biological Station, Michigan, USA - KBS M1-3 metaG (SPAdes) (version 2) | ecosystem: Host-associated > Plants > Roots > Rhizosphere >...
GGAAACACCGCTCCTGGTTGTCGTCCATCCGTCGTTGCCAGTGAAAAGCATTCCCGAACTCGCCGCACTCGCCAAGTCGCACCGCGGCAAGCTTGCTTATGCGTCTGGCGGCATCGGCGGTTCGGCGCATCTTGCGACGGAGCTTTTTCGCACGCTGACACAAGTTGACCTCATACACATACCGTTCAAAGGAACCGGGGCGGCGATCAGTGATCTGATCGGCGGTCACGTGATGCTTTGTTTTTGCACGCTGCCGTCTGTTCTTCAGCAAGCGAAGAGTGGACGGCTGCGCGCTCTGGCGGTTACTACAGCGCACCGCGCGCCTGCAGCGCCGCACATACCTACGATCGCCGAAACTGGTATTGCAGGATATGAGATGAGCCAGTGGTACGGTTTGCTCGCGCCGGCCGCTACGCCGGAGGCTGTGATTCAGCGCCTCAACGTGGAAGTCGGTAAAGCGCTGCAGCATGCCGAAACGCGTACGCGTTTGCAGAGCGAGGGTGCCGAGCCGATGAGTGGCTCGCCTGAGCAATTCGGTGCGTTCTTCAAGTCCGAAATCGCAAAGTGGACGCGTGTCGCGGAGAAGGCAGGCATTCGCGCGCAATAGGAAGTTGGCACGTAATGACACAGTTCAATGCAGACACTAATGATGCAGTACATGTGCCCGGCGTGTAAACGAATGGTTCGAGCAGACCGGCCAAAACCCGGATGGCACTAAAACCCGCTAGGCGCACGCGTGCTACGATGCTCGCCAATCACTGATCACTGGAGGATGCGGGATGGTCAAACTCGATTTTCACGATCCGTCGGGCAGCATCGAAGTCACGCAGGCGCACGCGCGCCGTCTGAAAACGCTCGAAGGCAAGCGCATCGGCATCGTCACGAATGAGCAGTGGCAGGCGTTTCGTACATTGCCCCTGCTCAAACAAATGCTCGAGCAGGATTTTCCGGGCGCGGAAGTGCTTGCAATTGATGCGTTCCCGCAGGGCAATGCACTGATCGGTGAGGAAGAAACCGCGAAGCTCGTCAAGCAGAGCGGTGTCGACGCCGTCATCATCGGCAACGCGGCTTGAGGGTCCTGCGCCACAGCATGCGGCCGTGCAGCCGCTAGAATCGAAGCGCAGGGCATTCCGACCGTCACCTTGACGCGCACCGACTTCGTCGGTGTCATGAAGAATGCGGTGTCAGGGCTGGGTCTCGCGCCCGATGCGGCGATGATTACTTTTCCGATCGACATGTTTCTGCCGGGCAGTGACATCGCACCGCTCAATGCACGCCGACATGAGTTCTACGCTGGACTGACGCAGTGGAAGTCAGCGTTCTCGCAATCGACGTCGGGCGCTGCGCCGCTTGTCAGTGTAGAAGGGGAGTCGTACGAAGACGCGCTCGATAAAGCAAATCATTTGCTGCTCACCAACTTATGGGGAGACGGACTACCGCTGTGGCCGGCCACGCGTGAACGTGTCGACCGCATTATTCGTGGCACGGTGCTGCCACGGACCCACGTGATCGGCAAGTTTCCACCGCGCGGCGGAATAACGACGGTTGAAACCTGCGCGATCGCGCTGGCAATGGCAGGCGGACGGCCGGAGTACCTGCCGGTATTGATCGCAGCGGTGGACGCTTTTCTCGATCCCGAGTCGAATGCGGAACAGTTGCAGGCCGCTTCCGGCAGCGCATTTCCCGTCGTTATCGTCAATGGACCGATCGCGAAACAGATACGGCTTAACTCCGGGTTCGGTTGTCTGGGCCCGGATCCGCAGCGTCCGGCAGGCGCGAGCATTGGACGAGCGCTGCGCCTGATACAACAAAACGTCGGTGGTGCGCTGCCGGGCATCGGCGCCATGGCGAACTACGGCGGGATGCGTTATACGAACGCAGTATTCGCCGAAGACGAGGACAGGCTGCCTGACGGCTGGCAACCGCATGCCACCGAACGACATGGTTATCAGCGCGGCGCGAATTCGATCTCGCTGGTGTTCGCAAACGGCGTTACGAATATCCGCAGGCGCGGCGCAAAAAAGGAAACTGCGGAGGAAGACACGCTGCAGGGCATGCATCGCATGGCCGATTTCATGCGCACACCGAATCTGGCAGGGCTCGCGGGATACGAGAAAGGCACGCCCGGTATTCTGATGATACCGGGTGTGGTTGCACAGACGATGGCAGGTCTCGGCTGGAGCAAAAAATCAATGCGCGAATTCTTCTGGGAGCATTCAAAAATTCCCGCGGCGGATCTGCGCCGGGCCGGCGGACCTGCATGGATCGAAATCGACGCCAATGCTATTACGCGCGAAAGTCTCAAGCTTGATCCATGGCCTATTACCGCGAAGCCCGATAATTTCGTGATTCTCGTCGCCGGCGGCGGTCATCCCACCAACAGCTATTGGCTGCAGGGATACACCCCACGAGTGATCGGGCGCGAAGTCCGCGTTCCGGAATCCTTCGAGCAACTGCTCGCCGAGGCGGATCGCGACCTTGGCTGCGGTTCAGACGCCTGCATGATCTAGCGGTTGAAACGCCGCCCGGCTCGACGACCCGGGCGAAAGCAAGCCGCACCGGCGCAAAGCACTCGCGTAGATGCACATGCGTCCACATCAGTGAGGCATGTGGGTGACGTTTACACCCGCATCCGTCTGACACGCCAATCCGCACGCGTCCGATACGGACCGCTCGCCCCCACCCTGATACTAGTTTCGTAGCATAAGCGGAGGCACTTGCTTTAACGGTGCCGACGTTTTCAATAAACGACAAACAAAGGAGATGTTATGAACTGGGATCGCATCGAGGGAAATTGGAAACAGGCAAAAGGCAAAATCAAAGAGCAGTGGGGCAAGCTCACTGACGATCATCTCGACACGATAGGCGGCAAGCGTGATCAGCTGGTCGGCAAGATTCAGGAACATTATGGCGTCGCGAAAGATGAAGCCGAACGCCAGGTCAACGATTGGGAAACGCGCACCCCTGACTCATATTGGGATAACACCGCCGACACCGATCGACGCCCGAGCATGAGCCGGTAAGACCCGCAAGCGCATTTCTATACAAACAACTGGAGGAAAGATGAAGAAGACACTTTTGGCAGTGGCATTGAGCGCTTTGGCTTTTGCGGGTCCCATCTTTGCGGCTGACAGTGCAGCAACCCGCGCCGACCGCGCAGAAATGACGAAGGAGCGCGCCGACACCAAGGCTGATATGGCCGCGGACCAAGCGGATCGCAAAGCTCAGATCAAGAGCGATAAAGCCGATCTGAAAGCACAAGAATCAAAAGATAAAGCCGATTTGAAAGCCGCCAAGACTAAAGACAAGGCTGATGACCAGGCCGCGCGGCAAAGAGACAAAGCGGAAGCTTCCGCTGATCGGACGAAAGACCGCGCCGACCACAGGAATTAAGAATCCAGGCGCACGAACAAAGGCGGGGCATGTGCCCTGCCTTTCTTTTTTCCCGGATCGCTCAACGATTTATTACTTGTCCGAGATCCGCGCGGTCAATGGTTTGAAGATTGCCGAATTCGTCCCAGTACACATACAGGTCTGCCTTCGGCACGAGCTGCGGCCTCGTAGTCGAAATCAGTAGGCGCCCGTCCTTGGTCGCCATGACATACTCGTGTCTATCCGTTGCGCATCCCGTGGTCAGCATCGCTGCAAGCGTCAGCACGGGTAGTATTCGATTCATCCCGCCTCCGTTTCCAGCAAACCTTGATCGGCGCCACAGTACGCATCCGCCTCGCACGTGGCTTGAGATAAACGTCAATTGCGTACGTAGACAGGGAACGCAGAGCGCAAGTTCGTGTCAGCGTGAACAACGATGAAGAAAACGATTAGGGACAAGTGGGTTAAGGCACTGCGCGGCGGCAAGTATCGACAAGGCTCGTCGAATCTGCGCACCGAAGACATGTATTGCTGTCTCGGCGTGCTGTGCGATTTGCACTCACAGGCGGCATTTATGGCGTGGGAGTACGACGAAAAATCGGGGATCTACCGCTACATGGGCGAATCTGTCGTTCTGCCATTTGAAGTGTGCACTTGGGCGAGACTAAAGGACCCGAATCCGATTGCAGTGAAAATGGCGATGACTACCCACAACGATTCCGGCAAGAAGTCATTCAAGCGATTGGCCGCGCTGATCGAGCGCTACCTTTAGCGACTGGCTCGTGAATGGCGTGCGTCTAACGCGGGCGTGTCCTACGCAAACCCATGAAACCGATCACATCAGCGCGGCTCGAATCATAACGGCGCTATCGCCGTTACAGAATGGAGATGCGGACATGAAAACCAAAACGTTGGTGGCAGGCGCTGCAACGTTCGTAGTCTTATCCAGCGGAACTCCGTTGGCATTCGGCGCAGGTGCAAGCGGTGGCAGCGCCGGTGGCGCGATGGGAGGACCCACGGCTACTCCCGGGATAGGCGTCAATAACCCCGGTATGTCGCCGGGCACGCCGAGTACCGTTCCGCCCTCGGGTCCGATGGGGCAGCCGGCTGCGGTTGGCAGTCAACCCGGCCTCAGCGGCGCGCAGGCAGGCGCCGGATCAGATATTGCCGACCCGGGTCGACAGCGCGGATTGACTACCGCCCCTCCAGCTACCAACGACTCCAATGCGCCAGCGGACGTGAATGCCCGCGAACGCCAGCGCCAGGATGCGGTGATTCGTAATCAGCGCTGAGCGCCTCACTCAATGACTTGCGGGATCGAACGCCAGCGGCTCAACTGAGTCAATTCGTTTCCGTAGGAATTTTCGCGTCGCGAATCACTGCCGCCCACTTTGCGATTTCGCTTTTAACATAGGCGCTCAGCTCGTCGGGGGTGCTCGTCAGCGGCTCGTATCCCTGCGACGCAAGCTGCTGTTCGACAGGCGGCAGCATCATCACCTTGCTGGCGTCTGCATTGAGCCGCGTAATGATTGGCCGTGGTGTACCGGCGGGGGCGAATAGCGCAAACCACGTCGCAGCTTCGAAGCCTTTGAGATACTCCGCGATCGCGGGTACCTCGGGCAAGGCACGGGTGCGCTTCGCGCCTGCGACGCCGAGCGCGCGTAGGCGCGATGTCTTTACGAATGGCAGCGCGGCACCAAGACCGGCGAACATTACCTGTACCTCCCCGGCGAGAAGATCCGTCGTTGCGGGCGCGGCGCCTTTATACGGGATGTGCACCATGTCGATGCCGGCCATCGACTTGAAAAGCTCGCCGGCAAGATGCGGCGCACCGCCGGTGCCGGCAGATGCGTAAGACAGCTTGCCGGGATAGTTTTTAGCGATTGCAATTAATTGCGGAATTGATCGCGCCGGCAGCGATGGGTGCACGACCAGCACGTTGGGACCTGTGCCGACAAGGCCGATCGACGCGAAATCGCGGACAGGATCGTACGGCAGCTTCCGATACATGCTCGGGTTGATGGCCATGGTGCCAGTGATACCGAGAAAAAGTGTGTAGCCGTCGGGTGGAGATTTCGCCGCCAATTCTGCGCCGATGATCGTCCCTGCGCCTGGGCGGTTATCGATCAGCACTTGCTGGGCGAGGAGCTCGCTCAGATGCGGCGCCAAAACGCGCGCGATGATGTCACTTCCACCACCCGGCGCGAACGGAACAATAAGCCGGACCGGACGTGACGGATAAGTTTGCGCGAGCGCGCAGGGCCCGGCGAGCATTGTCGCCGCGTAGACCGAGGCCATGCACAAACGAGCTATGCATTTGGTCGACATGCTCACATCGTACGGCGCGTACTAAGTGCGTCGACCAGATCCGCTATTCTGTCCACGCGTTCGAGATTCGAGATCATGTCCACGGCTTCCGCTGCCTGGGCGTGCGAAAGTATGCCAGCGGTACATTCGAAGTACTTCGCTCTCACGTCTTCCCATGTGACAGGATCCTCGGGCCAGCCCTTCGAATACGGCGTTGCTTTCTTCAATATCCGCCCATCCTTCAACTTGATCGTGAGACGGGACTCACCCCAATTGATGCCGTTTTCGCCCCACTGTCCCCGATGGTGCTTTAGATCGTGCGGCTGCTCGACCTTGATGCGACGCATCAGCGCGCGCACGTCATTGGCGGCGATACGCTCCACTTCGTATTGAGCCAGCCGCACGTCGCGGTCTATGAACGCGACAGCAAGCGAGTAGGGGATACAGAATTTGGCGCGATGCTCATCCGCGGGTTCCGCATAAGGCGCGATCGCGACGCATTGCGGCGTCATTTCGGCGATGATTTCATCGACATCATCGGCGCTTAGCGAATGCTTTTTGGCGAGCGCAATCATGCCGTCGACGGTAGAGCTTGGAGCCGTTGAACCCGGATGCATGCGCACCATGGTCGTGTTGCGTCCGATCTCGAGCTCCTCGCCAAGTTGATCCACCATGAGATTCAAACGGTAGCGCCCGATGCCGCTGAATGTGTCGGCAAGTCCGAACCGTTGATGGCCTTCGCCGCCGCCTCCATCGGCGCCTTCGATAATGTCCGGATCAACTGCAAAGCCGTCTTGCGCAAGAAATGCCGCGTATATGCCCGCGCGCACGCCGTGGCCAACATGAAACGCTTTGCCCATCGTGCCGACATTCTTGCGTACGCCGCCGCCGGAAGACGCCATGATCCCGATCGCCATTCTGGTCTGCCAAACACTGAGATCAAGCAAACGACTCGCCGCGACGGCAACGCCCTGACCACCGACAATGCCGATGGGATGCCAGCCGTTGTCGATCAACGCCGGACGCAGTCCTTTCGCAACACGCGCGGCGATTTCAAAACCTATGGCGAAAGCTTCGAGCAGCGCGCGTCCCGAGGCATTGGTTTCTTCTGCGACCGCCAGACAGCCCGGCACGAGGCAGACGCTCGCATGTCCGACGCCGCGTGTATTGTCATCGTATTCCAGTGCGTGCGCGCTCACGCCGTTGACGAAGCCGGCTTGAGGTGATGACGTTTTGTCGCCGCCGGTGAAGACGGTGGCCGCGCGGTTTCCGCCGAACCGTGTCGTACTGCGTTGCGCGATTTGCGCCGATGAATGGCGTGCGCCCCTGATCATCACGGCGATGGTGTCGAGACACTTGAGCTTGGCCGATGCGAGGACTGCCGGGGTCAGGATGCCCGCGCCGCATTCGATGGCGAAGCGCGCCAGTTGTTCGGTGATACTCATCTTGTCTGCACTCCTGAAAGAAGGCGGACAGTATAGCTGCCGATGTTGGCGAAACATCTGGCAGTAACTATGCGATCGCTCGCCCGAAAGGCGCGCTTTCGCGGCATAATCGGACCGCTTTTCGTTCGCAGTAACTCACATGGAGACTGGAAATGGCGACAGGTTCAAACACCCAGGTACCGGTGTTCCGGCGGCTTGCGGAGAATGAGATGAGCGAAGCCCAACTGAAGGTATATCGCGATCTTGCTTCCGGTCCGCGTGGCGGCGTGCGCGGTCCATTCAATGCGCTGTTGCGCAGCCCTGTATTAGCGGATCGCGCTCAGAAGCTCGGAGAATATCTGCGTTTCGAAAGTTCGATTCCATCGCGTCTCAATGAGTTTGCCATTCTGATTACGGCGCGCCACTGGAATGCTCAGTACGAGTGGCATGCGCATCACATACACGCCATGAAAGCCGGGCTAAACCCCGCTGTCGCCGCCGATCTCGCGCAGGGCAAGCGGCCCGCCAACATGCAGGAAGACGAGGCGGTAGTCTACGATTTCTGCACTGAGCTGCATCAGAATAAAACCGTCAGCGACGCTACCCAGAAAGCGGCATTCGAAAAATTCGGCGAGCGCGGTGTCATCGATCTCGTCGGTGTCTCAGGTTACTACACGCTCGTCTCCATGGTGCTCAACGTCGATCGCCAGCCGCTGCCCGCCGGTACGCCGCCTCCCTTGCAAACTCTGAACAAGTAAACGCGGACCGCAGCGTTGTGATGATCACAACGTTCTCTGGAAAAAAGTAATCGGCGCCATTAATATTTTCTTGTCAGGAAGCGCGCAATGCGCGCCTTAGCAGTTCGTGTGTTTGATAACGGGGTAAAGCAACGATGCCGTCTAATCTCAATCGGCGTGCGGGTGCAATCGGTGCGTCAGCGAAGAGAACCATTGTGTTTGCGGCTTGTGCGACGACAGTGATCCTGTCTATGCAGTCACCAGTCGCCGGTGCCGCCGATACAAAAGCCGCGAAGGGCGCAGCGGTCGATCAATCCGCCGGCAGCGATCAGATCAGCCGTGGGCGCTATCTGGTCACGGTGGGTAACTGCAATGATTGTCATACGGCGGATTTCGCACCTAAAGATGGCAAGGTTGCAGAAAAAGATTGGTTGATGGGCAGTGGTCCGCTCGGGTTCCGCGGGCCCTGGGGTACCACTTATCCGACGAACCTGCGCATCAATGTGTCGAAGATGAGTGAAGCCGAATGGGTGAAGATGGCAAAGACGCTCAAGGCGCGTCCGCCAATGCCATGGTTCAATCTCAATCAATGGCATGACAGCGACTTGAAAGCGCTGTATCAGTACATCAAACAGCTGGGACCGGTTGGTGAGCCTTCAAAAGCGCCGCTGCCACCGGGTGAGGAGCCTAAGCCGCCATTCATTCAGTGGCCATCGCCGCCTAAGTAACAACATCTTTGTGGGACGTGATTCCGCACGGCGGGAGTAAGGAAGTGCTGGCCACGGTTCCCTGCCGGAGTTGTGATCTCTTCGTTGTTTGCGATGATCGCAGCGTTGTACGCAGGATTGCACGCTGCACCGTCGCCGCCATGGTCGGCATCGCGTTAACAAACATCGCAGGCATCGCTTCCGCTCAACCGCGCTATCCGGTCAGACCGATACGGCTTATCGTGCCATACCCGCCGGGCGGTCCTACCGATCTCATCGCAAGAACCATCAATGAGCCGCTCGCGCGGCGCCTTGGCCAACAAGTAGTGATCGATAATCGCGGTGGTGCGGCGACCGTAATCGGCGCAGACCTGGCAGCGCATGCGCCGGCCGACGGCTACACGCTGCTCGTCGCCACGATCACAACGCTCGCCGTCAATCCGGCGCTTAACAAGCGGCTTCCCTACGATGTCGAGCGCGATTTCGTGCCGGTGACCATGTTGGCGACTCAGCCTTATCTCCTCGCGACGACAGCGTCACTGCCCGTTACTTCTGTTTCTAATCTCATCGCGTATGCGAAGGCGAACCCGGGGAAGTTAAGCTTTGCGTCTGCAGGCGTCGGCGCAGGCGCCCATCTCGCCGGCGAGCTGTTCAAATACATGGCGCACATCGACGTTGTCCATGTACCGTATAAAGGCAGCGGCCCGGCCATCACCGATCTTATCGGCGGGCAGGTTGCGTATCAGTTTGCCGGGGTTTCGGTCTTGATGCCGTTTGCGCTAAGCGGCAAGCTGCGCGCGCTTGCGGTCTCAACTGCCAAGCGCTCGGCGATCGTGCCGGAAATTCCTACGGTCGCCGAGAGCGGCCTTGCCGGTTACGAGACCAGCTCGTGGAATTCGCTCGTAACGCCGCGCGGCACACCTCGCCACGTCATTGAACGCCTGCATTCAGACGTCGTTGCTACGCTCAATCAACCGGATATACGCGAGCGCTTCAGGCAGCAGGGAGTCGATGCGGATCCGGGCACGCCGGCTGAGCTTGCGGCGCACATCAAAGCCGAGAGCGCGCGTTTCGATAAGCTGATCAAGTCGATCGGGCTCAAGGTTGAATAGGAAACAGCACTCGAAACACACATCTCGATCGACATCAACGGGCTATGGCGGAAACTTGAATTACACTGCTGTTGTGTCATTCGCCCGCATGAACAAATCACTTCTAGTTTGGCTTGCTTGCGCCGGCGTTGCGCCGTGCACTGCGTCAGCGGCCGAAGTTTATCCATCAAAGGCGATACGCTTTATCGTGCCGCAGGCACCGGGTGGCACATCCGACATCGTCGGGCGCATGGTAGCGGTGAAGCTGAGCGAAGCGGTCAAGCAGCCCGTGATCGTCGACAACCGCAACGGTGCGAGCGGGACGATCGGTAGCGCGATCGCCGCAAAGGCGCCTGCAGACGGCTACACGATTCTCCTTGCTTACACGGTGCACACAACGTCGCCCGCGCTTTATGCGCGCTTGCCATACGACCCTGTGCGATCGTTCTCAACGATCACCATACTGGCTGCGGCCCCGCTGGTGCTCGTCGTGCCGCCGAAGGTTCCGGTCACCACGCTGGCTGAGTTCATTCGCTATGCCAAGACGGGCGGACGTCCGCTGACTTTTGGTTCGGCAGGCAACGGCAGCGGCGGTCATCTCGCTGGAGAACTTCTACGCGTGATGTCGCAGGCGCCGGTCGCACACGTGCCCTATAAAGGAACCGGACCGGCACTCACCGAGTTGATAGGCGGCCAAATCGATTTCATGTTCGCCGCAATCGTGCCGGTGCAGCCGCATATAAAGTCGGGACGCCTGCGTGCGATAGCGGTGAGCAGCAGCAAACGTGCGATCACCGCACCGGAGATTCCGACGGTTGCCGAATCCGGATTGCCCGGTTTCGAGTACGTCGGGTGGTACGGTGTGCTCGCACCGACGGGTACGCCGCGAGCGATCATCGATAGATTGCACGCCGAACTCGTGCAGATTCTGCAGATTCCCGACATGCGCGAGCGCTTGCTCGCCGATGGCGCCGAACCGATTGGTAATACGCCGGCCGCATTCGAGGCGTATCTGAAAGCGGAGCTCGAACGGTGGACACGGGTGATCAAAGAGTCCGGCACCAAAATCGATTGATTACGAGATGTTGATCACTGATGCGCAGGTGCACATTTGGGCGGCGGATTCGGCGGCGCGTCCGTGGCCCGCGATTGTCGATGCAAGCCAAAGCCGCGCACATAAACCGCAACCGATCACTAAGGACGATATGCTGCGCGAAATGGATGCGGCAGGCGTTGCTCGCGCCGTCATTGCGCCTCCGGTCTGGGAAGGCGTCCGCAATGACGTCGCGCTGGCTGCGGCGCAAGCGCACAGCGACCGATTCGCTGTCATGGGCCGCGTTGACCTTCTGTCGCCCGCGTCTCGTGAATTGATCGCGCATTGGCGAGAGCAGCGCGGCATGCTCGGACTGCGTTACGCTTTTCATCGGCCGCTGATCAGGCCACTGCTGGTGGAGGGCCGTATCGACTGGCTGTGGCCGCTCGCGGAAAAATCTGGTGTGCCGATCATGCTCTTCGCGGCGCAAACGGACCTGCATATCATCGATCGCATCGCGGAGCGCCATCCGGCGCTTAAACTGACCATCGATCATTTCGCGCTGACCAAAGGCAAGGACACCGAGGCGTTTCGGGATTTCGATAAATTGCTCGCGCTTGCCAAGCGCGCCAACATCGCAGTGAAGGCGAGTTGTCTGCCGCTGTATACGACGGACACGTATCCGTTCAGGGCACTGCACCCGTACGTGCGCCAGGTCTATGACGTGTTCGGTCCGCAGCGCATCTTCTGGGGCAGCGACATCTCACGCTTGCCGTGCGCATATCGAGAATGCGTAACTATGTTTACCGAAGAAATGAACTGGCTCACCAGCCAGGATCTGGAGTGGATCATGGGACGCGCGGTCTGCGAGTGGATCGGATGGAAGGAGATTCAGCACAATGACTGACGGATCGTGGCCCGCCGGTGCATGCGATTGCCATATGCACATTTACGACTCGCGCTTTCCAATGAAGCCGGGCGGCCGTCAGCTTGGGAGGCCGGCGACCGTCGCCGATTACCGTCGCGTGCAAGCGCGGCTGGGTCTCGAGCGCGTGGTCGTCGTGCAATCGAGCGCTTATGCAAGCGACAATAGCTGCGCGCTTGCTGCCATGGCGGAATTCGGCGCCGGCGCGCGCGGCGTCGCGGTGGTCGATCCGTCAGTGTCGGATGCTGATCTCGCAGCCCTCACCGAGGCCGGCATGCGCAGTCTGCGCTACCTGATGTTTCCGGGCGGCGCTCTAACGTGGGAGACGTTACCGTCCATGGCGGCGCGAGTCGCAGCATTTGACTGGCACATCAATCTGCAGCTGCCCGGCGAAGAGCTTGTCGAGCGCGAAGGAGCATTATCGCGGCTGCCGTGCGATGTGATGGTCGATCACATCGGCCGCTTCACGGCGCCGGTGGACAACAACAGTCCGGGCGTGCGCGCGCTGCACCGTCTGCTCGATAGCGGCCGTTGCTGGGTGAAACTATCGGCGCCTTATCATGGTTCCAAAAGCGGACCACCGCGATACGACGACATCGGCGCGCTGGCACGCGAGTTGATACGCCGCTGGCCGCAGCGCATGGTGTGGGCCAGCAATTGGCCGCATCCTTCCGTAAAAGGAACGCCGCCAGACGATCTGGAGCTGGCGAAGCTGCTCGACGACTGGGCACCCGATGCCGCGACTCGAAAAAGTATCCTCGTAACCAATCCGGCACAGTTGTACGGGTTTGCGTAAAGCTGACCTGAATTGCGACATCGTAAGAAAAGTTTTGCGCCGATCCTGGCGCTGCTGGGCGCGCTCGCCGTCGCCGCAGCGTTTGCACAGAGTTACCCGGATCGGCCCTTGCGCATGATCGTGCCCTTTTCACCGGGGGCCGGCACCGACATGCTGAGCCGCATCGTAGCGCGGAAGATACAGGAGTCATGGGGCCAAAACATGCTCGTTGAAAACCGCCCGGGCGGCGGAACAGTCAACGGCGTTCTTGTCGCCGCGAAAGCGCCGCCCGACGGTTACACTTTTGTGATGGTGACGCCCTCATTCATCATCAACGCGACCGGCTTGCGCGAGCTGCCCTATGACAGCATCAAAGACTTTGCGCCGGTCACACTGTTTGTCTCATCGCCGTTGCTGCTCGTTGCTCATCCGTCGTTGCCCGTTACGTCGGTCAGGGATTTGATCGCGCTTGCAAGGGCGCGGCCGCGGCAGATTACGTATGCATCGGCGGGCAATGGCAGCCCGGCGCATCTCGGTATGGAAGTGTTTCGCAGCGCAGGCGCCACGATGATTCATATTCCGTACAAAGGAGCGGCGCCCGGCGTCATCGATCTTCTCGGCGGACACGTGCAAGTGATGATGACGACGCTTGCGTTCGTAAAGCCGCATGTCGAGAACGGCAGACTGCGCGCGCTCGGTGTCAGTACGGCGAAGCGCAGTGCGCTCATGCCGCGCGTGCCGACAATAGCCGAGACGCTGCCCGGCTACGAAGTGCTGAATTGGTGGGGCGTGCTGGCGCCGGCCGGGACGCCTTCTGCCATCGTCACCAAGTTCAACAGCGCATTGGTTCGTATGCTGCGTGACTCCGATATGCAGGAAACGCTTGCGCGCGAGGGCATGGAAGGCGTCGGTAGCACGCCTGCGCAGTTCGCCGCTTATATCACTGCTGAAATTGCCAAATGGACCGTTGTCGCAAAAGCGACCGGTGTGCAACTTGACTAGAACGCCGCGCTACGATGTCGACAAATGTTCCGAGCCGCGCAGAACGGCGTGCCGCTCGAATCAGTCGACCGTCGCGCCGGACTCCTTGACGATCGCGCCCCACTTCGCGATCTCGCGGGGCAGAAGGTCCGCGAGCTCAGCCGACGTCGATCCGACGGGTTGGATCGTCTCGAATGCGAGACGCTCTCGAACGTCCGGCATTTTCAACGCACGCACGACTTCTGCCTGCACCTTATCGACGATAGCCTTCGGCGTGCGCGCAGGTGCGAACAGCGCATACCACGCCGCCGCTTGATAACCCGGCAGTCCGGATTCTGCGATCGTCGGCAAATTCGGCAGGCTTGTTGCACGCTGAGCGCTCGTGACTGCAAGTGCGATCAGCCGCCCGGATCGCACGAACGGCATCGACGTCGCCGAGCCAAAGGTAAGTTGTAGTTGTCCAGCGACGAGATCGATGACCACACCGCCGCCGCCTTTATAGGGAATGTGCACGATGTTGACGCCAGCCATTTTCTTGAACAGCTCGCCGGCAAGATGCTGAGATGATCCGCTGCCTGCAGAGCCGTAGTTGAGACTGCCGGGTCGCGCCTTAGCGAGTGCAATAAGCTCTTTCACCGATCGCGCCGGAACCGACGGATGGATGACGAGAATGTTAGGGACATCGACCAGCAGTGAGATCGGCGCGAAGTCGGCGATGGGATCATATGGAAGCTTGCGATAGAGCGTTGCGTTGATTGCGTGGCTCGGGCTCGTGAGCAGAATCGTGTAGCCGTCGGGCGCCGCGTTCGCGACAACTTCAGTGCCGATCGTGCCGCCGGCGCCGACGCGCGGCTCGATCACAACCTGCTGGCCCCATGCATCGGAAAGCTTGGCGGCAAGCACGCGCGCGACGATGTCCGGAGCGCCGCCCGGCGCGCCGTACGGCAGCACGAACCGAACCGGCTTGATCGGATATTGCTGCGCGAATACGCTGCCGGCGGCCAGAAGTGTGCCGGCAACAACGAATGCTGTTGCGGCCGATTGCTTTATATCGTTTGTTCCTGATTCTCTCCGCATCACGCTCACGTTCGCCGTTCGGCGGCGCTATGAGTGCCAAAAAGGAACCCAATTTTGCTTGCCGCATCAACGTTATCGCCACACTATAGCAAGGTACGCCCATTCAAAAAACGAATAAAAATGAAGTTATTCGCGGCATTGAAAAAACTTCGGGAATTCGAAAGACTTCATCTTCCATTCCTTAAATCGGTGATCGATTTCGATATCGTTATCGAGATCGGCTATGCCGAAGAGATGGAACAACCGCTGACGCTGAAACAGCTTTTTCTGCTCGACATCAGTTCGCGCAGCACGGTGCGCCGGCGCCTCGCCCAGCTCATAAGCCAGCGTGCGGTAGTGCGGCGTAAACACGCACACGATCAACGAGCGGCGATACTCACGCTCTCCCCTGCAAGCCATAGGCTCCTGGGAAGTTATGGCGGTACGTTATCGACGATATCCACGTCGATCTTATAAGCAGAGGCCGCTGTTGCACATCGCGCTACCACGCCCGTCAGCCTTCGACGTTATGCACGCTTTACTCGCGATCGAACAATGAGCATTAGCGAGCCTACGCGATTATCGTCGGGCCGGCGCATCCTGGTCGCGGATGATCTCGCAGATGCCGCACACAGTATGGCCATGTTACTCGAGGTAATGGGGCACGAGACTTGCGTCGTGAATGACGGCTATGAAGCGGTATCTGCGACGCTCACCTTCAAGCCGGATATGATACTGCTCGATCTGGGCATGCCCCGGCTCAACGGCTACGATGCCTGTAAACGCATCCGCGACCAGGCCGGCGGCGATCTGATTCTCATCGGTGCGCTGACGGGATGGACGCAGGCTGACCAACGCGAGCGCGCGCACACAAGCGGCTTCGATTTTTTCCTGATTAAACCGATCGAACTCGGTGCACTCGAAAAGATGCTGCGAGATTTTCCAGCAAAGATCGTTTAAGGTTTAGGCAGCCGGGCCGGCGCTGAGCGGTTACACGGGGACGCACTTCGCGCATCCCTTGCATCACCATAAAACGCCCCAAAGTACCGGCGAATGCCGCGAACTTCCAGTCGGGCACCACACTAAGCAGGACTTCCCTCGTATGATTCGATTTTATAGCTACGCCGTATTGCTGCACGCCTATGTCGCTTGGCGGCTCATCCCAGACATGCAATTCGGCGCGGTCGGGATCGTGGCGTTTTCAATATGGCTCATTTTGTCAGCTGCGCTGATACCGCTCGGCTTCAGGGCGCGCCGCATCCGGCGCCAGCCGCTCTCGGATCGAGTCGGCTGGGCAGGGCTCTTCGCGATGGGCTCATTTTCGTCGCTGCTCGTGCTCACATTTCTGCGCGATGTCGTTTTGCTGATTAGCACGGGCTTTGATAGGTTGGTGCCCGGCCAGCTGCCGCTGCAGACGCTGGTTCACTATAGCGCGTCCATCGTAGTTATAGGGGCGCTGGTGTCTACGCTGGTCGGGTTTCTGAATGCTAGACGGCGGGCACGCGTGAAATCGGTCGAAGTACCAATCTCCGGGCTGCCCGCATCTTTGCATGGATTCACGATTGCGCAGATCAGCGACATGCACGTCGGACCCACGATCAAGCGCAACTACGTCGAAGCCGTGGTTGACGCGGTGAATGATCTCAATGCGGATATGGTTGCGGTTACCGGCGACCTTGTGGATGGCAGCGTGGCGCGCCTGTCTCACGACACAGAGCCGCTCTCAAAATTATCCGCGCGGCACGGCGCCTACTTCGTGACCGGTAACCATGAGTATTACTCGGGAGCAGAGGCATGGGTGGCGGAAGTACGCCGGCTCGGTCTGCGCGTGCTCATGAATGAGCATGTCGTCGTGCAACATGAAGGCGCAGCGGTCGTCGTGGCCGGTGTCACTGACTACAGCGCGCATCATTTCGATCCGTCACAGCGCAGTGATCCTGCACGCGCAATTGCAGGCGCGCCCGACCATGCCAACGTCAAGCTGCTGCTTGCACATCAGCCGCGTTCTGCGTTCGCGGCCGAGCAGGCGGGCTACGATCTGCAGCTTTCGGGGCACACGCACGGCGGCCAGTTTCTGCCCTGGATTTTTTTCGTCAGATTCTGGCAGCCGTTCACGGCTGGTTTGCACCGCCTGGGCAGGTTATGGGTGTACACGAGTCGCGGCACGGGGTATTGGGGCCCGCCGAAGCGCCTCGGGGCGCCATCCGAGATCACGCGGCTCGTGCTAGTGCCCGCATAACAGCGTCAAGCGTCAGTCCGCCTTCGCTCCTGACATTTTGACGACCTTCGCCCACTTCTCGATTTCAGCTTTCATGTACGCGTGGAATTGATCCGGGGTCATGGTGACCGGTTCATAGTGGTTTGCAACCATGCGCTCGCGCGTTGCCGGCTGCGCGATGATCCGGTCAATCTCGGAACTCAGCCGGTCGACGATTTCCCGCGGCGTGCCGGCCGGCGCCACGAGGCCGTACCAGGTGCTCGCTTCATAACCCTTGAGCCCTGCCTCGGCAACCGTTGGCAGTTCCGGCAGTGGGGTGATACGCGCAGCGCTCGTCACGGCAAGTGCTCGGAGCTTCCCGGTTTGCACATAAGGCATTGAGCCGGGCGTCGACGCGAGACTCACTTGAATCTGACCGGCAATGAGATCTGTGGTTGCGGGTGCGGCGCCTTTGTACGGAACGTGCACGATGTTGATGTGCGCCATGCTTTTGAGTAGTTCGGTCGCGAGGTGAGCGCCATTGCCGGGCACTGCACCGTAATTGAGTTGCGCAGGCTTAGCCTTGGCAAGCTTGATGAGTTCAGTAAGATTCTTTGCCGGCACCGACGGATGCGTGGCGACTATAAACGGCGCTGATGCCATGAGTATGATCGGCGCGAAATCACGCAGCGGATCGTACGGCAGTTTGTCGAACAGGCTGACGTTGATTGCGAAGTTACCCGAGCCTGCCATGAAAAGTGTGTAGCCGTCGGCAGGAGATTTCGCTGCAAGCTCTGCGGCGATGTTGCCCGCCGCGCCCGGCCGGTTGTCGATGACGATTTGCTGACCCAGGCTGGTTGACAGCGGCTGTGCGATCAAGCGCGCCAGAATGTCCGTCGGCCCGCCGGCGGTGAGCGGCAATATCACGCGTATCTGCTTGTTCGGATATTGCGCCGGATTGACAACCTTCGGCGCCTGCGCATGGGCGCATGACATCATGGTGCAACACGCGGCGAGCACAAGCGATGCATTCATATTCGGCGGCTTCATGTTCCTCCGGCCACTCGCTTGCGCTAACTTGATCGCGGGTTACCTGCGCTGACTTCACTTACTGATTCGATGTTCGCGCCCGCATCGCGTGCCGACTTTGCTGCGTTTCTTAAACGTGCGTCGTCGGCTCGAGCCGATTTAGCTGCGGCGATTGCGCAACTTACGCTATCGCCCGCTCCTCCACGTCCAGCGTCGTCACGCGTCTCAACTCACGCCGATATTTTGCGTCGTCAAACGAGCGGCCGCGATGCATCGTCGCGAGGTTGTCCCAAATCACGAGATCGCCCGCCCGCCATTCATGGCGATACACGAACTGCGGTTGGGTTGCATGCTCGGTGAGGTCGCGCAACAGCAGCCGTCCCTCGGGAACAGGCCATTCTATGATGCGCGTCGCGTGCGCCGCGAGATACAGCGAGCGGCGCTGAGTCCGCGGGTTGACGCGGATGATCGGATGCACGGCACCTTTGAGCCGGTCCTGTTCCGCCTGCGAGAACTCGAACCCCAGCGTCTGCCGCGAATAAGCGATCGAGTGATGCACCGTCAAATCCCGGATCTCGCTTTTCGTCGCATCATCAAGCGCGTCGTAGGCTGCGCGCATGTCCGCAAATTCCGTGTCCGCTCTGACCGGCGGCACGACGCGCGCGGACAGCATCGAATAGCGGCCGGCGGGCTTCTGAAAAGAGGCATCGGTATGCCATAGGCGGTTCGCGAGTGAGTACATGCGCCTGCGATCTTCCGGACCGCGAATCTGACCGCTCTCATCGATGTTCGAAATATCCGAGACCGCCTCATTGCCGAGGCGATTCCTGCCGAGCGCCGACACTCCGGTTTTCGAATGGATTGCCCCGTCGAAACGCTGCGCGAAGGCGAGCTGCTCGGCGTCGGTGAACGGCTGGTCTCGAAACACCAATACCGCGTATTCATCCATGCCATCGCGCAGCCGGTCGAGTGTGCTTCGATCGGTGATGTTACGCAGATCCATGGCGCTAACCTCCGCGCCGACAGATGGATGTAACCGGCGAAAGCTTACTTGCGTCATGCTTTTAAAAGCTCCGTTAGACACCCGTTCGTATCAATTGCAATTATAACGCTGCCGTCAAACGGGAATCTCGTGCACCGTGCGCCGTTCGTATCCGCGGGAAAGGTGCAACCAGTTATCGGATTATTTGTCTGAGATAGCGCGATTGAAAACGCACCCTAGAGGAGGCAGGCTGCCCGATGAGACTTGACGTTGCGCGTATACGTCCAGAGCGCACGAGCCCACGAGTGGCCGCATCACCGTTTTGTTGGCTCTGTCTGGTGATCATCACGCTCGTGCTGGCGGGTTGTGCCTCGGATGAATCGTCGCGAGCACCCGCGACACGTCCTTTGACTGCCGCCGAAGGACGCGCGCTCGTTGGCCGGCTCGTCCCGGCGAATGTGCCCGACCGGGCAGGATGGGCTACCGACATTTACGCAGCAATCGCCGCGATGGAAATCGCGCCAACGCCTGAAAATATATGTTCCGTTGTTGCCATCACCGAACAGGAATCCGGATTCCGCGTTGACCCGTCGATTCCCGGACTTTCGGGTATCGCATGGAAGGAAATCGACAAGCAGCGCGAGCGCGCCGGAGTGCCGAAGCTTGTGGTGATGGCTGCACTTGCGCTGACGTCTCCAAACGGCAAAAGCTATAACGAGCGGCTCGACAACGTGAAGACCGAATTGCAGTTGAGCGAAATTTTCGAGGACTTCATCGACATGGTACCGCTCGGCAAGAGATTTTTCGCCGAGCGTAATCCTGTTCGTACCGGCGGCCCCATGCAAGTGAGCGTCGCCTTCGCCGAAGCGCATGCGGCGGCAAAAGGCTATCCGTATCCCGTGACCGGTTCCATCCGCCACGAGGTATTCACGCGCCGCGGTGGCATGTACTTCGGCATCGCACATTTGCTGGATTACCCTGCCGCCTATGACAGTCCGATTTACCGGTTCGCCGATTTCAATGCGGGACGCTATGCGAGCCGCAATGCTGCGTTCCAGAATGCGGTCACTCAGTTGTCGGGCATACCGATTGCGCTCGACGGCGATTTGCTGCGTTATGAGCAGGGCCGACCAGCAAGCGAGCCGCCGGGTGGTACCGAGCTTGCGGCGCGCGTGCTCGCGCACCGGCTTGATATGAGCAACGCAGACATACATCGCGACCTCGAGCTCGGAAAGACGCGTGACTTTGAAAAAACCCGCTTGTATACGCGCGTGTTCGCGCTCGGCGAGAAAATAAGCGGTAAACCGTTGCCGGCAGCGGTGCTGCCGCGTATCCAACTGCAAAGTCCGAAAATCACGCGCAAGCTGACGACCGACTGGTTTGCTAATCGAGTAGACGAACGTTTTCGCACGTGTCTTGCGCGGCAATAAGAAAATTGTTGGAGCAATCAGGCGCCATCCATCATCAATCACGCTGAGTATAATCGCTGCCAGCGGCGACGCTCGCGCCGGCCGTTTCAAAAAGGAGGAATTGCATGCGCCGCATGCTGCGCCTTACGCTTGGAATATTGCTCGGTCTATCCGCGGCGCAAGCCATCGCTCAAGGCGCTGCAACGGATTATCCATCGAAGCCCATACGCTGGATCATCGACTTCCCGCCGGCCGGCGTTTCGGACATTCTCACGCGCACAGTGGGTCAGAAGCTCAGCGAGTCGATGCATCAGGGCTTCGTCTATGACAACCGGCCCGGTGCTAACGGCATCATCGCGAATGCGCTGGTTGCAAAGGCGCCGCCTGACGGTTACACGCTGGGCTTCATCAGCCAGCCGCTCTCTCTGCAGCTCACGCTGATTCCCAATCTTTCATTCGGCCTGAAAGATTTCGCGCCGGTTGCCCTGATCGCGGAATACCCGAGTTTACTGGTCGTGCAGGCGCGCACGCCTGTCGATACTGCGAAAGACTTCGTCGCATGGGCGAAGAATAAGAAGCCGTCGATTGCATACGCGTCCTCGGGCGCCGGCGGGGCGCAGCATCTCGCCATGGAGCTGTTTCGAAAAGTCGCTGGTTTTGACGCTGTGCACATACCATACAACGGCAGCGCCGCCGGCATGATCGATCTCATGGGCGGCCGCGTCGACGCGGTCTTCGTCAATGTGCCCGGTTCGCTTCCCCACATCCGCGCCGGCCGTGTGAAGGCGCTCGCGCTGGCGGGCCGAACGCGCATGCGCGTGTTGCCGGACGTGCCGACGTTCGCGGAAAGCGGCTATCCGTTCGAGACATTGGCGGGTTTCGCCGGCGCGGCCTTTCCCGCGGGCGTGCCGAAAGCAATCATCAACAAGATGAGCGCCGAAATCGCGCGCGTCGTGAAGATGCCCGATATCGAGGAGCGCATCTATAACGCGGGCGGCGAGCCGCGCTATCTCGGGCCGGACGAATTCGGCAAGTACCTGCGCGAAGACGTGCAACGCTGGGCGCCGCTTATCAAAGAGGCGGGTGCGACGCCGCAAACGTAATGCTGCAAAAACCGTGAGCATCATGGCAACACCAGTCGCGCCGCAAGTCGAAGCATTACTGCCTGTTACGATTGATCAAGGCGGTATCCGCTACGCGCCCGGCGTTAAGGCCGGCCCCTGGATTTTCGCGACGGGTCATAAGGGTAATGATGACTTGGCCGGCAGCATGGCGGCGAAAGTACTGCGTTCAGGCTTGCCCTCATGGGAAAGTTCCAAGCACCGCCGCGAGTCCGATCAAATATTCTCGAATCTCGGCCGCGTGCTGAACGCTCGCAGCGCGAGCTACGCGGATATCGTGCGCGTTGATCAGTATTACACCGACTATCGCGCCGTGCCGCCTTATCATGGCGCGCGCCGCGCCGCGCTCGGCGAACACATACCACCGAGCACGTCGATACTTCAGCAGCGCTTTTTGCTCGAGGGCCAGGACATCGAAATGGAGATGATCGCCGTCGCTCCGGGCAAAGGCATGAACGTAGAGCATGTGCGACACAAAGCACATGCAATCCACGAAAGCTCGGGCTACAGCCTTGCCGTGACAGCCGGCGATTTTGTCTTCGTTGCGGGGCGTCTTGCCGATGCGCTTGTTCTGACCGACGGGCTCGCGCCGGAGGTGAGGCTGCCTGCGGGTCATTTGTGGAAAGGCGTGCCGGTCAAGCTGGAGACTGAATTCATCATCACGCAGAAACTGGCGCCCGCGCTCGAAGCGGCAGCTTCTTCGCTCGGCGACATGGTGAAGTGCCAGGTTTATCTGCGCGATCCTGCGGACTTCGCCCCATTCAACGAAGTGTGGCGCGCGCACTTCCCGCAGAACGTGCCGGCGACGAGCGTCATTCCCATGTCGACGCCGGGACTCGCGATTGAAGAAGGCCGCATGGAAATCAATGCGATCGCATTGAAGACAGCAGGCAAGACGCGCCCGCGCTTCATCGACGCAGGGGTGATGCCGGCCTGGTCCGGCCACACGCAAGCGGTGCATGCCGGCGATCTCCTGTTCATCTCCGGGCTCGTGGCCATCGACAGCAACGGCGTCATTGAAAGGGCGCGGATCGATCCGGCGCAGCCTTACTTTGGATCGAGCATTGAAGCGCAAATGGATTATCTGCTCACCAATGCGCGGAAAATATGTGCGTCCGCCGGCACTTCGCTCGCCAACGTCGTGCGCATTCAGCAATTTCACACCGACCTAAACGAGTTCTATCCAGCCTATCAGGTATGGCAACAGCATTTGCCCGGGCAGCATCTGCCGTATTCCGCGGTTGAAGTCCCGTTTATTCCAGTGCCCGGATGCTCAGTGCTGCTCGACCTTTGGGTTTACGCGCCGTGACTGCGCGTTCGTTGCGGAGATCTCAACAAGAATGAAAACGGGTGTTCGCGCTTGTTCTTCTCATCACACTGTTGTTTGCCGCGTCATATATTTTTGCCTACGATAGCTGGAGCGCTGAGCCACTCGCTGAAATCAAGACTATCGAACGAGCCGATGGCGGCAAAAGCGCTGCGTGACGGCGTCGCGCAATAAGCCGACCGGCAGCCCGCATGACTCTTGAACTCGGAGGCATCACGCTACATGAGTTCGACGTCGCAGCCACCGACTTCCTGCTATTCCTCGAATCGACGCTGTTTGCCTGGCTGCTCATACGATTCAAGTCATCGGCGGCGCAGTTGCAGCGGCTGTTTGGCGCGCTGTTTGCGATGCTCGCGATCGCGTCATTGCTCGGTGCTCTGTATCACGCTTTCTTTCCGGCGAAGACGGCAACGCCGCCAGGCCTTGCGATCTGGCTATTAATTGGACTATCGATAGGGCTCGCCTCAATCGTTGTTTGGTACATCGACGCATTGCTGCTCGATAGCGAGCGATTGCGCAGAGCGCTGCCGGCTTTTGCCTGCATTAATTTGCTCGTGTTCATGTGCATGCTGGTACTCGTAAGTCACCAGTTCAAAATCATCATTGCGTTCTATGTGCCGCCCATGATTGCCCTGGCGGTTATCTCATTCGCGCGCTGGCGGCGGACAAGTGCGATGCAGTGGTTCTGGATGTTCACCGGCATTGTCATTTCATTCGTAGCAGCGGCGCTTCAATTCCTGAGAATCGGCATACATCCGGTCTACTTCAATCACGATGCCGTGTATCACGTTGTGCAAGCCGCTGCACTCGCCATACTTTTCGTGTCATTCTTGCGCGTGCTTAGAATGCGCAGTGTCGAGGGCGCATAATGCCGGCGATCATCGTCGCACCGAGATACGGCGCGGACTCGGTCGTTGTGCGCGACACAGCCGTGCGGCGGAGCAGGTCATGATGAAACGAGCGCAGATGAAGATTTTGCCGGCTGCTTTTGCCATTCTCACAGTGTGCGTTTCCTTAGCGAGTCACATAGCGTGCGCCCAGCCGGCTTACCCGACGCGTCCAATCCGGATTATTGTGCCGACGTCCCCGCCGGGTGGCGCGGATGTCGTCGCAAGGTCCATCGCGCCGGGTCTCGGCGAGCGGCTCGGCCAGCAGGTCATAGTCGATAACCGCGCCGGTGCAAGCACGATGCTTGGCGGCGAGATCGCAGCGAAAGCGCCGCCCGACGGTCATACGCTCGTCATGGGCATCAGCACGCTCGCCATCAACCCGGCGACCTTCAAGCATGTTCCCTACGATGCGCTGCGCGACTTCACTCCGATCACGCACGCGGCGATACAGACGCTGGTGCTCGCAGTGCATCCGTCGTTTCCTGTGCGCAATGTGAAGGAACTGATTGCGCTCGCGAAGGCGCGGCCTGGCGATGTGGCCTATTCGTCGCCGGGTTTCGGGACCAATCCGCAGATGGGCATGGAGCTTTTTCTCTTCATGACGGGCACGCGCATGCTGCACGTTCCATATCGGGGCGGCGGCGAATCCATCATCGCGCTCGTGTCAGGCCATGTCTCGGTGACTGTCGCGTCAATGCTGGGAACGATGCCGCATGTGCGCAGCGGTAAATTGCGTGCATTGGGCGTGACGAGCGCGAAGCGCGTTGCCAGTGCGCCGGATGTGCCTTCAATCGCCGAAGCCGGCGTGCCCGGCTACGAATCGCTGCAATGGTACGGCCTGCTGGCGCCGACCGGGACGTCGAAGGAAATCATCGCGCGCGTCAATCGCGAGGCCGTGGCCGTCCTGCGCACGCCGGAAATATCGGCCCGTCTTGCGAATGACGGCGCTGAAGTGATTGCGAGTACGCCTGAGGTATTCGGGGCGTACATTCGCGCTGAAACGGAGAAGTGGGCGCGAGTCGCCAAAGCGGCCGGCATCAAGCCGGAATAGCGGCCGCGTTCGGGGCATCAATCCAGCTTCGCGCCCGATGCCGCGACGACCTTGCCCCATTTCGCGTACTCTGAAGCTACATATGCACTCAACTGTTCCGGCGTGCTTGCGGATACTTCGGCGCCCTGCCTGACGAATGACTCGCGCACATCGGGCAGATCGAGAATTTTCACGACTTCCGCGTTCAGCCATGTAATCACTGGGGGCGGGGTGCCGCGCGGCGCAAAGAGCGCATTCCATATCAGTATTTCGTAGTTGCGGACGCCGGCTTCGATGACCGTTGGAATATCGGGTACCGCCGAACGCCGCTGTGCGCTTGTTATCGCCAGCGCGCGCAGTTTCCCGGAGTTGGCCTGCTGCAGAACTGCCGGCATGGCGCCGAAGTAAATCTGCGATTCGCCGGTCATCGTGCTGACCACCGCCGGCCCGCTGCCATTGTGCGGGACATGCACAAAGTCGACCTTAGCAGCGACTTTGAAGAGCTCCATTGCGAGATGCGTCGACGCGCCATTGCCCGACGATGCAGCGAACAATTGACCCGGGCGTGACTTGCCGAGCGCGATGAGTTCTTTGACGGTCTTTGCGGGCAGCGACGGATGCACGACGATCAACAATGGAGTCGACGCCACATGCGAAACAGCGGCGAAGTCGCGCAGCGTATCGTAGTTGAGCTTTTTGTACAAATGCGGATTGATGGCGATCTCCGTGGACGAGCCCATGAGCAGGTTGTAGCCGTCCGCGGGCGCCTTTGCGGCCAGCTCCGCGCCGATCACGCCGCCAGCTCCTGAGCGATTATCAATCACCACTTGCTGGCCCAGCCGCTCACCGAGCTTCTGGCCCACCACGCGTGCCGCCAGATCCGATGCGCCGCCTGGCGAAAACGGCACCATCACGCGGATGGGACGCGCAGGGTATGAGGACGATGGCGGCGTCTGTGCATGCGCGCTTGCGGTGAGCGCTATGCAGAATGCCGAGGTAGCTCGACGGATGTTCACATGACTCGAATCAGAATGGATGCTTCGTATGGTCGCATATTCCCGGTGACGCGTGCGAGCGCTCGGCCGCTACGCATTAGATGTGCGAAGATGCCGCCATCTTCTAAAGAGGCGAGGTCATGGACCATCTACATTACATGCAGCTTGCATTCGAAGACGCGCGCAAAGCATACGCTGCGGGTAATCGGCCGGTTGCATCCGTTATCGTTCGTGACGACACCATAATCGCGACAGGGCGTAACACCGTTTTCGCCGATATGGATCCGAGCGCACACGCCGAGGTCGCGGCGATCCGCGTCGCGTGCCGGGATCTTGGCACGCTGGAGCTCTCCGGCGCGACCCTTTATTCGACGCTCGAGCCGTGTCCGATGTGTCTATGGATGATTTTGGAAGCGAAGATTGCGCGTGTCGTGCTCGGCGCACGTCATGCAGCACTTAAGCGTCAGGATACAGGCGCATATTCGGTCGAAAGTTTTCTCGCGATGACCCGCCGACCGCTCGACGTCGTGACCGGAGTGCTGGACCAGGAGTGTCTCGAGTTGCGGAGGCGATGGATGGCTGACCAGGCGGCCGCCCAAAAATAGCCGAGCCGGCGATTCCTCTCAAGCGGACCGACGAGGCGTCGCAAGACGAGCGGCGCAGCACACGCTGCTGCAACAAAAAAGGCTGCGCATCGCGCAGCCTTCTTGTTGTTCGCGACGTACTAGACTGTCGCTGTTATGGCAATGCTACTTGCTGCTGCTACCGGAGGACGAGCCCGACCCTTTCGAGGAACCGGAACCCATACCTGAGGACGAGCCGCCCATGCCGGAGCTGCCGCCGCTCGAGCTGCTGCCGCCACTGCTGCTGCCGCTTGCGCCCGTTGCGGTATCAGACGATCCAGAGCTCGATGATCCGGTGCCGGATGATGATGTGCCGGATTTCGACGATGATCCCTTGGTCGAGCCTGAGGTACCGCTCTTCGAGCCGGAGCCCGTTGAGTCGCTCGCCCCGCCCGATGAGCGGTCCATTGTCGACGACCCGCCCGAGCTACCACCGGAAGTGCTGCCGGCCCCGCTGCTCTGCGCGTAGACAGCCGCAGTTGCCAGCATTGTACCGGCGAGCGCCATACCTGTGAGTAATGACTTTGTCTTCATTGTCTCTCCTTTGATTTAAGTAGCCGCTCGAAACAAGCAGGCCCACCACTGAGAAAGGCGTTGCGGGCAAGCGGTTCGGTGATTCCCGTCGGAATCCGCATGAAACACTCGTAGTCCGCATTCCAATCAGGGCCGCGACAAAGCAAACAACGCTTATCGGCTTACGCCGCTAGTGGATCACTCTGATCCGGCGCGGTCCGCTGTCAAGCAGCGCCGTGGCGACGAAGCGGGGACTGGGATCCTTCTTTAACCAGCACGCCTGCAGCGTATTGCGCGATAAGCACCGCGGGCAGCGCGCGAGCCAGACGCCCTCGATATATACGGGAGTCTCCATGCCGAACGGGCGGCGGCAGCAGCGGCAATATATCGAATGCACGTTCGTTAAGCGCCCAAATGCTTGCTCTTGAGATAAGCATCGATGTCCCGCGTGTTAAACCACGAGACGTCCTTTGGCAGCTCGTCAGCGACCAGCTTCAGCGTTTCCTTGCCAAAGTTCTGCCGCATAACTCCGAGAAACTTAGGCGCCGCGACGAGATATAGACTTGAGTAACGATGGTCGTTGCGCGCCCTCTCCAGATATGCGCCCAGCCGTTTTGCGAACAAATCGACCTCATGGTCTATCGCGTCTTCCCGCGGCTCAGCGGTATGTCCCTGGTTACGCTCACCCTTGCCGAAGTAGCGGCCCTTGCCATCGGTACGCAAGTCCGTTCCTTTGGCGCGTCCCTCCGGATTCACCAGATCTTCGACCTCGTTGAGCTTGTCCCCGTCCGGCGGCACCTCGAATATCCGTGCGCGGCTCTGGTCGGCTGCGACAATCCACCTTGCTGGCATGCGTTCTCCTCATAAAAGTGGACCGTTCATGTTGCGGCCGCACCCACAAGGGTCTGAATGTAAAAGAGCTAGCGCGGTTCATCGAACGGCGTCGGACCAAGGATGAAAGCCACGTCATCGCATGTCCTTCGCTCGCCGGGTTACGGGTGCCGTGACTATGCGTCGCGTTGACGCTAGCGGGCTGCCATGCAACGATTTTGACGCATTGTCGACGATTGGAGGCGAGCCGCTTATGCGCTATGAGTTGTACTACTGGCCGACGATTCAGGGACGCGGTGAATTCGTACGCCTGGCGCTCGAACAGGCAGGTGCCGATTACAAAGATGTTGCGCGCGGCCACGACGGCGAAGCTGCGCTGATGCGGTCGCTCGCAGATCCAAAACTACAGCGTCCGCCGTTCGCGCCGCCTTTTCTAAAGGCCGGACGCCTGGTGATAGCACAGACCGCTAACATTCTTCTCTTTCTCGGCGATCGCCACGGACTCGCGCCGCGGGACGAAGCGGGCAAGCTGTGGGTTCACGAACTCCAGTTGACCATAGCGGACCTGGTCAGCGAAGTCCACGACACTCATCACCCGGTCGGTTCATCGCTGTACTATGAAGACCAGAAACGGGAGGCACGGCGCAAAGCGAAGGATTTTCGCGAAGAGCGTATTCCGAAATATCTCGACTATTTCGAAAAAGTGATTAAAAGCAATTCGAAGACGAACCGATATCTTGCGGGTAGCAAATTGGCGTACGTCGATCTGTCCCTGTTCCAGATCGTGCACGGCTTGCGCTATGCATTTCCACGAGCGATGAGAACTGCGCGGCGAAAGTATCCGCTGGTGACCGGTCTTAGCGAGCGCGTCGCGGCATTGCCGCGCATCGCGGCCTATCTGGCGTCACCGCGCCGTTTGCCTTTCAACGAGGAAGGCATCTTTCGCCACTATCCCGAACTCGATGCCGACCGAAACGGTAGCAGAAAGCGGTAACTACGGCGCGTTGCGATACAGTTGTGTGCGCACCAACAGCGGCAATAGGCGATGCCTTTAGACGCGTACGCGCTTGATTTCCTCTAGAGCTAAATCGCGCAGATCTCGCAGCGTCGCCAGTTCAATGTCGCTGAATTCCCGTGGCCGCGTATCGATTGCGCAGAACGTACCGATACAACTGCCGTCGTCGAGAATCAGCGGAGTGCCCGTATAGGCGCGAATTCGCGGGCCGCCGACGACGAGCGGATTATCGGCAAAGCGATCGTCGAGCAAAGTGTCCTCAATCACCATTTCCTGGCAGTCCTGCACGACATGAGCGCAGAACGCGGCTTCGCGCGATGTCTCGCGGGTTTTGAGACCCGTGCTCGACTTGAACCATTGGCGGTCGCTGTCGACCAGACTGACCAGCGCGATCGGCACGCCGAGCGCAGCAGCGGCGATTCGCGTCAGGCGGTCGAACCGCTCCTCGACGGGCGTGTCGAGAATCGCGAGCTCGCGAAGTGCAGCCAGCCGCCTGGCTTCATCGTCCGGTTCCCGCGCCCGGACCCAGCGGCAGGCGGCACGCAGGACCCAGGACCGAATTACCGTTCGCGCGTAACTGAGACTGAAGGGCATGACCAGCCAGTCAGTCGCCACGGTATTTTCTGAGGCCGGGGCTTTCGCGTCTGCGGTGACAAGTACCAGCGGAACACGTACCTCGTTGTCCTGTTCACCGTCTCTTATGGCGCGAGCAACTGCGAGCCCGTCCATGACCGGCGGATTGTGCTCAATGATGACGAGTGAAGCGTTCTCATCTCTGACGACGTGCGCCAAATCTTCGCCCTCGTTGACGACCCGATAAGGAAGACTTTCCATTGCGAGGGCCTGCGAGAGAAGCGCAGTTATGCCGCTATCGGCAATACTCAGCAGCACCGGCCGCTCGAGAGACGACGCGTCAAGTGCGGTGTCTGCGCCGAAACGTTCTCGCGCAGCGTCCGAGCTGGCATCCGAATCACGTATCACATTCAATGTGAGGCCCTCGGCGGCGGCGAGAACTTCAAGCGGCGATCCACGCTCGCGCAGACGCTGGCGAACGCCGCGAAGGATGCGGTCGACCGCATCATCATCACGCAGCGGGTCGTAGTGCGTTATAGCCAGTTGCTTGACGCCGGCCTCTTCGCAAACGCGGACTGCGTATTCGACCGGGCTGTGCCCCCAACCGATCTTGGACGGGTATTCTTGCGCCGTGTACTGGGAGTCGTGAATGACGAGATCGGCACCCGCCACGAAATCCGCATAGCGTCGATCCATACCCGTAAGCTGCGTGTCCCCGCTAGCCATTTCGACGGAATGTGGCTCATGGTCGCAGCAATACACGATACTCGCGCCATCGGTTTCGATGCGGTAGCCGAGCGTCAACGCCGGATGATTAAGATAGCGGGCGACGACGTTCACTTCATTAATCGAAAACACCCCTTCGACGAGATCGTGGTAGTTGATCCTCGCGTCAAATTGATCGAGCGAAATCGGAAAATAGGTGTGCTCCATCTGGCCGGCAAGTGTTGCCCGCAGGCTGTGCGACAAGCCGCGAGGACCGTAGATGTCCCAGGTACTTCCCTCACTGAAAAGTGGCGCGAAAAACGGAATGCCCTGTATATGATCCCAGTGCGTATGACTTATAAGCAAGTGGCCATGTAAGTTGCGCTTTTCGCGCAGCAGTTGCTGGCCCAGGCCGTGCGCGCCCGTTCCGCAGTCGATCACGATTAACTCGCCTGAGTCGCAGCGGACCTCAACACACGACGTGTTGCCGCCGTAGCGCGCTGTGGTCGGTCCCGGCTTCGGGAGCGAGCCCCGTGTTCCCCAAAACTTAGCTTGCATGGTGATTTGCGACGCGTGGCAGATGATGATAGTGCATGCTGTATTTGATGTATGGGTTAACTAATTTACAAGCGCTCGTTTCAGGCGTGTAAACATAACCCGTCTGCGCCGATCGTTAGACGGGAATCGCGGCAACGCCCGAGTCGCGGTTGTTGATCTCATTCAGCTGGAAATACGCTCCTCGTTTCACCTACTGTCTCATACTTTACGCGATGTTTCTGCTTCAACTGTAGATACGTCTTGTCTTCCTGCGCGCGGCGCCATTTCTCGTAGAATATTCTCGCGGACTCTGCCTTTGTCGCGTCTTCATCCCGCGGCAATATCGCTCGCGTGCCTTGGACGTACTTACGTCCGGACTTGTGATTCGCGTACCGCCTCGACCGCGTGTAACCCATCTGCAAAAACTTGCGAGCCATATCCATCCCGACAAAGTCCCGTTTTGCTTTGTAATCGAGAAACAAGCTGTAAATCACGGCGGCCGATTTCCGTGCAATCTGCGGCGTCTTGAACTTCCAGTGTGGCAGTATCTCGCTCTTGTACGGTTCCACGAGCAATGCGCCCTGCTCGCCCTTGCCAACACGGTAAAGGTCCGGACGCTTGCGGAAATCGATATTTAAGAAATCGAGCGAGTAATCGAACGCCATACGGACCGAACAGGACTGCGTCTTTACTTTGCCTTAAGCTTGTTGCTCGATCTGCCGACGCCTGGAAAGCGCGCGGCCACGAATATGCCGCCTCAGCGACCCGGCGGGAGAAGTCGCGTTAGTTTGACAACCGTTGGTCAGGATAAATCCTGAGTATGCGTTTCGAAGCGCGGCGGGCGCTTAGCGGACCACCATGCTCAAGCGACGAACCGTTGCGACTTGCGCAGGCACGTAACACCGTCGAACTACGCTGACGAGCCTTTTGCAACATATGTGAACGCCCAATAGAAGTCCCAGGTCGTGAGCATTGGTCTTGCACCAAGTCCGTCTATCGATGACTTCAATTCTGTCTCCGATGGAAAATTCTTGAGCACCCGGTATGTTCTGCCGTCGATGAGCTTTCGCGACTGGTATGTGTTTCCATCGACATCCTGCTCTGAGATGGGAGAACTGCTGCCTTCAATGAAGCGGTTGTCCAACAGGACGACTTTCGCGCCGGACTTCAGCATCGAATTCAAGCCGCGCAGGAACTCGACCCGTCGTGGCTTCGGAACGTGTGAGAACCAGAAGCCCGCAAATGCCGCGTCGAACTTCCCGGCGGATTTGGGAAGAGCGTACGCATCGCCGACGACGAAGTCGACACGGTCTTTCGGTACCCGGCCTCGCGCGATGTTCATCGTCTCGATCGAGCCGTCGATGGCGAGCACGTGCGACGCCACCGGCGCAATGAATTGCGTCCAATAACCTGTGCCGCAAGCGACCTCGAGGACGTCCGCGCCGGCAAAGATTGGCGGCAGCCATTGTTCGATCGCGCGTAAATCTGCCTGGCGCTCCGGCTTGAGATGAACATTGTCGTATTCCGGAGCGCGCGCCGAGTAGTAAGAATGTAGATCCGAATCTATCGACACCATCATCAGTCCTCGAACAGCGACTCAAGGCACAAACACGCTGCGGACTTCATTGCGGATGCGAACGCCAGCGCGGGCGCTCACCTTTCGCCCAGCAGACGGCGACGAGAAGTAT
>Ga0207691_10000763_pt1 | contig 31848 bp, 37 predicted proteins | sample KBSM13metaG_FD_184327 | JGI IMG/M metagenome (GOLD analysis project Ga0207691, IMG submission 184327) | Miscanthus rhizosphere microbial communities from Kellogg Biological Station, Michigan, USA - KBS M1-3 metaG (SPAdes) (version 2) | ecosystem: Host-associated > Plants > Roots > Rhizosphere >...
CCTGGTTGATCACGACGGTGGTGGCGCTGGGTGCCTTGAGTTATTTGATCTTCCTTCGTTAGGCGCCGACCGCCGCCCCAACCGAGGCCTGCCGGAGTGACGGGTTGCCTTTCTCCGATACTGGACGACCTTCCAGTCTCTTTTGCGGTGAATCACCTTAACGCTGAGCGGGCGCCTGGGGGCGATTCTCTTCAAATCCGCGATCCTATTTTATCCCATGAATTCCAACCTTCTCGCCGCGGCCTCCAAAGTGATCCCCTTGACTGAACTGTTGGTAAACGTGGTCTCGCGTCGCGTTCGGCAATTGAACCTGGGACATCGTCCGCTTGTGGCAACGCCGCCGGGCATGGGACTCGCCGACATTGCCTTGACGGAGATCATCGAGGGAAAGCTGACCTCGCAACCGACGGAAAAGTCGGAAGCGGTCGTCGCAATATTCCCGGGCGTGCTCGCGGGAACGAAGAAGGCGGCGTAGGACTCCGGTTTGGTCGTTGGCTGGCCGAAAACGATCGGACGAAAGGGCTATCGTGTCGCGCTGTCCGGCCGTATCTTTCGACATGATACCCACACTCTCGGCCGCAACCCGAACCCTCACGCCGGCGCAAACCTATAGCCGCGCACATGCCGGCAAACTGATGGTCGTCCAACCAACGACCGATCGGCAGGCTGTGGGGCCTGACTTCTTTCATGTGGAGTCGGTCGGCACGCATCCTACCGGCTTGTTCGTCACTGGAAAATTCGCCGGCGGCCGGCTGGAATCGATGCGCGTTTCGACTGTCCGGGAAGCGAACGAAGAGGAAATCGCGTCATGGCGCGCGGGGAGCGAGATAGAATTGCCGACCTCTTAAAGCCAGCAACAGACTGGAGCCCGTGGGAACGCGGCGACATGGGCGAAGCCCGACGGGTAAGCGGTTCGCGAACCTCTAAATCTAAGCGTATCCATGCTTATGAAAATGAAGGTCGCGCAGATTAGTAAGGCAGGAGGAGACTTTGAATTGGCCGAACGCAACATCCCGGAGCCGGGCGCTGGAGAGGTGCGCGTGAAAATCGAAGCGTGCGGCATTTGCCACAGTGACGTTCTCGTCAAAGACGGAATATGGCCGGGGCTTCAGTTTCCTCGCATTCCCGGTCATGAAATCGCCGGCCGGGTCGATGCAGTTGGCGCGGGCGTCACACCGTGGAAGCAAGGTCAGCGCGTCGGAGTGGGCTGGCACGGAGGGCATTGTTTTGTCTGTGCCCCATGCCGACGGGGCGATTTCTCGATGTGCGTGAATCGCAAAGTCACAGGGATCGATTTCGACGGTGGCTACGCTGAATACGTCATCGTATCCGCGGCAGTTCTGGCACTGATTCCCGACGACGTGCCCGCGGAAGAGGCCGGTCCGTTTATGTGCGCAGGAGTTACCGTTTACAATGCGCTGCGCAATTCGGGGGCGCGCGGCGGCGACCTTGTGGCGATCCATGGCATCGGCGGACTCGGACACCTCGGTGTTCAGTACGCGCGGCAGATGGGATTTCGGACGATCGCGCTCGGTCGAGGAAAAGATAAGGAAGCGCTCGCGAAAAAACTCGGGGCCCATCAATACGTCGACACGGACGCTTCCGATGTCGTCGCGGAATTGCAAAAACTGGGCGGCGCCCGCGTTATTCTAGGAACCGCACCAAGTGCGAAGGCGATTTCCCCGCTCGTCGATGGATTGGCCCCCGACGGCACCCTCCTCGTCCCGGCTGCGCCAAGCGAACCCCTGTCGATCAACGTGTTCTCGTTGATCATGGGCAGACGATCCGTGGCCGGCTGGTACTCGGGCACCGCCAAGGATTCACAGGACACTTTGGAATTCAGTGCGTTGAGCGGCGTCCATCCGATGATCGAAAAATATCCACTTAGTAAGGTGGCGGAGGCTTACGAACAGATGCACAGCGGCAAAGTTCGATTCCGCGTTGTCCTGACGATGGGAGCCTGAACCGGCATCAGTACGCATTGTCGGCCGCTCGTCACCTGTCACTCGTCGCTGGTCACTTCTGAAGCATGGCTTCCGTCGTATTTCTTCGAGCGGTAAACGTTGGTTCAACAAACCGCTGCCAACCTGCGGTGATCGCGAAGCAGTTGGCCAGGTTCGATATCGTCAACGTCGGCGCCGTGGGCACGTTTGTTGTGCGCAATGACGTTAGCGAATCCACATTGCGCCAAGCGATCGAAAAGAAACTGACGTTCAAATGCGAGATAATGATTTGTGCCGCGCGCGATATTAACAAACTCGTGGCGAAAAATCCGTTCGTGGAACAACCATCGGGGCCGGAAATAACCCGCTTCGTCAGCGTCTTACACAAGCAACCACACGATTTGCCCGCGCTCCCTCTCGTCCTTCCTTCAAATGACGATTGGCTGCTTAAGATCATCGCGATTCAGAGCCGATTCGTCGTCGGGATTTATCGCCGCCACACGAAAGCGATCAGTTACCTTGGCAAGATCGAAAAGATTCTTGGGGTTCCGGGTACCGTTCGGAACTGGAACACGATCGAGAAAGTCGCAAAAGTCCTCGACGCCGGCTAACTCCCTGGTTTCTACTTTCTGCCTTCTACTTTTTTTGACGTGAGCATCGTTGGAACAATCGAGAGTCTTTGGCGCTACCCAGTCAAAAGCATGCGCGGCGAAGAGTTGGATGAGTTATTCGTCAGTTACGCCGGTGTTTATGGCGATCGCCTTTTCGCCTTTCATAGCACGGGCGCGCACAAGGGTTTTCCGTTTCTGACCGGACGCGAGCAACGCCACATGATCCAATACCGACCGCGCTTTCGTAATCCGGAAAAGGCGGCGCGCCCAATTAACTTTGACGATGCATTGAAACTCTCGCCCAATATCAATCCGGTCTCCGCCAGTGCGGACGATCTAATGGTCGACGTTGAAACACCGGATGGAAACATTATGCCGATCGATAGTCCGAGACTGATCGACCACCTCCTTCAAGGGGTCGAGGAAAAGCACAAACTCAGGTTGCATCGCTCGGAAAAAGCCATGACCGATTGCAGCCCGTTGTCGATCATTTCGCTCCAGACGGTCGAGAAACTTAGCGAGGAAAGCGGCCTTTCCGTCGATAAGCGACGTTTCCGCGCCAATGTTTACCTGGACTTGCATGCGTTAGGCGGCTTTGCCGAAAACGATTTCGTTGGAAAATCGTTTCGCATTGGATCGAAGGCTATAGCTCGTGCCGTTAATCGTGATGGCCGCTGTATGATGATCATGCTCGATCCTGACACCGCGGAGAAATCGCCTGCTGTCTTGAAAGCCGTCGCCCAAGAGCACGAAGGCATGGCTGGAATTTATGCGGCGATATTGGTGGAAGGCATAATCCGCAAAGGCGACCCGGTCGAGCTAATCTAACTGCGTAGCTATCTTATTGCGGTAGCTCTGTTCCAGCCTGCTCGGCAATCATATAACTGGCATACCAAGCGGGCCAGTTCGCGTCTCTTTCACCGCCCATGCGTTTCTCATGTTCCCCGTGCGCGGACTCTGCGCGCCGGAGTGCGGCGGCCAGATCGCTTGCCGATGCGAAGGTCGTTGCCGCGGAATCGATCCGACCGGGCAGTCGCGTTGTGATCTCCTGCAATAACCAGCCGTTGCCGTCCGGGTCGCGGAACGAGGCGAACGAACGATAACTTCGATGCTCGGGATCGGAGCCGCTGACGCGCAGCCGGCCAAACAAATAGGGCTCGTGCTCGCCAGTGTGCACATCACCGCCATCGTGGAATACTTCACTAATATCGACGCCGCGGCCGCGTAATTCCTCGCACGCGGCGTTGATGTCTGAAACAATGAGATACAATCCCTGGGCGGAGCCGGGCGGCGCTGCCGAGACGTTCTTCCCGAAAATGACCGAGCAAGGAGAGCCGGGCGGCGTAAATTGGATTACACGAAATTCATTACCGGGAAAATCGGCATCGAGCCGCCACCCGAGGCTCGCATAGAATTGCTTCGCCCGATCAACATCCGACACCGGGATCACGACAATTTCGAGTTTCATGTCGATCACTCCGCCTTTTGAATTCGTCTTTGAATTTTCCATCGACTTTCCTCCTCTGCTTAGATGACGCCCAAACCCAACAAATTACAAGGTTGCGAAGTTCACACAATCGGCACGTGACAAATCCTAAAATCAGGTATGGAGTTGCTTCAAACATAATTACTTCCGCCATGGCAAAAAACCCAACCAACACGAAAACCTCGAATTCCCGAAAAGCGTCCGATCTTCGACAGAGACGCGAAGCTCCGCTCCGCACACCGACCGATCTCACGCGCTCCGCCACCAAAGACATCTCCGGTGCGTTGAACGCGATTCTTGCTGATGTCTTTGCTCTTTACGTTAAGACGAAGAATTTTCACTGGCACATGAGTGGCCCGCATTTCCGCGATTATCACCTTCTTCTGGACGAACAGGCCGACCAGCTTTTCGCCATGACCGACCCGCTCGCAGAACGAGTTCGCAAAATCGGCGGGCTAACCTTGAGGTCTATTGGCCATATCTCTCGGATACAGCGGGTGCTCGATAACGACGCAGAGTATGTTGAGCCTTTGGATATGATCGCTGAGTTAGCCGATGACAATAAGACAATGGCTGCGCGCCTGCGCGAGGTTCATAATGTTTGTGACGAGCATCGCGATATGGCGACAGCGAGCCTGATCGAAGTTTGGATTGATGAGGCTGAACGTCGAACCTGGTTTCTGTCGGAGATAATTCGCGGACGAAATTAGCCTGCTCGCCCTCATCAAATCTTGATCATGGATTCACTACCACTGTCCACACTGCCGCGTCGTCGCTTCATCGTCTCGGCTGGCCTCACCGCCGCGGCGGTAATTATCGCGCCGCGCCGTTTGATCAGCGGGGAGGAAAGCATGATTGCCGCTGCTCGCCGCAAAGGTGGACTGGCAAATGTTACGACGCAAGCTCTCCGAGGAAATGTGAGCGCGTTGATCGGTTCTGGCGGGAACATTGCAGTTTTAACCGGAAAGGACGGCAAACTCATCATCGACTCCGGCTACGCGGGCTCACGGGAAAAAATTAGTGCCGCGCTGGATGCAATCAGCCGTGATCCGATTAAACACCTCGTCAATACGCATTGGCATTTCGATCACACCGACGGCAACGAGTGGATGCACTCGGCTGGTGCGACAATCAGCGCACACACAAACACCAAGAAGCATCTTTCTACCAGCACTCGAGTAGACGATTGGGATTTTACCTTCCCTCCCTCTCCGGCCGGTGTGATCCCGGGTGAAGTATTCGAGACAGAAAAGACCCTGCACTTAAACGGTGCAACGGTCGTTCTCAAATATTACGGCCCATCACACACCGATGGTGATGTCTCTGCCTATTTCAAAGAGGCGGATATTTTGCACACTGGCGATACCTTCTGGAACGGGCATTTCCCGTTTATCGATTACTCAACTGGTGGAAACATCAATGGAATGATTCGCGCCGCAGAAACGAATGTCGCAGCCGCGTCCGACACGACAATTGTGATCCCGGGCCATGGTCCCGTCGGCCGAAAAGCAGACCTTGTCGAGTACCGCGATATGCTCGTGACAATTCGAGATCGCGTGGCCGCTCTCAAGAAAGAAGGCCGATCAGTCGAGGAAATTATTGTGCTGAAACCCACCGCTGCTTATGACGCGAAGTGGGCGGGTTCGTTCATCGACGGCAAGTTCTTTGCGCGACTTGTTTATCGAGGCGTCTAAATCGTCTCTTCATATTACTACTGGGTGAAACTGGTCGCCGAAGAACTTGGGCAACCGCGCGTTGGGGTTGTGACATTGGGGGTCTTGCCGCCGCCCCGCAAGTTCCAGCAATCACCTAGCGTAGAGCAATAGCAGATTTCCGCTTCGATACGAGAACGAGCCTCGTTCATCTGCACGTAAACCGGATTCGACCTGTCGTAGGTGATCGGATTTCTTTGCGCGTCCCACGGCGTGAAGACGGCAATTTTTTCACCCGCGGAAAGCACGCGACCGCTCATGTCGCTCTCGGCGTAACCGAACTCAGGTGTTGCACTCGACCGTATCCATCCGGCAGGTCTTCCCGGTCCCATCAGCCGCTCAAGCGCTTCGACCCAATCACCTACCGGCTGACCGTTCACTTTGACTGTGACATTGCGGATGATCGCGGGACCGACCCCTTTGTTGGTCAGGCTCAAGTGAATATTCGGATCGTTGCTACTCTCAAATTCCAGAATCGGCCACACCATCGCGCGTACTTGCTGACGCTGCATGTAGGCGGTGTAACCGGACACACACAAGGCGCACAGTCCCACGAAAGTCGCGATCAGCGCATCGTATCGGCTGGCACTGCGTGTTGTCTTCTCCTCCGCCATGACGTCGATCCTATCGCCGGTCGAATTCATGTCAATTGCCTCACTGGCTAACTGCTCCTACGATTTCTCGCTTTCAACTATCGGCCACCAACCACGAAACAACTAAGCGTTCTTGAAAAGCCTGCCAGCAGGCGTTGTAGCGTGCGCTGTCTCAGCGCATCTTCTTCCGTCCGCTGAGACAGCGGACGCTACAATATGAAATCGCTTACGGAACATCTTTGGTTCGAGATCGCGGCTCGGCGCGGCTTTATCAACATCACATCGAAAGTTGAGGAACTCGTCAGAACAAGCGGTGTCAGCGAAGGGCTTTGCCTGGTTAACGCCATGCACATTACCGCGTCCGTGTTCATCAATGACGATGAATCGGGGCTTCATCATGACTACGAGACCTGGCTGGAAAAACTGGCCCCACACGCTCCGACCAGCGCTTATCAACACAACCGGACCGGCGAAGACAACGCCGACGCCCATCTGAAACGCCAGATCATGGGCCGCGAAGTGGTCGTTGCGATTACCGAAGGCAAACTCGACCTCGGACCCTGGGAACAAATTTTCTACGGCGAATTCGACGGACGCCGGCGCAAACGCGTCCTTCTTAAGATTATCGGCGAGTAGGAACCTTCGCGATCCTCTTTTGCAGTCGCTGTCACTGTTTCTCTTTCATAAACACTCACCTAATCGCAGGTTAGATTCGGTCGCCGTCGGCAGGTCGGTCAATACACTCGCTTCGCCGGGGTAGAAGGACAGCCGGAAGGCGTCGGTTATTTCTGCGGCGAACACACGTCTATCGACGCTCAAGGCTACCTCGAGGGCGCGGTCGAAACCGGCGAAGGATGAAATCATCTCAGCGCTTCGCCAAGTAACAGTCACTGCTTCGGTGAATGACGCGCGCGTCTCTGCATCTTTCGGGTCGATCGAATCATGTCTTCGCCGTCTGGCCAGCACGCGAAAGCCTTAGCGTCACGACAAACTCACCCTGGTGATCTGGCGCCGGCTCGGTTTTCGCTTCACCGCTCCAGTCCTGTCCCTCTTCGTCCGTAAATTTCCAGTTGAAAGCGGACTTATCCGTACTCGACATCGTCAGTCTTACTGCCCCTTTGGCGTGGGGAGTTCCCGAGGTGATGCGATTGCTGAGAAGGTCCGCAATCCCGTCGATCGAACTTGGTTGAGAAACGCGCGCCTTCATTTCCCAATTATTAATGTCTCCTTGTGTGGAGATCACCTTCCCTTTCAGCTCCTTCACACTTGACCAGTCAGGAAAGTAACGATCGGCCAGGGCGGCACGAGCATATGTCGAATGCGGATCCCATCGATATTCCATTCCAAGTGCGATGGCTTGCGCCTCACCCTCACCGCTCACCTTGGCAACGACGTGAAACGCGCCGTCAATACCGGATGAAAGTCCGGCCGTGGTAATGATCTTTCCGTTATCGACGTAGCGCTGGTCATGAACGACTTTCGTTTTTGGCGAGGCCTTTTGCAGATCATCCAGCGCATGCTGAATGGTCGTTGCGCCTAAGCCATCGAGCAGTCCTGCCTTTGATAAGATGAACGCCCCCGTGCACACCGACATGACCTGCTTCGATTTTTCGGCGTTGCGCTGCACCCAGCGGATCAGCTCAGGATTGTTCACCGCGTCTTGAACCCCTCCGCCTGGAACAAGGATGATGTCAGCCCCGGGACTGTTCGCGAACGTGTAATCAGGCACGATCTTCTGACCGAACACGGCGTTTACGGGAGCCGATTTTTCCGCGACGGTGAAGACTTTGTACCCAGCTTCGCCAAACACTTCCCACGGCCCGGCGTAGTCGATCACCTCCGCATTATCAAAAAGAAGAATAGCGACTGTAGGTCGTGCGCTCTTGGTCTCTGCGGTCTTCTCGACTAAGTCCATCCGGCAATCCGGACACTTACCTGGCTTGTCGAACGTACGGTCATCTGCATTACATCCGCAGTCCGGGCAAACGTATACATGCGCCGGCTTGTCTGCGGCAGCATAAGTCAGCGGTGAACCAGCGATCAGGAGGCTGGCGACTAACATGATCAACATTTTCATTTGGTTTTTCCTTTCTTATTTCCGCGGAGATGCCGCGGTCGTTTGTTTTTGTTTCCGTTAGGGGATGATTTCGTTCGTGCATCGAAACGACTTCGATAGCTGCTCGGCTTCACTCCGAATCGCCTTTGAAAAGAGCGTCGGAATGCGTCATCACTGTGGAAGCCGACCGATGACGCCACGTTCTCGATCGTTTGCGTCCGCTCAGTCAATCGTCGTCGTGCTTCATCGAGGCGGAGACTTTCGACGAACTTCGCCGGGGTGCCGCCGAAAGCGTCCTTGAATCTACGAATGAATTGACGCGGCGAAAGACAGACACGCCTGGCCAATGCTTCGAGCGAAAGATCACTTCGCAAATGTTCGATCATCCACGAAGCAAGATCGGCAAAGCGATCGCTTGATTGGACCTGAAACTCGAGTGGCTCGGAATACTGCTTCTGGCCACCGGACCGCTTCAGGAACACAACCAGATCACGCGCGACTGCGAGCGCGACTGCAGGTCCGTAGTCTTCTTCAATTAATGACAACGTTAGATCGACGCTGGCCGTGATTCCGCCAGCGGTATAAAAGGCGCCGTCCTTTAGATAGAGTGCATCGTGATTCACCTTCAGCTTCGAAAACCGCCGCGCGACATCGCTGGCGAATCGCCAGTGAGTCGTGACAGTGCGTCCATCGAGCAAGCCGGTTGGCGCAAGAGCATAAATTCCAGAGCAAACCGAGGCGATCCGCCGAATAGATTGGTGATGACTCGAGATCCAGTCTGCGATGCGGGGCCCAGCTTTACCCATCCGCGCGCCTACACCGCCGGGAATGATCAACGTGTCGAGCGGCGGGGCATTGCGCAGCAAACAATGCGGCTGAAACAATACGCCCGATTCAGCGCGAAAACTTTTACCGCTTAATCCGAGCACGACTACTTCGTAGCCTGGACGAGGTCGGCCGTTTTCATCCGTGATCGAGGTAATCGAGAAGGCGTCTGAAGGCCCGATCAAGTCGAGCCCCTGAACGCCTTCGTATCCGATTAGTCCGACGCGCAGCGGTTTCATTCAGCCATGAGACTAGCACGAGGCGCTGATGACAAAAATGTCAATGATCCGACAATTCTGGCCATCAGGCCATCTGCCAAGAACGGCCTCTTCGCGAAAGGGTTCGCGACGATCGCTATTGCCGCGCTCGTCTCCAGTGGTGCTGGAGAACTATGACTTGCGAGTATATGATCCAGGCCAGCATCAGCGTTGATAACATCGCAACCAAATTAATCGTGAACAGCAGTCGTGATTTTCGCTGATCCAGCCGGACCTGGAGCGCGTCCACTTCAGCGCGCACCGCCTGAACCTTATTCTGCACGTCACCGAGACGCGTATCGATGCGTTGTATAAGCCCGTTAAGCGCTTTGACGGTCTCGGGAGTAACCTCGCTGTCTTGTGCCGCCACCAACGCACGCAATGTGGCGCGCAATTGCGTCGCGTCTGCGGACATCGCTTCAAGCCGGTTGAAGGTTTCATCCAATACTGCCAGACGCGGCGCATGCTCAGCCATCATTGGCAAAGAACTGACAAAGCTCACTGCGTTGCTGACATCTCTAATTGCATCTCGCACCGGAGCGAGCGCGTCTTGCACTTGCGTGATGCGCGGCGCGAGGCTCGTCTCCAAGCGCTCATTCAGCGCGTTGAGCACAGGCCTGTTATCCGCGGCTCGTCCAGTCACGGTGGCAATGGTCTCAGCCGCCTCCCGTACTTCTGTTCGGCTTGTCGCGATGAGACGATCCACTCGCCCTATCCCCGCGTCGACCACCCCAACCCCGATTTCGATAACGCCAATCCCTTTCAGCGCTACATCACTCGCCCTACGACTAACGAACCAGGTGCCCACGATACTGATGCAGCTTAGGCCAATGAACAGCGCGGCGAGCGTAATGGCGGCAAATCGCGCGGCCTTTCTTAGGGTTCGCATACGGTTACGTCACCACGAGAGTCCTTCGGTAAATATTTTCACATCGCTTCCGCCAGCCTCCGGTTTGACGAAAATTGTTAAGCTCGCCTCGCCGCGCTTGCGCTTCAGAATCGAGGACTGCGCATTGACCATGTCGGAGCCGTCATTTGCCCAGCCCTGTGCTTTTAGATTCGCAGCCAGTTCCGCGCAGACTTTTTTCACGTCCGCCTTGCTCTTAAAAGACACGTGTTCAACCAGCGTCTGATATTGGACATCTGTCGCATCTTTCGTTAGGGCGAGCTCTTTCACGTTGAGCCCATTTGCCGCAGGCTTACTGGTTGATTCGCCCGACTCGGTGATGTCCGCGTCCTCATCTTCGTCGTCCGAGGCGGCTTTCTCTTCCTTTTTCGGCTCTGCCGCGACTTGAAACTCTTTTGGGGTCTCACCCAACGGAGCGACGAACTTAACATTCACTTCCCACTTCTCGCCAAACGTATCCAGTTCTCCATGAGTGCTCAGTTCACCTTCCACTTTGCCATCCGCATAGGTGAAATCGGGCATCTCAATGTTACCGATCGAGCTGAAGCCCTGTTTCTTGTGTGCACTGTGAACGACCTGGCAACCAAAGATGCCACCGTCTTCGTCGCACGAGATAATCAGCGCGCTGCCGTACTTGCCGAACATCGCGCCAAAGTCCGGCTTGTTGTCTTTGGAATGATCCTTCTCCGTGAACACGAGCATGATCGCGGTCTTGTCATTGAACGGTTCGCGCCATTGCGCTGAGACAGAGGCTAGCTTCGCCTCTTTGCCGTTTCCTCTGAACACACCACTAACGGAAGGCTTAACATTGGCGGCCGGCCCTCCCTTCCTGGCGGTTGACGCAGGTAACGAATCGCTCGCCTTGAGCAGCGCGGTGTCAAATCGCACGTCGAAGCTGGACGGAAACATGCCCTGAGCGTCATCCGACACGCTGGCCTTGCCGGTCACCCGTCCAGCCTGCTGTTTGAGTTCTCCAGTCGCCGTGCCGCTGCGCCGTCCGATCATGGTGCCTCCCGCCGCCGCGCCCCAGTGTTTGATTTCGCCGGTCTTCTTGAACACCAGCCGCAGAAACGGCCGCTTGAAGTCAGGGTCCCCACCTTCCTTCTCTTCTTTTCTCGCAGCGTTAAGCTGCTCGCTCGAGACCGCCGGACCGCTCAGCACAACAGCGATCGCATCCTCATCATCGATTGTTGTCTCGTATGCGAGCGCATGCTTCAGCGGGTAAGTCTTTTTGTCCAACACCAAGGTGCCCAGAACCTTGGTGTTGTCGCTCTGTGAAAACAGTTGTGCGACGCAAATCGCGCTGACCGCGATAACGAAATAGATAATCTTTTTTCTCATGTGAGTTCTCCTCGAGTCGGAAGCTCCCGACGCGCGATCTCAGCAGACAAAAGGCTCGATGCCAAGCAGCAACTGATTAGGCTAATTCGAAGCTAATCTCGCGGGGTTAAGCTGCCCAGCGCCTGTGGAAGATCGGAGAATCGATCCAACCACATCTGTGGCGTCAGAGTTTCTGGCGGCACTCTGAGGTAGCCATAGCGCATCAGGATTACAGGCAAGCCGGCGCCGCGAGCCGCTGCATAATCATTTTCGTTGTCGCCAATCATCGCCGATTCCTTAGGCGCGGCGCGGAGCTGCTCGAGCGCCAGCAGAAGATGTCGAGGATCGGGCTTCCGGAAGGGAACGACATCACCACACAGGATCGCATCAAAGTATCCGGCAATCCCGAGTTGTTGAAGTAAAGCGACCGTCGCGGCTTGCGGCTTGTTCGTGCAGATAGCGAGACGCGCTCCCTCGTCGCGCAGCGTCCGCAAAGTTTCTTCGACACCCGGATAGAGGCGCGTCAAATGTGATAGCCCAGCTTGATAGATTTGCATGAACCGCTGATAGGAAGCGTCTTCCGCATCGGTTGGCGAACCGGTCGCAGAGAGAGCGCGTCCGACCAGAGCGCGACTGCCATCTCCGATCATAAGGCGAACTTCTTCGGGAGAAAGTTCGCGCCGCCCCATCTCGCTCAACATCTGATTCAGGCCAGACCGCAGGTCGAGAAGGCTATCCACAAGAGTGCCATCCAGATCAAAGAGAAGCGCGGAGCATTTCATCAGCTATCAAAATATGCGCTCCTTCTCAGCGAGCGCATCGCAACCTTAAGCGAAATTTTCGTGAATCCAGAAGATCATTCCGGCACGATGATTTAATCATGAAAACATCACTTCGTTTCGTTGGTTTCGCAGTGGGTTTCCTAACCCTTGCCTTGACGGGAGCGTTCGCACAGCAGCCGGCCTTGAGCATCGAGCTCGTGAGCACGTTTGATTATCCGGGAACAGGGAATTTGACGCGACCGCAGAAGATTAGCGATAAGGGCGATATCGTTGGGATCTATGTGGATAGCGCCGCGGTGTCGCGCGGGTTCGTCATGTTTGCGAATGGAACCTTTAGTCCGCCAATAGTGGACCCGAACGATACGGGCGGCAATACGGAGGGGCGTGGAATAAACAATTCCCGTTTGGCGTGCGGCGACTATCTCGATGCGGGTTCAGGGACATTCCATGGGTTCTTCTTTGCTCACAATAGCTACCAAAATTACGACGTTCCCGATTCGACGACGACGATCGTGCTTGGGTTGAATAACATTGGGGATTTCTGCGGATCCGTGACTCCGACTGGTGGAATACAATCGGGTTTCCTAAGTGTCGGCGGCGCAATAACGGAGTTCGCCGTGCCGGACGCGACGGCGACTTTGGCTTATCAGCTAAATACAACGAATCAGAGCTGTGGTTATTACATTAATGCCGACGGATCAACTCACGGATTCTTCCGCGACAGCAATGGCCGGCTCCATGCAAGGATTGACCCCACTGGCTCGACGAGCACGATCCTTTTCGGCAACAACGACGACAACCTGATGGTCGGTCGCTATGTGGACGCATCTGGAGCGACGCACGGCATTCTTTTTATGCCGCCGAATCGTTTCGTGGTTTACGATTTTCCGGGCTCAGCGTTTACCTCGCTCAATGGAATCAACAGAAAGAACGAAATCGTTGGTCGCTACACCGATGGCACCACCGGCATCGACCATGGAATTATTGCCAGGGTCGTTCGCACGAGCGCAAGTGCGACCCTGCCCTTGGCAGCACCCACCGCACCGACGGGAGCGGTACCTCAGCGTGTTGTTGACACCTGGCCAGCTTACTGAGGTCAGGTAGTCGAAGCGACAAATCGATCTCGGCGGTTGATTTTCAGGATCAGGCCGCCGATTTCGGATTTGTGCGTCAAACCGGACTTGAGTCGGATCAACCAACCCGCTATCCTCGCACCCTATGCATCGTGATCATCAAAGTTGGTATTCGCATCGTCTCAGTCGCGACATGGGCGTCGCTATTTACGGCAATTACGGCGCGCCCATCCTCGCCTTCCCGACCAGTATGGGCGACGAATCGGAGCAGGAAGGCCAGGGCATGATTCGCACTCTCAGCCCGTACATCGAGCAGGGGCGGATTCGGATTTTCTGCATCAACGGTGTGCAGAGCGATTCGTTCAATAACAAAGGCGCTCACCCTTTCCATCGGAGCTGGATGCAGGCGCAATACGACGCCTATATCGCGAACGAGGTTTTCCCTTTCATCGATTCCCAATGCCAGACATTCGGTATCGGGATCGCTACCCTCGGCGCATCGCTTGGCGGGTATCACGCGGCCAACAGTCTATTCAAACATCCCGATAAGGTTAAGCGCTGCTATGCCCTCTCAGGGGTCTATGATCTGCGGGATTCGATGGATGGAATGTACGACGACAATTTTTACTTCAATAACCCCGTCGATTACATGGCTAACGTGAGTGATCCCTGGTTTCTCCATCAATACCAGAGTTGCGACATCCGGCTCGTGACCGGCACTGGTCCATGGGAGAACAGTGGACCGACCTATTACATGTCGAGAATCCTAAGCAGCCGCGGAATTGCACATCATCTCGATGATTGGGGCCCGAAGGGTGGTCACGACTGGCCATACTGGCATCACCAGATGTGGGAATACATCGGACAACATTATTAAATTGGAGGTCAGAAGGCGGAACCTGGCGGACCGCCTCGCTGCTAAGGCAGACCGTTTTATGCGCGGGAAACCGAGCCCGTCGCGTGTGCGCGTCGAAATAGCAAAGCCGAACCGGCAAACAGGACAACGAAGAACAGGTTGAGAGCGAACACGCCGATAACTCCCGGTGGCTCTCCGAAAACAGCGTGCGGCTGCACTAGTAGTGCAATCACGGGAACCATAGCTTGCGCGATTGCCGTCGCGACAAGTGCGCGCACCATGCCATGTGGTCTCAAGCGGGCGATGAGCGAGCCGACGACGGCGATACCAATGACGCCCGCGTACATGAGATTGACTGGATTATTCTCGCTACCAATGAGGCCCACCGCTCCATTGATCCAGATCAGGAGAAAGACTGCCGCTAGTGCCATTCCGGCGCCCAATTTGTAGGGAATGTTTCCCGCCGCTTTCCTGCGTGCCATCTCAAAGAAACAGCCGGCGCTAAAGATCAGTATGCCGGCGAAAACGAAATCAAATAAAGTCCAGCTCACCTCCTTAGTGAACCGCATTGCAATGAGCGGGATTAGTAAAATGAATGCGGTGCCCAGCGCGATATAGGCGATGTTTCTGCTCTTCATAAAACATGCCTGTGTCTGCTCTCGCAAGATTCCCGCTAAAGTCTCGACAAAAATGAACAGCGTAAAGGCGAGTAATTCTCTTCCTTCCTTTGCGCGGTCTTGAAGTAGATCGTTAAAAGTCTGCTCCATTGGTTCTGCGAAGCGCTCGCGGTATAGCTTCGGATAGAGATGAAGCAGTCTTGCGTACCAGTGTCGGTAGCGCTGGATGGAGTGATCACGTGCCATAGGCGATAGCATTTGGCGACGGCCATCTCCGTTGAGCAATCGCTACGAATTCGCGGTAGCGCTGCAGTTCCGCCGCAAGCGCGGTTTGCCCAAGGCCTGTTATTCTGTAGTAGACCCGCCGCTCATCATTTCTTTCGGGATCTATTTTCTTGCCGCTCTCGCGTATCAGCCCGGCCTCGATCATCCGACCGATGGAGCCATAAAGCGTTCCTGGACCCATTTTGACTTTACCGTGCGAATCCTCCTCGACCTGCTTCATAATGGCGTAGCCGTGGCGCTCTCTCGTGGAGAGAGCAAGAAGGATATGGAGCACAGCCGGGGTCAAAGGCGGTGGTTTACTCTTTGCCACGCCTCAACTATATCCGTTACGGATATAGATCAAGCACAGAATTCCATTACCTACCAGGAAAGTTTCACATCAGCTCGGTAGCGCGAAAGATTTTAAAGTAACCTTCGCAACACACTGTCTATGGTCGCATCAAGCTCCTTCAGCTGGAAAGGCTTGATCAGCACCGTTGCGTTCACTCGGTTGAAGAAATACTCAAGCGCAGGATTGTTTCGATGGCCGGTAAAAAAAATGAACCGCTTCGCCGTCGCCGGTCTTGAGCGCGTGACTGCCCAATAAAACATCTCGCCTCCCATCCGCGGCATCATCATGTCACAAAGAATAATATCGAATGCATTCTCCCTGATCTCGCGCAACCCCTCGACGCCGCTCGGCGCCAACGCTACCTGAAATTTGGAACTTAGGTGATCGCACAGAACGTCCCGAAAATCATCTCGATCTTCCAGAAGCAATAGCCTGCCCGTCGGCATGGTCGTTTCTTCGGGGGCGACGACGTCCGGGGCAACGCCCATCTTCAGCGCTTGGTCTTCAGGCACCTCAACGTCGAGCGTGACCACTTCTATGGGCGGTGAATACAGGTTCGGACTGCGCGACATGCCCTAAGCCCATGAGCAGGACAGGTGCCGATGCGGTCTGTGATTTTACCGAGTTAGCGGATTTCGGCCAGATTGCACAAGCGCTCGCGGATCATTGAGTCCAATACTTTTAACGGGAAGGGTTTAATGAGCACGGTCGCGTTGATCCGTCGGAAGAAGAATTCGATTGAGGGATTGTTGCGGTGGCCTGTAAAAAAAATGAAACGTCGTGCGATGGCGGGCCGGACCCGTGTGACCGCCCAATAAAACATCTCGCCCCCCAATCCCGGCATCATCATGTCGCAGAGAATAATATCGAAGGCATCCTTAGTTACCTCCTTCAGCCCTTCCACGCCGCCAGGCACCGAGGTAACCTGAAAACGGCGCGACTCCAGGTAATCGCGAAGAATTTCCCGGAAATCATCGCGATCCTCCAGAAGCAAAATTCTGCCAGCCCACCCAGCAACATCGTCGGTGAGAGCCTCAATCTTGGGAGTGACAACTTTTGCGGGAGTAGGAAGACGAGTTGCAGGTTGATGACGGAAAACCACACAAGCATTTAAGCAAAACAGGTGCCGCCGGGGTTCGATTCAAACCCAGGACTTTTTCTAATTAGAAGTTTCGCTCGTCGATTAAACTCACTCGTTCTTGCCGACGAAAGCGCATGCGAACCGGGTTGAAAGGCTGCCGTCGAGAACTTGCACTTTTCAATGGGGCGAAGCTGACGGCGAATCCGGGGCACGGAAACGCGCCGGAAAGAACAGTGGTACGTAACGGGTTGCAGCAATCGCGCGGCTTCGTTTGGTAGGCTGCCGTGACCTCAACTGACGAAGAAATGCCAGCGCGCGAGGCCGAACCGACCGTCATGGGTCATCCCAAGGGTCTATTCTACCTCGCATTCACCGAGGCATGGGAACGGTTTTCCTATTATGGAATGACGGCTCTCGTCGTCCTTTTCATGGTCAACCAGTTGCTCCTGCCTGGGCATGTTGAGCATATCGGTGGATTTGCTGCTTTCCGCGCCGCGATTGAATCGATCGTCGGCCCCCTCTCAACCCAGGCGCTAGCCTCACAGATTTTCGGTCTCTACTCCGGCTTCGTTTATTTCACGCCGCTCCTCGGCGGCATAATCGCCGATCGCTGGATCGGGCAACGCAATGCGGTCGTGATCGGCGCCCTGTCGATGAGTGCCGGTCATATCGCCATGGCTTTCGACCAGTCGTTTCTCCTCGCCCTCTTTCTGCTCGTGATCGGCTCGGGTTTCCTGAAAGGGAATATCTCGGCCCAGGTGGGCGCCCTTTATCCGCCAGAGGACGAAGGGCGTCGGACCCGCGGTTTCGTCATCTTCTCCACCGGAATCAACATCGGAGCGGTTAGCGGTCCCCTGCTCTGCGGTCTGCTCGCGCAGGTTTACGGGTGGCACTACGGCTTCGGTATCGCGGCGATCTTCATGCTTCTCGGCCTTGCCACTTATCTCTCCGGATACCGCCATTTGCCGGCCCGCGTGGAACGACGCAAAAACGAGCACGCTGCTCGACTGACCTCCGCTGAACGCCGGATCGTCGCCGCGCTTGTCGTCGTGCTGGTCATCTCGATTTTCGAGTCGATCGCTTACGGTCAAATCTTCAACGTGAGTTCGATCTGGATTCAACAGCATGTCGCGCTCGACTTGGCCGGCTTCCGAATCCCGGTGCCGTGGTTCCAGGCGATCAATTCGATTTTCAGCATCTGCTGCGTCCCGCTGCTCTTCTGGATCTGGCGTTGTCAGACCTCGCGCGGGCGCGAGCCTAACGAACTCGCAAAGATCGGCGCTGGCGCATGGCTCGCCGCTGCGAGCAATCTAATCCTGGTCGCGGCCATCTTCGTTTCGGGCGCTCAATTGGTTAATCCAATCTGGCCTTTTTTCTACAGTGCCGGATTGGGAATCTCTTTCCTCTACTATTGGCCGACACTTCTCGCTTTAGTTTCGCGCGCGGCGCCGGCGAAATTGAATTCCACTTTGATGGGACTCGCCTTCATGAGCCTCTTTATCGCAAACACCCTCGTCGGCTGGATCGGCGGCTTCTACGAGAAAATGCCACCGGGTCAGTTCTGGGCCATGCATGCGGCCATATCCGTCGTCGGCGGCCTTCTCGTCGCGCTCTTGGGTCGTCGTCTCAGTCGCGTCCTCCGACCCGGGTGAACTTCACATATGGCCCACGTTGCGAATTTCGAGCGGGCCAGTCTTTTCGTTCGTCGCACGCTGGTCACGCCGTCTGCGTCCGCGTTCTTTGCTCTTCTTCGAACTCCCAAGTTCTGCCGTCCATCTCCCAATCTCTCTGCGGCATCAGGTCGACAACTTTTCCGGCTTTTTCACCCCGTAATCGATTGATCGGTTGTTCCAGGAATCGCCACGACAACGCCGCGACAAACAGGGTAACGATTCCAAACACTACCAAGCGCAAAGATGGTATCGTGATCACAAACCGCATCTGATCCGGCAGCCAGCGATCGAAAAGCATCGCCACCAGGACGTGATAAATGTATAGCCCGTAGCTGATTCTTCCGGCGAAAATCAAAGCAGGATTACTCAGGAAACGCCCAATGTTTCCATCGAATCCTGTCGCAGTTCGTGCAACCAGAAGCACAAACGCGCCGGCTTCGAGCGGTTCCACCAAAACGGATTGTAGTTTCGTCGGATCGACTGTTCGCAAAACCGCCGCAAGAGTTAACATTGACAGACAGAGCCACGCCAGCACCCAGCCGCCGCGCGTCGCCCTCAGACGTCCGCCACACCAGCCAAGCGCGGCGCCGGCCGCGAGTGAGTCGAGGCTGCCGAATGGCAACACCCATCGAGAAACGAGCGGCACGGAATAGATCACGCAGCCGATTCGAAACGCGATGCCCGCCAGTGCAACTGCGATAATTGCAGGCAACATCCATTTGCGCGGAAAGAACAAAATAAGAAGCGGCCAGAACAAATAAAATTGTTCCTGCACGCAAATTGACCACAGATGCGAGATCGTCAGCGGCCATTGATCGTGCCATGCGATCAACCAGTTCACTGTCCCTGTGAAAACCCACGGCCAGTTCTGCCGGATCGCACCAAGATTGAGCGCTAATGCAATTCCCGCGAACACGAAGTAGGCCGGGGCAATGCGGAGCAATCGGCGCCAATAAAATGTGCCCATCGTTTTACCGGCCGATAATTCGTCAGCATCCATTCGTTCTCGCGCCCGCCGCAAAGAAGCGGTGATGAAATAACCGCTCATCACCAAAAAGAGGCGCACGCCGGTCGCCCCGAGACGGATCCAGTCCGGCAAGGGAAAATTCGGAACGTCCGCGCTGAAATGATCGACCATCACTGTCAGCACCGCGAGCGCGCGCAGTCCATCAAACTGCGGCTGATAAGAATCCTTCGCGCGACTGCTGGCCGCGATTTCCCTCGAGGTAAAAGCATATAATCGCCTCGCTCCGATCGGAGTGCCCGCCGCCCAGGGAGTCCAGCCCATGAAATATGAGACGCGCTTCGCCACAATATCGTTACGATTTTTTTCTACGCGCACGAATTTCACACGAACAGGTGATGCAATTTTGCGAACAATTTCGTTTGGAAATTTCGCTCTCGCGCACCACGTCTTTTCAAATCGAAGGAGACCATGTTTTCGGACTTCGCACCTGATCTGCTTTTCTTTTCAATCTTCAACAACATCCGAGCTCGGATGTTTTGACATTGAGATCTGGGAACGGGTAAAACAGTGAGAATGAACCCGCTAACCGTCTTATGGCTTCCCATTCTGGTTTCGACCGTGCTGGTTTTTTTCGCCAGCTTCATCATGCACATGGTCCTCACGTATCACAGAAGCGATTACCGCAAGTTGTCCGATGAAGACCCTGTCACTGATGCGCTGCGTAACGCGAACGCGACGCCGGGGCCGAACTATTTTTTCCCGTTTTGTTCGTTCGAGGAAATGAAATCGCCGGCAATGATCGAAAAAATGAAACGCGGCCCGGTGGGCTTCATCACGCTCTTGCCTCCCGGACCGCCGGCAATGGGCAGGAACCTGGTTCAATGGTTCATCTACTGTCTCGTGATCAGCACCTTTGCCGCTTATCTATCGGGCAACGTGCTGGCACCTGGGAGTGCATTCTTGCAGGTATTCCGCGTGGTTGGGATCGCCGCATTGTTAGGCTACGGAGCCGCTCACGCTCAGGAATCGATCTGGGGTGGCCGAAGCTGGGTGGTGACATTCAAACATCTTTTCGACAGCGTGATTTTCGCCGCCCTAACTGCGGCAACATTCGGTTGGTTGTGGCCTAAGTCACTCTAGCTATCTCGCTTTTTTGTTCACTGGGCTCTGGCACCTGAAACGATGAAATTGTTTTCTAAAAGTTTGGCCGCAGTTCTACCGCTCTTCTTGTTCTGTCCATTGCACCTTCCCGGTGTTTTTGCGCAAACCCCTTCGCCTTCGCCAACATTGTCGCCCTCACCTACGCCAGTCGCATTGAAGGCTGGCCATCTACTCGATGTGCGAACGGGCAAGGTGACTACGGATGCTTACATCACCATTGAGAATCATCGAATCAAAAGCGTCGGCGTCACGCCGCCTCAAGGAATGCGAGTCATTGATCTCTCAACTTCCTTTGTCATGCCCGGCATGGTTGATTGCCATGCGCATATTCTGGGCGATCTCGGCGAACTTACTCCCGGCTCGACGATGCGAATGTCGTCCGCGAAAAAGACACTTTGGGGCATGCGTAATCTAAAGGTTTGGCTGGCCAAAGGTTTTACCGCGCTGCGTGATGCAGGTGAAGATGATCTCGGTTACGGACAGCTCGCTTTACGCGACGCGATCGACGCCGGCTGGATCGACGGGCCGCGCATGCAATCTTCCGGAAATTACATTTCGCTCACTGGCGGGCACGGAGATGCCGCGGATTTCATTGCGCCCGATCAGGAGTTGCCGCGTCGACCGAACATTGCCGATACCGTCGATGACGTTGCCCGCGCAGTCCGGCGCGACATCAAGTACGGCGCCGACTGGATAAAACTGATGGGCACAGGTGGAGTGGCTGACCTAACGAGCGACTTCCACGTGCAAGAGTTGAGCGAAGAACAAATGGCTAAGGCGGTCGAGGTCGCCCACAGAGCTGGTAAACGCGTGATGGTTCATGCCGAAGGAACCGAAGGCATCAAGGCCGCCGCGCGAGCCGGCGTCGACACGATCGAACACGGAACAATGCTCGATGACGAAGGTGCAGCGTTGATGGCGAAGAAAGGTATCTGGCTCGTGCCCACGCTCTCCACCTTCCAACATGGGGCGGAACTAGGCACGAGCCACGGTCAGGATCCAGTTAGCCTGGCTAAGACGAAGGAGATTTTGGCGCATCAACAGCCTGCCTTTACGCGCGCACTCAAAGCACGCCTGAAAATCGCCGTCGGGATCGATGACGAACCACAATACTTGCCCAAAGAAGTGGAAGCTCTTGTCCGCGGTGGGATGACACCCCTCGAAGCTTTACAGGCAGCGACAATCAGAGGTGCAGAATTGCTAAATTGGTCCGATCGCATCGGCACAATCGAATCGGGCAAATTTGCCGACATTATCGCCATTGACGGTGATCCGATGCAGGATATCAACGCGATCGAGAAAGTCGTCTTCGTGATGAAAGACGGCGCGGTTTTCAAAAACGACCTGGCACCAAAGACCGACCAAGTAACACGTTAGTGGGACATGTCGTCGGATGGCTTCCTAAGTCGTCTGGGCTAGTCTCAGACGTGAAACCTATGGCAGATAAGTCGAGGTCTTCGTTGTTTGTCCAATGCCAGATGGAGTTTCGTTCCAAACGAGGAGCACCCGGTCCATATTATCAATCCACGGGCGAGCATTAGATAGCCCGGCAGACGAAGTCGATACATGAGGAACATCAATCGCTGCGGCTAACTTGCCGTCCCCGATTAGCCATCCGGTCTTTCCGCCGGAACATTCCACGATCGCGTTTTGCCGTCTGACAGATTGAGCGCTATCAAGTGCTCGCTCGTTCCGGTAACGCCTTTCTCGGTCTGCTGCACAATGCCATAGAGAAGCAGGTGTCCCGGACTCTCGTAACGGTTACGCAACTCGTGGAAAGGCAACGTTGTCGTCCATAGCGTTTTAAGGTTTTCATCGAGGCGGCTGAGCGCAAGTCGACCTTCCTCTCCCAGTCGCGTGCGATGCAAAACAAGGAAGCCGCCGGGATCCTGTAAGCGCAAGGGTCTTTTCGTTCCCTGCTGAATTAACAGCCCCGCTTCGAGAAACTCCGGCGCGTTGGGAATACGCGTGACATCAAAGAGACGATCGTGCGTGCCTTCGGAAAATTCCTTCGTTTTTCCAATGCGGGCGCTCCAAAACGTCCGCCGTGCCTGACTCGTTTCATAATAGACTTGATCCGGATTCGATCCGGGCTCGCCCGTTGCAATTCTATCGCCGAATCCATCGTTCCCGGCGTCCGCCGCTTCCTTCTCATTGAAGAAACCAACCCACCGGCCACCCAGCATCATCTGCCTAACGAGAAAATCGCGAGTTTGATAACCGCCGTTCCATCGAGTCGCCATGAACTGAATGTTTCGAAAATATTCATCGTTAGGCGCGACATAAGGTTCCGCCGTCCAATTTGAATCGCGAATTCTGAAACGCCGGGCATCAGCGGCGATGATGACCAGCCCGTCATCGTAAGCATAGAAATCGAGATCCTTCGGAATCAGATCGCGCAGGCTCGGATTGCGTTGCTCGATGGTGCTGCGATCGGCGAGTTTGCTACCGTCTTTGCTCGAGACCGCGACGGGCCCATCGTTCAGAAATAACCAAACTATGTCCTCCTGTTGTCCAAAAATTCGCGCCTGCGAAGTGTGGCCACCCGCGTCATCCTTCACGGTCAATAAACGCTTCTTCCAAAGTCGTTCCGTGGTGGCAGGATCATGCGCCTGGAGATCGAAATGATAATAGATCTCGGTGATCCACTTGCCGATCATCCGACTGCCACCGACATACTTGTGCTTTTGCTCTTCTTGTTTCAACATGAGCCAGAGACGAGGTCCGCTTTCTTGTTGGACAAGCCCGGGGGGACCTTCGCGCTCGGGGGGACGAAAGTCGCTGCGGTCACAACCGGAGATGAGGAGGACAACCGTGATCGCGATCAATGGCGCGGCGAAAAAAATTCGTGATCTCATTTTTCGAAGAGAGTGAACGACGCAGCGCGGACGCTCAAGCGCGATGTTATTCGTTCAGTATTTACGAAGCTTCCAGGTGAGAGCCGCCTTTCCCTCTGGATCGAAGGTGGCAGTGATCTGATACCAACGAGATAAGTCGTGTATCGAATCAAACGTTTGGTTATCGACCGTGGTGGGCATCATCTTCTGGAAATATTCGTGTCGTTCGAGCACCAGGATGTTCGGTTTCTGCCAACGCACCGGCTCAATATATTCGTGACCGAGAATGGCACCTTCCAGTTCCTTGTCGCTCTCGCGATCGGGAACTTCTCCCAGCGGCAACGCGACGCGGGAAAACTTTTCGCCGTCGAGCTGATAAACCGCTGTCTGCTTCCTGAGCGGTGCGGGACGCGGTGTGCTGAATAGGTTGCCTTGTTGCTCGGTCAGGTCGCTGGAAAGGCACGCCACACGTTTCGAATCGGATGACCACAAGGCTTCGCCTTCGCGTTGCGCGCCAGTGCCAATGTCGTCGGGCTTCAGATCGCATAAGACCCGTCCGCTCTTCTTCTCGATCAATTCGGCCCGCTCGACTTTCGATCCCTGCAACTCGAACTCGTCGCTAAAGACTTTGCGGATCGCATAAAGATCGTTAGGTGAAAACCAACCGACTATCTCGCGGCGAAACAGCGTCTTTGTCGTCTGCGGAAAATGCCGCCTCAGATACTTTCGAGCGTCACTCGCGATCATGTTCCGTACCATCATTTGATACGGCAACGGCTGAGCGACCAGAAATTTCGCGAACTTCTCGTCGCCCAGAAGGTGATACACCACCGTCGGCATGCCTTCGATACTTTCCGCCGCCGCACCATCGGCATCGTGCGCGATCAGGAAAAATTGTTTCAGTGCTTTAGCGTCACCGCGCGCGGCGCGCCGGGTGTCGGCGGCGTAATTGAATCCTCGCTCACGCGCGAATTGCTCGATCTCCGATGGCCCCGCGGGATCCTTCTCACGAGACGGCAGATCCTTCTCGGTAAATTGAAGGCGCTCATCGGGATCCTCAGATGTCCCGGTCTCCTCCGCCTGGACTGGGGGCGCGAAGGCTAGTCCGATTACGACAAGGGCAATTTCGAAGGCTGTGAAGTCGCGAATCCAACGTTTCATTTCTCCTAGCTTGCAATTCGGCTGCGCGCCCGTCACGACATATCACACGGTACTTTTCGCACCGTGTCGAAAAATACCGGGATCGACGCACGTCCCCGTTTTTGGTATCCTCATTTTCGCAAATGGCTTTCCGAATTCATAACAATGTAATCCGCGGCGAAATCGACAACCGCACAAAAGGTCTCGTGCGCGGCACAATCTGGATCGAAGGCCGGGCCGAACCGATTACACTCGACTTGGAAGGAAACACGCATCCGGACCTCGCCGGTTGTCTGCTTACGTTTAAAAATCCTGGCCCCTGCGTTACTCATCCTAACCTCGAGTCGTTAGCGACGGAGCAACGCGGCACGGTCGGCGATATGACTGCCGCCCGCAAAGAGCATGTTTTCGACGTGCCTTTCGAAGAGGCCTACTCGATCTTGAATCAAAACAAGATACCACCGGAGCACATAGCCAACGTGCTTTATCTGGAGTGGTTTAGCCAAAGTAATGGACGCGTTGTTATCGAAAGTACGGATTACAACCTAACGATTTCAGCGCATGAATGGCAGCTGACACCAGAAGAAGACGCGCAACGCGCGGCCGATGTCACGCAGGCCATGATCGAGTTTTTGAAAAAACTCACTGACTCGATTGAGCAACATAAGCGGGATCAAAAAGATTACGAAGAACCGTGGAATGAACACGATTACGAGCGCTTCCTGAAGGAATCGGATGCGCGCGCGGACAAGTACGGAGAGTTACTCGACAAATTCGGTCACTCCGACGAAGCCGAAGAGAAGATCGCAGATGCAATGGGCTGGAATCAGGAGTTGACCGATGAAGAATCCGAAGAACGCGAGAAATGGATCGAAGAAATGAATCGCGCCTGTGAAGAAGCTCTCAATGAGCCGGAGCCCGAACCAGACCCGCACCGGGAAGGAATTGATTGGGTCCGGACCGAAGACGGCGATCTGCGCCACCCGCTGCAACATGCTTGCTTCGAGAACGCGATGAACCTCTGGCACGAAGTGAAGGCACTTGGCTTAAGTGAAAATCCGGACAATGACCTAACGACTCTGGTTTCCGAATTCCAAATCGCCGGCGCAAAACTGGCCGGCGCACTGAATGGGGTCGCCCGTGGGGAAGGATTCCACGACAATGCCTTCACGGTCGCTTGCCTGAAGCGCGCTCTCGATCATTTGCACAAAGCCCAGGCCGGACTGGAAGCCGTCGCTCCAAGAAAACTTTTGCCTAACGATTTGATCACCGAAACGCGCCGGCAGCTCTTCGACATACGAGAGAGGGTCCTCGAACAAATGGAACGCTTTCGCCGGGGTTCCTTAGGATAACGGAATCTTCGCGCGTCTTTTCGATCTCTCGCATGCAGCGCCTGTTCCGTTTCCTGCTAGGTCCGGAGCTTTACTGGATGCTGCTGTATCTCGGTGTTCGATGCCTGGCGGCGTCTAACGTGCCACCAACCGCGTCTGGCAACAACGCACTGGAGTGGGTTGTATGGCTGACAGCAACAGTTGACGTGGCATTAAGTTTCGTTTTCCTGGCCCTGCCGGCGACAAACCGATGGGTGATGTTGGCGCGAATCGCGTTCGCGGCGTTCGTCGGCGTGAATGCCTGCGTAATCGCCGCCTGCGAAGCGATCAAGTATCCCGAGATTGGGCGGAATTCCGGCTTGATGGCTTTATGGTTTATGGCTGCCATGCTCGGCGGTGTGATCTGGTGCGTCAGTACCGCAGTTAGTCTGCTGATCCTGCGGGTCAAAACACGCCCTGTCGCGGTCGTCAGCTCATGAATAGCCTGTTTAATGCGTTTTCCGAATATCCTGTTCTTATCGGGATCGCGGCCTTCCTTGCCATTTCGCTTTTGCTCGCCGGCTTATTAGCCATTCAGATGCGACGCGCCCGTATGTCGCTCAAGCCGCTGGTGTTCTTCTTCGGTTTCCTCGCCATCATCGCGGGGCCGCAGATCGTAGTTCACCTCCTCGACGCGTTCGTTCACGCCCGCGAAGTTCGGAATCAACCGAGACCGACTGAAGCAACTGCATCACATCCCACGGTGGAGACACCGAGCGCGTTGCAACCGATCCCATGGGACGTTGTATTCGGACCGAATGCCGATCCAAGCTTAATCACTAACGCGAAACTCGGGCTCGACTACATCCTCAGCGACGCTACCGAAGCGAAAATCTCGTTCAACGCTGCCGGCGAATCCGCGCTGGCCGCCCATTTCGAAAATGCGAGAATAGCTGCTACGGCATTAAATCGTTACGGATCGTTTTTTCAATTCGCGCAAGTTACAGGCAGCGATGCCGGCGGTTGGACCGCTCGTCGGTTCAACGGCGAGGGTGAATGGAATCACGTCGTCACTGCTGGCAACGAACTCTACGCCTGGAGCGGCAGGACAAAGGAAACAGTCGAAGCTAATCGTATCCGCGCCTTAGGCCCACTATTGGTGGGAGAGAGTTCCAGCGGAGTTAGTCCTGTGTCTGAGTCGAACCGACTCTCCAAAACACAAGTCTCAACTCGCCTCTCCGAGAACTGGCGCGCAATGACTGCGTTTCTTGTCATCAATTTGTCCGTCGCCGTGTTTTGGTTTTTCAAAGCCTCCGCATGGAGTGTACGACAACCCCCGCAGCGCGCGATACGGCCGGAGCCGGCCTCATCCTTACGCGACCGCTTACGTTCGCTGAACCAACAGGACCGACCGGTCCAGGTGATCGCGCCGACAGATGGAAATACTGTAGACATCACATGGCGCTATGGCGACGCGCAATGGTTCGATCTCATGCGCGCGCACAAGATGCGTCGCACGCACAAGCTCGTTCTCCGCTTGGATGAAACCAGTCACACTGCGCGCGTGGTTGAATACTGGAGCGCATTTGATGCGTCCGCCGGGCCTGGTGGTTTGAGTCTGAACTGGACTGCGGCACGGGGGATGCAGTTCTTTGAATTCGAACATCGCCGTGTTTTTGGCGTGCAACTTGATCCGAGCGGTAAGGCGACCGGTGAGTTATCAAAGGCTTACACGTTCAACCTGCAAGAGTTAAAGCAGCCGGTCATCGAAGCAGTCACCGCCAGCGGCTGGACCTGGCAACCGGTGATGTGGGACGCGCCCAAAGGTCTGCGTTGGCTAACTCAATGACTCTCGCACTCCCGCCACGACCAAAGAGGGTCGCGAGAACGATCATATCGTATGACGCCGCGACTTTGGATGGGCTTCAGCCTTGCTTTGCTTTTTGCGATCGCGTTCGATGTATCCGCTCGGACAAAACCGGCGCGGCATAAATCGCACACAGAATCAGAGCGCTCGGAGGAAATCGAATCGGCCACGCGTCTCCAGATCTTCCTTGATCGCGCGAACTTTAGTCCCGGCGCGATCACTGGTCGTTATAATGAGTTCACACTAAAAGCGCTTTCGCTATATCGAGAGTCACGCGGAGAGCCGTCACCTTCCCCTTCCAAGAAACCGAACGCGGTACCGGACATGAACGGCATCGATCTTAAGAGCGTCGATCCGGTGTTTATGGATTACACGGTTACCGATGCTGACCTGCAGAATATCGGACCAGTCCCGGAAAGCGTGGCCGCGCAGGCGAAACTGAAGTTCTTGCCTTATCGCGATGCCGCTGAAGCCATCGCGGAAAAGTTTCATTGTGACGCTGCTTTTTTTAAGAAACTGAACCACGCGAAGACGTTCAAGCCGGGAGACCAGGTCAAAGTTCCGAATGTGGAACCGTTTGACTTAGCAGCTGTGAAAGACATCGAACCCGGGAGTGAGATGAACACGGATGCGGCGAACGATCTCCCTGACGATGCCGCCACTCCCAAGGAAGACCAGAATCAGCCCGGCGCCACCGCTTCGCCAATCACGACATCGATCAATATCGACACCAAAACCAACATGCTCTCGGTCTTTGATGCCGATAAGTTGGTTGCGGCCTACCCAGTTTCAATCGGCTCTGCCCAAACGGCCTCACCGATTGGCGATTGGAAAGTGAAGGGAATCGCGAAATTGCCTCGCTTTCGCTATGACAAGGCGATGCTCAAATACGGCAAACGCAGTGGCGATTTTCACATGCTTCCCCCCGGTCCGAACAGCCCCGTTGGTGTGATGTGGATTGCTCTAAATAAAAAGGGAATCGGCCTGCATGGAACGAATGAGCCCGACACGATCGGGCACGCCGCCAGTCATGGCTGTGTTCGCCTCGCGAATTGGGACGTAGTTCGTCTCGCGCAAAAGATAAAAGCGGGTGTGCCGGTCGGCATTCAGTGACCCTGTTTGCGCTGAGACAGCGCACCCTCCAACTACCACTCTCGTTGTATATTGATCCGAAGGTTGTAGCGTCCGCTGTCTCAGCGGACAGTCCGTCCAATTACTCCTCGATGTGCAAATCTCAGAACGTGATTCCAACTTCGCCGCCGAGCACGAGCGCGTTATCGATCGTGCTTAGTCCGTTAGGCTTGATCACATATTGAATATTCGGGCGGACGTGGAGATACGGCGTAATCTGAACTTTGTAGTTCACCTCGAGGTTAGTTTCGCTCGTTTGACCCGCCAATTGCGCGCCATGTTGGCCGGCTCGTAGTCTGTCACTGAAAACCGCACTGTAGAATCCGAGGTCGAGTTTATCGTGTGGCCGACACGGAATGAGACCTTCCCAAATCAAACCGGCATTCACAAAGAAAGGCATGACACTCTTATCCTCGTCAGGCGACACGACGAAGGTGACAAAGCTGTTCAGCCCAGTATCGCGGCCGGAATTTCTGAGCAGCATCTGTTCAAAGATAAGATAAAAGCCGTACTGCCCGGAGTGAATGCGACCAGTGCCGCCGCTCACAAACAGGTTCTCCATGAAGGCGTCTTCGGCTACATCCGGAAAATCGCCGCTGTGGTAATAACCGGCGAAACTATATCGGCCGGGCAAGCCGAATAAGCAGGCGTCGCTCTTGTAGCCAATTTCCGTAACTGTCAGAACACCGTTCTCTCCGAATCCAAAGTTCGCGCCATGGCGATCGTCGCCGTGGTTAGGATCTCCGTCGTAAACGCTGCTTTTGATATAGGTCTCCTTGGTCGGCCTGAACAACGCCAGCGCGCCCCAGTATGCAGCCGGATAAGCAGTGATTCCGTTAGGCATATTGAAGAAAGGCGAAGTCGGCTGTCCACAAATTCCGTTCATGACGAAATCGCAGTAAAACCTTGAGCTAAAGAAATCGGACGTCGTGCTCAGGCGCCCGAGGGAAAACTCGACTTGATCATCCAACAGTTGTTGGTCCCATCGCATCTGGATGAGACGATAGGTCTGACCACCGCCAAAGATCTGCTGCACACTGATGGCGTTTCCTATGTCTTCCTGGGTCAGACCCTCGCCGGAGCGTTGTGAGGCGGTGACCAGAAACTTTGCGCCAGGGATGCACAACAGCTTGTCCATGTCGAACCCGATCTCCAAACCGAAGTTGTGCAGGTACGTGCTGCCGTTTCTCAAACCGCCGATCGGATTGCCGGCGGGCTCGGTGGTATAGCTTCCGGTGATCGAAATACCGTGATCGAAAAGTGTGTTGCGAAATCCAAACCAGTCACCAGTTAGGTAATGTTCGCTGTCGAATTGTGGCTTGGCCTGCTCACTCTGTTGCCCGGCTGGCGCTGGAGTATCACAGGGACATACTGCAAAAGCGGAAGTGCCGACGACGATCCATGCCGTGAATAGAGCAAATCCGGAACCGATAGAGCGGCGCTTGATCATGCTCATAGGAATATCCCCTCCGGCGCTCAAGCAAAAGAAAAAAAACGCTGCGTCGCGCGCAGTCGAATTGTCTTGACCTCTCGGCGTCCGGCCGATCAAATGCGTGAGCCGACGCGGTCTGGAGAGTGACTCGCCTCTGGTTCGTCCCTCCGGATTTGCGGGAAGCGAATCCAAATCGAAACCTAAAGGAGGAATAGTCATATGAAACTAACGAAAAGCACTTGGGTAGTTACCGTAGTTAGCGGCTGCATCCTTTCCGGAAGCAGTCTTGCCGGCGGTCCGAAAGTGGATCGATGGGGAAATCCTGTAAGCGGGAACGGGCCAGGTTTTGGCCTGTGGAATCGGATCGTACAAACATCCGACAGTCCGGAAACGCTCTCGCTCATTTCCGATCCGACAGGCGATCAGGGATCGGGACCAGTTTATGGCGATTGTCGGAAGGCAGGCGTCGACAACAGCGGCGGCAAGATGACTGTTGCGCAAAAGATCAATGGAACGTTTCCAGCGACCCCGCCGGGCGATGTCGCTGCCTATTCATGGCGCTTCGATACCGACCTCAATCCCAACACCGGCTACCAACAATTTCCTTACATAGGAATTGAATGGGAAATTCTGATCCAGGACGGTGGCGGTTTCTGGACCGTAAATAAATGGAGCCAAAGCACAGGCTACCTGCCCGTCGCGAGCGCAAAGATTAAGGTCAAAACCATTGCCAGCGGCGACATGGTCTTTGTTAGCTTTAATGCCTCAGAGATAGGTTCGCCTACCTCGTCCAACTGGATTGTCTGGAATGGTTATTATCCAACCTGGGCCGATATCGCGCCGGATGCGTCAGTAGCATTCTGGACCCAGTAGTCTTCGCCTTCATCGACTCGGAAGTCAGGCATCCTGGCTGACCTGGCCGGCGCGCTTCCAGCCCGCCGGTACTTGTGCAGGCTCGCCACAAGACGAGTTCGCCCGACTGGCGACTCAAGGCTGCCCACCGAGTCAGTCAGAATGACTGACTTCCGTTCGCGGATCGAAATAATTTTCTCAATTGCTCAACTTCTGCTGAGCACCGAAAGAATATTTCCCGCAGGATCTTTGAACCAGGCAATCGTCGGTCCATTCCCCCGCATGATCCCCTTCTCGTCTGTCTTCAGGTTTTCTCGATTGTATCGTTCAAACTCCACTCCACGATCCTTCAGCTCGTCGACCGCGAGATCGACATCATCGACCGGAAAATTGAGCACGGTGTATGTAGCTGGTGTGTGGTCCGGTTTCGGATAAATGAGAACGTTATTGCCGCCGGCCAGATGTAACCTGAGCAGGCCATGGTCTTCCGAAGTCTTCAATCCCAGTGTTTGGCTATAAAACTCTTTCTCCTTGGCGATGTCCGGTGCGGCAAAACCGCTGAATGCTTTACTATTTTCCAACATGAACAATTCCTCCTTCAATTAGTTCGTCGCGAATCATGTCTTTGGATCAAAAGATTGCTGCGTCTCCGGATGTCAGCTCTTTTCAGCTTTTCAGCTTTTGTTTCCATATGCGAGCCGTCGTTCAACGTGTAAGCCGTGCAAACGTGACCGTGGAAAACA
>Ga0207691_10000764_pt1 | contig 31807 bp, 33 predicted proteins | sample KBSM13metaG_FD_184327 | JGI IMG/M metagenome (GOLD analysis project Ga0207691, IMG submission 184327) | Miscanthus rhizosphere microbial communities from Kellogg Biological Station, Michigan, USA - KBS M1-3 metaG (SPAdes) (version 2) | ecosystem: Host-associated > Plants > Roots > Rhizosphere >...
AGCACTATACCGGTAACCTAGTTGAAGCTAAGTCGAAGTTAAGTCCCAAAAATCTCCTTTCGGAGTATCATCAATTGATTCATTATCTTTATTCAAATAAATTTTGTATCCTGTTGGATGATTACGATCGGATTTGTTTAGTGCTTCGGTTATATGACAATTGTGTGATAATTTTTCTTCAATATATGCAAAGTTTTTCTCACAGTTTATGTCAAGTTCACCAGAAGGATTATGAAAAAAATTATTTTTTACATACTCCAATACGTCGTGCCAGGTAAAAGCCTTCATTCTACCCATCAAAGTATTTTCCGAAAATCTATTTATATAATAACTATAAATATAAAACAGTTCAGCTTTTTTGTCACAGTCATTACAGTAATAATTCTTACCTTTTGGAGCACAATTATCACATTGTTTGGTAATCATTTGCATACCATTACCTACAAGTTATAAATATTGATTATTATTTTTCTTGTTTTTATATATCTCAAAAATGTCAAATCAGACGCAAAATAACCTTTGAAATATCTGAGCATATTAGTAGGCATTATGAAAACAAAGATACATTTTTTTACGAGATACTCGAAAAAATAATGGTTTGCAAGTTAGGAAACCTCAATTCTGTACACTATGCAACAAGAATCTTAAATTCAAGTACAAACCGGATAAATCCTGGAACATTGCTGGGTTTCTTTGCAGTGACTGTCATATGAAAACAACAGAGGAGTTTGTCATTAAACAGAAAGAAGAAGAAGCAAAAATTAAACAAAGGCAAAACCAATGTTTCATCTGTAATGCAATCATAGACGGAGATCAAAAAAAGAATCCAAGATGGCAATGGGGTTTGGAAAATGATATTTCTTTATGCAAAAAATGCTATGATAAAAAAGAATTGGATTATCAAACGAAAATTAATTTTTGTATAAACTGCGGCAAAAAAATAGGTTTCTTCAGGTATAACCCAAAGCCAGAATGGCAAATTGATGGACAATTATGTAGAAAGTGCTGGGATATGATGAACGTCTCCCAAAACAGGTGATCGCAATTTTTTTTCTCAATATGACTGGTTAAATAAACAAACTTTATCATGGTTTTTATGCGACTAAAACACAGGATTCTACATTGAAACGAAAGGTCAGGAAATCAGCTCCCAAGAAGTTCAAAATGAAATCCCTAATGTGGGCTATTATATTTGGTGTAGTATTAGTTGGGGGCTCTGCAACTGCATTTCTGACGATGGGACATAATAACGCACCCAAGAATCCAGAAAATACTGATCAGCTTTTAAACACGCTTCTCCAGCCAATAGTTCATAATGCATCAGCATTAGGAACGAGTAAAACGAACGTGACTCTGATAGAATTCGGAGATTATCAATGTCAGTATTGCGCAAGATTTCATAAAGAAACCAAAGATCTAATTGTTAACAATTATGTCAAAACAGGCATGATTAATTTCATGTTCAAAGATTTTGTAATAAATGATAGACCGTCAGACAAGTTATCCACACTAGCTGCCATTGGATCTTATTGTGCTGCAGAACAAGGGAAATATTGGCCATATTATGATGAAGTATACAGAAATTCAAAGGGTGAAAACACAGATTGGGTTTCTAAGAATAGTTTAACCCAGTTTGCAGTTTACGCAGGTGTTAAGGATGTAAACAAGTTTTCAGCGTGCCTTGATTCCAAAAAATATGAAAATTTAGTTGTTATAAATGACAATTTGGCAAGAAGTATCGGTTTAACAAGCACTCCTACTTTCATATTAATTGCTGAGGGAAAAATGCCTCTAAAAATAGAAGGTGCTCAGCCTTATTCTGTATTTGAGAGTGCGATAAATCAAGTCCTAACGCAGGTTCCTACTTGAGTATCATTGAAATACTAGGGATTACAAGTTCCGAAAATTGGATTTAGAGAAACCTTCATTCCTGCTTGCTGAGGTTACCCTCACATTTTCGAGTATATTCAGTTTCCCATTATTATTGAACACAAGATTACTCATTTTTAGGATCAAATGTAATAGATGGGTAGGAGCTTAGTATTGAAACCAATATATTTCCATAATTATTAAAAGAATTAAAATTGTGGCAACTACAATCCAATCACGATTGAATTTTATAACGAATAGACTTAATCTCAGAGGAGCGATTAATAGAAGGGTTTTCTGAAATGGATAATCACGTAAATTCAAAAAAAGAGATGAACTATAACGTGAAGGACGTTTTAAGTGTATTCTTATTTATAGCCACTTTTCTGATTATCTGGCAAATTGTATTTTCACTAGAAATTTGGCCACCTGTATCTCTACCCTCCCCAGCGATGGTTGCTCAATCGTTTGTTGACCTGGTCTCCGAAAATTTTTTGATAGATGGGCTCGCCATCACTCTTTGGCGATTATTTATTGGATTCGTAATCTCAGTGTTGATTGGCGGATGCGTTGGACTTGTTATGGTTAGATTCAAACAATTTGGCAAAACTATGAGTTCGTTTGCTTTAGGGCTTCAATCATTTCCAAGTATAGCTTGGGTGCCCTTTGCTATTCTACTTATTGGCTTCAATGATTTTGGAATACTTTTCGTTGTTGTGATGAATTCAGTATTCTCAGTAATGAATTCTACCTATAGTGGAATCAGAAATATCCCGCCCATATACCTGCACGCAGCCAGGAATATGGGAGCTAGTGGAATTTTGCTATTCAGGTATGTAATGATCCCTGCATCGGCCCCTTCTCTAATAATGGGCTTGAGACAAACTTGGTCTTTCGCTTGGCATGCTTTAATCGGTGCAGAAATGTTGATTACTACCGGACTGGGATTAGGATATATTTTGGCTATCGGAAGAGAGTTCTCTAACATGAGTCAGATAATAGCAACTATGATTGTTATATTCGGAGTTGGTTTACTATTTGACAGATTTGTATTTTCAAAAGTTGAAGAAAAGGTGCGAGAAAAATGGGGGTTATCATCCTCATGAGGATAAGGTAGCACGTATTGTATTGTGTAGTATATCATTCCTATCCAAGGTATCTCTAAAAGTCCCGATAATTTATTTTTATTATTAGATTAATTCAAAACAGAAATAAAATTAATTTTAATTATCTTCTTTCAGCTGCGGAACAATTCTTGATGTAATTGTTTCCCTCTAGGGAATATTTCCCTTTTTAAGATATAATTTTCAATAGATATCCTTCCTGGACCAACAAGAACTAGAGTAATGCATATTGATATCAAGAGTAGTTCAAATTCATATCCACCGACAAAACCCTTAGAAAGTTTGGCGAATACTACTGCGCCTGTCATTTCAATAATGAATAATAATGAAGCGATTCTTGTTAATACACCCAATAATATAGCCAAACCTCCTATTACCTCTAGGAGTGCTATGGGTAAGAATAATTCAGGAGGTAAATTAATAGATTGAAAAAAACCATATCCTCCAGATACACCGTAAAATTTCGGTATTCCATGTGCAATAAATATGATACCGGTCATAATCCTGATAGACAACAAACCATAGGAAAATGTGGTGATCATGATTCAATATGTCATAATATTTGGTCAAATTTAAATAATTAATGGTGATCAAAATTTTCAATTAAGGAATTTGAATCATATTCCCATGATGTGACAACTTTTTCGTATTAATTTCATTTGAAGGTAAAAATATCAAATAGTCTTATCATCTAAATATGGTATTATCTTAGTATAAGCTAAAGAGAAAAAATTTCCGTTATTTACGATTAATTTCATAATTTGAAAAAAATGGTGTAATTCATTAGTTTTTTATTAATTTTATCGGTAAATTATCTTACTGTTTTTATCATGAAAGCTTAAGAAATATTTAAATAAAGTAACATGGTTTCTCATAAAAATGGCTAGAATTTTTATTTTGTCATTAGCAATCACGTTAGCTTTAAGCATGTTACTAGTACCTATGATTGGTACTGGTGTGTTTGCTGAAAACATGACTGGAATGGCCGGTAATATGACCGGACAGGCCGGTAATATGACCAGTAACATGACTGGAATGGCCGGTAATATGACCAGTAACATGACTGGATAAGTCACCATATAAAGTAACGTATGCATAAAATAACTCAAAATCCCTTTTTCTTTTTCTGATATCTAAATCAATAAAATTAAGGTTGATACGAACAATTGTCAATTTTGCCGATCGAAGATTTGATTAATGCTGATCATTAATGCAGATAGATTACGGACTAGAGGACTAGAAATAATAAATATATACAACTACTTTGAGGATAATTTTCCTTAATCACCTTGAACTTGACTTTGACTTAATAACTTACAGCTATTCCTAGTCTTAATATAACAAGTACAAACTGCGAACAGCAAAACAATTGTGGATATTGCTCTCAATGTTATCTGATTGCTTGACAGAAAATTAGACGCTAAAAAGCCTAGTCCACCAAACGTTGAAGCAAGTGTGAATCCAAAAGTGGAACAACTTGCACATGTACTAGAAATAACACTTATCGTAGTACCCGATAGCGCAGATTTACTTAACTTTAATTTCAGATTCCTTATTATATACAGATTAAAGTTTACCAAGATTGCTATTAGAACTGAATTAATACAAGTTAAGATAAACGCTTCAATCATATCATTAGGAACATAGAATGTCAAAAAAGGTGAAAAAAAGAGGATATTATCAAATGTGTTTGTAACTATCCAAAAAATAAGGCCCGCTACTGAGGCAATAGCCACATATAATGGATTTGAAAAGGCTGTTCTTGTAATTGAAGCGATGGAATATGCCATTTTCATTTTTTATTAAGATTATTTTTTCATGTCTTAGACATAAAAAGTATTAGAATTGGTGATTCCCTGAGCGGCACAATGTCATAGAATCAACCCATTTTTGTCCCTCCCAAAATCGTTTAAATAATTCGTGAATTTTACTTAGGGCGACCTAACAATGGAAAAAATCAATCCAAAATGGAGCATCTTGATAGCTGCTATCATCATGCCTCTGTCTGTATCCGAAATGCAAATGGGGTTTGCACAGGAAAAAGAAGCCATTGGGACTGACGGTAAATCAAATAAATTTGTCGACTACTTGGAGAACGCCATAAGTTTGTTGAATCAATCATCATTTGAGTATAAGAATAGTAATTACACAGGTGCAGAGGAATTAGCAATCGCAGCTTATCTAGACAATTTCGAACATGTCGAAGAAGAGCTTGAGAAAAAAAGCTCTCACGCTTTCATGGAAGATATTGAACATAAGATGCGAGAAGAATTGCGGGATTTGATAAAAGATAAGGCGCAACAATCAGAATTGGATATTCACATTAATGCTACCGATGCCAAACTAGTTGAAGCAATAAATCTGTTAAAGGGCGATAATTAAAAGATCCAAACTCAAAGTCTATATCCTCAAACTTTTTCTTTTTATATAGATATCCACTCTAGTTTTGACAACACGGTGGTTCGATTTGAGTTTTGAATTGATACTGTAAATAGAACTTAAATATTAACGATAGCGTAACACGAATTTAAAAATTAGTAAATAGAATCAGAATTGTCCTTTAATATCCATAGATAGTTTTTTAAAGAGCTAAGTAGATAATATCTTGTGACTGTTAATGCCAATTGGGGGCGGATGAAGTGATTGACTATTTAGTAGTAGTAGCTATTAGATTATTATCATTATCTTCAAAATGGTTTGAGCAGAACGTAATAAATAACATTTTAGAATTTGTAAAGGGTTTTGAACATTTACTTATGGTTCTTACCGTGGTAGCATTCTTCCTAATTATAATGTACATGACAATCAAGCAATTTAAGAAGTTACCTAAATACTACATTATCGAGATAGAGGACGTATATGGTAATAAAACAGCCGTAGATGGGCTAAGAACCAATTTCACTACATTTACTGCTGCCAAAAGTTATGCTCACTTTTATTCTAACCTGTACGGCGATCAATACAAGTTTCGAATAGTTGGTCGCAATAGAATATTGAATTATCCTCATAGCCAAGATTATACCCGCAATTAGTTTGCGTTAAGCTGACTCAACTTTTAGTTGGTGGTTATTACCAACAATGCTTTCACTGTTCTACTTCACTTAGCCAACTCTTAATGCAATCTATGCATATATGATATTCACGTGGATCCGCACCAGAAGGAGAGTAGAATGATTTATACTTTTCACTCTCTTTTCTACAAAAATCGCAGTCCATAATCAATAATTGTCATTATTGCATATATGTCTGATCTAGAATTGAGACCATATTACTTAAAAACGAACTATGAACTGGTTTCAAAATGTCTATAGCATTTACAGAACAGAGGATTAATTTCTCAAATAAAAAGCAAGGCAAATAGTCGTGCTAAAAATGTACCTAGGAATTTTTAATATTTATGATACAGAACAATTGTAGAAGAAATTGGTAGTTAAAGCTCATAAATCTGTAAGCTCATAGTATTTGTGATGCTAAAAAACAGTAAACAACTTATCAATCTGATAAATATTTGCCGGGAAGAGAAAGACATCGGAAGAAGATGGCAGGTATTAAAATACATTAATTATTTGGTCCCAACAGAACTTAGGGTGTCAATTCCATCAATTATTAGTCACGACTGCATCGACCAGATTCTGAGTGCTATGGAAGAAAAAATATCTCCACCAATCTATGAGCTTGCTTAGATCAATTCCACCGCATGTGTTCCAAAATTACATCTGATTGAATTACTCGGAGTTATTATTCTCGATGTAATTCTAACATATGTTCCTTCAATTCGTCCTGATTATTGAATGTCATTCCGCATGCTGCGCACTTTTCCTGATTTTCTGATGACATGGTATAGATAATCCATTATAGAATATAACGATTTCAATTTCGAAGCCTTGGGAGCTATATAAATTGAGTGCTAATTCATATGAAATACTTTCCCTGGTTTTATCTTTAAAATAACCCTTTTTTCTGCTTTTGATCTCCATGGATATTTATCCTTGTCAATATATTTTTTAGCAAGCTTATCAATATGTTTTTCAGCCCTGTCTCCCGTTATTTGCTCAGTTACCTTACCTCTAAGAGTAACCATTTCATACTGATTATGTTGATCAATTATAGACAAGGCTACTCTTGGATCTCTAGAAATATTCCTCTGTTTTACTCTACCTAATGCAGTGTTTACAAGTATATTACCATCTTCAATATCAACCCAAACTGGAGTTACATGTGGAGAGCCATCTTTCATTAATGAAGATAAAAAGGCAAGATTCTTACCTTCAAAAAGACTTCTAATCCGAGGGTCACTTAAATCCAGGTTTGATTGTTTACTCATAATCGAATATTGGCACTATTTTTAATAACTCTTTTCTAGGAAAATATGCTGCATTGAATAGAAATTGAATTTTTATTAGCAGACTACGATTATTGTATTTTGTAGAAATTTTCTTATACCAAGGTAATGAAAGTAATAACAAAACTTGAAAAGTAAAAGCAGGTCCAACAATCTAGAAAATACCGTGGCGAAGGTGCTGCAAGATATCGAAAAAACGGCGAAAAAGGAATTTCTTCCTTCAATAGGTCCTATTAAAGGAAAAATTATGAAAGATATCATCAAAGAACATAAGCCTGAAAAAGCGCTTGAAATCGGAACGTTGCACGGATATTCGGCGATTTTAATAACAATTAATATTTTAATTCAGAAAGCAGGAAAAAAGAAAATGAATATTGATTTTGAAAATAATTCAAGCGAACCCATTCTTTTTACTTTGGAGAAAGATGGGAAGATGGCACAGATTGCAAGAAGCAACATAGAAAATTCTGGACTATCTGATAAAATACATCTAATCTATGGTGATGGTTTGAAAGAGATCCCAAAACTCAAGTCTAAATACAAATTCGACATGGTTTTCCTGGACGCTACTAAGAGCGAATATCTAAAATATCTCCAACTTATTGAACAATATGGTCTGCTGAATAAAAGAGCAGTAGTAGTAGCAGACAATGTGATAATGTATGAGGATGAAATGGGGGATTATCTGGATTATGTCAGGAATTCAGGTAACTATATCAGTCGTACTACAAAGACCACCCTCGAGTTCAATAAAGAAATTAAAGACGCTCTTGAAGTGAGTATTAATGTTGCGATATAGTACCTCTTCAATTCCTAATCCCACTAACAATGCGATTCCGACTACCTCTATTTTGAATTTACAACTATTTTAGAGTAGGAAAACGTAGTATCAAAAATTGGTAGAGTTAAATTCGTAAAATCAGTATTTATTGTAATTCATAATAAGCATATTGAATAAATAATAACATTGAGTACCGAAAAGAAGAACCCATTTAAACGGGATCAGGCACTTAACGACGCAACTAGTGGACAATTTGGAGAACCTCTGATATTCCAGAAGGTCATTCCGAAATTCAGAAAGATGAAGACGAACGAAAAAAGACTGCACGAAAATTGTCAAAAAATATCAAGCAATAATCTAATGCACATATCAGTAACAATGCGTTAATCTTTAATTTTACAATATTTGTGTGCTCCATTACCCAACAAAAATATCTAGATCCGTACTGAAGATGCCTCACTCTTTATGGTCAAGGCGTTAGGATAACTTTTGAAAAATGCTGGGAGCCTTCCTATTGGTTCCCCATCGATAGTAACAGTAACCTCACTCTCTTTTGGTAAAATCTTCACTTCTGAAGCTTGATAATACAGAATATCCTCTTCATATTTATAACTACTTGTTCCCTTTAATTCGATCAGTTTATCAATCATTTTGAAACTGCCCGAGTTTTTTAATATAATAAAATCCAGTAGACCATCGGAGAATCTCGCACGAGGAGCCGCTTTGAAACCCCCACCTAGGAATCGACCATTGGCAACTATACCCATTGTCATTTTTGTAGAGATTTTCTTATGCTTGTCAATGATTATGTCACACTCATTACTACTATATGCTGGAAGAGTAGCAATTATGCTTGCCACGGTAGATACAAAACGATTCTTTATCTTTCCTCTCACTTTCTTGGATCTGTCTATGATTTCAGCTCCGACACCAATCTCTGCTGCATTCATTATAATTCTGTTATGAAATATAGACGGGTCATCCTTATCAGTTATAATAGCTGCTATAACATCCATCTTATGTTTTTTCATCTGTTTAATCCGTATCAAGGATTCGGGACCCTGATGTTTTATCTCAAGAGATCTTGCCATCACATTTCGACTGCCTGACGGAACAATGTACATAATTCCATTTGGGTTTATTTGTTTTAATTTAGAGTCAAGATTTAATTTGACGAAATCTTTGGAACGTTTATCTTGCAATTTAAGATCAAAAAAGCCATTTGCAACCTCATTAATTGTGCCATCTCCGCCGATAGCAACAATATTTCTATATCCTTTTCTGAGTAACTTACGGGTCACGATTATACCGTCATTCGTTTTTTTAGTAAAAACAATTTTGTGATCTTTGGGTAAAAAATACTTAACGTTATTATAGGTTTCAATCCAATTTTTTCCCGTGTTACCTCCTTGAGAATTTGGATTTAATACTAGAATCATTTCATTAGAGTTTATTGTATTCATATTACGTACGATAACATCCTTCGAGGAATTCTTGTTAGGATTTTTTGACATCTGTATCTACCAGAAAATAAATGATATCCAATATTGAGCTATATATTTTTTATAGTATCCTAGAGGGAGACGGTTGAAACAATTTGATACATTACTTTGGTTTTAATTCTAAGTTTAGGATCTATAACAGAATGTTGCTGATTTAATACTGATATCTAAATACGAATTTCAGATATCAGCAAGCCAGCCCAAAAAATCATAAAATTCTGTCTATTTCTTCCCTACGCCTTCTTTTACTTCCTCGCTTATATTACTGACGACATCTGCGGCTCCGCCTAGAAATCCTTTAACTCCTTCACCAGTTTTATTAAGTATATCTCCACCAATTTCAGTAGCATTTTTTCCTATTTTTGCTAAAGATTCACCTGTTTTGTTAAGTGCTGATGAAGCGTTTTGTCCGAGTTCTGAAGCAGTCTGGTTGGCTGAAGCTGACATATTACCTGCGGCATTTGAGGCATTTGTTGTTAGATTTTGTGCGTATCCTGTTGGCATATAAATTAATGCAATCGCTAATACGAAGGTCATAGTTCCGATAATTAGTTCTTTTTTCATCATAACAACATGGGCAACATTGTTTTAATAGTTGATAGATCTTATTCATGGTCAAAATAATCGGAAAGTAAAGTTACCATAATTCACCATAGCTGTACATTATTTATTGCGTAACGAATTTTTTTATCGTCATGTGAGATTTGTATATCAATTTCCATATTACGAATTTTTGAAAAAGAAACGTTAAGATTATTTGTAATACAATAAGATGTATTGGCCAATCACAAGCATGAGAAAGGTGTAGAAAATGTATTGATACTACAAGGCGGCGGCTCCTTAGGAGCTTTTGCGTGTGGAGTTTTTAAAGCATTTGCGAAAAAAAATAAGAAATTTGACATAATAGCAGGAACATCAATAGGTGGTATCAATGGCGCAATAGCTGCTGGCAGCAATAATGATAGACCTGAAGTCGACTTGGAGAATTTTTGGTTGGATTTGGCAGAAAGCAGTTACAATATAATCCCTGATATTTTCACCTTTGACTTTGACTATCAAAAATATCAAACGAAACTGAAAAGATCTCCTGCAGCATCACTAAATGCAGCATTTTATGGGGTTCCGGATTTCTTTATACCAAGGTGGCTTAACTTTAATATTTCTAATCCAGATAGTTCACAAATAGAGCAATATTATCAACCTCCATGGAAATGGACTTATATTTATGACAATTCTGTCTTAAGTAAGACCTTAGAAAAGTACATCGATTTTAAGAAACTTTCCCCAAGAAGCCAACAGAATAATACTAATGAAAGTAATAGTAACGGCAATACTAGACTTATAATTACTGCAGTTGATGTTCTTAGTGCAGAACCGCTTATCTTTGATAGTTACAAGAGGACTATTGAGATGAAACACCTTCTTGCCACTATCGGATACCCACAATATGGATTTCCATGGGTGAAAGTAAGCGATGGCAAATTTGCTTGGGATGGTTCTTTATTAAGCAATACGCCGATTCGCGAGGTAATGGTCTCATCTCCGAGTAAGAATAAAAACATCTTTGTCGTGGAAAACTATCCCAGAAAAATAGAAAAACTGCCTGCAAATATGAGTGAAGTTATGTCAAGGGCCAAAGATATAATGTTTAGCGACAAGACAGAAAGCCTCGAAAAAATGTCTAGACTTATAACAAGGCATGTAAATTTAATTGAAGAGCTATATGATATAGTCCAGGCTTCTGATCAAAAGAAAATAGAGAAAGAAAAGATCGACTACATTAATAAGGAACACTATATACTGGTTGAAAAGCACGGAGCTAAGATTCTGAAACTAAAAAGAATTACTAGAATTATTCCAGAAAGTCCTTACCCCCTACAAAACGCTGATTTTTCTGTAGAGACAATAAAGGAACTAATTAGACAAGGCGAGAAAAAAGCGGTAGAATATTTGGACTGACTAGCAATTTTCAAATTCAATTTGCATAATGGTCTTATCTAATGTCGTTTAGTTCAAACATTCCTTGATTTGGTAAATATAAATTAATTAGTTTTGATCGAATTAGTGCAGAATCGTTTTTTTCCATTTATCATCTACTTCCCCTTTTGGTGAATTTTTCCATTTATCATATGCTTCATTATACTTCTTAGCCCAATTACTACAGCCAGTATGCAAATTGCTTATCTTTGACTTGCCATTTGTATCCATCATCTCTTCTTTAATTTGTGCTTGTTTAGAATTTGAGATATCCAAGAGATATTGTTTATCATGTCTGTATCTCATATGTTCCTGTATTACAGGATTATCTAGATCACGCCAAACTATCAAACCATGAGAAGTTTTTGATGCTATTGATAAGGTCGCCATTATTAGCCGGTCCGTAGGAGGACTATAATCAAGTCTAGAATAATTATAAGTTATAGTAGGATATACGATATACCTCATCGGCTTTTTGAAAATTTCTGAGAACATATCTAGTTGCCTTTCTAAAATTGATACATTATAGTAACATCCACTGGCCACAACTAAACCATCAATAAAATTATTGTATTTCTTTACAATTATTCCAGTTTTTTTCCCTTCAAAATAAATTGTTGGATAAAACTTTACGTTCTTACTTTTGTGCTCAAGAGATTTGGAGAGCATGGTATATTCCATAAAATCCATATTGTTCTTGAATTTAGTGGTAGTTTTCGTACTTATCCAGTTAAAATCATCTATTGTAAAACCCTCAAATGATGATGGATATTTCTTTTCAAGAGAATTAAAGTATGTCATCCATCCGTCCCAATCGTAACTTGTATCCGATCCACCTTCAGACGGAGGAAGGAGTATGATTATTATTTTTAGATTCGTTTTATTAGCTGTCTTTAGTAACGATTCTGTCAATTTCAGAGATTTGGGATCTTCAAAGTTATTCATGACGTAATAATACTCCTGATAACCTTTATTGAGAAGTGTATCTATTGCCTTTTTCTGCTCCTCGCCTTCTAGATGCTGAAGAGCAAAACTATTGTTCATAGGCGTCCATAGACCAACAGTTATATCTTCTGTGTTTAATTGTCTTGAAGTTGTCAAACTATTATTACCATTTTTAATACCGTTTTGAGCATTTATTTCCTGTATTATTCCTTGGTGATCTATGTTTTTAGACAACAAGTGGATAGGATCATATACAACTTGAGACAAAACGAAAAGCACATTTGAATACAGTGCGAAGAAGGCAATCAATAAAGAATAAAATATTCCGATACAAAGAAAAATCACAAGCATCGCTACTTTCATTAAAAAAAAGACACGAATTGCCATGATATTAAGTAAATGTTATTGTTGATTTAAGGCTCATTATATTTTTAAAACCAATGTGTCCTTCTATGGATGAGTAATTCCTCTTCTGTGTTTAATCTCCACCCACATATCTCACACATCAGGAGATTTGAGATTTCTTCGATCTTCTTTGGAATTCCCACAGTGAGGATATTCTCAAATTCGGAGACATTATACTTTGTCAGATTATGTTCGTCTAAATAATTTCGCAGAATTTCTTTAATCAGGTTATTTCCTTTTCGTATATTATTTTCTTGTATTGATATGCTTATTTCGTCTTTGTTGGGCGTCATATGTATGTCTAAGATAAATCCCTTAGAGGATAAGTAATCTTTAACGGCTTCAGCTAGAAATACGTCACCTGCAAAATTAATTAGAATATTAACCACATTTACCACTTATTTACATTAGCTATATCAGATTGATTCATGATCAATATATAGTATAAAGTCTACGTTTTTGTTACCAAATAGCAAGTACAAAATGATTGGAATATTGTGAACACAAGGGTATTATTTGTCTATATTGTACTTTCCTAATGAATCCTAATATTGAAACAATGAGGGAAAATGATTAAGATGAAAATTTACTTTGACATTTGAGAAAAAGCTGCTTCTGCTGCTCTTTTCATTTCCTCTTCTGAAAGGTCTCTTTTGTGAGTCGCTATTGACCAGAGATGTCCAAATGGATCTTCTAGTCGACCATGGCGATCGCCCCAGAATTGATCCTTCACAGGATCCAGAACTTTAGCGCCTGCAGAGACAGCTTTATTGAAAAGTTCATCAACATCTTCAACATAGACATACATGGAAACTGGACTTCCACCAATTGAATTGGGTGAATGACATTTCATCTCCGGATATTCATCTGACAACATAAAGATAGAATCACCTCACTTTAATTCAGCGTGCGCGACCTTGCCGTCGGGACTCTTCAACCGATGTCGCTCTTCTACATCAAATCCCTTCTTATAGAATTCAATTGCTGCATTCCCATCTTTCACGATCAAAACAGGAGTTATTGAATGATATCCTTCTGGAATTTTTTTTATTTGACTCATAAGTTATTTTATCGTTCATCCTATTTATTATTACTTGAAAAATAAAGATGCAAATGATATGATATGAAATATAGGTGAGTTTGCTTTCGAATAGTAATTCCATGTGGATGTCATTTGAAGTTAATGATAAAAGAAATTAAAGCCCACTAGTTAACATGATTCAAGTAAACTTAGAAAAGCAGATAGTAGAGTAGGGTACAAATTGTCATATGGAAGTTGTAACCAGAACAATTCAGATACATTCTGAAGGTGAAAATGATGTAATTGATATTACGCAACAGTTATCAAATATAGTAAAAGAGAGCAATATTGAAAAGGGGATTGTCATTATTTTTGTTTCAGGATCCACGGCCGGAATAACTACTATCGAATATGAACCAGGACTTATTCATGATTTTCCTGCGATGTTGTCTAGGATTGTACCAAAAAATATAGAATATAAACATGACAACACATGGCATGATGGGAATGGTCACTCACATGTCCGAGCATCACTAATAGGACCAAGTCTAACTATTCCAATACTGCAGGGCAAATTGACATTGGGAACGTGGCAGCAAATAGTCATACTAGAAATGGATACAAGACCGAGGAACCGAAATGTCAATGTGCAGATTATGGGCGAGTAAAAGTAACAAGAAGTACTATGTAAAAATACTAGAAATCTTTTTTCATCAGATGGAGCTTTTCATTTAGATGATCACCAAGGATTGTAATGCTCTGTATTGGGATGAGCTAACTCCAACAAATTGTTACGACATTTCTCTTTAATAACCTCTTAACGAATGAGTTTGCCATCCAGTCCGTAGAAATTACTACTAATCACCGTTCCGTTCGTATTATTTATTCTGATTTGCAGGTATCCGTATTGCTTGGTGTTCACAAATGGCCACACTTCACTAGTAGCTCCTTCGTAATGACTCTTTCCTCCTGCTCCAGAAATGAACCAACGTCCATTACTTGATTCGGCCATGAAATGATTATGCGCAGCAATTTCATATACTTGAATACTCTTTGTTATATTGCTCTCAATACCAGATATCATCCTGATAGTTGAATTTCTTACTGGGTGATGTGATTCGGGTGGCGTGTGTGCAGGTTTATGAGATATTAACATAACATTTTTGACCCCTTTCATCAATGTTGAATTTGTTACCACTGATTGTCCCCATTTTGTCTGCAGTTTAGTGTCTCCATTTGTATTTAGTCCAATCAACAGAGTGGTATTATTTGCAATTTTGCGATACCAATGATCTCCACAATATTCACGTGTTTGATTTAGAATTTTTATATTACCATCTTCTTCTGAGTCATGGTTGCCTATTATACAAGCAAATATGCCCTCTTTTTTCAAATCACCGTAAGTACCAGTAAAATTGCTAAGGTCAGATTTATAGCATAAATCTCCTAGCGCAATAAAGAGATCAGGATTATCTTTTTTGATTTGCTCATCTAAATTATTTGAACAATCTATATCGCCTACAGTATCAATCACTGTTATATCTATTGTTTTATTTATCTTATCAGCTATAATGGATGAATTAGAATTACTTTGATTAGTAACATTTTGTGATGAAGCAAAAGAAACAAATATAGTGGCTAAAATCAATATTGACGATGAGAATAGTATATACTGAATTCTGCTCATATCTACTTCAATCTTTGAATTTTAATAGTGAAATCGTAACACAAGTACGGAACCTCAGTCATATCTAATCTAATCTTTAAATTTTTAGTAGTTAAAAGCTTGTGGTACAAATATTTAAATGAAAAAACAAAAGCTCGAAAACTCGATATAAGCATATATTCAATATAGGTCAATAGGATCAATAAGATCAATATTCATAATCCTAATAAGAATAATACTTATAATTCTTAATATGTTCAATAGAAATTCATGCAGAATGTGCGGTTCTAGTTTGATACCATCCGCAATTTGCAAATTTTGTAAAGAATCCGTTTCATGGACGTGTAAAAATTGTAATAAAATGGATGAGGTGATACATTCTAATTATTATTGCACAATATGGATGAGCAGAAGACTAGAGTTAGGATTGGAAGATTCAAATCGATTTGAGTTGATCATAAATAGATGAATCTAACAGATCATGAATACTTGGTCCAAATCGATGCCAAGCTTTGTGGCTCAGTCCAGAAGAGAAAGATAGCATATTCTACTATTGAGTTTTGTCACTCACTTTATATAAACAAGAAGGATATATTATTGGCACAGATTCGCGCATGCGAGCTACTTTATAAATATACTACTGATATTTTTGACATTAACGTTCTCAAAAAAGAAATATCAGATCTGAAATTAATGCTTGATCTAATGGAATAATTGTAATAAAAATAACAATATTATTACAATATTCGTTGTTACAGCGCATCCAGTAACTAATGTTGTCATTACATATTCCTTTATTTTAATTTCTATTCGATTTTGTCATGGTTTAATCAGAACTTTGCAAGGGCAATCTCTTTATGAAAATTGCCAATACTACTGGAACCAATGACATTAAAGCTATTGTTAGAAATATTAGATTGTATGAATCTGGTGAGGGAAACCAACCAGCTAAATCTTTTATGAATACTTGATTTGTCTGCATGAAGAGTCCTGCAACAGCCGGTCCGACCGAAGCTCCAATAAGAGTAAAGAGAACAGTCATTCCAAGAGATATTCCACTGAATCTTCGGGGTGTAGATTGTAGTATGATATCAAAACCACCGACTTGCATTAATGACAAACCTCCCGCGATTATAGCCAGGTTTGTAGAAACGACAATGCCATTTGAGTGAAAAAGGAAAAGGCTAAAAAATCCTATAGTACTCACAGTACTTCCAATAATAGTTGGTTTCACATTACCTAATTTGGAAACTATAAATCCCGAAGAAGGAGCGAATAATAAAAATACAATCATGAATGGAAGTTGAATACTTGCAGTCGTTATGACGCTTTCTCCAAATCCCAATGGCTGAGGACTCCTTACTAACACAGGTATAGTTTGAAAAACTGTAAACATAGACAGAAAGGCAATAACAAGAATGATGTTAGCCGAAAGAATCACTTTATTCGTCATCAATTGGAAATTAACCAAGGGTGAATTTGATCGCTTTTCTATAAACACGAAAAGTACCAACGATGCAACGCCGACCACCATGAACACATACAAATGAGGATTTTCAATGCCATTAGTCTGTGAATATGATAGAATCATTAAAAACGAAATTATCGTGACTGCTAGGGTTATTGTTCCTTTTATATCTATATTTTTAGAGTTAGTAATTATGTTTGCCTCCTGAGCAATTTTTATTTTCTTATCTTTTGAGGGAACAGGAATTTTCGACTCCAGTGATTCAATCATATCTATGGAATCTGCACTGTCATGAATATATCTCCTAATAACAAACCATAAGCCAATTGCAACAAATACGATTGAAAAGAATGTAGTTCGCCAGCCAAAATGCTCAATTATATTTGCTCCCAGGGCCAATCCAATCACAGAACCAGCTGCGAACATAGAGCTGAATACACCGACGCCTATTGCTAGCTTCTCTTTTGGAAACTGATCTCGTATAATACCAAAAGCAATTGGGAACATAGAGATGCCAATTCCTTGGATTACCCTGGCAACTATCAGAAATGTAATATTGGTTGAAAGTCCACCCAAACTAATACCAACGATATAAATGATCATAATAATCATTACCATTTTTTTTCTGCCATAGATATCAGAAAGCTTACCTGCGACTGGAGTGGACACGGCACCAGCTATTAGATATGCCGAGAGAATCCATGATGAGGTACTATAACTGATATTAAATTCCTTAATTATATCAGGTATCGCAGGTAGTAACATTGTTTCTCCATACATTGCTATCAAAAGCGCCGAACCCAATATCGCTAGTGACATCCACGCTTTTTTAGTCACTTTTTGATTAAAGGCAGGCGATGGATTTGGTTTATTGTTACCATTTTGAGGGTGCGTCATTTCAAAATCAAGTCGTCTTATATCTTGGATTTATACTTCTTTTTAATGTATCGTAGTATCATGATAATGGTAATGGTTATATTTATTAGTGTTACAAAGTCTTTGAGAAAAGTACATATGTGCGATAGCTTACGACAAATTGTTCCTTATAACGGCCTTCTGATACATGCTAATAACTCTGCATATCAATTTTGCGAACAATAAATTCGTAATATTCCAGAAATAATATTCAAATTTTGATGTTTTTATAATCAGAAGCAGTTTTGGGATATTTTATTTTCATTTGTGTCAACGTATCTGTTATAATCTTTGCTACTGCCCAATTTCTAAACCATTTTTTATTAGCTGGAATTACATGCCAGGGAGCTTGTTCCACGCTACAGTTGCTAATTGCGTCAGCATATGCGCGCATATACTCTCCCCATTTTTTTCGCTTTTTAATATCTTCTTTGTTGAATTTCCATCGTTTTTCGGGGTCTGACAACCTGTCAGCAAGTCTTTTCTTTTGCTCTTGTTTACTTATGTGTAAGAAGAACTTTAATATTCTTACCTTATTTTCTGTAAGCATTATTTCAAAATGCTTAATTTGATTAAATCTTTTGAAACACGTAGATTCAGATATCAAGTGATGGACACGAACCGCTACTACATCCTCATAATGAGAACGATTGAACACTCCTACAAAGCCATTCCTAGGTACGACTTCATGGACTCGCCATAAAAAGTCGTGTGCTAATTCTTCTGGCGTGGGCACCTTGAAAGACTTGACAGTGCAGGAAACTGGATTAAAAGCAGTTATCACATGCCTTATTACTCCGTCCTTACCTGAAGTGTCCATGCCTTGAAGAATAACTAAAAGTGATTTTTCATTTTCGATATAAAGTTTGTATTGCATTTCTGCCATTAATGATCTTAGCTTCGGCAGCTCGCCATTAATATCCTCCTGACTCTTGCCAAATGTATTATCAGGATCAAAGTCAGAAAGATTCAAATCCTCTCCGGGATGAATCAACAAGTCACTGGTCCTTTTCAATATTTCTTTTCAGGGACCATCCACGTAATAAGAGTATCTCATGACCTCTTGGAATTTGTGTCATCAAACGTTTCAATCTTTGGTAGTTAATACTAACTAATTTAAGGTATACATGTTGCGGTCAGTCAAATCACCCATTATCGCCCCATATGCTATGTTAGGTTATTGGTAACGGCACTGTTCTTAATATGATCGACTAAATTCATTCGATAAATTCCTTGCAGCCACAATTAGGCCAAGAGCAAGTTGAGTTCTGCTCTCCAAGGTCATTCCTGTGACCAATCCGTTGGTGATGACAAAATGCACACAGATCGTCTGCACTGCTCATTATTGCTCTTTGTTCATAATAGGTTATATCACTTAATGACTTAAAGCCACAATCCTACTCCGAATCCCGTGCTGTTTCCAATATGAATCCTCAAGGCAGGTTACAAGATATTAAAGAATCATATCGATTTGATGTGCCTGAATAAAATACCAAGCATTGTAGGTAGACAACAATGCTCATATCAACGATTTACGTCGATAAGTAAACTGGTGGGTCTATTCAATAGGTGGTATAAATGTAAGACCCACCAGTCATGAAACGGTGTTCTCTTGGTGCTTTACCTATAATAATTTGCACAACAAAAGATAAAAGAATTGTAACATGTAGAGGTGCGAGGGTTTATCTGCATAAGATCAAACAAAAAACAATATTCCTCCACCTGTTTCATTTTACCCAAATCTTCAGATTGTAGAAATTATCTTTATCTCAACATTGAAATTCGGACTTCGACAGCATTACTATATGCAATGAAGTCTATCGTCCTAACACGATTTCAGTGGTATAGTTATGTCCTTCTTAGACCAAAATTTAGCTCAATGCCTCGTTTTTTAGAGTAGCTATAAGTAAACGAATCATTAGGCATTACCGGAAAACTGGACAGCTGGTCCTGACTGCAATTAGGACATCGATTATTTTTTGCCAAAATTTTCTTCAGATAAACCTTGTTAAGACACGTTACGGTCCAGAAGCACTTGTCACATAATAGAAATATCCTTTCATTACTCTTTGGGTTTTGGGAGTTGCTCATAATCATTCAGTTAGATTCATTATTGGTAACTTTTTGTTGGGTAATAATCAATCTTACTTATTTGAGTATTCCAATCAAAAGTTAGAATGCTAAACTGTGTTACTCAATTTAGAGCTTTCGGTTATTTTTCTACTGGCATTAAAACATAGGCTAAAAGCAATATGAAGCCACAGGAGGATAGTGGTAGTCATATTGAGATTATATAGAATAAGCGATATGGTCTACACTATTTATAAATAGATAAATTCGCTGGCCATATCGCTAACCTTGATTAATCATCATGAAACAAGACCTAGGTTGTTTACTAGAAGGCTAGATCGGCAGGATAAAGCTAAATGTTGCACCTCTGTTTGGATTATTTTCTGCCCATATCTTTCCTCCATGTGCTTCAACAATTCCCTTTGAAATGAATAAACCCAGTCCTGTTCCCATGTCAGACTTGGAGGCAAATTTTGTAAATAATTTAGACAAGATTTCCGGATCTATACCTGGTCCCGTATCTTTCACTCTTACGAGAAGAAAATTTTGTCTGTTTCGTTTCTCTTTTTTGAGTACAACTTTTATTTTCCCTTCGTGACTAAAACTCAAGGCATTATCAAGGATATTGCAGATCACCTGCGTTATCCTGACTTTGTCTAAAGTAACCTCCAGGTCTTTTACTCCATTTTGAATTATCATTAATTCCTCCAAATTCTTGCTTTTGTTAACTACATTTTTTTCTCTCAGGTTTTGGTTATAACTATCGACTATATCCTTTACGACTTTAGCAGTATCAACAGTTTCTTTTGTTAGAATTAACGAATTGTTCTCTATGCGAGTTACATCCAACATGACTCGAGCGAGCCTCTCAAGCCTTCTTGCGTTCAATATTACTTCGTCAAGCAGACGTCTATGTTCCTGATTTTCAATCTTTGAATAAAGTAATTCTGAAAAACCGATTATTGGTTGAACGGGATTTCGTAATTCATGGGCAGCAAAATTAATAAAGTCTTTTTCTAATATTTCTACCTCTTTCATCTTTTCAAAAAGTTCTGCCTGTCTCCAAAAGCTCTCAAAGATTGCCAAATAAGATGATATTATAGTAGGGCTAATTGAGTATGTGGCTAAGCCAACCGCGTCGTGAGATGTATTTTGCTTGTCGTCCTTTAATTCTAATATCAAACATTGCTTATTGTCTACTATGAGTATGGAGATCTTGGTCTCTAAGCTGCTACTTATAGTTCTAATATCTATGTTAGGAACATTAGACTTTGTTTCTTCTATAAGCTGATCCGACCTGTCAGAGGATGGAAGTAGCATTCTTATTTTTACTTTTTGTTTCTCAGAAGCATTTCTCAAGAGTGGTAATGCTCCCATTGCAATTTGTCGTTTAAGTGCATTTGAGGAGGAAAATAATACATTTATCTCTTTTCGCGCTGATTTTACCATATCCCAGCCACGGGCTATGGAATCTATCGGATTCCGAATTATTTCTATCTCTGCAATTCCAACCTTTTCTTCGATATCCTTAATTCGGTATCGTGCATCAACACCTTCTTTCCATAATTGCTCAAACATCGAAGTAAAGTGTTTTATATAGGATACTTCATTACTAGTCAATAGATTCTGCATCATTCCTCCACCAGCGATCTCTTCTACCGTAGCAATTAGTCCATGTTTACTAACCGCAAAATTAATGGGAGCTAAATTTTTAACATGTCTTATTTTAACTCCAAGTTTTAGAAACTTTTTGACTAGATTAATGCTATCTTTTTCAATTCTCATAATCCATCTAATTCCATCCCCTTCTCCTCTCTTCTGTTTTTCTAATACTTTCTTACATAATTCCAAAAAGCTGTTGTAGGTTAATTGCATCCCTCCATGGTTTGATACAACTGACAGACCGGAAGAAACCTCAGACAGATGAATGAAATGTTTCATAATCTCATCCTCGCTGTCCACTATCTTAGTCTCTGGGGCAACCTCACCATCCATTAATTGCTTAATTCTTTCTTCGGCTGGAATGGATTTACTCCATAGAGTATCAAATATACATTGTCCGTGTTCTACAATTTGATCCGTGTTGCTGTAGATGTGTTCTGATGCTATAGCTTCACTTTTCTCTTGAATCAAAGGAGCAAGATATTCTTTCTCGCTTATCATGAAATTGGTTTTGACCCCATCTAAATGTCTCAATTCATGAACGATACCTAATAGCTCCTTACAGTCTTCAAAATTATGATGATTGATCTCAGTGATATACCTAAGCTTTATACCTCCTCTCTTGGCAGCTAAAAATGCATCCTTGATTGGTTTTAAGGAAACGGCCAATGAAGGTCTAGTATAAGTCATACAAGTGTCAATACTAGTAGCTGCGTTATGGAAAATACCAACTTCAGTATTTATCGCTTTGCCTTTTCCAAAGATAATTCGTGTTGTAGGGGCCAACTTTTATTTTCACTTACCTTAATTTCGATAGCTTCGGCTATACTCCATCAATGTGTCTATTTGCCTGTTGTTTAACGCTATTAATTAGCACACTTGGGTTTACCGGCTTGATAATGAATTGGCTTAGCTTTATTTCAGGCAGTAACGTGGTTATTTCCTGAGCAATATCAAGCGCGGTTACAAATATTACTCGAAGGTTTGGGTCAAAGGACTTTAATTGTTGGTATAGCTCAAATCCATTCAAACTAGACATCCTAATATCGGTAATGACCAAATCATAGTGACGATAATCTGATTCTATAAAGTGGGCCAGAGCTTTTTCTGGATCAGTAAATGGTTCAACAACCATTCCTGCCGATTTCAGATATTGTGTAAACAGGAATGAGATGGATGGATCATCATCTATTAGCATTATTCTTAAGACCTTGGGCCCAGAACTTGCTTCAACTAGAGAATCAGTTCTTGCTGACAGTCCTAACTTTCTATCGATGGATATTTCGGTAGGTGGTTTGAGCAGGTATACTGGATATGAATATCTGTTCTCTTTCCAAGATAGTTCTTTTATTTCTTGAAAGTGGTAGCGCCTTGCAAGTCTTGGAAAAGAATTTATGATCCGCCACAAGTCAGCTCCTATGGCTATACCATTTGGTGGTGCCCTTCTATTCATTTTGGCGCAAAAGTTTATGGTAGGTCCAAACAGATCATAAGAGTTACTTATTTCACCAGACATTGCTACTTCTAATTTGCCATAATCTGCACTGATTCTATATGAAATTTCGGGAAGTAATTCTTTATGAAGATTAGCGTTTATGATCTGACGAGATGATACCATTTTAAGTAAGCACTCTAATGCCTGCTTGAATGGTTCAATATTCTCAACTGTTGATGTTTGAGGAAAGAAAAATATTACACCATCTCCTACAGTCTTTAATATTCTTCCGCCATAATGTTTGACAATATCTGCAATTTCGTTGATAAATACTGTATAGAATTTCTTAATTTTGCCAGAGTAATATAGCTTTGAAGTAATTTGTGTAGAACCAACTATGTCTATAATTGAAATACAATAGCATTCTGACCTGTTTGAAAAAACCACTTCATTTGGCTTCAAATCAAGTTCAGGGTTCTTTGAATGATAGTCTCCCTTTCCTATAACACAATGACGCAGTGGAGACATCCTAGTGACATATCCCTTACTCTCATGTATCCCGTCAATTATCTCCATGAGTAATACTTTGAATTTCTAGCCTATAGTTCATCGTAAAGAGTCAAGCTTATTCCTATTCAAAATAGCTTATTAGTTCAGTTCAGATACCTATTCCACAAAATGAAAAATCAGATATCATTCTGATAGAGTATGAAATAAAAAATGATAGATTAATTTCGAATCTATCAGGTATTAACCTATTGTCGTGTGTGTCCTTGTACTTCTTCTCTGGCTGAAAAATCTCTTAAGCTGTCTCTTGCAACATTTTCAAATGACTTTGCGACATTAGAATTTAATCGTGAAAATTCTTTTGCATTGTCTCTTGTGTGCTGCATTGAAGTTTTCCAAACATCCATAGTTGCAAATAGTGCGTTATTTGCTAGTCTGGTTGAGGCTATAGTACTTTCGGTAACATTGCTTACTGCTCTTGCATAATTCTCTGTGACTCTCTTTGGAGATGTCCAATATGACCAGTATGAATTTTGCACATTTTCCACGTATGGAATCCATAAGGATTGCAGTGAATGAATAATTTCCTTTTGAGAATCTAGAAAATTATCTGCAATATCTTTTGTCGCTTGAATTGTCTCTTCTTGATATTCGTTAACCGCTTTTGTAAATCTTGGAATTTCCTTTATCGCCTCATCCGTTGTTCTTTTAACAGTAGATCTTGTTTCGTCCAAAGTGATGTTGAAGATTTCTCTACTTTTTTCCTTGCTTGTAGACATGTAATATGATCTGCACAAAATACTATATATATCTTGGTATTAATTGGTATTAAACGCCATATAAACCCACATTATGACCTTTGTTTCGCAACAAGGTGGTTTTGTTTCACTCCTGAAATATAGCGCTATATTTCATGTTTTAGAGTTCAAAAAGCTACTAAACGTCGTTAGAAAAATAAGGATTCTGGATAGTACTTGTAGTACACTTTGAAAGGAGTAAATTTATTCTAATCTTTGTCTAGTGTACATTGATAATGAATAACCTGCAAAAAATCATCTTAGTTTCACTTATCACTATTTCTGGAGTTTCTTGGTTCCTATCCATAAATCAACCAGAAATGATGAACATCATGAAAAGCTACAATCCACTATTGATAGTCCTATTTATTGTAAGTTGGACTTTTGGAATGGCAGCAATGATGTTTCCCGCAATAGTACCAATGGTTTTACTTTATAGTAAGCTCCTTACAAATAGACAGTCAGATTCAGATTCGTCAACAGAAACTCTTCAACCAAGACTAACTACATTTAAAGTCGGGCTTTTTATTGGGATGTATCTGGCGATCTGGTCCATAACGGGATTGGTATTACTTTTGGCTTGGTCCATTCCTATGAATAGTATCGTTATGTTTCAAGACGCTAAAAGCCTTGGTATCATATTTGGCAGTATTCTAATTGTGTCGGGAATATATCAGTTCACATCTTTAAAGAACACATGTATTGGATATTGTGAATCTCCATTGTCTTTTTTCATGCGGAGATGGAACAACGGAATAACAGGTGCAATCAAAATGGGAATATACCATGGACTTTATTGCCTAGGGTGCTGTTGGCCTTATTTTCTAATCATGGTATCGCTGGGATGGATGAATATCACATGGATGGGTGTATTTGCCACAATAATTTTTGGAGAAAAAATTTGGCCCAGGGGCATTTGGATCGCAAGGTGTGTTGGAATCGTTCTCATTATCTTAGGAATATTGAGCAGTCTGGGGTTAATAATATTATATGATGGTATGATTCCTATGAATACTCAGTCAGAAGATAATATGGTCATGTAAACTAGAACAAATCTAAAATCCGTGAAAGCATCATACCAAGAACCTCAGTAGCTACAGTAGCAAATACTCAATTTAGATCGTCGATTATAATCAAAATCTTGCATCTATGCAAACTACAAGGTGATAGCATGCAAGTGTCGTAAAGTTACTGAAAAAGGTATAGAAACGGTTTATTAGTACCGTTTTAAACTTTCAGCATTATATTACAATTAGAATAAGACAGATCAATATGTTTGGAAACATGACATGAATTGAATTTGCAGTTACCTGTAATTGGTCCACGTACCAAAGCGTCTATAGTAAGCAAAATGCAACAAAATTCAAATGCCTACTGTGGAATCTGCCAGACGCTTATCTTAATTTTTCAATATCTGTTGGTTCCCGCAAAGAATTTAACATATACAACATCTTTTTTATATACCTCTCCTTTGATGGAACCATGACTAACTGGCTTCTATAATATTCAATGAGGTGCTCAATAAGACAAGTAGATTCCTGTTTGTTTACTCCAGATAAATTGGTTAGTATCATACCATACCAGTACTGGACCAACGCATCGTCGCCTCCTTTTGAAACTATATCTAGTATAAACGAAAAGTTAGAATGACATTTTCTACACAGTCCGTCGTGTACATCTATGTATTTTTTTTCCACTACGTGACCGCATTTGGCTTTTATCACTATTTCATATATTATGGACAAGCCATATTAATGCTCTCAAAGAACAGTTGTAAAATGGTATTTCCTCACATGTATGATAGGTTGGCTCAGAAATTAATTAAGAAATTGAGTTTCTTTCGTAATACTTTCTAATCATCCCTTCAATTTGTCTGTCCTATTTTACTAAATTATTATTACGAGTTACAAAATTAATGGTTTTTATCTCTACTGCCGAATTGAATGTTTATATCATAATGTGATCAAAGCGGAGGGGTACTGGAACTATGGGTACTTCTTTCAATACCGCAGAACAAGTGCTATATGGCTGGCGGATGCAAATACAATCCCAGACTCTCACTCTTGACTCAGCTGGGATAAACTCAACTTGCAAACAATTTTTTTGAATTTTTAGAAATAAATTAATCGCTTATCTTTATTTTTTTAGCACCAATGTCATGAACTAGGAAAAAATCTTCAGCCATCTGTATGATATCTCCCGGAGCAATCTTGCTATGACTCCGCTTTTTTCTCAGGGCTATTCCAAATGGTTTTTGTATCTCTGCATTAAATTTAAGCCAAATCCTCCCAACATTCAGAATGTTCTTGAATTCGCATTCCCAGACTAGATCGTATATGGTATCAAGTGCCTGTCGGCTCAGTCTATTGTCTCTTAGTATTCTGGCTTGAACATCAGGTTCCCTGCAGAAATAGACTCTTACCTTCATAAAGTTGCCTTTAATTTATTACGGACAAATAATAATCTCACCAATTTATTCTCTTAATTGTGAAAATCAACTCAGGCATGCAATCATTCTCCCTGAATACCCGAAAGTTCCAATTTCATTATGATGCCCTGAGCCTAAATCTCATGGTCATATGGACAATATATTAAAATATAATGTAAGTCTCATAATAGCACAGAAAAAAGGCAATACATTTGAAAAAAAATCCTCATAGTTCAAGTGAAGATCAAAATACCGACCCTAATGAACCTCCGGACGACAATAAGCAGTTACACAGGTGTGAAACAATAGAAGATGGGACAGAAGCATTCATGCAGTGGATGGGGTCGTCTAATAAGAAATCCCTTAATTCAGATAACGCGCTTGTATTAATTAAATTTGTTAATGATGAGCACACTGTGCTTTATGACACATCCTTAGCAAAGGAAGTTGAGGTAAAGTTATCATCTGGTATACCATTTTGTAACTATTGTAGATCTGATGATTGCGCACATGTCGGTTTTACTATCTGTGTTGAACAACTAGGCAGGCATAGACGTGATGGTAGGGAAGAAACAATAGAAGAGATTGTTGATAGCTAAACTATAAAGAATTCAAATGCAACCTTGAGTTTACAATTTATTTCTTTTTAATCAGATTCAAGTGCTTTATCCCCACTTCCCCTATTCTCTACAACTTTCCATCCTATCTTTATCAAATACGGTGTAAGGAAGGTTGTAATTATGGTCATAGCTCCTACCATTGGCAGCACAAACGAACTCGTAGTTCCCACGTCGGCTCCTCCTTTGGCTACTACTAGTGCCAGTTCTCCTCCAGATGATGAAAGTCCAAAGGCGGCTTTCAGTGACGCTTTGGCAGGGTAACCTTGTGATCTAGAAGAGATATAAACAGTTAGGAATTTGGCCCCTATGGATATTGCTATAAGCATAAGTGCTGGCACTATGAAACTTGGTATCATTGTAATGTCCATCAGGGCACCAATGGAAACAAAAAAGATTGCACCAAACATGTCTTTAAGAGGAGTGGTTAACACTCGGGTAACTGAATGAACCTTTGATTCTGCAATCAAAACTCCAGCAAAGAAAGCCCCTGTAGCCACAGATATGCCAATCTCAAACGCCATGAATGAGAGACCAAAAGCTACTCCAAGAATTGCAACAACTAGGACATCGTGTTGATTGGTTTTGCCAATTAGATTTACAAATCTGGGTACTGTTTTTGAACCTATAAACAGAGCACCTCCGATAAATGCAAGAACAGTACCGATAGACACGACTAATTCCATTCCGGATAGGCCACCGGCAGATGTGACAGATTGTAAGATGGCTAACATAGATATGATTATGATATCTTCGATTACTGCAACACCGAGAACTATTGTCGAAGCTTCATCTTTTATCATACCAAGCTCATCTAAAATACGCATTACAATTACCGTACTAGTCACAGAAATGGCCAAAGCTAAGAAGAGGCTATCGGCCACAGAGTATTTCAATACCTGACATACAATAAAACCTAGAGCAAATGTGCCTAATGCCTCACTAAAGGCTATGACCAATGCTTTCTTACCAATCCTTCTTAGTTTTTCTATAGGAAATTCCATACCCACCACAAACAGTAGCAAGATAACTCCTATTTCCGCAAACAGATTTAGAACATCAAAATTGCTGATTAAACTGAACGGTGGGGTAAACGGTCCTATTATCATACCGGCAATGATATAACCTATTACCATCGGTTGCTTAAGTTTGTAAGAAACCATTGCCATTACAGATGCAACAATCATGATAACAGTAAAATCCTGCAAAATTGGACCAATTTCAATAACCATCCTACACCATCTTCCAATATCCTTTAGGCACCTGATTATAAATATCTTAAAATTCTGAATAAAAAATTATTGACAACAAACATTGAACTAACAATACGGACAGATTTCTACTATATTAGCATAATAGACATTACCATCAAAGAGACTAAATATGTACATTAGGGCAGATCTAGGATTACTCAGATTTGTTCCAAACAAGGCATGGGACCTGGGCGGTATTCACCGTAATGGATTCCCATTTTCATGATGCATATCTGGTAAAAATTCAAAATCTATAAAAACGAAATTAAAAACAATGAAAATCTGTTTTTATTTTTCTCATCTATCTTCAAACTTTACCTTTCTATGAGCGCCATCACAGAATGGCTTATTCTCAGAAGCTCCACAACGACATAGAGTATAATGTTCTTTCGACGCTCCTTGCCCAAATTGAATATCTTCACCAAATAGTTCAATTCCTCCAGTAATATGGTAAGGTCCGTTTTTTAACACCGTAACATTGGGATTTCTTTGTTCCTTCGGATCTCTGTATTCAACGCCATCAATGGAGTAACTTAATGCGCCAGACGGACATTTTCTCACGGTGTTTATTATATCGTCCATTTTGGCACCGTCAGGGTCGATCCAAGGTCTGGATCCTAATTTAAACACAGAAGAAAGATTATTAACACACTCTGCTGCATGTGAACAAATTTTTCTGTTATCATGAATTGTAATCTCTTTTCCAGGATAGTCACGTCTAATATTCTTAATAACGATCCTATTGGGGTTATCGTTCTTGTCTGCAGTGTTATTCTTACTTGAAAATCCTATTATACTGTGTGTGCCATCGCAAAATGGCTTGTTCTTTGATCCCCCACAGCGACATAATGCCACTCCTGCAATTGTACCTAGAGGCTCTCCTTTAGAATTTAAAAGGTTATTGACTATTTTTGGTTGGAGATCGTTTATCAGATAATACGGGCCGTTGGGTAGCGGTTTAATAATTGGTTTCACATTCGCACCCCATAATTGTTGGTTTCAACACCTGAGTGTCCTGAATTGGTTACTCTGAATAATAAGTTTGCTATCTGATAAAAAGTTCATCAACATAACACCACTTCCACTTTTCACCGGGTTCAAAGGATCTTATGATTGGATGACCTGTAGATTTAAAATGCTTTGTTCCATGTTTATTTAAAGAAGAATCACAGCAACCTACATGGCCACACGTCAGACATAGGCGTAAGTGAACCCAATCAGATCCGATTTTCTCGCATTCTTCACATCCTTTAGTATTTCCCTTTGAATCTTGATTAACTTTATCCATATGCTCACATGAATCAGCAACCTTGTTATTCACTTTACATCATAACATTATCAACGGGACAATATTTAACATTTATTACCGTGTTTTGCTCCTCAGGTAAGTTTTCCTGCTTCGTGACACGTAAACCATAACAGGATTGAATGGTCATCTGTATACCCTTAGACACCCAATTAGTTGAGAAGATAACAATCGATACTAATTATCAGAATTAGATAATCTTATAACCAATTCTCAGGATGTTATGGAATTTTCAAATTAGATACATATAATATTTATAGCGAAAAACTACTAGGTAGTTAGGATTTAAGAATCAAATGCTTCAATTAAAAAGATCCAAAATTAATCCGATTATGGTTCCTGATCCATCAAATTGGTGGGAATCAAAGGCAGTGTTTAATTGCTCGGTTCTCAATGATGGTAAAAATATACACATGCTCTATAGAGCAATTGGAGAATACGAGGATTATGTATCCCGGATTGGTTATGCCTCAAGTAATGATGGCCTGTCTTTCATAAGACGTAAGGAACCATCGATGTATCCAGAGATGGAATACGAAAGTTTTGGTATTGAAGATCCCCGTTTAACGATTATTGATGGTGAAAAGTATGTAACGTATGTTGTACTCTCAAATTACGTCAGAAATAATCCCTCAGTATCATCAGCACTTGCAAGGACAAATGATTTTTTTAACTATGAAAAACTTGGCATAATAACCGTCGAGGGATCACAAGATAAAGATGTTGTTCTTTTTCCAAAATCTGATGGCGATTTTGAACTCGGAAAATACATGATACTTCACAGGCCAAGCAGTTGGATAGGTCCAGAATACAATACAGATAGACCCAGCATATGGATCGCAGAAGGTGATTCGGTCACCAATTTTGTGAAGCACTCGTTGCTCATTAAACCAGAACAAAGTTGGGAGGCGTTAAAGGTAGGAACTGGTGTCCCGCCCATTAGGACAAAAAAGGGATGGCTTGTAATTTATCATGGAGTTAGTTCAGAGCATGTTTACAGTGCTGGGGCCTTTTTACTAGATATAAAAGATCCAAATAAAATTCTGGGAAGAACAAAAAGCCCACTACTTGCTCCAAAAGAAGATTATGAGTTAAAAGGTGATGTCAACAATGTCGTATTTCCTAGCGGAGCCTGTGTTTTGGACAACAGGTTATTCGTCTATTACGGTGCTGCAGATAAGGTTTGCTGTCTTGCCACGATTGATTTGCAAGAAATAATAGATTATTTATTATCCGATGCATGTGCAATTGGACTTGATAAGTAGTGGCCCTGAAGTTGACAATTCCCTACCAAGATCAACAAGTAATTTTGATAACGAATTGAATCAATCGAAATGAGATTATTTTTGTACGTTGCATAACAATATTTTATAGTTAAGATTACTTTTTGAGTTTTCAAGAAACTATGACTGGATCAACCTACAGCTACTTTCCTGAATTAAACGGTCTATTAGTAAAATTGAGAAAACTCTCAATTGACGACGCCAAGGATATTAGCCAGTTAGTTACTCATAATGTATCCAAATCTTTATGGAAAGTCCCCTTTCCCTACACTTTAGAAGATGCTCTAAATTTTATCGATTCAAGTCATAAAGATTTTACGTCACTCAAGGGTCTAAATTTTGCGATAGAGTACAAGAATAATACTAATGATCCTATTCGTTTAGTTGGGATAATAGGTCTAAAGGATTTAGATATTGCCAAGAAGAAAGGAAAT
>Ga0207691_10000768_pt1 | contig 31732 bp, 29 predicted proteins | sample KBSM13metaG_FD_184327 | JGI IMG/M metagenome (GOLD analysis project Ga0207691, IMG submission 184327) | Miscanthus rhizosphere microbial communities from Kellogg Biological Station, Michigan, USA - KBS M1-3 metaG (SPAdes) (version 2) | ecosystem: Host-associated > Plants > Roots > Rhizosphere >...
CCGCCGAGTAATTCCTTTCCCTTACGTCGAGCTGCGCGAGATTCGCGGCGGCGGGGAAGTACACCTTGTGCATGCCGAGCGCCTCTTCGAAGGCTCGCCTGGCCCTGACGACGTCCTTCTTCCCTACGTACGCGCTGCCTTTCAGATTGCGAATGATCGGATTTTTTGGCGACTCCTTTTCCAGCCTATTGATCAGCTCCAGTGCCTTGTCGAAGTCCCCGCGCCGCATCTGGGCCATGGCCAGCATGATTCCGGCCGGTGTCTGGGAGGGATCTGCGGTCAAGACCTTTTCTAGGTCCGCAATGACACGATCGATTTCGCCGGAAGCAAGTCGGCTGGCGGTTGCCGCAAGCTGATTCGACGTGCTGTTTTCGATGCTGAGCGCCTTGTCGAAGTACTGCGTCGCTCTGGTGAACTGACCCGCCTCCATGTAAACGTCGCCGGCGAGCGTCAGCAAGTTCGCATCTTCGGATACCTGCTTGAGGGCTGGCTGCAGCGTCTCGATCGCGTCTTGGACCTTTTTGCTCTTGGTATAAGTCGCGACAAGGAGCTTGCGCACGTATAGGTACTCGGAATAGCGATCGAGCGCCCACTTGAGATGCTGCTCCGCACGTGTGTAGTCGCCGAGAACGTACTCGGCCGCACCGGCCAGGACGACCGTTTGCGCATGCGTGGGCTGGACCTTCAGGACCTCCATTGCATGACTCTGTGCTCCTGCGTAATCCTTCGCCCTGAATAGGACTACTGCTTGCAGGTAATTCGCCGTGGGGCTCTGTGGCGCCAAGGCGAGCACGGCAGCAAGGTTCGCCGCTGCATCCTCGCGTTTGTCGAGCGCTACCTGCAACGACGCGAGCGTCAGCCGTGCGTTCGTGTCGTCAGGCCGCTGCGCGACAGCCTTTTCATAGGCCGCAATCGCCGCGTGGGGATCGTTCAACACTCGGAAAAGATCGCCCTGAAACAGTAGCGCATCGAAATGATTCGGCGATTTTGCCAAAGCGCGGTTCACAAGCTGCATACCCTCCTCGGGACGCCGGTCGTTCGCCGCAATCTTTCCGAGACCTACGAGCGCATCAGGGTACTCGGCCTCGAGTTGCAACGCCGTCTCGAAGGCCGTCTTCGCCGCCGGGATTCGCAGCAATCCCAAGTTAGCGCCGCCTCGCAAAGCCGCCACCTCCGCTGAACGGCCCGCCAGAGGTATCCGCTCGACAACCGTCTCGTCGAGCACATCCTGGAATTTGTCCTGCTTTAGCAGCGAGCGGGCGAACATGGGAACCGCCTGATTCGGGTCCATTTTGAGAGCCAATGCCTCTCGGACCTTTACCTCGGCGAGCTTCCATTGACCAAGGTCCATGTAGATCGCCCCGACGACGTAGTAAGCCTCGGCTAGACTGGGCTCGGCTTGCACCGCGTTCTTCGCCTGAATCAGCGCGGACTTGTAGTCGCCTTTGGTCTGGAGTTGCCTGGCTTCGGCTAGAAGTTGTTGGGGGTTCGAGGACGGGTTACACCCCGCCAGCCATACCGCGGCGAGCAACGCGGCCAGCAATGCGCGATTGATCATGAGGTTCTCATTTGGTCCATTTCTGCCGGCATCCCGTGGGGCGTCCGGACCCAGGCGCCGTTCTCACGGGCGCTCGTTGCCTACAACCGGAAAGGGCCAACTTCCGTCGTTCAAGGGAGGCCACGTGCGCGTGGAACGCGTCCGGCCAGGATTACGCAACGATCGTGCCATCCGTAAACGACCGGCCGGGAGAAGATCGACACCCTTTTTCGCTCGGCCGATTGCCTCCGGAGGGCCGCAGCATCGCCCGGAGCGCCGCTAGCAGGGATTTGATCTGCTCGACCGCGGCGAGGGAGGTTGCGGGCGGAATGGCCTATCTATTGGCGACGCGCCGCATGTAGGCGAGCACCTCGCCGATGTCGGCGACCTGGTCCGGCGCGTCGCGTCGAAACCGCATCTCGTCGTCACGTGCCCTCGCCAAGTCGGCGTCGATCGTCGCCTTGCTCATGGGCGATTCAGGCAGCGGGACCGGGACGGCCGCGCGCGCGCCCATGATCCGCGCGACGATCATGTCACCGACATCCGGCGAGTAGTGCGACGTGTCGCGGTACCAGCGCATGTGCGTCCGGTGGTCGCCGACCGGCGGCACGGTCTCCGTCGAAATCGCGTGGAACCCGCCAAAATCCCACAGCGCGACAGCCGGCTGCTGCCCGCCCTCGTTCACCGCAGCGTCGACCGAGTCGACGAGACCACGCTTCCAGGCTTCGTACAGCGGCCACCAGCCAACCTCTCGATACCATTCGAGGTAGCGGGCATGGACCGGTGAGATGAACATTCTGAGCTCAATTCCGTGGCTCCGAGCGTAACGCAGCAGTTGCCTGAACGATGCCATCGCCGCGCGCCGCCGCGGATCGCCCTCCCACCGCGAAGCGGTGGATTCGTCCGGAAAGAACAACCTCATGCGCGAGTAGAAGTTGTCGTACTCGGCCACCCAGATCAGGCCGTGCTGACCATCCCACAACCGAAGCGCGCGATCGGTGATACGCCAGTTGCGTGCGGGTGGAGGTCCGGCCGTCGCAGCGGCCGGCCCGGCCGCTGCAGCACCCGATGGGACCGCGTTCACGCGCGCGAGACTGGCCGCCAGCGCATCGCGCGACATGGCGAGCCTCAGGCGAACGAGCAGCGGCGGCTCGGACTCCGCATTGCCCTCGAGCGCGGCCGGATCGAAGTCGGTGCGGCCTGCGTCGAGGAACGATTCCAGATCGAGACCGATCACCGCGAGCCTCAGCGGCGAGACCGCGTTGGCGTGAATCAGCACGAGGCGCATCTGTTCGATGCTAAGACCGCCGAGCGCGACGTTCAGCACCGGCGCATATTCGGCCGTGAAGCCGGGCGCGCGCGGGTCGATGCCGAACTCCGCGCGCGAAGTGCCGAGCACGATCGTGCGCGGCATCGCTTCGCGCACGGTCAGGACCTTGCGAAAGAACGCCCCTGGACGCGGCGCGTCGGGCGCGAGGTTCGTCCGGTCGGGAACGGCGGCAAGCCCGTACGGATCGACGCGCGCATTGAACGCGACCACGGCGCCGCACGAGGCGGCAGCGAGGACCAGCACGACGATCACATATCCGCGCGCCTTCATCGCCCGCTTCAAAATTGGAAGTACAGGAATTCGGACACGCGCGACATGCTCGTGAGCGACGCCGCGATCAGGAGCGCGCCGGCGACGGCCCATCGGACATCGATGCGCCATGCGAGGAACGCCGGCGGCGGCGGCACTGGATGATCGGCGAGGAACGCTTCAGCACGGACCATGATCTGCCGCGTATTCGGTGCGAGCCACGCAATCGCGAACAGCGCCGCCGTCCAGACGATCTGCGCCTTGCTGATGAGCACGCCGGCGCTCCTGCCGCGTCCGATGCCAATCGGCAGCCCCGCATCGAGAGCGCCGAAGTGGGAGACGATCCACTGCGCGACCGGCCACGGAACGAACCGCGCCTGCCCGATCGCGCGCGCGGTTTCGGCCGCTTCCGCAAGCGCGGACGGCGGCAACGCAAGGCCGTTCATCCCGATCAAGCCGCGCCCGATGCGAATAGCCGACGGCAAGTCGTCCGCGCGAAAGATCGTCCAGACGCCAAAAACCCCGAGGAAGGTCAGGACGGCACCCGCGGCCGTTCCGGCGCTGCCGAGCCATTTGGGGCCCGCGGGCAGGCGAGCGCGCAGCGCGGTCCAGACATGGTTCAACGCGAGAAACGCGCCATGCAGCGCGCCCCACAGCACGAACGTCCACGCGGCGCCATGCCAGAGGCCCCCCAGAAGCATCGTCACCACCAGATTGGCGTAGCGGCGTGCGGTGCCGCGACGATTGCCGCCAAGCGCGATGTAGACATAGTCACGGAGGAAGCGCGACAGCGTCATGTGCCAGCGGCGCCAGAAGTCGATGATGCTCGTCGCCTTGTACGGCGACTCGAAGTTGACCGGCATCCGCACTCCGAGCATCTTCGACAAGCCGACGGCCATGTCCGAGTAGCCGGAGAAGTCGAAGTAGAGCTGCAGCCCGAACGAGAACGCAGCGCCCCACGCCTCCGCCATTCCCGGCGCGTAGCCTTGCGCCGCCTGCGCGTACACGGGGCTCGCGTACGGCGCGATGCCGTCGGCCAGCACCGTCTTTTTGAAGAGACCGATCGCGAAGATCGTGAGTCCGGCGGCGAGGTTCGCCCACTCGAATCTGAACGAAGAAGGCGCCGCGAACTGCGGCATCATTTCCCGGTGGTGCAGTATAGGGCCCGCTATCAGGTGCGGGAAGTAGCTCACGAAGAGCGCGTACGGGACGGCGCCGTAGCGTGCCGGATCGCGGTAGACGTCGACGAGGTACGCGACCTGCGTGAACGTGAAGAACGAGATGCCGAGCGGGAGCACGATCGCCTCGATGCGCATATGAGTGCCGAGCAGCGTATCGAGGTTCGCGACGAGGAACCCCGCGTACTTGAAATACCCGAGCACGGCGAGGTTCACGGCAACGGCGCCGGCCAGCAGGCCGGATGCCTGCCCGCCGTGCTTCCCGCCGCGTCGCGCGATCGCGTCGCCCGCGAAAAAGTTGAACGCGATCGAGGCGAGCAGCAACGGCACGTGCCGCCAGCTCCACCAGCCGTAGAAGAACAGCGACGCGAGCGCGAGCCACGCGACCACGAGATTCGGGCGATAGCGGGAGAGCGCGAACGCGCCGCCAAGCGCGATCGGCAGGAACGCGAAAAGGAACGTGTAGGAGTTGAAGAGCATTCGCGCGGCGACGCAACACCCGTACCGGAACTATGCGGCACAGAAAACGAAACGCCCGCGGCAAGGCGCGGGCGTTTCGGGGTACCGATTGGCGGCTAGGTCACGAGGTCAACGCGTCGCCGCGCACCGGGACCAAGTCCTGCCGGCGCCTTCGCGCATACCACGCCATGCCCGCGAGCCCCGCTCCGAGCAGCCACGTGGTGCCCGGCTCCGGCACGCCGCAGCCGGCACTACCGACCAGGCAGGGCGTCTGGAAGCTTCCGAAAGTGGCCTTCGGCGGCGAAACGTGCGGATCGCCAAGTGTGAGCAGACCGGGGATCGTGACCTGACCGTTCGCCAGCTGCACGTCGTGTCCCCACTTGGCGGGATCGAACGTCCCGGCCTTGAACTGGAGCTCATAACCGACTTCCTTGAGCCAGTTGGCGTTGAGCGACGAGTTCGTGGTCGCGGTGGGGTCGATCGTGTTGAGGTCGTATTCGAGCGACGTCGCGATCTGGAGGATGCTCGCGGCGCTGCCGGTCAGTGCGTTGTTGGTGTTGGTCCAGCTGGGGGAAGCGCCATTCGTGAATTCGACAATGCCGGTGCCCGAGTTGCCTATGCCTGCAGACCGGTACCTGTTCGCACAATTCGTTGCCGCTGTCGCCGAGCCGCTGCAATCGGCGAGGTAGTCGATCTGCCCTGAATTGTTCGTGCCGGCCCCCGCAAAGTTCCCCGCCTTGTCGTTCCATTGAAAATTGGGGCCGGCGCCCAACGAGTCGCCGAGCAGATCACTGAACGTGTGACCCGCAGCGTAGCCTGAGGCGTTCGTCCCGTACGTGTTGTCGACGTAGTCCGCCGGCATCATGAAGTAAAGGAATTGCGTGCCGTCAGCGCCGGTGCCGAACCACAGCTGGCCGTTGCCGATGAATTTGCCGGGGGTGCTGTTATCGTAGAAGCCGACGCTCCAGCCGGTCGTATAACCTTCCGCCATGGCGGCCGCGGCGGTGCCGTGTGGGCTCGCAGCAGCGCTATCCCCAAGCTTGCCGTCGGCGACTAGCACTGCACCAGCGTGGCCATAGACGGTTGCAAGCGTCGTGGCCAATGCGAGTTGCCGCATGACGAACCGAACTTTCCTCTTTACTGACATACCACCTCCGTGAATCGGACTAGGACGGGTCATATTCCCGGCCCAAATCGAGCGCAATCAAGGTCGCAAAACCGTCCACCTTTTCAAAGCAAGTACCAGGCCAAGCGGGTAGAACGTTCCAAGTGGCTGATGGTGCTCGAAAAAGCGTCCGCGGTCCACTATGTAAAAATTTCCCGCTGTCAAGTAATCCGACGGACGAACTCTACCGTCGAGGCCACGCATCCGCGAAGCGATCGCCGCTTCGGCGCACTTCCGAACTCTAAACCATCCCGCGACGGGCGGAAACCCGCCTAAACATACCTAATGCCTGCGAGTACGGCCCACGCGGGGCTATTAACCCGCTTGTTAATGCGCTGGGCACCGATTTCTTCGTCTCGCCGAATGGAAGGTTTTTCGACATGCAGTGGGTAATCCGCAAAATCAATGACTTAGTGTCGAGGCCCGCAGACGTCCCTAACGCTAGAAGGGTGGCCAAAAAAATGCCTCATTGCCGCAGCTGCTTCAAAAGCGCGAGGGCTTCGGTTTCCTGCGCGAATCGGGTCCCCGAACCCACGACTATCTCCAATTGCCCGATTGCCTTCGGTTTGTCGCCCGATTTCGCCAATGCCTGCGCCAGATGGTAGCGGATTTCGCGGTTGCCGGGCGCGTCGGCGACGGCTTTCTGGAGGATGGCGAGACCGCGCGGGAGATCGCCGTGGTCGATCAGGATCGTCGCGTACGTGTCGGCGACCGCGCCATCGTCTGGCTTCAATTCGTACGCCTGCTGCGCGAAACGCGCCGCTTCCGGATCCTTCAGCTTGCTCATAGCCCACGCGACGTTGTTCAGCGCAACCCTGTCGTTCGGTTGCCTCTCGAGCACTATCTTGTACTGCTCGATTGCCTGCGCGTACTTGCCTCGCTCCATGCGGCCATAGGCAAGATGGCGCCGAGCCGTGGTGTCCTCCGGGTGCTCTGCAAGCCAGTCCTTGAGGCGCGCCTCTCCCACGTCGGGCTTGCCCGCCTCGACCCACGCGTCGTAGACCTTGGCTGCGACGAATCCGCTCTTGCGCAAGCGGTAGGCCTTCTCGTAAAGGGCGGTTGCCTGAGTCGACTTCTTCGTCGCCATCAGCACGTCGCCTTCCAGCACGTAACCGAGCGGCGCCTTCGGCATGTCGTTCTGGACTTCGCGCGCCACCGTGAGCGCGCGCACGCTGCGATCCTGGGCTAGCTCGGCCGCGACCAGCATAGCGCGCGCTTCGGGGTACTTCGAGTCGATCCGCAGCGCCCTTTGCAGCGAGTCAGCCGCGCCCCCGGGATTTCCGGCCATCATTTGCACGGAGGCGAGATCGACGAACGCCGGTGCGGAATTGGGCAGCAGGACGGTCCGGTCGCCGTAAACCGATACGGCGTCCTTCGCATGCCCCATCGCGACCAGGAGCTTCCCCACCATTTCCAGTGCCTCGGGGTCGCTCGGCCGGAGCTTCTTCTGCTCCATCGCGACGGCGAGCGCCTTGTCGAGCTGATTGCTGCGCCTGTACAGGTCGATCTCGGCCTGGACGGGCGCCCGCGCTTCCGCGTTCGCGGCCTTCGCCTTCTTGATCCACTCCTGCGCCTCCGCGTCCTTGCCGCGCTCGCGGCTCGCGAGGTCGGCGAGTCCCAGCATCGCCTGCACCTGTTTCTTGTCCTTCTGCAACACGGCTTCGTAGCGCCGTCGCGCAGCAGCCACATCGCCGGCCTGCAGATCGAGCAGCGCGAGATTCGCCGCCGCGGGGAAGAACGTCGGATCGGCCTGCAACGCCTTCTCGAATTGCGCACGCGCCTGGACCGCGTCGCCCTTGCCGACGTACGCAGCCGCCTTGAGGTTGTAGACCACCGGATTCGAAGGCGTGGATTTCTCGAGCTTCGCGATCGTCTTGAGCGCCTGGTCGTATTCCTTGCGCTTGATGTTGAGCATCGCCAGCATGACGTCGGCGCGCGCGCCGCCCGTACCCAGCGCCGCGGCCGCTTCGAGATCCGCGACGGCGCGGTCCGTCGAACCCGTCGCGAGCCGGCTCATGCCGAGGCCGATCCGCGTCGACGCGTTCTTGGGGTCGAGCGACGCCGCGCGTTCGAAATATTGCGTCGCCTTCGTGTACTGCCGGTTCTGCATGTACGCCTCGCCCGCTAGCGCCAGCAACGCGGGATCCGATGCCCCCTGCCCGCCCTCGATGACAGGCTCGAGCGTGGCGATGGCCTGGGTGAGTTGGCCGCGCTGCAGCTGCGTGGCGGCGAGCATCTTGCGGGCATACAGATTGCGCGAATCGATCTCGAGAGCGGCGTTGAGGTATTTCTGCGCCCGTTCCGGGTTCCCCAATGCAAGCTCGGCGACGCCGCCCAGCAGCGTGCTGGGGACGTGCTTTGGGGCAATTTCGAGCGCCTTGGAGATCGATTCCAAAGCCGCCTGGTTGTTGCCGGTGCGAAGCTCGAGCAGCGCCTTGAAGTACACACCCATCACATTCCTTGGAGCGATCTGGCGGACCGCCTCGAGCTCCGTCGCCGCGTCCTCGTAATGCTTGGCATCGATCTCCAGTGAGGCCAGATCGAGCCGTGCGGCCGTGCTGCGAGGATTGACCTGGATCGCTTTCCGGTACGAGTCGCGCGCTTGCGCGATTTGCCCTCTCTGCCGCAGCAACCCGCCCCGGAACAGCAGCGCGTCCACGTTCTCCGGCGACGCCGCGACGGCGCTGTCGATGAGTGCTGCTGCGCGCGCGGCATCGCCTTCCAGGACCGCGAGCCGCGCCTGGGAGACCATGCCGTCCGCGAAATCCGGCCGCAGGACCATCGCGAGGTCCAGCGACGCCTTCGCCGCAGCCGGCTGCCGCATCAGCATCTGCGCGTAGGCGCGAACGTTGAGGATCTCGGGCGAGCCCTGCGCGTTCGGCACGGTCGCGGGATCCGTCTCGTCGATCGCCTCCTTGAACTTCTCCTGGGCGATCAGCGATTTCGCGAGGTCCGGCAGCACGCGCCTGCCGTCGTAGCCGCTGTCCAGAGCCTTCTTGAGCTCGACCGTCGCGAACGCCGCGTCGCCGGACTCGAGGTAGGCGGTGCCGAGCAGGTAGCGGGCTTCGCCGTTCTCGGGATTGAGCTGCAGCGCGTTGCGCAGCTCGATGATCGCCGCCGGGTAGTCGCCGTTCTTGCGATAGGCCTGAGCCTTCGCGATAAGCGCCACCGGATCGCTGGTCTGCCCGCAGGCGACGGCGAACACCGCCAGCATGGCGGCGGAGATGCAGGCGTTCGCGGTTCGACGGACGCTCATGGCCGACTGACGCAAACCGGGCAAGAATTCCGAGGCGTGCATGTGAGCTTCACAGCGCAGTCCGCGGGCCCGAGTCGCAACAGGCGCTCCGACCGTCAGCCCTGACGCGAGTTCCCTCGCCGCGTGCGGGGGCGCGGACGGGGAGAGCTTGGCGTTCGCGGTTCATTGCGGTGGTATAGATGTGAAGCTCGGTCGTCGGAATCGTTGGGGCGGATTTGGCCCCGCGCGAGTCGCAAGCGTCTGCTTCAGCAAGGACGGACCTCGCGCCTTGGTGCGCTGCTAGCCGACGGTCCCTGCATGATACCTCTCCGCAGACCGTTTACCGGGTTGCGTCGTCGGCTGGGCGCGACGCGCCGTCGGCTGGCCGCGACGTTCACGGCGCCAGGAGTGCTTCTATCTCCGCCCTTTTGGCCATCGCGTCCCGCCGTCCAAGCTCGATCAGCAAGCTCGTGAACCCCGGCTCGAACAAGAGGTACGACAAGAGCCCTGCCGAGTTCGGTCGACCCCCGCCGAGCAGTCGCAGCATGGCGCGAAGCGCCCCGGGCAGGTTGTGCATCTGCTCGAGCGCAATCGATTCGAGAGAGATGCTCGGTGTGATGACGAGAAGGCGCACATCGCGTAGCGGGACCGGACTGCGGGCAAGACGCGCGGGCTCGATCTGGCGAACCGCTGCATTGATGAGCCTGACCTTCTCGAGATCGGTGGCAAGGGCATCGGTGAAGATGCTCGCCAGCACCTGGCTGCCGATCTCCGCCGCCGAGGGAGGATGCGAGCTCGCTGCTCGCGGCGGCGGGGCGCTGCTGCGCGCCGCGCCGATCACCAGGATGCGATCTGCTCCGAGGTGCAGCGCGGGTGCGGTGGGCGCAACCTGGCGCACTGCGCCGTCTCCGAAGTATTCGCCTCCTATGCAACGCGGCGGGAAAACGAATGGGATCGCCGCGGACGCAACGACGTGATCGACGCCGATCGCCGCCGCTACCCCAATTCGCTGCGCACGTTCCCAAAGGTCCAGCCCGGGCTTCGCCGCGCAGAAGCTCACGGACTTTCCCGATGCGTAACTGACGGCGGTCACTGTCAGCGCTTCGAGGATACCGCCGTCGACCGCCTGCTGGATCGACGGGAAAGAAATCTCGCGCTCGAGCAATTCCCCGAGCGGATGGTTGTCGAGCAAGCTCGCGGGCCGGTAGTGCAGTAAGGCCGGAACCATCGACGCGAGCCACCGCCCGCCGTTTCCGATGAGGTGGGCGGCATCGGCCCGGTAAATGTCCTTTGCGTGCAGCGAGGACCACAGAGCGCGCAACTGGGTGACGCCGCGACGAAAATTGGGCGCGTGGGCGGCGATCGCTGCGGCATTGATCGCGCCGGCCGACGTTCCGCAGACGATAGAAAAGGGGTTAGCCGCTCGTGACGAGAGCAGTTCGGCAATGGCGTCGAGAACGCCGACCTGAAAGGCCGCGCGCGCCCCGCCGCCGGATAGAACCAGGGCAAGTCCGGGCATCGTCCTCACGCACATCCGGGCGACAGGCACGCACTCCTGCGCGACGACGCTTTGCTGTCGAAAATAGGTGCCTCCCTGATGTCAAACGCGTCCCGCCGATCTGCGGGTCGGCTTACGGACGCCGTTGAGCTCGCCGCGCACGCACCACCACCTTGTTCGTCGAGCGAAGAGCGCCGCTCATACTACTCCGTGCCGGCAGTCGGTCCGCCGTCCGATGGCAATGGCCGCAACCGCTTGCGGTGCGAGCGTTGAGCTAGGCTCTGAAAGCGGACGATCGACGAAAGTGGCGATCAACGGTGAAAAGGCGCTCAAGATGGCGTTGTCCGATTCGCCCCCCCCGACCTGATCCTTCTCGACGTCACGATGCCCGTCATGGACGGGTTCGAGGTGTGCAGGCGGCTTAACACGGACGCCGCAACCTGCGACATTCCGGTCATCTTTCTCACGTCGATGAGCGAAGTGAGTCTGGCAAGCTCACCTCACGTCGCATCGGGCGAACCGCAGCACCGCGCCCACTTCGTCGGCGAAATCCGTCCAGCCGTGGTCACCCCCGCCGACTACGTATTGATACGCGCCCCCATAGAACACGACCGCCCTACGCCAGTCGAGGAGCTCGTCGCCTGTGCGCACAAGCACGAAATACCGCTCCGGGTCGGTGATGCGATCGACCGCAAGCGCCGCGAGCTCGGCGAAGTGCGCGGGCGTCACGTCATATTCCTCGCCCGTGTAAAGGTTGCGCTGTCGCCCGGCGTAGGGTCGAAGATCCTCATGCGGAGCGATCGCCGGATTGATCACGACGGCGCGCGCGCCGTATCGCTCCGCGAGAAACGTCGCATAGAAACCGCCGAGCGAGCTGCCGATCAGCGTGAGCTCGTTTAGTGGCGTCACGTTGCGCTCGATCCACTCGCACACCTCGCGCATCGCGCGCTCAGGACAATGGTGAAGCTGCGGCAGATAAAACCGCGGCGGCTTCGGCAGCGCGGCCGCGGCGCGCGCGAGCAGCTGGCCCTTCACCGATTGCGGCGCCGAATTGAACCCGTGCAGGTAGACGAGCGTAGTCACGAAACGCAGGTGCGGGCTTCAGATGCCGCGCGCGGCGAGGCGCTGCAGCAGCTTGTCGTGGATGCCGCCGAAGCCGCCGTTGCTCATGACGAGCACGTGATCGCCGGCGCGCGCCTCGCCGACCACCGCATCGACAAGGGCCGCGAGATCGCTGAATACCGCTGCCTTCGCCCCGAGCGGGGCGAGCGCAGCCGCCGGGTCCCACCCCAGCTTCCCGGCGTAGCAGAATGTCAGGTCGGCGGCGGTCAAGCTTCCCGGCAACGCGTCCTTCACCGCGCCGAGCTTCATCGTGTTCGAGCGCGGCTCCAGGACCGCGAGAATGCGGTCTTTGCCCACCGCGCGGCGCAAGCCGTCCACGGTCGTGGCGATCGCCGTCGGGTGGTGCGCGAAGTCGTCGTACACCGTGACGCCCGCCGCAACGCCGCGCGTCTCCAGCCGCCGCTTGATTCCGTCGAACTGCGCGAGCGCTTCGATGGCCACCGAGGGCGGCACCCCGACGTGGCGCGCGGCCGCGATCGCGGCCAGTGCGTTGAGACGATTGTGCCGTCCGAGCTGCGGTCGAGCCTCCGGCCAACGGACACTGCCATGCGTCGCGCCGCAATCCGTCACCAATCCCTGCTCATCGATGAGCCAATCAGGCAGAAGCGGGCCCGCATGCGTGGCATCGGCGCCGGTAGCGACAAATTCCACGCCGGCAAAGCGCTCGACCGCGGACCACGCGCCACGCTTCAGCACGTGCTCGAGCGCAGGGACTTCCGCATTCACGATCAGGGTGCCGGACCTCGGCACCGAGCGCACGAGATGATGGAACTGGATCTCGATGGCCGCGAGATCCGGAAAGATGTCCGCGTGATCGAATTCGAGGTTGTTGAGGACCGCTGTGCGTGGCCGGTAATGCACGAATTTCGCGCGCTTGTCGAAGAACGCCGTGTCGTACTCGTCCGCCTCGATCACGAAGAATTCGCTGTCGGTGAGGCGCGCCGAAATGCCGAAGTTCGTCGGGACACCGCCGATCAGGAAGCCCGGATCGATCTTCGCCCAGTCGAGAATCCAGGCGAGCATCGACGTCACGGTCGTCTTGCCGTGCGTGCCGGCGACCGCCAGCACCCACTTGTCCTTCAGCACGTGCTCGAATAACCACTGCGGTCCCGACTGGTAGGCAAGACCCTTGTCGAGAATTTCCTCGACGAGCGGATTGCCGCGGGAGAGCGCGTTGCCGATGACGAATACGTCGGCGCCCCGCGCCGCACCCTCGAGCTGTGCAGCGCCGTAACCTTCAGTCAAGGCAATGCCGAGAGCCTCGAGCTGCGTGCTCATCGGCGGATACACGTTCACGTCGCAGCCCGTCACCCTGAAGCCGGCCCGGCTCGCGATGGCGGCGATCCCGCCCATGAACGTACCGCATATCCCGAGGATGTGAATATGCATACTGCTCATGTCCTGGCGTTGGTTTGGCCGATTGCCGCATGCGAATAAGGTGCGTGCCGGCGCCACCCCCGGACGAACCAGGCGTAGGTGAGCACCTGCAGCACGAGGACGAGCCCGAACGCGGCTCGCAACCCGCCGGCCGTATCAACGCGCGCCGTCGCGCGCGCAGCTTCGACCATGAGCCCGATCCCCCACTGCGCGACGAAGCCGCCGCCGAACATCAAGAGGTTGAGCGCGGTATTCGCGCGCGCCGCGAACTCGGGCGCGAAGCCTTCGTTGAGCGTGCTGAACGACAGCACGTTCGTCGCCGCGCCCAATCCGTAGAGCACCCACCAGACGTAGGTGCCGGGAAGCCGTTGGTGAATCGCAGCGAACGAGAGAATGGAAAGCGCGAATCCGCACGCGAACAAATGGCGTGGACCGATGCCGTAACGCGCGATTCGCGGGGCAAAGAGGCCAAGGCCGAGATACGCGGCGAGCATGAACGTGCCCATCACGAACAGATGTCGCGCGGCGACATCGCGGTCGTAGCCGTTGACTTCGGTAAGCCACGGCACCGACCAAAGACCCTGGACCGCGAAGAAAGTGCCGGTGCAGCAGGCGCCGACCGGTGCGATCCACCAGAAGCGCGGATGGGCGAACAGCGTGCGCACGCCGCCCCATTGCGCAGCCAGACTCGGCGCAGCGACGGGTTTCGCAATGTCGGGGGCGCGCCACCAAAGCCACGCGGCGACCACGAGAGTTGCCACCCCGAGCGCCACGAACAGCGTTCGCCAGTGCACGTAGTGCAGCGCGAGCTCCGTCGGCGTTGCGGCCATGAGCGCACCGGCGCTGCCTGCGGTCATGACCCAGCCCGCGAACGAGGCCTGCTGTTCCTTCGGCACCCAGGCGGAGATCGCCTTGAGCGGCGACATGAGACAGACCGCCATGCCGCCGCCGATCATCGCGCGCGCGACGACCAACTCCACTGTCGCCTCGGCGTAGGCGAACGAGAGCGCCCCCAGCGCGCCCACCGCAAGCAGCGCCGGCTCGACGCGGCGCGGCCCGTAGCGATCGAGTAGCACACCGGCCGGAAGCTGGATCGCGGCGAAGGCGACGAAATACGCGCTCGTGAGCAGGCCAAGCGTACCCGGGCCAAGCTCGAGCTCGCGCGAGAGCTCGGGCGACACGACCGCGTTGATCGTCCGGTAGAGATACGAGAGCAGATAGGCGGCCCAGAAGGCCGCGAAGATCTGCGACGACGTCAATCCGGATTTCGCGTGCAAGGTCGGCGTTCGGGTTCGATCGAGACTGCGGCCACGCTTCAACACGCGCCGTAGCGGTCGGGCGAAAGCTGCGCGATATCGAATGGTGGCGGCTCGTCCGCGAGCGCTCCGGCGACGAGGTCGCCCGTGACCGGCCCGAGGCTCATCCCCATCATCGCATGACCCGCCGCAATCGAAAGGTTCGCATATCGCCGCGTGCGCCCGACGTACGGCAGGCCATCCGGAGAGCATGGGCGCAAGCCGCGCCATGGAGTGACACCTTCGAAATCCGACGCCGGGATGTCCGGATAGAACGTGGTCGCCGCGGCGATGATGGAACGCACGCGGACGGCGCTGATCGTCTCGTCGAGGCCCGCGATTTCCATCGTGCCGGCAAAGCGCAGCGCGCCGTCCATCGGCGTGACCGCGAGCCGCGCCTCGGAGAGGATCGCGCAGATCGACGGCGAGCGCCGCGGCTTCGAGAGCGTGAGGCTGTAACCCTTGCCGGCCTCGATGGGCAGCGTAAGACCGAGCCCGCGCAGCATCGGCGGCGACCACGAGCCTCCGCACAGGACGAACTCGTCGCCTTCGATCTCGCGCCCGTCGCGCGTGGACACCGCACGCACGCGCTTCCCGTCGTCGATGCGCCAGCCGACGAGCTCCGTATGCCACGCGAATTCGACGCCCATCGCGGTGAGACGGTCCTGCATCTCGCCGACGAAGCGCTGCGGCGTCAAGTGGCGGTCGTGCGGAAAGTAAACGCCGCCTTCGATCTCCATCCTGATCTCGGGATCCAGCGCCGCGACGCCTTGCGCATCCAGCCTCCGCGATTCGATGCCCAACGCGAGTCCCATCTCGGCCGTTTTCGCCTCCTCGTCGAGCGCGTGCGGCGTGCGACAGAGCATCAGCAGGCCCTTGCGCACGAGACCGAAGTCGCTGCCCGGTAATTGGGCGATCTCCTCGTACAGGCGATGGCTCGCCTCTGAAAGATCCCGCAGCAGGGGAGCCGCGCGGCGCACATGTTGCGGTGTCGCCGCGCGCCAGAACTTGTAGCCCCAGGCGAAGAGCGACGGCGACAGCCGGGGCTTCACATAGAACGGCGACGCCGGATTCCACATCCACTTGAGCGCAAGCTTGACCATCCCCGGCGCCGCGAGCGGGACAAAATGGCTCGCCACGAGCATGCCGGCGTTGCCGAACGAGCATCCGTCCCGCGTTCTGCCATTGCGCTCGACGATCGTCACGCGAAAGCCGCGCCGCGCGCAGTAGTACGCGGTGCAGAGGCCTACAACGCCGGCGCCGACGACGACGACACGGGGGCCCATCGTCGCGCTAGCCGATGCCGTGCGCGAAAGGATCGCGTTCGTCGAGAATGAGCGTCGCTTCGGCGTTGACGAACGCTTTGCCGGTGATTTCCGGCTCGATCTTTCCGGTCTCCCGATCCAGCCAGCGAAACCTCCCGGTGAACGTGCTGCCGAGAATGCTTTCCTGCACCCAGGCATCGCCCTCGCGAAGCTTGCCATCCGCGGCGAGGCACGCGAGCTTGGCGCTCGTCCCGGTGCCGCAGGGCGAGCGGTCGTATGCCTTCCCGGGGCACATGACGAAGTTGCGTGCGTTGGCGTTCGCGGCGCTGGCGCCGCCGTAGAGCTCGATATGGTCGACGTCGGGATGTCCCGCTGCGCTCAATGCCTGCCGCACGCGCCAGCAGTAGTCGGTCAGCGCTTCGACGTTGCCCAACGCGAGGTCCTGGCCGTGCTCGCCAATCAGGAAGAACCAGTTGCCGCCCCACGCGACGTCGCCCGTGACGTTCCCGATGCCGGGCACGTCGACGGTCACCGCCTTCGCCTTCCGGAAGCTCGGCACGTTGGTGAGCGCGACTTCGCCGTCGGGCGAAAGACGCGCCGTGACGATGCCGACGGGCGTGTCGAACCGATGCGTGCCGGGGTCCATTCGGCCGAGGTGCAGGAGCGTCGCGACGACGCCGATCGTCCCGTGCCCGCACATGCCGATGTAGCCTACGTTGTTGAAGAAGATGATTCCCGCCGCGCAGGACGCGTCCTCGGGTGGGACCAGCAGCGCGCCGACCAGCACATCCGAGCCGCGGGGCTCGTTGACAACCGCCCGGCGCACGGAGTCGAAGTCGCGGCGGAAGCGCTCGCGCCGTGCCGACAACGGCCCCGAACCGAGATCGGGGCCCCCCGAGATGATCACACGCGTCGGCTCGCCGCCCGTGTGCGAATCGATAACGTGTATCTTGTGCATGGAGGGACGGCCGCGAGAAAATAGGGGCAGAGACGAATTTCCCTACGATTTTCGCCTGGCAGGAAGTGACGGCGAAATTCGTCTCTGACCCTAATTTTACGCTGGGCCGAACGAGGAGGTCATCGATGCGCAGGCACGTATCCTGGGAAGGCGTCTTCCCTGCCGTCACCACGCAGTTCCGCCCGGACCTTTCGCTCGATGTGGAGGCGACCGCGCGCGTCATGGATGGCCTGATCCGCGACGGCGTGTCCGGCCTCATCGTCTGCGGCACGGTCGGCGAGAACTGCTCGCTCGCGAAGTCCGAGAAGATCGCCGTCATGGAAGCGGCGAAAGCGGTGGCCCGGGGCCGCCTCCCTGTCCTGTGCGGCATCGCCGAGTTCACGTCCGCGTTCGCGATCGACATGGCGAAGGAGGCGGCGCGAATCGGCCTCGACGGCGTGATGGTGATGCCGGCGCTCGTCTATTCGTCGAAGCCGAACGAGACGGCCGCGCATTTCCGCAGCGTGGCGACCGCGACCGACCTGCCCGTGATGGTCTACAACAACCCGCCGATCTACAAGAACGACGTGACGCCGCAGATCCTGGCCTCGCTCGCCGACTGCGAGACGATCGTCTGCTTCAAGGAGTCGTCCGGCGACACGCGGCGCTTCACCGACCTTCGCAACATGGTCGGCGACCGCTTCGTGCTGTTCGCGGGCCTGGACGACGTCGTGGTCGAGAGCATCATGGTCGGCGCGACCGGTTGGGTGTCGGGACTGTCGAACGCGTTCCCGCGCGAAGGCGAGACCCTGTTCCGCCTCGCGCGCGCCGGCCGCTACGACGAGGCGATGAAGCTCTATCGCTGGTTCATGCCGCTTCTGCATCTCGATGCGCGGCCGGACCTGGTCCAGTGCATCAAGCTGTGCGAGCACATCATGGGACGCGGTACGCATCTCACGCGCCCGCCGCGGCTTCCGCTCGATGCCCGCGAGACGGCGGAGATAGAAGCGATGATGAGGACGGCGCTCGCGAGCCGCCCGCCGCTCGCCGACGTGGGACTCAAAGCGGCCGCCTGATGGCCCACCTCCTGCGGGGCGTTAGCACCGCGTGGCGCGCGACCATGGCATTGGCCGCCTGCGCACTGCTGGGGGCGGCGCCGGTGTCTGCACAAGGCTCGGGCGGGCTCGTCGTCACCTACACCTCCCCGACACTGAAGCGCATCAGCGAGACAGGGACGGTCCGGCTCGGCCACCGCACGAGCTCGCCGCCGTTCGCATTTCTCGCCGCGAACAAGAAGCCGGCAGGTTATTCGCTCGATATCTGCGAAGTCGTCGTGGACGAGATCTCCCGCGAGGTCGGAAAGCCGCTGTCCGTCCAGTGGCGGCCCGTGACGCCCGAGAACCGCATCGACCTCGTGCGCGCCGGCGAGATCGACCTCGAATGCGGATCGACGACCAACGCCGCCGAGCGGCGGAAGCTCGTCGCCTTCTCGCCGACCATATTCGTCACCGGGACGAAGCTCCTCGTCCGCCGCGGCAGCAACATCCGCACGCTGCGCGATCTCGAGGGCAAGACGATTGTGCTCACCCGTGGCACCGTGCACGAAGTCGCAGTCCCGAAGCTCGCCGAGCGCCAGAAGCTCAACATCAGGTTCATCTTCACCGCGGACCACAACGAATCGTTCCAGGCCGTCGCGACCGGCACAGCCGACGCGTTCGCGAACGACGACGTCCAGCTCGCCGGCATGCTGGCGGATACGAAGTCGGCCAGCGATTTCCGCATTGCCGGCGATTTCTTGACCTACGCCGACTACGCGCTGATGCTCCGCAAGGACGACCCCGAGTTCGCCGAAGTGGTCGAGCGCGCGTTCCACAAGCTCGCCGGGAGCCGCGAGATCGTCGCGATCTACGAGCGCTGGTTCACGAAGCCGCTGCCCGGGGGCGAGCGGCTCAACCTGCCGATGAGCCCCCATCTGGAGGAGATCTTCCGCGTGCAGGGCCTGCCGGGCGACTGATGCGCCACGCCGGAAGTTCCGAAGTTAGAGGAGCGGAGCGGACACGGGCGGTTCACGAGAGCACGCTCCCGAAAACCTGCACGCCGCGCGACGAGGCGGCGCCGCGACACACAACGCTGTGACGATCGAGGAGTCGAGCATGGAAACGACGAAGACGAAGAAGCCCATCTACAGGTCGCTCTATTTCCAGGTGATCCTCGCCATCGTCATCGGCGTACTGCTCGGTCACTTCTTCCCCGACACGGGCACCGCGATGAAGCCCCTGGGAGACGGCTTTATCAAGCTCATCAAGATGATCATCGCGCCGATCATCTTCTGCACCGTCGTCGTCGGCATCGCCGGCATGGAGGACATGAAGAAGGTCGGCAAGACGGGCGGCTATGCGCTGCTCTACTTCGAGATCGTCAGCTCGATCGCGCTCATCGTCGGGCTTGTCATCGTCAACGCGGTGCAGCCGGGCGCCGGGATGAACATCGATCCCTCGACGCTCGATACGAAGGCCGTTTCCGCCTACACGAAGCCGGGGCAGATGCAGAGCACGCAGGAATTCCTCATCAACATCATCCCGACGACGATCGTCGACGCGTTCGCCAGGGGTGAGATTTTGCAGGTGTTGCTGGTCGCGGTGCTGTTCGGTTTCTGCCTGCACAAGTTCGGCGGTCGCGGCACGCTCGTGTTCGACATGATCGAGAAGACGTCGCACGTGCTGTTCGCGATCGTCGGCGTGATCATGAAGGTGGCGCCGATCGGCGCCTTCGGCGCGATGGCGTTCACGATCGGGAAGTACGGGGTCGACTCCCTCCTGTCGCTCGCGAAGCTGATGGGCACGTTCTACCTGACGTGCCTTATCTTCATCCTGGTCGTCCTCGGGCTCATCGCCCGTTTCCATGGCTTCTCGATCCTGAAATTCATCCGCTACATCAAGGAAGAGCTGCTGATCGTGCTCGGCACGTCGTCATCGGAGTCGGTGCTGCCGCGAATGATGGCGAAGCTCGAAAACCTGGGCGTGAAGAAGTCGACGGTCGGCCTTGTGATTCCGACGGGTTATTCGTTCAATCTCGACGGGACCTCGATCTACCTGACGATGGCCGCGATATTCATCGCGCAGGCGACGAATACGCCGCTCACGTTCACGCAGGAGCTGACGCTGCTCGCCGTGCTTCTGCTGACGTCGAAGGGAGCCGCGGGCGTCACCGGCAGCGGCTTCATCGTGCTCGCCGCAACGCTCTCGGCGGTGGGCCACGTTCCGGTCGCAGGGCTCGCGTTGATTCTCGGCATCGACCGCTTCATGTCGGAAGCGCGGGCGCTCACCAACCTGATCGGCAATGGTGTCGCTACCGTCGTCGTCGGCAAGTGGTGCGGCGAGCTCGATGCGGACCGGATGCAGAAAGTGCTGAACAACGAGACGCCGGACGACGCGGATGAGCCTGAGAAGGTGATCGACGCGGTCGACGATCGCATGGCGCCGAAGGCGGCCTGAAGCTAGGGGAACGCCTCAACTGCGGAAGATGAAGTAGACGGCGCCGAGCAGGCAGAAGCCGGCCCACAGGAAGTCGAGCTTTACCGGCTGGTCCATGTAGAGCACGGCGAATGGCACGAAGACCGACAGCGTGATCACCTCCTGCAGGATCTTGAGCTGCGCGAGCGACATCACGCCGTAGCCGATGCGGTTCGCGGGCACCTGCAGCAAGTACTCGAACAACGCGATGCCCCACGACACCAGCGCGGCCGTCCACCACGGGCTCGCCTGCAGGTGCTTCAGGTGGCCGTACCAGGCGAACGTCATGAACAGGTTGGACAACGTGAGCAGCGCTGCGCACGCGAGCGCCGGATGCGCGGTGATCGGTGCGAAGTAGTTCATGGAGAAAACTTCCGCAGAAGCGCGGACGCCTCGTCCGCGGGAAAGTGAAGGTCGAATTCGTCTGCCAGCACGTCGCGAATTTCGCCCGCGCCCGCGAGCGTGCGCGTCGTCACGTCGTGACCCCGGTCCTCGCTGTAGTCGCGATCGCGCAGGATGCGCCGCACGTCGGGCGCAATGCGCTGCGCGGTGAGGATCTGCGTGAACGGCGACGACGGGTGGGTCGACGTGTAGTGACTCATGAGCTCGTAATCGACGCGGTGCTGCGGCTCGAGCGTGAACGCGTACAGGTCCTGCCACTCGTCGCCGCGAGACGACTGCAGAACGTTGAGCGCGTTCTCGTCCGCGATCCGGAACGTCCACGAGCCCTGCTGCGAGCTCGCTCCGGGTTCGAGCGGCACCGGTTCGAGCGGCCCTTGCGCGCCGAAGCCGACGTCCACGAGCCAGCGCCCGCCGCTCGCCTCGATCTCGACCGCGAGCGTCATGTGCGTACGCGGCCGTAGCACGCTCGTGCCGAGCCGCACGCGTGCCGCGAGCTGCGTGACCCTGAAGCCGAATGCCTGCAATACCGCCGAGAAGAGAAGGTTCTGCTCGAAGCAGTAGCCGCCGCGCCGGCCCGCCACGAGCTTCGCCTGCAGGCTCGCGAGGTCGAGCGCGATCGGCCGCGCGAGGACGACGTCGAGATTCTCGAACGGGATGTGAGTCACGTGCGCGCGGTGCAGCGCCGTCAGGGTGACGATCGTCGCATTTCGCGGGCCGGCATATTCGATACGCGAAAGGTAGCGCGTGAGGTCGAGCTTCGCCGGCTCCAGCAGCCGGTTCGCTCGAGTTTCGTTCATGCGGCGATCGCCGGACGGCGCTTCCACGCCGGCACCGCGCCTTCGAACGCGTGCGCAAGGCGCAGCACGCCGATGTCGTCCCGGTATCGGCCCACGATCTGCAGGCCGACGGGCAGCGGCGGATCGTCGTCGGTGAATCCCGCGGGCACGGATATCGCGGGATGGCTCGTGATCGTGACGTAGTAGCAGCTCTTCATCCAGTCGAGATAGTTGTGCATCGCCACGCCCCCGACGGAGCGCGGCCACTCGACCGTCACGTCGTACGGCGGCAGCTGGCTCACCGGACAGAGCAGGAACTCGTAGCGCTCGAGGAACCGCCGCATGCGGTGGAAAAGCTCGGTGCGCAAGGTCCAGGCGTGCGCGATGCGCTCCGGCGTGAGGGCGAGGCCCTGCTCGACATTCCAGACGACCGTGTCCTTGAGATCGTGCCTGCGCTCGCGATAGTGCGCGCCGTGAGCCTGGACGAAGCCGAGCGCCCGCAGCGTCTCGAACGATTCTTGCGCGCCGGAAAAGTCCGGCTCGGCGTTTTCGACCACGCACCCGAGCGCGGTGAACACCTCGCGCCGGCGCTCGAGAACCGCAGTGACTCTGGGGTCCATGGGCAAGCCGCCCAGGTCTCGGCTCCACGCGACCCGGACCTTGCGGAAGTCCCGCTTGAGCGGAGCGAGAAACATCCTGCCCGACTCGTCGAGCGTCGTCGGCGCGCGCGGGTCCGGCCCCGCCATCGCAGCGAACAAGAAGGCGCAGTCGGAAACAGTGCGCGCGACGGGCCCCAACGTGGAGAGCGTGTTCCACGCATTGACGGCCGGCCAGGCAGGAACGCGTCCCGGCGTCGGGCGGAAGCCGACGACATTGCAGTAGCTCCCCGGGTTGCGCAGGCTCGCGGCAAGGTCGGATCCGTCGGCGAACGGCAGCATGCCCGAGGCGACCGCTGCGGCCGCGCCTCCGGAGGACCCGCCGCACGTCATCCGCGGATCGTACGGATTGCGCGTCGCCCCGAATACCTTGTTGAACGTCTGGCTGCCCGCGCCGAATTCCGGCGTGTTCGTCTTGCCGATCAGGATGGCGCCTGCCGCACTCAGTCGATCGACGAGCGCGTGATTCTCGCTCGGAAGGTGATTGGCGTAGATGGGCGAGCCGTGCGTCGTTCGCACGCCCTTCGTCGGCAGCAGATCCTTGTACGCGATCGGGAGTCCGGCGAGAATGCCGCGCCCGCCTCGCGCCCGGTCCAACCTCTTCGCGGCTGCCAGCGCCGCGTCCGGAACGAACGTGACGATCGCGTTGAGCTTGTCGTTCACGCGCTCGATCTGCGTGATGAACGCGCGCATCACCTCGGTCGCCGAAATCTTCCGCGCGGCGATCATCCGCGCGAGACGGCGCGCAGGCGCGAAGACGAGCTCGGTGTCGGCGGGCATCAGAAGACGGGCGTGTGGGATCGCGGCGTTACCTAACGCGTGCGCAGCGGGCGCGGTTCATGAGCCGAACTTGCCGAGGATGATGCGCACCGTGTGGGTCGAGACATAGACCTCGCGCAGGAAGCAGGCGAGCCCGCCTATCAGCGCGAGCATCGCGCCGACGAACAGCGCGCCGGCGAGCCACTTCAAGTCCGCCTCGAAGAACTCGTCCGCGAAAAGCGCTGCGATGACGGTACAGACGAGGAGCGCACCGGTCGTGCAGAAATTGATCGCCCAGGCCGCGAGATGGCGCCGTGTCTCGAGAAAGCCGAGCTCCTCCCGCGCGAGCTGGCGCGCGTCCTCGTCCAGGTTTTCCCAGACGTCCTCGTAATGGCGCGCGCGGTCGATGATCCGGGCCAGCCGATTCGCCATCACGCCGAGCAGCGCGGCGATCCCCGTCAGCAGAAACACGGGCGCGATCGCGAGCTGGATCGCGTGGGCGATGACGGGGACGTTCGGGGGAGACAAGGAAGTCGAGAGGCAGTCGTGGCGGCGGCCCGCGATGGCGCGTAGTCTAACGCGACCGCGGCAAGTCGCCGAAAACCGGCGGGTCGCGACCTCCGAAGGGGAGAGCATGAAGCTCCAAGGTTCGTGCCATTGCCGTGCCGTAAGGTTCACCGTCGATTCGCATACGCCTTACCCGTACATGCGCTGCTATTGCTCGATCTGCCGCAAGACGGCGGGTGGCGGCGGCTTCGCAATCAACATCATGGGCGAGGCGAAGACGCTCTCGGTGCGCGGGAAAAAGCACGTCACGCAGTTTCGGGCGCGAATCCGGGGGAAGGAGGGTGCCCGCGGCACGCTGTCGCCAGGCCGGCGGCACTTCTGCGCGAAGTGCGGCAGCGCGCTGTGGGTATGGGACCCGCGGTGGGCGGATTGGGTGTATCCGTTCGCGTCGGCGATCGACACCCCGCTGCCGAAACCGCCGGAGGAGCAGGAGATCATGCTGAACTATGCGGCGAAATGGTGCGCGATTCCGGAAGGCCCTGCGCATTCACATTTTCGCGAGTACCCCAAAGAAGGCGTCGCGGACTGGCACGCGTCGCGGAACCTCACCGTGAAATGACGCGGGCCGTGCAGTGAGCGCTGCCAGCGGTCACGCGGACCGCACGCTCACGCTGCCGTTTTCAGACGAACCCCAGCGTCACCCCGGGAAAGCCCAGCGTCCCGTAGGCGGACGACCAGGTCTCTCCCTTCGCCACTGGCCACGCATCGGTGATGGTGCCGGTCGTGACGATCTCGCCCGCCGCGAGCTCCGGAAACTGCGGCTGTCCGGCGAGCACGCGCGCCAGGTGCGCGAGTGCGAGCGCCGGACTGTCGAGCACATTGGCGCCCACGCCTTCGTCGATCAGTTCGCCACTTCGCCTCAGCGTCAGCGTAAAGCGGGGCAAGGTATCGGCAAGGAAAGCGCGGTTGCGCTCGGTCACCGGAATCGGCGCACCGACCACCAGCGCGGCGTGCAACCCGAACGCCGCGGTGCAGTCGGCCGCCGCGAACTTCCAGTCCGGGAAGTGGCTTTGCACGATCTCGAACCCGGGCGCGATCCATTCTGTCGACGCGAGCACCGCGGCCGCGTCGCCGTTCTCGGGAACGCGACCTTTCAGCCCGAAGACGACCTCGGGCTCGATCCGCGGCTGCACGAACGCCGCAAGCGACAGCGTCGCGCGATGCTCGGGCGCGTACTGCACGGTGTGGGTCCAGACATGAGCCCACATCGGCAGGTAGACGCCGTAACGCGGCCAGATGGTGCGATTCGTGAAACCGATCTTGCGGCCCACCGGCTGCCAGCCCGAGGCCACGCGGCGCGCCTCGATCTCCCGCAGCACGTCATAGCCCAGAGAGACGTCGAACTCGGGATCGCCCGCGCTGATCGGCGCGAGCATCGTGGCGTTGTCGTGGGCGGCCATTAGGCGGCTCGCGATCGCCGCGACGTCGGAGCGCGCGCCCGTCATCGCACGATTCCCGACGCGCGCAACGCCCACGCCCCGCCGATCCAGAGTGCGGTCGCGACCACCATGCCGATAGCCGCGGCAACGATGGCACCCGCAATCCCTCCTATATCGAGGGTGTTGACGATAGTCCATGCGAGGAAGCCGCCGGCTCCGCCGCACACGACGATGCCGGCGAGGCTTCCCAGCATGCCGCCGCGCTGGTCGTTCATTATGGGTCCACGCCGGAAGCCTTGGGGCGCAGGATCGGTTTCGGCGACCGTGCCGGGTTCGCGAGCAACGCAGCGCGAACCTCCTCTATGCCCTTGAGCAGCATCTCGAGGCCGAGCTCGAACGTCGATTCGAACCAGGGCGCCTTGAAGTACGGCGCGGCGGCGGCGAGCTGCGGACATTCGCGGGCAATGTATTCGTCGGACACCGACGCCGCGGCCGAGCGTCCCGCCGCATAACCCGCCGTCTCGTCGAGCGCCGCGCCGACCACGTAGTAGCCGAACATCCGGAACGTCTGCGCCGCAAGCCTGTCGTCCGGGACGGCGGCGCGAAAGTGACGAAGCATGCGCTCGATGAAGACCACGCCCTCCGGCATGTTGAGCCGGTGCAGTGCGGCAAGCGGAAAGAACCTCGGATAACGATGCGCCATCGCTCGGTATTCGAACCCCAGAAACCTCAGCCGTTCGATCGGCTCGAGGTGCGCTGGCGGCTCGGCGATGCCGGCGACCAGGTTCCCGACCATCGCATCGACCAGGTGCTGCTTGCTGGGAAAGTAATGGTAGATGCTCATCGCCTCGCACCGGAGCGCCTCGCCGAGGCGCCGGAACGTCAATCCGGACAACCCGTGGCGGTCGACGAGCCCGAGCGCCACCTCGACGATCCGCTGCCGTGACAGCTGGCCGAAGCCCTCGCCGTATGGACGTTTGGCTGCGCGCGTCCGTCCGGAGCGTACCGGGGCAGGTCGTACCGTGCCCGTCGCCTCCGCATCGTCGGTGTGCTTGGTCACTCGGTTGTGTCCGTTGCAATCTTACGCTGTAAGTGTGTAGTCCGTATTATCCCTTACATTGTAAGTCTATCACGGCCGGCGCAGGCCGTGCGCCATATCCAATGCTTCGTTTGAACGAGGCTTCATAAGCACAATCGACATCGTCGGGCTCCTCGTGCCCGTCACCTACTTCGCGTTTCTCCTCACCGAGAAGCTTTGGCCGGCCCGCCAGTTTCCCCCGCGCCGAGGTTGGCAGTGGATCGGCCTCGGGTTCCTGGTGCTGGTCATGACGATCTCCACGGTGATCGTGCTGGGGCTTTTTCCGCTCGCGGCCGCATTGACCGGATACTTCATCGCGTTCAACAGCTTCTTCCAGCACTGAACGTACGCACCCCGCAATAAATGGGCTACTTCATCCAGCGGCCGGAAGCGCACTGCGTGCACCACCGACTCGGATTTCATTACCACAACTTTGCCGACCTCTCGGTGTGGGACATGTTGTTCGGCACGTTCCGCAACCCGCGCGAATTTCACGGCGGATACGGCTTTGGCGCCGGCGCCGACCGGAAGATGGGCGCGATGCTCGCGTTCGACGACGTCAACGCCGCGCAGTACGGGCCCGGGAGCTTCGGCGTAGGCCCGCCGCGGCGGCGTCCTGAACCTGACGACCGCCGGTTGACGGACAGGGGGCATCGCCCCCATCTGCATCTCTCCTTCGAGACTTTCAGCGCGCCGGGTTCCACCTGTCCCTAGTGCGGAGCTGGCCGAATCGCGGGATAATTACCGTCCCCAGATGGAGAATCCCACCATGAACGAACAAAGAGAAGTTGTCATCCTGAGCGGCGTGCGCACGGCAATCGGCGATTACGGCGGCAGTCTGAAAGACATTCCCCCAAGCGAGCTGGCCGCGCGCGTGGTGAAGGAAGCGGTGAGCCGGGCGAAGATCGATCCCAAGGACGTCGGCCAATGCGTGTTCGGCAACGTCATCCACACCGAGCCCAAGGACATGTACATCTCGCGGCTGGCCTGCGTGAACGGCGGCCTGCCGCACGACACCGGTGCGCTGACGCTCAACCGTCTTTGCGGCAGCGGCCTGCAGGCCATCGTCTCGGCCGCACAGTACGTGATGTCGGGCGATACCGATGCGGCGGTCGCCGGCGGCGTCGAAAGCATGAGCCGGGCAGCGTACGCGAACACGTCCCAGCGCTGGGGCGCGCGCATGGGCGAAGCGAAGTCGTTCGACATGATGGTCGGCGCGCTCACGGACCCGTTCGACACCGTGCACATGGGCATCACCGCGGAGAACGTCGCGAAGAAGTGCGAGCTGACCCGCGAGCAGCAGGACGCGTTTGCGGTCGAGAGCCACAAGCGCGCCGCCGCCGCGACCGCGGCCGGGCACTTCAAGAGCCAGATCCTGCCGATCGAGCTCAAGAGCAAGAAGGGACCCGTCATGTTCGACACCGACGAGCACGTGCGCGGCGATTCGTCGATGGAAGGCATGGGCAAGTTGCGGGCCGTCTTCCAGAAGGAGAACGGCACCGTGACGGCGGGCAACGCGTCGGGCATCAACGATGCGGCGGCGGCGGTTGTGCTGATGGAGCGGTCGGCAGCAGAAAAGAAGGGGCTGAAGCCCATGGCCCGGCTCGTCTCCTACGGCCACGCCGGCATCGATCCAAAGATCATGGGGCTCGGTCCCGTGTCCGCGGTCAAGCGCGCGTTGGCGAAAGCGGGCCTCAAGCTCGAGCAAATGGACGTGATCGAATCCAACGAGGCGTTCGCCGCACAGGCGCTCGGCGTCGCCAAGGAGCTCGGGATGGATCCGAAGAAGGTGAACCCCAATGGCGGCGCGGTCGCCTTGGGACACCCGATCGGGGCGACCGGAGCAATCCTCACCGTGAAGGCGATGTACGAGCTCCAGCGTACCGGTGGGCGCTACGGCCTCATCACGATGTGCATCGGCGGAGGCCAGGGAATCGCCGCGATCATCGAGCGCATCTGACCCGCCTTGGCGGGCGATGAAACCTTGAAGCCCCGCGAACCTTCGCGGGGTTTTTCTTGGATGGGAGTCGGGGAGGATGCTGAGCTTCTTCCAGGCGCGCAACGAAACGCCGCGGTTGCGTACGCTCCGCCAGCTGGCGCTTTTCTCGACGCTCTCCCGGCTGGAGCTTCGCGTCGTCGACGCACTGCTGCACGAGCGCCGGTTCCTGAAGGGCGAGATCATCTTCGATGAAGGCGAGGAGGGCCAGGCGCTCCACGTCGTGATCGCCGGGCGCGTGCTCATTTGCCGACAGGGTGACCCCGTCAACGGCCGCGTCACGGAGATCGATGCCGGCGTCGCCTTCGGCGAGCTGGCGCTGCTCGAGAATGCGCCGCGCGCGCTGCAGGCGAGAGCGGAGGAGGATTCCGTGCTCGCGTCCCTCTCGCGCGGCGACCTCGAAAGCTTGCTCGTGACGCATGCCGTCATCGCGTCGAAAATCCTGCTGCAGCTCGCGCGCCAGCTCGGCCGGCAGCTGCGTGCCCGCGCAGAACCCGAGCCGCGCCCGCTATGAAGGCAGGGCGCGCGCCCACGCCCGTCCGCAGCCGGTATCTTGCGTCGGGCCCGGTGGTCTGGGTCGCGACCTTTGTCTGCACGACGCTCCTGCTGCTCGCGCTGAAACAGGCGTTGTGGCTGGTCGTCCCGTTCCTGATGGCGATCATCCTGTATTACGTGCTGTTCCCTGCCGTCCGTTTCGTCACGCTCAAAGGCGTGGATCGCGAGACGGCCGCCGCGATCGTCGCTGGGGCGACACTCGTGATCGGCATCGCCGCGCTCGTGCCGACGCTGCCATGGCTCGCCGCGCAAGCGGTCAGCGGGCAGGAAGCGGTGTTTCGCTATCTCGCGGGTGGAAGGCTTCTGGTCGAGCGCTCGCTCGCGATGCTCGAGTCGCAGCTCGCTTTTCTGCGCGAGCTCGACTTCCACGCCGAGATGAGCCAGCGGATGTCCGACTTCGGCGGCACTTATCTCAAGGAGCATCTCGCCGGGGCCCTCCTCGCCGTGGCCGCGTGGCTGCCCGCGATGCTGCTCGCACCGTTCCTCGCCTTCTTCTTCCTGCGCGATGGGCGGCGGTTCCTGAAATACCTCGCGGAAGCCGTGCCGAATGCCTACTTCGAGCGGACGCTCTACATGATCGATCGCGTCGATGCGACGGCGCGCGCGTATTTCCAGGGGCTCATGAAGCTCACGGTCATCGACACGCTGTGCCTCGCGATCGGGCTCGCGGCGATCGGCATGCCGAGCGCGTTCGGCTTGGGATTGATGTCGGCGGTGCTCGCCTGGGTCCCGTTCATCGGCTCCGTGATCGCGTGCGTCATCGTCGTGCTCGTCGCCGCGACGGACTTCCCGACGAGCCCGTGGGTCGTGTATGCCGCAATCACGCTCTTTCTCGTCGTGCGGCTGCTCGACGATTTCGTGTTCATGCCGCTGACCGTCGGGCGCAGCCTCCACATGCATCCGCTGCCGACGGTGCTGTTCATCTTCCTCGGCGGTGCTGTCGCCGGCGTGCCGGGATTGATCCTCGTGCTGCCGCTCGCGGGTGTCGTGATGGTCGTCGCGGGGACGATCGGCGGCATCGTCAACGATCCGCGGCTGGGCGCGCGGCACACGTTCGCGAAGAAGCTGCACGCGCAGCGCATCACGTCCGATCTCCACGCCTAGTGGACACGTTCGAGCCACATGCATTCGAAGGGAACCGAAAGCAATGACCGCACCTCCGCTTCGCATCGGCATCGCCGGCATCGGCCGCATGGGCCGCCACCACGCATCGAATATCGCGCATCGCGTGCTCGGCGCATCGCTCGTGGCGGCCTGCAGCCCCGTCGCCGATGAGCTCAAATGGGCACGCGAGAACCTCGGCACGCCGGACGTCTACACCGACTACGCAAAGATGCTCGCTCACCCGGGCCTCGACGCCGTCTTCCTGGCGACGCCGACGACGCTACATGCCGACCAGATCGTCGCGGCGCTCGAAGCGGGCAAGCACGTGTTCTCCGAGAAGCCGCTCGCGCTCAATCTCGCCGATTGCCTGCGCGTCGAGGCGGTCGCCGCGAAGCATCCGAAGCAGGTCGCGATGATCGGGTACGTGCGCCGCTTCGATCCCAGCTATCTGGACGCGTTCGCGAAGATCCAGGCGGGAGTGATCGGCCGTCCGTTCCGCGCGCGCTCGCAGACCGCGGACCAGAACGATGCGAGCGGCTTCTTCGTCCGTTACGCAGGCGCGTCCGGCGGGATCCTGCTCGACATGAGCGTCCACGACATCGACACCGTGCGGTGGCTGCTGGGCGCGGGCGGCGCAAGGCGCGTATTCGCCGCGGGCACCATCGCGGTCCACGAAGGGCTGCGCGACGTTCCCGACGTCGACAACGCGGTCGCGACGATCGAGTTCAAGGACGAGCAGATCGCGACGATCTACGCGTCGCGAACGATGGCGCACGGACACGAGACATTGACGGAGATCGTCGGCACGGCGGGACGCCTGATCGTCGGACAGAACCCGCGCATCAATCGCGTGGAGATCGCCGACGCGCATGGCGTGCGCAACGAATGCACGCCCACGTTCTACGAGCGGTTCGCCGACGCGTTCCAGAACGAGGCGCAGGCGTTCGTCGATGTCGTCCGCGAGGGCAAGCCGCCACCGCTGACGCTCGCCGATGCGACCGAGGCGACACGGATCGGAATCGCGGTGACGGAGTCGCTGCGCACCCGGAAGATGGTGGAGCTCTAGGCCGCGTTCACGCTCCGGACTCGGGCAACTCCCTGTCCGGCGTGAAGATCTAGGGTTCGCAGCCGGGCGGTGACGCGTCCCTGACGCACTTCGCCGGCTTTGGGCCCTCTGCGTCACGCTTGCCGGCTCGCGCTGCCGCGAGGGCACGCTGCTCGTCGGCCCGAGCCTTGCCCCGCAATCGCGCGAGGTGTTCCTCGGTAGGGTTGCCGTTCGGCGCAATCTGCTTCACTTCGTCGCCGTTGAGGCATGGCTTGTCGGAGTAAATCGTCTTGCCGAGATCGTGGCAGCGGTACATGGTCTGCGCGGCGACGGGCGACGCCATCACGAGCGCGAGGGCGACGATGGCGAATGTAGGCTTCATGTTGTGTGAACCCTGGCGAGTGTTGACCCCGCTGCGGATGCACTTTTTGTGCCAAGAGTGCGGCTGTTATCGGGCCCCGCCGTAGCGCGCGAAAGCAGCCATCACATCGCAAGGCGGCTCGCGTGAATTCGGAAGCGGATCGCGACCTCGTCTTGCACCTGCAGCGCGCCCGCGAGAATCGAATACGGCGTGATCCCGAAGCCCGTCTGCTGCAATGCGAGTCGCCCGCTGACCTCGACCTCCGCCGGCGTGGTCGCGATCCGCGCAGGAATCCGCACCGCGCGCTCGGTCCCGTTGACCGTGAGCGTCGCCTTGAGCCACGAACCCGTCGCGTCGTTGTCGACGCCGCGCACCCCGATGATCGCATAGGGATGCTCTTCGGCGGCCAGCTTGCGCAGCATGTTCTCGCGGGTGCCCGCGATCGCATCATCGGGCGGCTGCGAGTCGAGGTTTGCCTCCGCGCGCAGATCGCGCTCGTCCACCGCAAGCTGGTCGACCCGGACGTAAAGATCGGCGCGGCCATCTGCCGGGGCCACGTACCCTCGCGTGTCGTGGCTCGCAATGACATGGTCGTGCCCGAGTTGCGCGAGCGTACCCGCGCGGCGCACTTCGATGACTATGAGCGAGGACTTGGGATCGATCGCGTAGACCGCCGCGCCTCGCCTCGAGGTTTCGAAGTAATACGCTTCGGGAAAGCCGGCCGGTTGTCGTCCTTCGCCGGCGACCGGGACGGCAACCGGAGCGGGAACGGTACACGACGCCAGCGTCGCGGCAATGACGAACGCGCCGACCAGGCGAGCGCGCATCGCCCCGACGCTATTTGACGAGCCCGAGCGTCTTTGCCGAATTGAGGTATTCAGCCGAGCGCTCCTTC
>Ga0207691_10000770_pt1 | contig 31712 bp, 26 predicted proteins | sample KBSM13metaG_FD_184327 | JGI IMG/M metagenome (GOLD analysis project Ga0207691, IMG submission 184327) | Miscanthus rhizosphere microbial communities from Kellogg Biological Station, Michigan, USA - KBS M1-3 metaG (SPAdes) (version 2) | ecosystem: Host-associated > Plants > Roots > Rhizosphere >...
CTCGACCCCTTCCAGCGCACTTGCTTTTTTTGGCTGACGAGTGGCAGCAACGACGTGCAAGCCGCGACCGGCGAGCTCTCGAGCAAGCGCGCTGCCGATGAAACCGGTGGCCCCGGTTACCAACACCGAGTCTCGTGCCTCAGCCATCATAGAGCGCCAGCGAAGGCCGCACGCGGATTGAGCGGAACGTCCGCCGCTGCGAGCGCCCACGGCTCAGCGGCGACCACGAGCAACCTCGTCAGCGCCCGCTCGCGGGGCGTTGACTCCGATGTAGTGCCCCGAGCGGCTCGCCTTGGTCGCTAGATAAAAGCGATTGTGCAAGTTGGGCTCGATCTCGTGAGCGATGCGCGTCGTTACCAGGATGCCTTCAGCGGCCAGCTTTTCGAGCTTGTCCGGATTGTTGGTCATCAATGCGATACTCTGAACGCCGAGGGCGCGCAGCATTGCAGCGGCCGCGCCGTACTCGCGTTCGTCAGCGGCGAAGCCCAGGGCGAGGTTGGCATCGACAGTGTCGCAACCGCGTTCCTGCAGGTCGTAGGCGCGGATCTTGTTGGTCAGGCCGATACCTCGCCCCTCTTGCCGCAAGTAGAGCACGATGCCACACGGCTCGCGCGCGATGCGGTCGAGCGCACGCGAAAGCTGAGCTCGGCAATCGCAACGGAGCGAGCCCAGGACGTCACCCGTCAGGCATTCCGAGTGTAAGCGCGTGGGCACCGCGTGGACCCCGGCTACTTCACCGTGCACGAGTGCCACGTGCTCCTCGTGGTCACGGTCATTGCTGAAGACGTGGATGCGGAAGGCGCCGAACTCCGATGGCAACGTAGCGCTCGCCTCAATGCGTGCTCGCGCAAGAGACCGCGCGCCGCGCGGGGCAGCTAAGCCGAGTCGTTCGGGGCTCTGGGGGTAGGGGGCCATGCGCGGGGATCCTTCGGGTTTCATGGGTGATGGGCGGCTGGCATTGGACCGGCGGGCTGCGATGTGTAACTATTGTATAGATTCTGTACAGGTCAAGCCTTGCCCAGCAAATCCCCCCCTCAACGCCCGTCGAGCGTCGCTTTGGCCGGGCCGGAAGCGAGCTCGATCAAGGTTGTCTCCGAGCTGACGGCTTTGCCCATGGGCACGTTGCGCGCCTGGGAACGGCGCTATGGCTTCCCGAAGCCGGAGCGGAGAGAGGGATCGAATCGCCGCGTGTACTCGAGCGCCCAAATCGAGCGCTTACGCGCGGTGGCTCGAGCCCTTACGCGCGGGTATCGACCGGGAGACGTCATTCGCATGCCGCTGAACGAGCTCTCGGCCTTGCTCGACGGAACGCTCGACGGAACGCTCGATGCTCGCTCGCCCCGCGGCGGCAGCGCGATTGCGGACGTGCCGACATTCATCGAGCTCTTGGAGCAAGACCAAGCCAAGCGCATCGATGACGAGCTGCGGCTAGCTGCAGCTGCGCTGGGCGCGAAACGCTTCGTTGTCGAGCTGGCTCAGCCGTTGGCGGTCGCCCTCGGAAAAGCCTGGGAATTAGGCCGAATCGAGATTCGTCAGGAACATTTGATGACCGAGTGCTTGACCACTCAATTGCGGGCCTTGCTGGCCACGCACCAAGTGGCCAACGGCGAGCCCACCGTCGTGCTCACCACGCTTCCCGGCGAACCGCATACGCTCGGGCTCCAAATGGTGGCATTGTACCTCGCGCTCGGCGCAGCCCGGCCGCGCTTGCTGGGGGCCAGCACGCCCCCGGATCAAGTGATCGCCGCGGCGCACGCATTCGGAGCCCAAGTGGTGGGCATTGCGCTGACCCCTGCGGCCGACCTCGCTTCGGCACGCCGCGATCTGCAGCGCTTGGCGCGGAGCCTGCCCAGCTCTACGGCGCTCTGGCTCGGCGGAGCGGGAGCAAGCGCGCTCGGCAAGCTGCCGGAGCGTATCGAAGCCATCGACTCTTGGGCGGCGCTGGACGCGGCGCTCGCCCGAGCACGGGCTACAGCCACCTAACGAGAGTCAACGGATGTCCTCAATGAACAATCAAACACCGGCCGTGCGGCGTGCGCGCGATTGTCGGCGCGGCGATGTCCTTCATCGTCGTATTCCACAGAATACGCGAATGTCCGCGAGCGAAGCCGCACGGGCTACAATCCGCTCGTGACCCAGCAAGCCCCGGTCGATGTGTACGCGTACCTCGACTATCGCGCGTTTCTGCGCGACTTCTATGCGGCGAAGAAGGCGAAGAGCGCGGGCTTCTCGTATCGGTCATTTTCCAAACGGGCCGGCGTGTCTTCGCCGAACTACTTGAAGTTGGTGGTGGATGGGCAGCGCAGTCTGAGCGCGAAAATGGCGGAGAAGTTCGCTCAAGCCTGCGGGCTGGATGCCGACGCGAGCCGCTACTTCGTGCATTTGGTCGCCTTCAACCAGGCAAAAACTTCGACCGAGCGCAGCCTGCAGTATGGGAAATTGACCAGCTTTCAGCACTATCGTCAGGCGCACAAGCTCGAGATTGCGCACGCGGCCTACTACAGTGATTGGTTCATGCCGGCGATCCGTGAGCTTGCGGCATCTCGGGAGTTCAGAGCAGACCCGGAGTGGATCGCCGACCAACTGATCCCCAATATCACGCCGCTTCAGGCGGCTCGGGCGCTGGAGACGCTCGTTGACCTGGGCCTCTTGGTCGAAGACGAGGCGGGACGGTTGGTTCAGGCGGACGCCTTGTTGTCGACCGGTCCGGAGACGCGCGGGCTGCACATCGCGGCGTTTCATCGGGTGATGACTCAGCGCGCGATCGAGTCGATTGACTTGGTCCCCGCACAAGAACGCGACATCTCCTCGCTCACCTTGTGTCTAAGTCGCGGTGGGCTGAAGGCGTTCAAAGAGCGCATTCAGCGCGTACGGCGCGAGCTTTTGGAGCTATCCGCGCTAGAGGCAGAGCCAGAGCAGGTGGTGCAGATTAACTTTCAGCTTTTTCCACTCAGCCGCGCGGGCAAACGCGGAGGTAATCGGTGACTGCGGGGCCGCGCTTGGGCATGCTTTGGCCCGTGATCCGTCCGCTGCTTTTCGGTCTTCTCGCACTCGCGCTGTGTGCGCCCGCTGGCGGCTGTAGCGGCGGCACCGAGACCGGCAATCCTCCATTTCAGGCAGAGCTCAGTTACACGGCCTACTCGAGCGCGCCCTCGCTGATCGCCGTACGGGAGCGGGGCAGTCGAGTCGTGGTCGATAACGCCTGGCTGGATCTCGACACCGTCGCGCTCATCCGCGCTGGTAGTTGTGCGCTCGCAGAGCCCGCTGAACGGCCGGTGCCTGCGTTGGGAATCGGCGACCATGCTTCGGGTCAGCAACACAGCACGCGGTTTACGCTCGCCGCGGGCGAGTATTGCGCGCTCGAACTGCCATTCGTACTCGCACGTCACGACGAGCTCCAGAGCGACGCGCCTCTGGACTTGGAACAGCATTCGATCATGCTCGCGGGCACGCTCGCGGATGGGACGCCGTTCAGCTTGCTGAGCGCAGTAACGCCTCGTGTGCGCCTGGTTGCGGACGCGGGCAGCTTCGAGATCACCGAGAAAGACGCGCAAACACTGATCGCGTTCGATGTGGCGCAATGGCTCGCCGCTCTGAATTGGGACAAAGCCGTGCGAGTAGACGGCACCATCCGCATCTCGGCCAACGACAATCCGACACTGCTCGCCCAATTCGAGGCAAACCTGGCGAGCGGCATCGCTCTCTATCGAGACGCAGATGGCGACGGTCAGCTCGACGAATTGCCAGTGCGACTCGCTCACGGCGAGTGACGGCAGCGCCTCGGATTCGATCGAATCGTATTCACCCGAATACACAGTCTGAGTGCACCCCCCTGGCGGGCAGGGGTGAGTACACACATACCAACGCAACACCGGCGCACCGACGCGCCCACAAGCGGAGTCGTCGACTCCGAGGAGATGCGAACATGAAGTACTTGCCTTGGCTATCCGTGATGCTCGTTGCAAGCTTGCCGGTCGTCGGCTGCGACAGTGACAGCGACGCCGACAGTGGCAGCGCTGGCAATGCCGGCAGCGTGGCGTCGGCGGGAAGAGCCGGCGGCTCGAGCGCGGGTGCGCCGTCCGCAGGAGCCCCGGCGGTAGGAGCAGCAGGAGCCGCAGGAGCAGCGGGAGCAGCAGGAGCGGCGGGAGCAGCGGGAGCGGCTGCGGGCCAGGGCGGCAGCGGTGGCGCAGAAACCGAGGGCAAAGACATCATCGATACCGCGGTCGCAGCGGGCAGCTTCACCAAGTTGGCCGCGGCATTGACGAGCGCCGGTTTGGTCGAGGCGTTGAAGGGCCCTGGGCCGTTTACCGTATTCGCGCCGACCGACGCCGCTTTCGCTGCTTTCGAGGCTGCCAATCCGGGTGTGCTCGCGGGACTGAGCAAGACCGCCCTCACGGAGATTCTGACCTATCACGTAGTCGCGGGGGCCGCGGTCGCGTCGAAAGATCTCAAGGACGAGCAGGTGTTCACCACGCTCTCGGGTTCGCCGGTGTTGATCGATACCAGCTCAGGCGTGAAAGTGGACGACGCCAAGGTGACCAGCGCCGACGTCGTGGCATCGAACGGCGTGATTCACGTGATCGACCAACTGATTTTGCCACCGAAAGACGACATCGTGGCGACGGCAATCGCTGCCGGTATGTTCACCAAGCTGGCCGGTGCGCTGACCGCTGCCGATCTGGTGACTACTCTGCAGGGCAAGGGACCGTTCACGGTGTTTGCGCCGACCGACGCCGCATTCGCCAAGCTTTCCGCGGTGCCGACCGGGGACGCGTTGAAGAACGTGCTGCTCTATCACGTGGTCGCTGGTGCGGTCGGCTCCGGTGACCTGAAGGCGGGCCCCGTGCCCACTCAGTTGAGCGGCAAGAGCGTCACCGTGAACTCGACCGGCGGCGTGAAAATCAACGACGCCAAGGTGACCACCGCCAACATTTTGGCCAAAAATGGCGTCATCCACGTGGTCGACACGGTGCTCGTTCCGCAGTGAAGTCTTTGCAGGGGCCGAGCGCGATTCCCCCCGCTCGCGCTCGGCCCCGGCGCGTTGCACGAAAAACTTCGCTACAGGTCGAACCTGCCGGCAGCCTCCGGTTGAAACACAACGCGGTCCACTCGTAGCTGTCGTTCGCCGCGCGGCGTGTTCCAAGCCACGCGTGCGCCCTCGCGGTTGCCGAGCAGCGCAGTGCCCAGAGGCGCCAATACAGAAATGCGTCCGTCCTCGATGGCTGCCATCGACGGGAAGACGAGTGTGATGGAACGCCGCTCTTTAGTGACGAGATCGACGACTTCGACCTGTGAGTTCATCGTCACAACCGTGGCGGGAATGTCCGCCGGCTTCACCGCAACGGCCTGCGCTACCTCACGCTCGAGTGCAGTGAGCGTGGCGGGCATTCTTACTTGTTCGCGGAAGCGCTCAAATAGCGCGTTGAGACGGCGCAAATCGAAATCGGTCATCGTGCGTGAGTTGCTCGCTAACATGGTCTGTTCTCCTTCTTCGTTGCCGTGAATGAGCGCGCGAGGAGCGGTGCCCGAATTGCGGGCGCCGCTCCCTACGCGACTGCGGCAATTCTCATGGACAACGGCCCAATAGCCGCGCCACGCCCGCGCAAGCGCCATGCGCTGCCAAGGTTGGAGAATACAAAACCGAGCATCGCTCCTAGCTTGAGGCTTCAGAGCGCAGTGCGCCAGTCGATCAGAGCTTTATAGTCCCAGAGCTCCCTAGTCCGCTTGCAGCGGAACCACTGGTGACAGCGGTCGTAAGCGCGGCGCTGTGGAAGCTCATCGAACCACGACGCCGAAGGCTATGCCGCCACGCGAAGTGGCGTGTGACCATCAACAATTCTCAGCTCTCCAGCGCCGGTGCACCATCGCCTTGCCGAAGTCGTGCAGAAGTCCTTTGCACGTGGCAAGTGCCAGCCCGCACGCCGACGACCGCGGCTCGCTTGCGCGAAGGCCTCGCAGCCCGAGCGACTCCGGCACGAATTGCCGCGTGTGGGTACGCGCGGTCGTATTCGTCGAGCAAGGCGAGCACGGCACCAGAACGCGAGCTGACTCACGCCGCGCCTTCGTCGCCCGCTCGAACCAAGTCGCCAGCCCTGCTCATCAGAGCCACATGCCGCCATGTAGGTGGCGACAAATCAACGAGCGTTCTATAATTGGGGGCCTAACATTTCGCGTCCGTGATCAAAACCAAACGCGGAGGCCATTGACGAATGTGGAAAGAAAATGGGGCCTGTGGGGTGGAGAGATATAAAATGAAAATACGACTCTATTCTCTATCGTCGCTTGCTCAGCGAGTCGTTGTCGTACGTCGCTCCGCGCCCGCAGGTATATCCTACGCATGCGTATTTACCTTAGCGCTGGTCTTGGGCTGCAGTAACCGAGTGTCCATTGGTCACGGGCAAGGGGGATCAGGGGGGACGGCGGGCAGCGGGCTCACGGGCAGCGGAGGCGCGCAGGGTGGCTCACCGCCCGGGGTGGCGGGCGCGAGCGGGCACGCGCCAGGGGCTGGCAGCGCGGGCCGGGAGCAAGGCGCGGGCGGTGGCCGGGACGGAGCTGCCGGTGGAGCGGGTGGCGACCAGGCGGGCGCTGGCGGCACGCCCTGCCTCGGTTCACTCGAGGAGGTGAATCAAGCGTTGGGCATCGTCTGCCCGGCCTCGCTTTGTGAGGCGACGGCATTGACGAAGACCAGCTGCAGTTTGTCCCCTGGCGTGCTCGGCGCCACCGAGCAGAATTGCCCAGCGGAGTCGCAGCTAGTCGCGCTCAGCTTCGACATCGCTGTCGGCGTGAGCAAAACCTGCGTGTACGCCGCGACGATGCGAATCAAGCCACTGGCGCCAAGCCAAGGCAGCGCCGCCGAAGGGCCGCTCGTCGGTGTCTCCGTGACAGACGTCGATCGTCGTTTCTGCGAGGGTGCTTCCACGTCAATCAGCGCCGGATCGTCGCTCCCGGAAGAGTGCGGCTCTCCCCGGTCCTTGTGCAGGCGCCCAGTTTTCAGCGGAGATGCCGGCGCTTCCAACAGTGGCGCTCCCGAGCTCCCGATCCAGGTCTGCCTCGACAGCTTCAGCAGCAGTTGTGAGCCGTGTTGTCCCGCGACGCCGCCGGACTGTAGCGACAAGCCTGACGGCTATCCGGGATACCGGTGCACCGTTGCCAATGGATCTTACTGCAGTTGTCAGTGCGGCAGCGGCCAGTGGCAGTGCGGTTGCTGACGCTTGGTCGATATGCGCCGTCACTTCGTTTGCGGAGGGCGGCAAATAGCTTCTTCTCGTGAGGCATAGCGGGCAAAAGGTCGCTGACCCAGCGCCGCCAACGAAGGCCAACGCCGCTGACATCGGACAAAGGTCTACGCGGGGGGACTACCTCCCCCAGCCGCGGAAGCGCGCTAGAGAGCGCACTCCGGCACCAACGGCTGGCTGAAATCCGCGGCGTCCCAGTTCGCGCTCATTTGCTCCACGTTGTTGGGGCAGACCACGTCGAACCCCGAGTCGATGAAGCCACCAACCAAACGGGCTGAGCTGAGATGTTGGTACATCAGGGAAACGGTATCGTAGCCCCATCCGAAGTACTTCTGTCCCAGCAGGGCACTGACATAACCCTGCTTCATCAACATCAGCTCGAACGGGAGACTGTCGTAGGCCACGGTCTTCAACTTGCCCTTGGCTGCTGCTTTCCAGCGCGGCATCTGAGTGTCGCTGCAGGTGCAGGTCAGGCCCGATTCGCTGCACGTGCACGCTTCGGCAAGACCCCATAGCCCTGCCGTGAAAAAGCCGTCGAGGTCCGGGTGCTGCGCGAAGATCGCGTCCTCGACCAGTGCGCCGCAACTCTCGGCCGTTTCTTGGCAGTGGACCGTCGTCACGACGGTGATGTCTGGGTAGGTCGTGGACAACCGGTTCATGAATCCGCTCAAGCGGCGTTCCAAATTGTCGGCACCCGCGCGCCCGGTCAGGATGGCAATCGCCTTCGGACCCGTTCCCATGGCCGACGCCAGCAGATCTGCGCCCCTTTCGCCCGTCGCCTCGGACTGCATGCTGTAGAATCCGAGGCGTTTCGAATCGGGACAGTCCGAATCGTAGGTGATGACCGGAATTCCGGCCGCTACGGCCTCATCGATGGGGACCGTGATGGAATCGTCGACGCACGAGACGAGCAAGCCGTCCTTCTTCGCAGCGATGGCTTGTCGAACGAAGCCTTGCTCCGCCACCGGATCCAGCTCAGCCGACGCCAGATACTCTACGTCGATCCGTTGCCCGGTCGAGTTGGTCAGTGAGCGTGCAGCGAACTGTGCGCCATCGTTGCCAATCTTGAATACCAGGTTGTTGCTGGTCTTCGGAATGAACGCCAGGTTGAGGACCGGTTCCGCATTCTGTTGGTCGCTGCTTCCGCAACCGAAGACGGCCAGAGCGAGTGGCAGACAGGAAATGCAGCGGAGAAGCGCAGCACGTATCATCAGCGATTCCTTTCGAGTAGCGGGCCGTAGTCGGTCGCGTACGGCGATTGTGTGCGGCCCCGAATCTGCTGGATTTTGCGCAGTTAGGGGTTACGCGAGCTACGAACGGCACGCGTCGCAGCGAGTTAAGGCCTCCTTCGGGATTGTCTCGTCCCCGCGAGGGCGCTCGCACACGGAGCTGGAAAGTGCGAGGCCCCAGCGCGTCTCATCTCGTCTCACTTCGCAACACTGCGCTACGGCTGAACGTTGCCGAAGAACGCCCGTCGCGAGGCCGAGGCCGTCGGCGCTGCGCCGGACGTAGCCATGACACGACTCGCATCTCGACTTGACCGTGAGCGTTTCAACATCCAGACGGTCTGGCGCCGGCAGGCGCCAAAAGTTGGCGCGCGCGGCGCCCTTGGTCGCGATGAAGACGCCGTCGGGTATCGAAATGAACGTTCAAAGTTCATGCTGGCGCCGAATCGTTGCGGAAAGCACACCGCTCCGCTTGCTGTTGAACGATGCCCGGACCGCCGGGCACGCTCGCGCTGCGAGCGGAAGATAGTTCGAATGCGAACTCGATTTTCGAGCTCGCGAGGGGCTTCTCCCTCGTTGCCAAAGGCGACGAGGAGGCGAGGCGTAAACCGAAGACATCGCAGTGCGCGCCCGCCGGCGGGCGTGGAGTCGTTCCGTGCTCGCCCTTCTGGCTGCGCGCGGAATGGGGGAGGCCTTCGCTCCGAGTGGTAGAGTCGTCGCGCTCGGCTTCGAGATGGAAACGCAACGCGCTCGCCTCCATCGTGCCGGGCTCCGCGAGAGGTGCACGCTGCGCGCCGCGCCCGCTACTGACGACGATTCACGGCGGGGGCGCGTCACGCAGCCTGCGCCAGGGGGGCTGCGCTCGGCACGCCGCCGGCGATGGAGGCTCAAGTGCGCGTTACTAAATGGCTAAAACCCGAACTGGCCATCGTTGATTCGCACGTCACCGGCACCTTCCGATGGGTCGCGCGAGCTGCGATTGGACGAACCGCGCGTGGCTTGCACGTTCGTGCTCAGAACGCTCGAGAATCGAGTGACGTGCGACCTGCAACCGGCAGAGCGTCGACAGCCAAGCTTTACGCGCCGCGAGGGTCGACTTATGGTTGCTCGGCACATTTGCGTACCTTCCTCGTGTTGTCTGCGCTGGCAGCGGTTGCTTGCGGCGTCACCCCCGCGCGTTACGCGGGGTGGGAGCCCATGCCGCTCGGCGTGCCGGTCGCGCCGCGGGACCAGGCTTTCCAGCGACTGGCACAGAGCCGCGCGCTGTGGCAGCAGTGGCGCAGGTATTCGGTCGATTTTCGGCTGAGTGGCGTGCCGCGGTCATATCGCGGGCACGCCTACAGTTACGTGCGTGCGCGGCAGCTTTCGGCTGCGCGAATGGAGTTCACGCTCTTCGTCGTCGATGCGCCGAGTGAAGGCAAAGCGGAGCGAGTGACGGTGCGCGCGCTCGTGAGCGCGGACCCGAACCAGCTCGATTCTATTCGCGCCAAGGGCAACCACCTGCGCTCGGAGTGGGTCGAGCGTGGACGTGAGGTCGGAGCACACCCTGAAGGCATTGGGGCGCGCACCGTCGATCAGCTTTACGACGATTGTGCCGGCTTGCTGAACGAGTATCGCGAGCTCGAGCCGCACCTCTATTTTCATCCGAATGGTGTGCTCATGCACTGCGGCTTTAGCCAGCAAGAGTGCGCTCGGTGTCGGGAAATCAGTATCGAATCGTTCAGTCACTATTCGTTCGACTGGGAGTGGCCGCGCAGCGACCCCGCCAAATGGGTGTGTGGCACGCCGTGGGGCGTGTTCCCGCCGGACGCGCCGCTGCCCGAGCTTTCGTCTGCTTTTCAGTGCTCAGCGAGCTTTCAGCCCGGGCCAGCGCGGCCGCTTACGCCGACTCCCGCGAACGGCGAAGGGGTTGACGACATCTGTGCGATTGATCCGTCGGCTTGTCCGCAAATGCTCGCACACAGGGATGGCAACGCTTTTTGGGGTTTGCTCAATGTCCGGTGTGCGCGGCGTCCCATGCGCTCACCAACGGCGCTCGAAGTAGGAAAGGCCGCGCCGTTTCAAACTTGGAGCTTTCCGTTCTGGAACGGCGCCGGCGGCATCGAGTGCGGTGACTTATGATTGAGGTCGAATACCGCATCACGCCTCGCTTCGAGGCTGCCGGCCAGCTCTGCCTTCGACAGTGGCGCGACGCAACGATAGAGAGGTCGACGGCGGCTATCACGCCCGCCGTCGCGCAGGGGATGGGAGCCGTGATCGCAAGCTGGCTCGCCTTGGGTATCGCGTCGTTCGGCTGGACGCCGCGCTCGTGCTCCGTGATCTCGCGGCCGCCTTCGCAGTCGTTCGTGCAGCGCTGTAGGCCGACGGCGATCGCCTCATCTTGGCGAGCACTGTACAATGCTGCGTTTCCAGCCAAAGGATTCTCGTGTGTATACGCACTTTGTTTTTGAGAACGAGGCCCGTCCTGCTCGAGCAGATCTAGCTAGGCCGTAGACTCAGACATCGCAGTGCACGCCCGCCGGCGGGCGTGGAGACGTTACAGCGCGGGCCAAGTCCTTCTGCCGCCAAGACGCAAACCGACGGGTGCCACCGCCTCACATCGTCGTGTAGTGAGGGGGCAGGGGCGGAGAGGGAGGGATTCGAACCCTCGGGCGGCGTTGGCGATAACTTCAAGCGGTACGCGACTTTGCACGCTAACGACCGGAAATTTGGCTCGAAATGGTTCGGATCGCTCTCTCCGCTGGTGCTCGTGAGTCGACGTGAGTCGAGTGGAGTTGGGCAAGGTTTGGGCAGCGGGTGGGCAGTGCGGTCGCGTCCACGAGCGATCCAGGTGGCGGTCTGGCCAGGTCGAATCAGGCGGCCATGACGGGCTTGCGCCGATTTCTGGCCGAGCACGAACGAGCAAGACGCCAAGAAACGAGCTAAGATGGCGGGATGCAGGCGCTGAAAGCCCAAGTCCGGAACGGCCATTTCGTGATCGACGAAAGCACTGATCTGCCTGAGGGCACGGAAGTGGAGCTACAGCTGGTCAAGGTGGCGGACGCCTTCGCTGACATGGCTCCGGAGGACCGCGACGCGCTTGAGGAAGCCATCGAGGAGGGCTTCCGAGACTTTGAAAACGGCGATCACATCGGCGCCAGGGAATTCCTGGCCCAGCTGCGAGCCAAGAACGCTTGAAGGTCGAACTATCGAAGCGCGCCCAGCGGGCTGTCGCGCGAATCGACGCACGCTGGCGAAAACATGCCGATCAGCCCGAGATTTTCTTCGAGGAGATGCTGGAAGTGGTCGAGCACCTCGAGACAGTCAGCAATCCCGGCACGCCCTGTCCAACGAACAGGCGCCCGCAGCTCAAGCGCATGTTGCTGGAAAAAACGAAGTGTCACTTGTACTTCGTCAGCGACGAGCGCAAACAGCGGATCGACGTGCTGCACGTTTGGGATGGGCGACGCGAACGGTTGCCGGCTCTTTGAGGTCGGGGATAAGGCGTCCAAAGCACGTCGGGGTTGACCTAACTGGTCCTATGCGCACTGATCGTGTCGCGAGGGTCCGCGCCGGATTCGGACGGGCCGCGCTGAGTAATCCAAATGGGGCCACGTCGCGGACTGCGCGTAGGGCTCCACCTCGGCGACCCGGGCCATCGGTCGCGGCCCCGCTATTCGTCGGATGGGATGGGATCGGTCCAGTCAGGCGATCTAGCGCGAGCGATGGGAGGAGCTCCCGCGGAAAGGTGGAGGCTGTCGAGGATTGCAGAAGCAGGCTCATCGTCCAGGATGAGTGCGATGAAATTCAGGCGACCACCGCACTGACAGGCCAGTGCGTCGACGTCATGGACGCGCTTCAGGAGCTCGGCCCAGTCAATACGTGTCGATGGTTCACGGAGGGCGGCAGGCGCGACATACCTGGGAGCGACGGCAGCCACGCAATGCGGGGCTGGGTCACTGCATCGGCGAGCAAGGATTGGCAGGGTGGACGGTTTCACGATTCGTGCGACCGCCATCGCCGTCGTAGCTGTGATAGCTGCGGTACTGTCAGGGGAGCAGCTGCCGTTTTCGTCTCGTTGATGGCAACAAGGCAACCGGAACGGAACGACCTTCTCGCGCCAAGAAGAGTGCGGCGCGAACACGCCGTAGAACCGGATCAGGGGGTGGCGAGGCGGCGGGATCAGCGCTGCCAGCCGGGCGAGGAACTGCAGTGGCGACATTACGCGGTGCGTCTCGTTACCCCATGGTTTGCGGATTGCGTACGCGATGCGGCCGTCGTCCAACACGCTGAGCCGCTCAAGGCTGAGCGGGGGCCTGGCGCAATAACGAAGGAGCCGTTCGCGGCCGTCGCGGTCCGTGGCTGACACAACAACCCCCGCGTGCACGTCGAAACCTCGAGAGTGGCCTCCGCGCCGCTGGGACCGGGGCGGCGCGAGCAGGGAATCGTGACCGCCGTCAGTAGGGCCATGTCTGCTCGGCAGGGCAGACAGCTCACCGAGGCCGAGCGAGCCCAGAAGGCATGCTTCGAGCGCCGAGCGAGCGGCGGGGTCGGCGGGGGGCTCGCTTGAATCGTCGTTGAGAAAGCCATGGCGACGTAGCCATGACACGACTCGCATCTCGACGTTGACCGTGAGCGTTTCGACATCCAGACGGTCCGGTGTTGGCAGTCGGCAGAAGTCGGCGCGAGCGGCGCCCTGACCCGAGGTAAACACTCCGTCCGGCACCGCGACGTGAAAATGAACGTTCAGGTTCATGCTGCCGCCGAATCGCTGCGGGAAGCACACCGCTCCGCTTACTGTTGAACGAAGCCCGGACCGCCGAGCGCGCTCGCGCTGCGAGCGGAAGATCTCTTGCACGAAGATGCGCCCGACCGCGGTCAGAGCACGGGGATCACGGGCAAGCAGCAGGCGCAGCTCGAACGGCACCGAGAGGACCCACTGCCGTAGTGGCACTTCAGGAACCACGTGGTCCGTCAAATGTGCGGCGGTCCCACACATGCGTCGGGCATTGCAGGATGGGCACACGCCCCGCTTCTTGCAGGACAGTGCAACGAGCAAATCCTTGCCGCACGAGCGGCAACGAGCCCGCAAAAAGCCGTGCGCCAAGATCCCGCACTTCAAGTACTCGCGCAGCTCGCGCTCGACGTATTGCGGCAGGGCACGCTCGTGCGTCTCGCGGGCTTCTGCGAGAAACGTCTCGAGGTGCTCAGCGACAATCTTGTAGAGCGGCGTGGTCTCGGGCTCGTGCCGCTGGTAGCGTTTGGACGCCGCTGGCGTTGGCCCTTGGCGCGTGCGGTGCGATCCCACCAGAGGACAATCAGCGAAGCCCGTGCCACCTGAACGGCACCAAATTTCCGGCCAATTGATCTTCCGCGGGGGTGGCCAAGCGGAGGGTCTCGCCGGCGACCGCCGGTCGGCTATCGACTCAGCGCGACAGCCGCTTCCGGCGGTCATCGGAGCGATCTCTGAATGCGAAAGCCACCCGGACGCGCACGCCTTGGAGCGCAACCGCAGCAGATCGAACGCGAGCCGCTCACTCTGCCGTAGTCGGCTCCGATTGGCCCAGCCCTACCGCATCACTCATCGTCGCCATTATTTCAATTGCGTCTTGTGTCAGTCATTACCGCAGCGCCCGAGAAAACCTGCGGCGTATGGGAGGTCGCATCACCAGTTGGCGGTGAGCACTCGTGGGTGGCGCACCGGAGGCACGGTGAGCGATCGCGAAGCGATGGCGCGGCAACGACGAACTCATTCACCGATGAGGTCGAGCACTTTGTTGCAGCCGAGGTCAGCTCAAATGATGGCAACGGCCAAGAATTAGCCAGAGCGGCTTCTTGAGTTTCTCCCTGCCGCTGGCTCAGGGTCAGCCGCAGCCGAGAGTTTGCATGTCTAAGACCAGTTCAGTCCGCAGCGCCCGCACGCTTCCCGACCTCCTCACCCCGGACGAGGTCGCCGCGTGGCTCCGCACGAGCGTCAAAGCCGTCTACGCCAAAGCCGAACGCGGCTCTTTGCCGGGCGCCACGCGCGTCGGGCGGCGGCTCTACTTCCTGCGCGCCGAGCTGCTAGGCTTGGTGGAGCAAGGTCGCGTGCCGCACCTGGGAGGCCCCGGTGGCGGCACGTAAGATCGACGGAAAATGGTACGCGGATTTTCGATTTCAACATGCGGACGGCACGGTCGAGCGAGTGCGCAAGCGCTCGCCGGTTCAGTCCAAAGCAGGCGCCGACGAGTTCGAGCACCAGCTTCGGACCGAGCTTCTGACCCCCGTCTGCACAGTAACCAAGGAGGTGCCGAAGTTCTCGGCGTATGCGACCGAGTTCATGGACACGTATGTCGTCGCAAACAACAAGCCGTCAGAGCGATCGATGAAAGCCTGCATCCTGAAGCATCACTTGCTTCCGGTGTTCGGCGACATGCCTCTCGATGCGATCAAGATGCATCCGATCGAGGTCCTGAAAGCGAGCTTGCTCGCCAAGGGGCTCAGTCGGAAGCGGGTAAACAACATCCTTGCCTGTCTCGGCAAAATGCTGCGCTACGCGCACGAAGTCGAACTGATCGAAGTCGTGCCACGGGTGAAGCTTTTGAAGATCCCACTGCAAAAGTTCGATTTTCTCACATTCGAGGAGCTGTCACGGCTCACCGAGGCCGTGAAGGTCGAGCCGGAACGCTGGGCGCTCGTGCTCTTGGGCGCGGACGCGGGGCTACGCCAGGGCGAGATCATCGCACTGGAGTGGGGCGACGTGGATTTGGTTGCCGGAACGCTGACTGTTCGGCGCTCCTCTTGGAAGGGCCTGGTCGGGACGCCGAAAAGTGGGCGGGAGCGAAAGGTTCCGCTCACTGCGCGGTTGAAGGCCGCGCTCAAGGCGCACCGGCACCTGAAGTCCGAACTGGTGTTTTGCCGCGCGGATGGCAAGCCCTTCACCCAATCAGCAATCGAGGCGGCGCTCCGCTTCGGCTGCAAGCGGGCGGGGCTTCGGAGTATCGGCTCGCATGTCCTGCGGCACACCTTCTGCTCGCACCTCGCCATGAGGGGCGCAGCGCCGAAGGCGATTCAGGAGCTCGTGGGTCACTCGACGCTCAGCATGACCCTTCGGTACATGCATCTGGCGCCGAGTGCCTTGCGAGAGGCGATCGGGCTGCTCGACTTTGGGCAGCCGGTGGGCAGTGCCGAGAGCGCAGCGGTTTGAAGTAGCGAAGACGAATCGGGAATATCAGCGGAGAGGGAGGGATTCGAACCCTCGGTACGGTTGCCCGTACACTTGATTTCCAGTCAAGCACCTTCGACCACTCGGTCACCTCTCCAGGTGGGTACTTTTGGCGCGAAGCGGGCGGAATCTGGCAGCCGGCGGGGGGAGTGTCAACGACAAGACGACGTGGGCCGGACGGCGGCGGGGCAGGGCGTGGGCGAGCGTTGGTTTTGCGGGAATTTGTGGGCTCAGGCGACGCCGCGCTGCGCCGGTTGGGTCGCGCAAGCGGGATCGATGGGGCTCGTCGGGGGCGCGGCTTTTGGCCTCCGGGTAGCCCACCAGGCTTGAGCTTGGGCTTCCGACCACTCGTTGGCGGGCGGGATCTGGATGGCTTTGAGTGCGGCCGCGAGCGCGCGGGCGTCACTCGGGCGCTGACTGGGCTTCTTCCCCAGGCACTGCAAGAGCAGTGTGGTGAGCTCGGCGGGCATGAAGGTCGCAATCCGGTTTTTGAACTCGGGCGGCGGTTCGTTGATGTGCGCCATCATCATCGGTAGCGAGCCGTTGCGTTCGAAGAGCAGGCGTCCGCTCAGTAAGTAAAAGCCGATGCAGCCGAGCGCGTACAGATCGGCGCGACCGTCGAGCTCGTAGCCGAGCGCTTGTTCTGGAGCCATGTATGCGGGCGTGCCCATGGCTTGCCCGACTTGCGTGAGTCGTTCTTGTCCCTCGCCGCCAGCCGTATCCGTGACGCTCTCTTCGTAGCTGAGCACGCTGCGCGGCGGGCCTTGGTGCACACCGCTTTTCGTTTCTTGCCCAGCTTGGCCCGGGCCCGGGAGCGCCGGGGGGCGTTCGCTGGTCTTGTTCATGGCCGCGCGCACCAGGCCGAAATCCAGGACTTTGATCACGTCGACTTCGTCGGCGACACGGCACACGTACAGGTTGGCGGGCTTGATGTCGCGGTGCACGAGGCCGGCGTCGTGAGCTTCGGCCAGCGAATTACAGGCTTGGATCAGAAAGTCGATCACGCGCGCCGCGGGTTGCGGGCCATACTTGTCGACCAAGGTTTCCAGATCCATGCCGTCGAGCAGCTCCATCACGTAGAAGCAGGTGCCCTCGGCCGTGACGCCATAGTCGAACAGCTCGATGGTGTTGCGTGAGCGCAGAGTGGCTAGGCTCTGCGCTTCGCGGCGAAAGCGCTCCTGGACCTCGTTGGCATCGAGCCCTGCGTCTGTGCCCGTGCTGATCAGCTTGATTGCGGCCTGGCGTACGAGCAAGCGATGCTCGGCGCGCCACACTTCGCCCATGCCACCCTTGCCCAGCATTTCCACCAGGCGGTAGCTGCCGAGCTCCTGCGCACGCGCCACTGCTTCGCGTGCTTCGGCGCGGGCGAACGCGGCTTCTCGACGAGTGCGCAAGATGTGGCGCGCGAACAGCCAGGCCATGCCCGTGGCAACCAGCGTGGCCAGCGCGGCCGCCAGCGTGCTCCTTCGCTGGTGCTCATGCAGCTCCTTCAGGATCAGCGCTTCGGGCATGATCGTCGCAACCGACCAGCCGAGATCGCTGCCCACCGCGATCGGCTTTTCGGCGACGAGCTGCTTTTCACCCTTCACGTCGAGCTCGGTCAAGCCGGACGCGGGCGCGTGCTCGGGCCCGTTGAACTCCTTGAAGAACGAGTTCAGCAGCGGATCGTCGAGATCGCTGTACAAAAGCGCGCGGTCATGGCGCAGCGGCAAGTCGTTGATCCGGCCTTCACCGTGCGGATAGGCGAGCACCGTGCCGTCCTGCGTGTACAGCAGGGTCGTCGCGCCGCCCATGGAAGTTCGGCTCAAAATCGCGGACAGCGCGGTGACGTCGAAATCGACGGTGATTACCGCGTGGACGTTGGCCGAGCCTTGCTCGCGCACGGCCTGAGCGCGCGTGATGCCCGTGTAGTGCGTCTTGAAGAAGGGATAGGGCTTGGTCCAGACGCGCTGCTCGCTGCTCACCGCAAGCTTGTAGAACTCACGCTCGCGCGGATCGTAGCTGCTGCGCTCCTCGTAGTAAGGCGTGATGCGTTCGTGTCCGATCAGCGTGTAGCGCTTGACGACCGTGCCTTCGGAGGTCACGCGGCTATCTTGAAAACGAATCGAGCCATCCTCGTCGCGGTACGCGCCTTGGAACGTGCCGTCCGGAAAGCTGACGCTGATGTAGGAAACCCCCGGGCGGCCCTGCATCAAATCGCGCAGGGAATGCGCGGCTCGATCGAAGCCCTTGATCGGGTCATGGTCCAACGCGAGCGAGCTCAAGCGATCCATCACCGGGTCGGACTGTTCCAGCGCCGCGCTGATGCCCCGCGCCAGCAGGGTCGTCTCTTCGTCGATGCGATCGCTGGCCATGGTCAGGTTGCTCTCGCGCAGCGAGCGTTGACCGACCCAGGTGAGGAAGAGCCCGATCGAGGCGACCAAGAGCGGCAGCAGCGTGAGCACGGCAAGCGGGCTCGCGATCGTGGCGCTGAGCCGAGCCATACGCGAAAGCCCACGGCTCTGCTTCGTGGCTTGTCGTCCGAGCTCGCGATCCCCGATGCGACCAGCAGTCATGGCCCCGGCAGGCTAACACCATTTTGCAGCTGACAGGGCGGGCTTCGCCGGCGGTCGCGCGCTCGCCGACTCGCCGACTCGCCGGCGTCAGCCGACGTAGCGCGCGCGAGGCCGCAACAGATAGCCCGCAGCGCGCTGTTCGAGCGCGTGTGCCACCCAACCGGCGCTGCGACCGACTGCAAAAATACTGGCCGCGCTGCCCACAGGCAACGCGAGGCAGTGGCAGAGCGTGACCAGGCCGGCGTCCAACGTGGGCGGCGGGTGTCCGCCGCGCTTCATCGCTCTGAGCAACGCGAAAGCGGTTTTTGCCGGCTCGCTCTGGGCGCCGTGCGCCTCGGCCAATTCGACCAGCAGTGCTCCGCGTGGATCACCTGCTGCGTACAGCGGGTGTCCAAAACCCGGCACTCGTTCGCCGCGCGCGAGCCACTCCTGTACGGTGCGCGCGGCGCGCGCCGGGCTGCCGATGTTCGCGATCAGAGCTTCCACGCGGTCGCACATGCCGCCGTGCGCGCTCCCGCTCAAGGTGTGCACGGCCGCGCCCAAGCAAGCATACAGATCGCAACCCGCGGACGCGGCGACGCGCGCGGCGAAGGCCGAAGCATTGAGCTCGTGCTCGGCGCACAGCACGAGCGCGCGATCCACGTTGCCGAGGACGTTCGGGTTTTGGGGTACGCGAAACGCAGCGAGCAGCGTACCAGCAACTCGCTGTGCGGCTTGCCGACGCGGAGGACGAGCTGCAGCTGCGTAGGCCAGCCAATGAAATAGCGCGCGGGCGCGGGCGAATTCCGCGGCATCGCTGGCTGCGTGACGATCGCTATCCGCGAGTGCCAAGGCCCCGAGCATGAGCGCCATTTTAGGCAGTGACGCGCGCCCTGCGAACAGCGACCAGAGCTTGCTCGAGTCGCAGCTCAAGCGAGCCCCGGTGCCCACCGTGTCCGGCAAGCTTCCGGTCCACAGTAATTCTGCCACACGCTCGAAGCTCACTCCGGAGCGGCACAGTTCGGTCGCGAGCTGACCACGGTAGCGGGGTCCGTCGGGGCCGACATCGGACACGCTGGTTTCGAGCACCGGCTCACCAAAGCGCAGTGCGCCGGCTGCGACGGGCCCGTGCCCCGAGCGCGCGCTGTGCCGCGCGCGCAGTCGCTCGACGTCGTCGGCTGCATACGAGCGAGCGCGCTGGCCAGCGCCAGGGACGCTGCTGATCAAGCCGCGGCTGGCGTAGGCGTACAGCGTGGCGAGCTTGATCCCGAGCCGCTCGCTCGCTTGGCGCGCACTCAACCAGGCGGCGTCTCGATCGCTCATGGTCGCAGCATGTCGCGTTGACGTTGATTGTCGAATCAACGTTGATCAAACGCGGAAGGACGCTCAGGGTAATTCAGACGAGCGCGCCCCGTGGTCGCGCTGCCAGAGAGGATTGGTTATGCATATCAACGAGTTAACTGCTGAAGATCGGCCGCCGGCTGGAGCTTCGGGGCTGGCAGGGGTGGTGGTCGCCGATACGCGACTGAGCCACGTGGACGGCGAGCGCGGGCAGCTTTTGATCGCGGGCGCACGCGCGGAGGAGCTCGCGCTCTCGGATCCAGGCCACTTCGAAACGGTGGTCGAGCGCTTGTTGGAATTGGGGACCGGTCGGCCCGAGGTCCGTGTGCGCGAGCGCTTGGCGCAAGCCCGTGTTGCCGCGTTCGCGCGCCTCGAGCCACTTCGATACGCGCTGTCTTTGTCGGACCCGATGGACGCATTGCTGGCCGCCAGCGCGCAGGGCTCTGCCGGCGGTGAAGCGTTGGGCGTGCTCGGCGCGCTCCCGGTGTACGTTGCGGCGGGCGCACGGCTGCGCGCCGGGCAGCACCCGATCGCCCCCGACGCGACGCGCTTCGCGGCCGAGGACTTCATGCGCATGCTCGGCTTGGCCGAAAGCCCGGCACGCGCTCGCGCGCTCGATGCTTACTTGGTGACTGTGTCGGATCACGGCCTGAACGCCTCCACGTTCGCGGCGCGCGTCGTGGCCTCTACCGGTTCGGACGTGATGCCGTGCATCGCGGCCGGGCTCGGCGCGCTCAAAGGACCACTGCATGGCGGCGCTCCCGGTCCGGTGCTCGATATGCTGGATGCGACCGCAAGCACAGAGCCGAGCGCCTGGCTCGAGGGCGAGCTTGCGGCCGGTCGCCGGATCATGGGCATGGGGCATCGCATTTATCGCGTGCGCGATCCGCGGGCGTTCGTCTTCGAACGCGCGCTCGCCCGGCTCGCCGGGGAAGAGCCGGAGAATTCTGCGATCGGCGGCCGGCTCGCCCACGCCCGCCGCGTGGAACACGCCGCCCAGGTGCTGTTGAGTGCGCGTCATCCCGATCGCCCGCTGTGCGCGAACGTCGAATTCTACACTGCGCTCTTGCTCGAGGCGGTGGGCATCCCGCGCGCGCTGTTTACGGCTACCTTCGCCGTCGGCCGCGCTGCGGGCTGGCTGGCACACATCGAGGAGCAACGCCGTACCGGGCGCTTGATTCGACCCGCGGCGCGTTACGTCGGGCAGGTGCCGGACTGACGATCGCGGTGACCCGGAGCCCTCGGAGCCCGTGGCAAAAATGACTCGGCTGGCGGCCGGCGGTCGCCGGCAAGCGATTTCACGCATGCCTCTTGCGCGAATCGCGCGGGCTTGTTCTCAATGGCAGCATGTTGAAATCCGCGGAATTGGGGCGCGCGCTGAGCAAGCAAGACTACGACGCCGCGCTCGGGGACCTGCGTACCTCCCTGCTCAAGGCGCAAGCCCAGCTCGAGCAGGCGAAGTTTCCGGTGATCGTCTTGATCAACGGTGCAGATGGCGCGGGCAAAGCCGAAACGCTCAACACGTTGAACGAGTGGCTCGACGCGCGCTTCCTGCATATCGAGGCGTACGGAAAGCCAACCGAGGCCGAGCGCGCGCGGCCCGAGTTCTGGCGCTATTGGATGACCTTGCCCAAGGTCGGTGAGATCGGCCTATTTCTAGGCTCCTGGTACACGCAGCCAATCCTCGAGCGCGTGATGGCTGGCGGCAAGCTGCGCGCCTTCGAGCAGGCGCTCGCGCGCATCAACGCCTTCGAGCGCACGCTCGCCGACGGCGGAGCGCTGTTCATCAAGCTTTGGTTCCATGTCACGAAGAAAGTCCAGAAGCAGCGGTTGAAAGCCGAGGAACGCGACAAGAGCACGCGTTTGCTCGTCACCAAGCGCAATTGGCGTCATCACCAGCACTATGATGAATTCGTGTCGGTCACCGAGCGTGTCTTACGCGAGACTAGCACCGGTCATGCTCCCTGGACGGTGATCGAGTCGGCTGACGACCGTTATCGCAACATGACCGCAGGACTTGTCATCCTGGAGCAAATCCAGCATCGCTTGGCCACGCGCCGCAGCTCCGACGCAGTCCAGGCACAGCCGGAGATCGCCGATCCCATCACGCTGCTCGACCGCCTGGACCTGTCCCTGAAGCTCGACAAGCCCGTGTACGAAAAACGCATGGCGGAGTTGCAGGGGGCGCTGGGCGAGCTCGCGCGCAAACTGAAGAAGCGGCAGCGGAGCGCGATCTTCTTGTTCGAGGGCTCGGATGCTGCCGGCAAGGGCGGCGCGATCCGGCGTTTGGTTTGGTCGCTCGACGTGCGCCAATACCGCATCATTCCCGTCGCTGCCCCGACCGACGAAGAGCGCAGCCATCACTATCTGTGGCGCTTCTTTCGACATCTGCCGCGACGCGGTCGCATCACGATCTATGACCGAAGCTGGTACGGGCGCGTGCTCGTCGAGCGAGTGGAGGGTTTCACCAGCGAAGAAAGCTGGCGTCGCGCTTACAAAGAGATCAACGACTTCGAATACGAGCTCGTGCGCGACGGCATCGTGCTTTCGAAATTTTGGCTACAGATCAGCCCGGAAGAGCAGCTGCGTCGCTTCCAGGAGCGCGAACGGGAACCCTGGAAGCAACATAAAATCACGGCCGAGGACTATCGCAATCGGCAGAAGACTCACCAGTACGAGGCCGCGGCGGCCGAGATGATCGCTCGCAACAGCACTGAGTTTGCCCCCTTCACCCTGGTCGAAGCCGAGGACAAACACTACGCGCGCGTCAAAGTGCTGGAGACCGTGTGTGAGCAGCTCGAGCGCGCGCTATAGCGTCGTCAATCGATGGGCGACGGGTCTGGCCGTTCGCCCGGGAATTCCGGTGAATCAGGACCCGGCTCCATCGGACCCGGCGGGTGCGGCAACGGCGGATCTTCGATCGGAGGCCGGGGCAGGGGGGTGACTCGCTCAATCTCTTCTGCGAAATGAGGGAACCAGGTAGGCATGGGCTTCGTTGGAGCAACAACCGTTCCACGCCGGGAAGCCGGACCATTCCCAATGATAGTGCCGATTTGTCGGCTCGTCGGGTGTGCTTCGAGCGATGCAGCGAGTCGCACTCGGCAGAGCGGGCGAGGCGCGACGCCTCACTCCAAGCCGATTGCCATGCGCCACTCGGGTGTCGGGGGAATGATCTTTCGGCTGCGCGTGTCCCACTGCGCAAACACGAATTTCCCCTCACAGCAGATTTCCCCCGAGTCGTCGATCAGGAGCTGCGTCATGTGACCGATCTTGCCCTCGTAGCGATCGACGAAGCTGCGGATCAGCAAACGCTGGCGATTTTTGAGCTCACGCACGAAGCGTAAATTGATCTCCAAAATCACCGGACCGGTTCCCGACGCTGCCACGTAGTCGAGCCCGAAGCCGTTGTCCGTGATCAGATCCCAGCGGGCCTGCTCGAAAATTTCCAAGTAGCGAGCATTGTTGACGTGACCAAACGTATCGAGGTGCTGCTCGCGAATCACAATCGACTGCTCGAAGACGCGGTTGGCCATGGCGAGAGCTTGGGGCCGTCGACGTTTATTTGCCAACCGTGCCTGGAATAAAGCCGGAAGCGCCTGGTTCAAAGGGTTGAGAGTGCTGTCTGGCCTACGTAACCCTGCCGAAACCGAAACCCGCCGTACCATGTCCTCCGATGCTTGTAGCCAGTGACCCCCCAACCAAGTCGGCAAAGGTCCTGGTTGTCGAGGACAATCCGAAAGTGGCGCGTTTCCTTCGGCGCTTGTTGAGCGACGAAGGCCTGGTGGCGGATGGCTGCGCAGACGGCGATGAAGCGGTTCGCCAGGTGAAGGACGGCCGCTACGATCTGGTGCTGTTGGACTGGATGCTGCCCGGCCAAGACGGGCTCTCGGTCTGCCGTGAGTTGAGACGCTCCGGATCGAAAGTGCCGGTGCTGATGCTCACGGCGCGCAGTGAGCTGCGCGAACGGGTGCTCGGCCTGAAGTCCGGCGCTGACGACTACGTGGTCAAACCGTTCGAGGTGGAAGAGCTGGTGGCGCGCATTCATGCCCTGCTTCGGCGCACGCAGGGCGCACGCCAAGTCAATCTGGGCGGCATGGAAATCGATCTAGAAAGACGCTGCGTGGTGATCGACGCCCGGCCCGTGTTCGTCACCGGGCGCGAGCTGGACCTGTTGCTGCACCTCGCCAATCGCGTGAATGAAGTGGTGACGCGCGCGGAGTTGCTCGCGCGCATCTGGCAGATGCCCTTCGATCCCGGGTCCAACGTGGTGGACGTGCAGGTGCGGCGGCTGCGCGAAAAGCTCGGCACGCGCGCGTGGATGGTCGAGACCGTGCGCGGCGTCGGTTACCGATTGCGGAGCGAATCTTCGTGAAGTTCCGCGAGCGGCTGGTATTCGCCGCGTCGCTCACCAGCCTGGTCGGATTGGGTGCGGGCTTCAGCTTCGTGTACCAAAAGGTGTGCGCCGAGCACGTGCGCGAGATCGACCGGGTGCTGGGCAGCGAGAGCCGCGAAGAAGCCGATGAGGTCGCGCAGAGCAAGCTCGTGCGCGAGCTGCCCGACGACCCGGATTTGAAAGCGACGAACATCGGTCCACTCCGCAAATACGCGGTGTTGTACGGCGCCGAGGGCAGAGTCTTGGCCCGTTCCGCGTTGGTCGGCCCAAGCGTGCCCGAGCTCGGGACGCTGACCGCGCGCACGGCGACGCCTTTCGACCACACGATCGGCGAGACCCACGTGCGTGCGGTGCTCTTGCCCATTCCGGGCCGGCCCGGTGAGCAGCTGCTATTCGGCGTGTCGCGCGATCCGCTCGACGCGGACGCAGCCCTATTGGCGCGCGTGATGACCATCACCTTCGCCGGCGTCGTGCTCTGGATCGTGCTCATGACCTGGTGGCTGACCACGCGCATGACCCGAGAGCACGAAGCGATCGCCGCGGTCGCTCGGCGCGTGGCGGCCGGCGATCTCAGCGCGCGCGTGGGGGGTGGCGTGCCACACGAGGACATTGCGCGTCTTGGCCGGGACGTGGATTCGATGATCGAGCAGCTGTCCGCGCTGGTCGCCTCGCAGCAAAAGTTCGTCTCCTACGCAGCTCATGAGCTGCGCTCCCCGCTCACCGCCGCGTACGGCGAGTTGTCCAACGCGCTGCGCAAGGAACGCAGCGCTGCCGACTACAAGGAAGCCATCGAGTGTGCGCTCGACGCCACGCTACATATGAAGACCCTGGCAGAAGATCTGCTGGTCTTGGCGCGCAGTAATGCGCCTCCGGTTTCGGGCACGCGCAGCCGCGCATCGCTTTCGAGCGTGACGCGCGCCGCGATCGCACAGCTCGCTCGGACATTGGAGGCGCGCGCCGTGCGCGTCGAGCTCGAGGGCGACGCGCACATCGACACTTGGAACGAACGCGACTTGCACCGCTTGGTGCTCAATCTGCTCGATAACGCCGTGAAGCATTCCCCCCGCGGCGGCATCGTCCGGGTGAGCGCGGCCGCACGCGACGCCATCGAGCTAACCGTCCAGGATCAAGGCCCGGGCGTGCCGGTGGACGACGCCCCGCGCATTTTCGAGCCCTTCTTCCGCGGTGCGCGCGAAGCCAGTGAAGAGGGCAGTGGGCTCGGACTCGCCATCGTGCGCGCCATCGCCCGCGCTCACGACGGCGATGTCAGCCTGGAACCGAGCGCGGAGCCGGGGCGCGGCGCGCGTTTCACGGTGCGCTTTCGCGTGGCCTGAGCCGGCTGCGCGTTGGGTACGTTGCAGAGATGCCGCTTGGCGCAGAAAACAAAGTATCGATACACACTTTGTATTTGCGGCGCTCACGGTCCCGCCACGCACCTCACAGGCGTCGCGAAGTTCCCGTCGAAGTCGTCTCGCGCTGCGCTGCGCGCCCTATTCGGCCGGAACAGCCAGCGCGCTCGTTACTTCCTTCGGCTCTTTCTCACGTAGCGCGAGCGACAGAATCGCCGGAAACCCCAGTGAAGTGAGCAGCGTAGCGAATGCCACGCCGACCACGACCACGGTGGCGAGCGGACGCTGCACCTCGGAGCCTGCACCGTGTGACATGGCCATCGGCAAGAAGCCGAGGGCGGCTACCGCGCCGGTCGTGAGCACTGCGCGCAGGGCGTGCACCGCGCCTTCGCGGATCGCTATCGGCAGCGGTTTGCCCAGCGCGAGCGCCCGGTCGACCTCGGTCGTGATCACGACCCCGTTGAGCACCGAGATCCCGCCGAGCGCGATGAAGCCGACCGCGGCCGGCAAACTGAACGGCAGATCGCGCGCCAACAGGCCGATGATCCCGCCCACGCTGGCCAGTGGCGCGAGCGTGAATACCGCGAGTGCGCGCCGCGCGCTTTGAAAAATGCCGAACAGCATGCCGAGGATGATGGCGATTACCGCGGGCACGACCACTGCCAGCCGCTTCGACGCCCGTTCGAAGTTCTCGAATTGGCCGCCCCACTCGATGCGATAGCCCGTGGCGAGCTGGACTTCGCGCCCCACCACCGCTTTCGCTTCCTCCACCCAGGACACCAAGTCGCGCCCGCGCAGGTTGGCGTCGATACGAATCAAGCGCTCGCGGTTCTGGCGCTTGACCACCGAGGGTCCGTCTTCTTCTTGAATGCGCGTGACTTCGGAGAGCGGGATCGAGCGGCCGAGGCCGCCTTTGACGAACAGCCGCGCGATGCCCTCGGGAGTGGGCGACTGAGGCGCATTGAACACACGCAGCTCGAAACGTCGATGCTGGTCGTAGACGTCGCCTACGCGTAGACCCTCACGCGCGGCCTCGATCACTTGCAGCGTGTCTTCGGCGCGCACGCCGTAGCTGGCCATGCGCGCCCGGTCGACCGAGATCGCGATCGCGGGCTGGCCGAGGATGCGCTCGATGCGTAGATCGCCGGTGCCCTGGATCTTGCCGACCTTCGCGCCGATGACGTTGGACAAGCGCACGAGCTCGTTCAAGTCCTGCCCGAATAGCTTGATCGAGACGTCGGCGCGTGAGCCGCTGATCAATTGGTTGGTCAGATCTTCGATCGGCTGCGAGACGGCCACGAACGTGCCAGGCACTTGGGTCTCGATGGCGTCCTTGAGCTTGACCGATAGCTCGTCGAAATCACTCGCAGTCGTCCACTTGGAGATCGGCTCCAGCGGTACCAGGATATCGGTACTGTCATAACCCACCGCGTCGAGCGCCAGCTCCGCCCGGCCGGTCATGCCCAGTGCCCGCTTCACCTCGGGAAAGCCGCGCAAAACGCGCTCAGTTTGCAGATCGAGGGTGCGCGCCTGAGTCAAACCGATGCTCGGCGCGCGCCGCACTGCCACCACCAAGTCGCCCTCGAAGATGCGCGGCACGAACTCCGCACCCGCGCCGCCGAATGCGTAAATGGCGCCCACCGTCGCGAGCACCGAGCCGCCCAGCACGTACGCCCGTTTGGCGATCATGAGCTCGAGCACCGGGCGGTACCAGCGGGTCAATACCTCGAGCCACTTGGGACCGTGGCCTAGCGAAGGCGGCACGAAGCTGACCAAGAGCGCCGGGAAGAACACGACCGTGTACACCAGCGCGCCGAACAGTGCGCAGGCCATGGTTAGCGCCATCGGCCGGAACATCTTGCCCTCCACGCCTTCGAGCGTCAGCAGCGGCAGATAGACCAGCATGATGATCGCCACCGAGAGCGCCACCGGTTTGACCACGCTCACGGCCACGCTCTCGTACTCGCGCGCCCGGGCGTCCATGGTCAGCTTCTTGCCGGCCGTGAGCGCCAACGCGGCCTCCAGCACCACGATCGGGCCATCGACCAAAAAGCCGAAGTCGATTGCGCCGAGCGACATCAAGTCACCGGTGACGCCGAACAGGTTCATGCCAATCAGGGCGATCGCCATCGACACCGGGATGCCGAGCGCAGCCACTAGCGCGCCGCGCAGCGTGCCCAAAAATAGCGCCAGCACGAAGGTGACGACGATGATACCCTCGACCAAGTTGGCCGCTACGGTAGACAGCGTGCGCGACACGAAATCGGCCCGATCATAGAGCACGTCCACCTTCACGCCGCTGGGCAGCTCGCGCTGAATTTGCTCCATTTTGGCTTTGACGCCGTGCACCGTGTCGCGGCTATTCGAGCCGACCAGCATCATCACGATCCCGGTCACTACTTCGCCTTCGCCGTCCATCGTGACGACGCCGTGGCGCAAGGCTTGCCCGACTTTGACCTGAGCGACGTGGCGCACCAGCACCGCCGTGCCATCGGCGGCCGTGGCCAGCACGACGTTGCCGATTTCCTGTTCGTCCACGAGCAAGCCGCTGCCGCGGATCAGCAGCGCTTCTTCGCCGCGTTCCACGTAGCCCCCGCCTGCGCTGACGTGCGCCGCTTTGAGCGCATCGACCACGTTGCCTACGTACAGGCCGCGTGCCTTGAGCTGATCGTGGTCCAGATGCACCTGGAACTGCTTCAGCTCTCCGCCGAAGGAGTTGACCTCGATCACGCCTTCCACGGTGCGAAGCTTGGGGATGAGCTCCCAGTCCAGCATCGTTCGCAGCTGCATCGGCGAGTGCACGGTGCTGCGCAACACGAACCGGTAAATCGTGCCGAGACCGGTCGAGACGGGGGCCAATTCCGGGATGCTGACCATCGGCGGCAGGTCGGCCTGCACCAAGCGGATGCGTTCCAAAATCATCTGCCGCGCGAACCAGACGTCGGTTCCGTCCTTGAATACGATCGTGACCAAGGACAATCCGGCCCGGGAAATACTGCGGATCTCCTGACTGCGCGGCACGCCGTTGACCGCGTTCTCGATCGGCGTAGTGACCGCGCGTTCCACCTCGGTGGGCGACAGCCCGGCCGCCTGGGTGATGATGTCGACCTGTACGCTGGACACATCGGGCAGCGCGTCGATGGGCAGTTTGGCCAGCGCGAAGCCGCCCACGCCGAGCAGCACCACCAACAGTGCCAGAATCAGTCGACGATAGCGGATCGAAGCAACGGCGAGATTGGAAAGCATGAGCTCGAGGCACCGTAGAAGCTGCACTCGAGCCCAGCAACGGACGGAGCCTCGAATGACGAACACGTCATGTTTCGTGTCATGTTGACTTCAGCAGCGCCTGGATACGCGCGCGATCGACGCCATAGACTCGAGCCAAGCGCTCGAGTCGTTGCTCCTCGGGCAGCGCTTGTGCGCGGAGCACTGCTTCGTGGGGATGGTGCTCGATGATCCAAGCCCCCAGCTGTCTCCGCACCTCCGCTTCGCAAACCCCCTCGATTACCTCCACGCCTGCGTCGCGCAGGATGACAAGCCCCTGGCCGTCGACGCGCGGGTGCGGATCTCGAATGCCAATCACGACCCGAGCGATGCCGCGCGCGGCGATCGATTTCGAGCAGGCCGGGGTGCGACCATGGAAAGAGCACGGCTCGAGCGTCGAGTACAGGGTCGCTCCGACGACACTGATGCCGCGTGCTTCGGCGTCACGCGCGGCGGCAATCTCGGCGTGATCCTCGCCCGGTCCCAGGGTATGACCGCGCCCGAGGAGCGAGCCACTCGAGCTCACGATCACGCAGCCGACCCAAGGGTTGTCGCCAGTGATGCCGCGTGCCAGCTCCGCTTCCTCGATCGCGAGCGCGAGCCATTGCTCATGGTTTGGGTCCACATGCCGAGCCTAGCTCAGTGCCAGCGCCTGGCTGTGCCCACACGGGATAATTAAGCGGCTGCTGGAAACAGCGAGGCAGCTCGCTTGGAGGCCCTCGGCGGTGCGGCGCGTGCTCGATTCTTTCCCGATCGAACTGGAACCGATTCTAGCTTGGTGCCAGACTCGATAAACTTCGCCTTTACGTTTTACCCTGGAGATTCCGTCCTTGTCCCCTCGCTATCTCTGCGTCCTTGCTTTGCCTCTGACCGCACTCGTCACCGTCGCTTTGGCGGGCTGCTCGGCATCCAGCTCAGGCGGCGAACCCGCGGGCCGGCCCGGCTCGGGTGGCAGCGGCCATGGCAATGGCAGCGCGGGCAGCGGCTCCGGGCTAGCCTTCGAGGTCGCAGGCGGCCCGAATTTGGGCGTCGAGCCGACCGGCGGCACGGGGTCGGGTGGTGCCGCCTCGAAGTGCGGCCAGGTGCTGCCTGTCACGTATCGCGACTTCAAAGGCTCGGGCGAGGCGGGAGGCCATCCGGATTTCGAAGCCTCCGCGCGCATGGTCAAGCAAATGGACGGCGCAATCTACAAGGGTTGGAACGACATCGGCTGTGGCCTGGTCGAGCCGACGCTCGACGCCAACAGCAAACCGATCGCGTACACCGGCATGCCCGACATCAAGAACGGAACCTCGGTCCCGCAGGGTGTCGGTCGGCAGCAACGCACCGTGGCGGGTCCCGGCTGCTGGACGGCGTCGAACCCCACTCCACCCGGCGTGTGCGGCATCGGCACCTGCGCCCCTTGGACGATCACGCCGCCGACCTACTCCATCAAGAACGGCATGAGCTTCGCGCAATGGTACACGACCACTCCGAACGTCAACATGGAGATCAAAGGCGAGCTGATGCTCACCGAGACCCCGGCCGGCTCGGGCGTCTCCGTGTACGACTCGACCTCGTTTTTTCCGATCGACGACAAGGGCTTCGGCAACACTCCCGGTCAGACCCACAACTACTCGTTCACGACCGAGATCCACGTCACGTTCACCTACCAAGCCAAGCAAAAGTTCACCTTCCGCGGCGACGATGATTTGTGGATCTTCGTGAACAACAAGCTCGCGCTCGACGTCGGCGGGCAGCATCAGGCCCTCGAGGGCACGATCGACTTCGACCTGCAAGCGGCCGCGCTCGACATCACCGTCGGCTCCACCTACCCGATGGACATCTTCCACGCCGAGCGCCAGACCACGGACTCGAACTTCCACATCGAGACGAACATCACCTGCTTCGAGCCGTCGACCGTCGTGAAGTGAGCGCGTCGAACAGCGACGGCCCACGCAGCTGTTCGAGCTAGCGCTACTCGCTCGGGCAGTCGGCGTTCAGCGAGGCGCAGGTCGTTCCTTCGAGGATCAGGTGCTGGTCCTCGAAGGTGATCTCGTTGATCGTGGCGTCGATCTGAAAATCGAACGTGCCGGTTTCGCAAGCCAGGTCCTGGACGACGTTCCCTCCGTCACAGGATAGCCCGGTAAACGAAAAATCGTTGGTCTGGGTATCGGTGTTCGCCAGCAAGCCCGCGAGCACCTTCGAGCGGTCGCCGGTAAACCCTACGCAGTCCTTGACCTCTCCGCGCAGTGACTTGGCCCGCAGCTTGCCCGAGATCACTTCGGCGTCGAGCTCGAGTAGGCAGTTGTCCTTGCCCAGGGTGATCTCGAGTGAGCTCAGGCAGCCCTTCGTGCCGCTCAAGGTGGCAACATGGGCCACAGCCGTCGGCACTTGCAGGTCGCCCTGCGAGCTCTTCAGTACGAGCGTTCGCACGGTCAGCGATTGTCTGCTCGAGCGTGCGACGAGCGCGCATTGGCGCGCCATCGCCTGCTCCTCGGCGCTGGCCGCCTGACACACGAGCACGTCGGCATCGTTCGGCTTACACACCGTGCCGTCGCAGCAGCCCGTGAGATCCTTGCTCTGAATGTAGCTCCGGCTGCAGTTCTCGCCGCTCGCAGCACAGGCTTTGTTGGCGTTCGGTCCCTCGCCGGGCGGAGGGCATTGGCTGACCACGGTCGAGCCCTTGCGGCTCTTTTGCTCCTCGCTGCAGCTCACCGCCGTGACACACTCGCATTGGGCGCTGGTATCGTTGGCACCGCTCTGTGTCAGCAGACAGCAGTTGCCCACCAAACATTCATCCACCGCATGGCTGCTGAATCGGTCCTCGTGGCTGCTCAACGCCTGGCAGGTGCAGCTCTCGGTCTCGTCGCACGCCCAATGTCGCGCCCCGAATGACAGCCCACCCGACGAGCTCGCGCACGCCACCGAAGCCAACGCCACCACCGCCCAACAGTCCCGAAACCAGTGACCCAGAATACTCACTGTTGTCGGTTGCTTCAGCGTGGGTACGGCGTCAACCCGGCGAAGCGGCCGAGCACCGACTCGCCACCGTCGCTCAGCGACGGAGCGTGACGGGTTGCTCAGCGAGGGGGCAGGGGCGGAGAGAAAGGGATTCGAACCCTTGGTACCCTTACGGGTACGCCTGATTTCGAATCAGGTACCTTCGGCCGCTCGGTCATCTCTCCGCCGCGGAATATGACCGCCG
>Ga0207691_10000771_pt1 | contig 31707 bp, 27 predicted proteins | sample KBSM13metaG_FD_184327 | JGI IMG/M metagenome (GOLD analysis project Ga0207691, IMG submission 184327) | Miscanthus rhizosphere microbial communities from Kellogg Biological Station, Michigan, USA - KBS M1-3 metaG (SPAdes) (version 2) | ecosystem: Host-associated > Plants > Roots > Rhizosphere >...
GGAAGCTCAAGCTCATCGCCACGGGATTCGGCGAGGCGGCCATCGCGGTGAATCAGGCCGTGCACTGGATCTATCCGGACAAGAAGGTGAATCCGGGGCACAGCTCGAACCTCGCCATCTTCGGGCAGAAGGACGACTAGCAGGCTGATTTGCCGCTACTGCTTCGCGAGCACCACCTGCACGCGCGACCCGCCGAACGTGTCGTCCGCGACCAGCAGGTTGCCGGCGACCTGGAACGAGAGGTCCTGGATGAAGATGTCGGACGGGACGCCGTCGATCTTCACCTCGCCTTTCGTGATCTTCCACGTGCCCGCGAAGTCCTTATCGACTGCTTTACGCGGGATGGTAGCGTGACCGCGCACTGATCCCGCTGGATCGAATGCCGCGGACAGCGACCCGCCGGACTGCAGGATGTTGTCGGCGCCTAACGCGGTGGTCACCGTGAACGTGGTTGCGCGGTAGCTGCCGGGGACGTGCAGGACCGTGGGCGATTCCGGGTTGTTTTCCCTGCATGCAGTGCCTAACAAAAGCGTGCCCATCGTCGCTAGCATAGCGATTCGCCGCAGGTCCCGCGCGCCACCAGCGCTACGTGTCTTTTCGAGCATTGCTCGCCTCGTCCGAATAGCCTTCGGGATAGCGACGACTGAGCTTCGCGAGATTCACGGCCGCTATTTCATCGAGCGATACGCCGAGTGCGCCGGCCGCCGCCGTTAGGCACCAGAGCGCGTCGCCAAGCTCCGTCACGAGCCGCACGACGTCGAGCTCGTGGTGCATGAACGCGTGCTTGCGTACGAGCCCGAGTGCCTCGCCTGCTTCCTCCGCCAGCCCAGCGGTCGCGTCGAGTAAACGCTGATCACGTGGGAGTGCTGTATTGAGTGTGCGAGCGGCGAGACGCTGGTACTCGACGAGCGTGAGTGGAACGTGGTCGGGGCCGCCAGTTCGCGAGTCACTCATAAGCGACGCGTGGATCCGCTTTGGCGTACGCGATGTCCGTCAGGAGGTTCACGGCGACGAACACGACACTGAGGAACAGCACCGAGCCCTGAATCGCCGGCAGGTCGCGACGAGAGATGGCGTTCACCACGTACCGCCCCAGCCCTGGCCAACTGAATATCGTCTCGGTGAGAATGCTGCCGGTGAGGTAGTATCCGAAATCGAGGCCGAGCACGGTGATGACCGGGATGAGCGCGTTGCGCAGGGCGTGTCGGACGACGACCGCTCGCTCGACGAGTCCCTTGGCGCGCGCGGTTCGCACGAAGTCGCTGCCTAACACCTCGAGCATCGATGAGCGTGTGACGCGCGCGAGGAACGCGATGGATCGTGAGCCGAGAGCGAGAGCCGGAAGCACGAGATACTGTGCGCGTCCGTACCCTGATGGCGGAAGCCAACGTAGCGTGACGGCGAACAACAGGATGAGCAGCAGCCCGACCCAGTAGACCGGAAAGGAGATGCCGAGGTAGGCGGCACCGAGCGAGATGCGATCGATCCAGCCGCCCGGCCAGCGCGCGCTCACCACGCCAATCGTGATGCCGACGAACGCGGCGAGAACCATCGCGGTTGCGGCGAGCAGCAGCGTCTTCGGGAAACGCTCCGCGATATCGCGCAGAATGGGTCGCCCCGTGATATAGGAGGTCCCGAGATCACCGCGCAGCACGCCACCGGCGTAATGCGCGAACTGCAGGTGGATCGGATCATCGAGGCGAAGCTCGCGACGCAGTCGCGCGATGGTTTCGGCGTCGGCGCGTTCGCCGACCATCTCCTGCACCGGGTCGCCGGGCGCGACGTACAGCAGTAGGAAGACAACGACCAGCACGCCCGCCAATGTGGGAATGGCGAGCAGCACGCGCCGCAGGAGAAACGAAGGCAACTACTGTCTCTGTTCCGGACCCACGATCTTCACGTCGGTCCAGCGTTGGCCGTTGAAGATCGTCGGAACCTTGAAGTTCCGGATCCAGGGTTGAACCGCGTACAGGTCGTTGAAAAAGAAGAGCGGCACCATCGGTGCGTCGGCGTACGCGAGCGAGTCGGCAGACCGATAGAGCGTTGCACGTTTCGCATCATCCTGTTCGCGACGAGCGGCGAGCATAACGCGGTCGAACGCCGGGTTCGCGTAGAACGACACGTTGCCCCCGGGCCCTTTGCTGCCGGAGTAGAGCAGCGGATACAGAAAGCTGTCGGCGTCGGGATAGTCGGCGTACCACGTCTTGAGCGTCATGTCGGTCTCGCCTTTGCGCGCGGCCTCACGCGCCGACGACGCATCGCGCTGCACGAGCTTCGTGCGAATGCCGGCGGCGTTCAGATATCCCTGCACAGCCTGTGACAGGCGAGCGATCGTCGCGTCCTGCGAGTGCCAGAGCTCGACGTCGATCCCGTTCGGATGGCCAGCGGCCGCCAGCAGCTGCTTCGCTTTCGCCGGGTCGTATGCATAACGACTGCGGGTGGAGTCACCACCGTCGAGGATTGGTGAAACGACGCCGCGGGCGAGAAATCCCCGCCCACCCATGAGTTGGTCGAGGATGGTTTTCGTATCGACAGCGTGGTTGATGGCCTGGCGAACGCGAGCGTCCGTGAGCGGTTTCCGCGTGGTGTTGAGCGCGAGGTAATAGAGAATGAGCGCGGGTGCGCTCTGTAGCATGGCGCTCTTCTCGTCCGTCTGCTCCCAAGCCACAGTCTCGCCTTGGGGAATCACCAGGACGTCCACGTTCCCGCTCTCGAACTCCGCGACCGCGGTGCTCGGTTCCGGAATGATGCGCGCGATCAGCGTGTCCGTTGCAGGAGCGCCGCCCCAGTACATCGGATTGCGCGTGAATTTGAGATAGTCGTCGTGCTTCCATTCCACGAACGTCCACGGTCCCGTGCCGACGGGATGTTGTCCGAAGTCCGCGGGAATGGAGTCGGGCACGATGGACGCGACAGGCATCGCGAGCAACTTCGGAAAGGACGCCAACGGCTGAGACAGCGTGATGACGATGGTCGAGTCGTCAGGGGCCGACAGTCCCGAGATCGATTTCGCCCGACCCGCCGCGAACTCGGCCGATCCGCTGATGGGGGCGAGCGGCTCGGCTCGACCGCCCTTGGTGCTCGGGTCCAAGGCACGTTGGAATGTGCGGACGACGTTCCGAGCCGAGAACGGTGTGCCGTCGTGGAACTTCACGCCAGGCCGGAGATGGAACGTGTACGTGAGCCCGTTCGGCGAGATGTCCCATCGTTCGGCGAGGCCCGGTTCGACGCGCGCATCCGGCGTGAACCGCGTCAGCCCATCGAAGACGTACGAGACGGCGCGCCCGGTGGGGACATCGGTCGAGAGCGCTGGATCCAGCGACCGCGGGTCGTATGTATCCCGCGAGTCGACGATGGAGCGGCGCTGCGGGGCCGATTCGCCTCCGCGGCAGGCGAGCGTTGCGAGGGCCAGCAGGATGAGGCGAATGCGCATTGACAATGGCAGGTGAAACACGAGAACTTACCGATCCCCAGTTCGTTCCGCCAATCTACGCTAGGCTGCTGTCTGACCGTGAGTTACCTGCTGTTCGCCGACGATAACGAGGACATGCGGTTGATGCTGCGTGACCTCTTTCACTCGTCGGGGCACGAGGTCAGCCTGGCCGAAGACGGGCTCGCTGCTCTCGCGTCGATCCGCGAACGCGAGCCCGACCTTGTCATTCTCGACCATAGCATGCCGGGAATGTCAGGGTTCGAGGTGTGTCGAAACGTGAAGCGAAATCCATTCACGTCACGCATCCCGGTACTCATGTTGACGGCACAATCGGAGATCGAAAGCAAAATCGAAGGGTTCGCTGCAGGCGCCGACGATTATCTCGCCAAGCCATTTGATCCGCGCGAACTGCGGGCGCGAGTCTCAGCGTTGCTCAGACTGGTGGAGCGCGAGGGTGACCGCAACCCGACCAGCGGCTTACCCGGCGGGCACGCGATCGAGAAGGAGATCGCGCGCCGAGTCGGAAAGGCGGAACCGTTTGCCGTATGCTATCTCGATCTGGATAACTTCAAGGCGTTCGCTGATACGTTCGGCTTCGCCACTGCCGATATCGTCATTCGCGGACTGGGGGCGGCGATCCGAGATTCTGCCTACGCCATCGCGGGTGAGGGCGGGGGCGACTTCGTCGGCCACATTGGCGGCGATGACTTCATCGTTGTCACCACGGAACCGCACGGCGAGGCGATCGTCAAGGAATGCGCGCGCCGGTTCCGCGACGTGATCGCGCGCGCGGTCGGTGATGAGGCGGCCGAAAGCGGGTACTTCACTGGCGTCGATCGCGACGGCCACATCAAGCGCTTTCCGCTGGCTCACGTTTCGGCCGCAGTGATGCTCGTACGTCCGGAGTGTTGGGTCAATCTCGCGCACTTCGGGATGGCGGCCGCAGACGCCAAGCGTCGCGCGAAGCAGCAAGGTGCCGGGAGCATCCTCGTCGAGACGGTGTAGCTCGTCGGGAGATGGGATTGGGAAGTGGGTCAAACGCATCGACAACGCCGGCAATGCTCAAACGGGAAGCGCCACGCACCAAAAGCGAGTACGTCTATCGTCGCAAGCTCGAGCCGCAGGAGCTGCTACCCGCTCTTGGCGTCGCTGTGGGCGTTGGTGCGTTCGCCTTCTACGTCGCATACCTGTTCCTCCAGCGCACACCGCTCGACCCGAACACCATAGCCGCGACGACGCCACGCAGACGACTGTCCAGCGGGGCGTCCGACTGATGGAGTGGCGCCGAGCGCTGCTCGCACTCGGCTTAGTCGTCGCTGGTCACTGCGTGGTCGCTCCGGCAACGTTGTCGGCGCAGGACATCGCGTGCGACAGCGGCGACCTCGAAGTCGTACGGGTCGGCTTCAGCGGGAACACCGCGTTCCCCGACGCGCAGCTCGCGAATGGGCTCGTGACGACTCCGTCCACGTGGGCGCGGCGCATGTTCCGCATCATCGGCACGAAACACTGTCTCGACACGGCAGAGGTCAAAGTAGATCCCGTCCGGCTGCTGCTGCTGTATAGCAGGCACGGGTTCACGGGTACCAAGGCTGCGGCGCGCATCGATACGGTGGCGCCCGGAAAGGTCTCGGTGGTGTTCGGCATTCAGGAAGGTGCGCCGATCATCCTCCAGCAATTCACGATCACGGGGCTCGATTCGGTCCCTCGAAGCGATCGGATCACGGCGGGGCTGCCAGTCAAAGTGGGCGCGCGGTTCGACCAGGTCGCGGTCGAGGCATCGCGCGACACGATCCTGCGACGGCTCCGTGACAACGGGTACCCGAACGCGGACCTGCTGCGTAGCTACGAGTCGGACACGGCGAGGCGCGTCGCGACGCTGAAGCTCGACGTGGCCACAGGTCCGCGCGCACGCATCGGTGCCGTGAACGTCGAGGTAACACCGCGCGACGGAGAGCATCAACAGGTCTCCGACGATCGCGTCCTCAGCACGCTCGGCTTCGAAACTGGCGATCTGTATCGGGAGCGTGAGCTCGAAGACGCGAAGCGCGCGTTGTATCTGTCGGATGCCTACCGGCACGTCGAGGTGACGCCGGATACGACGAGTCTCTCGTCAGCGGGAGACTCTACGATCGACGTCAACGTCTCGCTCGCCGAGAGCTACATGCGGTCGCTGCGTCCTTCGGCGGGATGGGCGACATTGGACTGCTTCCGGACGCAGGTCGACTATTCGGACTTCGCGTTTCTTGGCGCGCTTCGGCGCCTCGACGTGAGTGCCCGCGCCTCCAAGATCGGCGTCGGCTACCCGACGGACCTGGACGGCTCGATGAAGCAGCTGTGTTCGGCCAGCGCGCGGAACGACACGTACAGCGATACGCTGAACTACTACGTGGGTGCAACGCTCCGTCAGTCGTCGCTGTTCGGGCTGCGCGCCGTGCCGACGATCACGTTGTACAGCGAATTGCGTTCGGAGTACAGGGTATACGTACGGTACACGCCCATCGGCACCATCCTGTCGCTCAACCAGCAGCTTCGCCCCACCCTCGGCGCCACATACGCGTATCAACTCGAGTACGGACGAACCAGTGCAGAGCCAGCGATTTTCTGTGGTGTCATCGGCGTCTGTGATGTCAACGAACAGAACCTTCTGAAACGGTCGCAGCGTCTCGCGACGGCGAGTGTCACCTTCGGTCGCGATCGGCGGAACGACGCGTTCTATCCGACGGCAGGCTCCTCGATGTCGCTGGAGCTGCGCACTGCCAATGAGGCCATCGGGTCCGACCCCGATCTGCAGTTCAACAAGATCGTGGCGGACGCGAGCTGGTACTGGGCGCTCCCTAAGAACTCGGTGCTCGCTGCACGCGTCCGCGCTGGCCTGGTCGTTGGACAACGTATTTCTCTCGGCACGTCCGAGACGGTGTTCATTCCCCAACAGGAGCGGCTGTATGCGGGCGGCGCGAACACCGTTCGCGGCTACAGGCAGAACGAGCTGGGGCCGGTGGTCTATCTTCCGGATACGCTTCAGGTATGTGTCGCACCAAAGGGAGTCTGCGTCGAACCAACTGCTGCGGCGATGGACACCGTGTACTTCACATCGAAGCCCAGCGACTCGCCGCGCACGCTACCAGTGGGTGGTAACACCGTCGTCGTAGGCAACCTCGAGCTCCGCATGCCGAGTCCCTACATTCCCGACCGGTTGCAGATCGCGTTCTTCGCGGACGCGGGGCAGGTATGGACGCGTGGTGGCACAGGCGCCGAGGAATCGTTCGGCGGCCTGAAGATCACGCCAGGGTTCGGTATGCGACTGGCATCGCCGGTCGGGCCAATTCGGTTGGACGTCGGCTTCAACCCGTACAACCGGAAGTCGGGCTCAGCGTACTTCGATGCGCCGGCGAGCGGTGGAGAGGCGCCCCTGTATTGCATCAGCCCGAACAACGGCCTTCCGGTCACGGGGTGGGTTCGCAACCCTGAGCCTGACGCCAAACCGCCCACGCAGGCGATTCCCCCGGGTGGATGCCCGACGTCGTACGAGCCGACCAAGAGCAACGGTTTTTTCCGGCGCCTGAGCTTCCAGGCGTCCATCGGGCAGGCGTTCTGAGCCTCGGAGACGCGTGACTCGACGCCGACTCGTCGTTATCTCGAGCGCTGTCTCGATACTCGGACTCGGTCTCGTCGCCGCGCTGGCGGTCGTGAGCGTGCTCAAGACGCAGCTCGGGCGGAATTTCGCGCGTGACTACGTCGCGCGACTCCTCGCGCCGCGCATCAAGGGCAAGGTGTTCGTCGGGAGCATCACGAGTCTCTCGTTCGGCAGTGCGTCTATCGACTCCGTCGAGATTCGCGGACCGGACGACTCGTTGTTCGTCGCCGCGGGCCGCCTAACGGTTCGGCTCGATCCGCGCGATCTGCTCGACAAGCGCCTGCTGCTGAGTCTCGTGGAGATCGACCGTCCCGTCGTGCACTTCCGAAAGGACGCCAACGGCAAGTGGAACTACAAAGGCATTTTCGCGACGGGTCCGAACAAGAAGCGGGTTCCGGGTGCGGAGCGTGGGTGGGGTGAGTATTTCGTGGCGGACTCGCTCATCCTCCGACACGGGACATTCCTGCTGTCCATGCCGTGGCACCCGGATGACTCACTCCATGGCGCCAAGCGCGACAGCGCGATCGCGCGGAACCTCACGCGAAGGGACAAGGTCATCAACCGCACCGCGTCGGGGTTCGAGCGCACATGGCGGTGGGAGAACATCCATCTCGTGTCCGGCTACACGCGTCTCGCCGATCCCGATAGCGTGGGTCGCCTGGTCCAGATCGCGAAACTCGACGCCGACGAATTCGATCCGCCGTTCAACTTTCGGAACGTGCGTGGTGGCGCGCGTCAGACCGCCGATTCGCTGTGGCTCGACCTCGTGCACTTCGACCTGCCGGGATCGACCGGAAAGGCGGCTGGCAAGGTCTGGTGGGGTGGCCCGGAGCCGACGAAGTACGACCTGCGCATCGTCGGCGACTCGGTGTCGCTCGCCGACGTCAATTGGGTCTATCCGACGTTGCCGACGACGGGCGGCGGGTCGATGGTGCTGACGATCAGGAACGAGAAGACCCTCTCGGTCCTCGACTACGCCCTGTCGGAGATGGATGTGCGCACGACCCGCTCACGGCTTCGTGGCAGCATGACGTTCGGTGTCGGTGCTCCCGTGCTCATTGTGAAAGACCTCGCGCTGGAAGCGGCGCCGGTCAACTTCGATCTCATTCGGGCGCTGAACGGCAAGCCGTTTCCGTACGACTGGCAGGGTGATCTGACGGGTACCGTCCGCGCGCGCGGCGGACCGGTGAACCGGTTTCACGTTGACGATGCCCGCATCACATTCGTGGATGCGAACGTGCCGGGAGCGGTGACGCGCGCAACGGGGAAAGGGGATCTCGACATCCTGTTCCCGGCGTTCACCACGTTCCGGGGACTGGACGTGGACGTAGCGCAACTGGATTTGCGCACGCTGCAGTATCTCAACCCGAACTTCCCGCGCGTGAACGGTATCGTGTCGGGCACCGCCACGCTCGACTCGATGTGGCTCGACGTCAGGCTTCGGAACGCGGACCTCACGCATCGCGACGGGCCCGGCGACTCCACGCGCGCCACCGGCGGCGGGCGTGTCACCATCGGCGACAAGTTCACGAGCTACGATCTCGCATTGAACGCGCAGCCGCTGTCGTTCACGACACTGGCGCGGTCGTATCCGGCGCTCCCGCTGCGCGGATCCTATCAGGGTCCGCTCCGCCTGCAGGGCTCGATCGATGACCTGTCCATCACCACGGAGCTGACTGGCCCGGGCGGAACGTTCTCCTACGATGGCCGCGTCGACGCGTACCCGCGGAGCTACGCTGCGCGCGGGGCGTTGACGTTCTCGAATCTCGACGTCAGAACGCTGCTCGCCAACGACACGCTTCCGGTAACGCTGCTCAACGGCCACGTGGACCTCGACGTCGCCGCGGACTCGGCATCGCGTGATTCGACGCTGACGAGCCTCACCGGCCTCGTGTCGGCGACGATCGATCGGTCGGTCGTCGACAGCATCCGCGTCTATCAAGGGGTGGCGCGCCTCGGATTCGACAAAGGCCGAGTGCGCGTGGATACGCTGCGGATCGAGACGACGGCCGGGGTGGTGCTCGCCCACGGCGCGTTCGGCCTAACGCCGGTGGTTTCGGACTCGCTCACCTATCGGGTGAGCATCGATTCGCTCGGCGGACTTCGGCGGTACTTCGGGACCACCGTGACTCAAGGTGTGTCCGTGGCGACGACCGACTCCATCGACGGGTCGGTAGTCGTCACCGGGAGGGTGGGAGGGTCGTTGGATTCACTGGTCGTGACCGGCGATGTCAATGCGCGGGAGATCTGGGTGCGAGGCGACCAGGCGAAGCACGTGACCGGCGGCTTCGAGGTAGCGCGTGTTCGCAGTGCGCTCGCCGGGCAATTGAGCCTGCGTGCTGATACCGCGGCGGTCGCAAACGTTGGAGTCACGAGTGCCACGGTCGCGCTCCGCGCGATCGACCGTGAACACGGCGAATTCCGCGTCGAGGCGACGAGTGCGAATGGGCCACAACTCGCTGTCGTGGGAGCGGCATCGGTTGCGGGCGACACGACGGTCGTCCGATTCGACGAGCTGGCACTCGGCGTTCGCGAACACAGGCTGAGTCTCGAGCGACCGGCGACACTTACCGTGCGCCCGGATGGCGTGGCGTTGGATTCGCTTCGCATCCGTGACGTGAATGCCGGTGTGCTCACCGTCGCGGGCACGCTGCCGACGACTGCGCCGATCGCCTTGACGATTCGCGCGGACAGCGTAGAGCTCGGAGACATCGGCGAGCTGATTCAGGCAAACGTGCCATTCGGCGGACTCGCCTCGGTGAGTGTGAACATCGCCGGCGTTCGCAGCGCGCCAGAGATCACGATCGACGGATCGCTGGACCAGCCGCGGTTCGGCGATGTCCGGCTCGATCGCGCGACGCTCGGCGGCAGCTATGTGGCGAGACGCATGCAGGCCAAGGCTGAACTGTTTCGCCGCGACCGCTCGGTCCTCGCGGTGAACGCGTCGATTCCGGTCGACCTCGCGCTCGCGTCCGTGCCCACGCGAATGCTGGCCGACTCGCTGCGAGGTAACATCCGCTCCGACAGCGTCGAACTGGCGATTCTCGAGACCGTATCGCCGGCCGTCGTGAACGCCTCCGGAACGTTCGCCGCAAATCTCGACATTGGTGGCGTGTGGCCACAGCCGACGCTCAATGGCAACCTAACGATCGCCGGCGGCGCGCTCGGACTGGTGCCGTTGGGCCGCGTGAGGCTGAGCAATCTCAACGCGAATCTGAACTTTCTCGGGGACAGCGTTCACGTCGACCGGTTCACAGCGACCACGCGCGAGGAGCGTGTGGGCTCGCTGTCGCTCAGCGGGTTCGCGAGTCTCGCGAATCGCGATGACCCGCGCTTCGACCTCACCGTATCGGCGCGCGACTTTCACATCATCGACAAACCACGGGTCGCACATCTCGATGTGTCGGCCTCGAACCTGCGCCTGGTCGGCTCGTATTCGCGATCGACGCTCACTGGCCTGATCACGGTGGAACGTGGCACCGTGTTCATCCCGGACCTCTTCGAGAAGCAGGTCATCAGCCTCGATAGCCCCGAGCTGTACAACATCATCGACACGACGCTGACGACGAACCGCACGCTGTTGCCGAAGGCGCCGCCGGCGCTCGTGAAGAACATGCTCGTCGAGAACGTGCAGGTCCGGATGGGCAGCGACGTCTGGCTCCGATCGGCCGAGGCGAACATCAATCTGGGCGGAGCCGTTGCGGTCAGGGTGGGCCACAGCACGTCGGAGGAGAGTCCATTCGACCAACTCGCGCTCGAGGGAACGCTCACCACGAATCGGGGCACGTACCGGCTCAACCTGGGCATAGCGCAACCGAAGTTCATCGTCGAGAGCGGGACGGTGCAGTTCCTCGGAGAACCGGATTTCAACGCGATCCTCAACATCAGCGCGTTGAACACTGTGCACCGCGTGTCCAGCACCAACCAGGCGGCGCAGGACGTCCGGATTCGCGTGAGGATCGGAGGCACACTCGCGCGACCGCTGCTCACGCTATCAGGTGCCGACAGCCTGCTCAACATCTCGCAGACAGACCTGTTCAGCTATCTGCTCACCGGCGGCCCGAGCTTCGCTGTGAACAGTCAGGGCGCGACGGCTAGCCTCCTTCGATCCTTCGGCAGCTACCTCGGCGACCAACTTCGCGGCTTCGGGCTGTTCGATGTCGTGGACATCGAGCTTGGACGCCAGGGGATTGTCGCGGGCCAGGGTTTGACCGGCGGATTGAACAGCATTTTCAGCGGCGCGCGCCTTGGTGTCGGACGCCAGCTTGGCGATCGGGCATTCGTCAGCGCGAACGCGGGCCTTTGTCTGGGATCGTTGCTCGGGGGAAGCTCCAGCAACACCTCCAACCTGTACGAATCGATCGGCGTGAAGATCGACTATCGGCTCAACGAGAGCGTCGGCGCGTCAGCGGCGTACGAGCCGCCCACGAGCGCGCTCCTGTGTAGCGCGGGCATCGCGGCAGGACGCGGCTTCACGCCAACCCCGCGGCAGTGGGGCTTCGACATTTTCCGAACGTGGCGGTTTTAAGACGGCGCGTTCTTCTCATCGTAAACCCAGGCTCTCGCCGAGGGGCGCGACGTCAGGCGCTCGCGACGGCGGCGTTCGCGCGGCGCGGCGTAGCGTGCGACCTCGTTCTCACCGAACGACCTGGCCATGCCGCGGAGATCGCGAACGAGCGCGGACGCGCCTACGATGCGGTATTCACGCTCGGCGGCGATGGGACCGTGATGGAGGTGATCGGCACTCTCGCTCACAGCAGCGTGCCAATCGGAGTCCTCCCCGGCGGCACCGGGAACCTCATTGCCCGCGTGCTCGACATTCCGCTCGGTATCGCCGACGCGGTCGACGCCCTCCTCGACGGTGATGAGGCGCAGATCGACCTCGGGTCGATAGGCGGCCACCGGTTCGCATTTGCGGCGGGCGTCGGCGTGGATGCCCGGATGGTGGAGACGACATCGACGGCGCTCAAGGGGCGATTCGGCGTGCTCGCCTACTTCTGGACCGGAGCGCGCGCCGCGCTGCAGCAGGAACGGTTCGCGGTGGTCGCCACGGTCGACGGCGTTCGACACGAGCGCACGGCCACCATGGTCATGGTGGCAAACTTCGGCGCGGTCTTCCGGGATCTCATCACCCTTGGGCCCGGAATCCGACAAGATGACGGATTGCTGGACTTGTGCGTCTTCTCTCCGAGCGGGCTGCGGGATTCGGTCCGGATAACCTGGCGATTGCTTCGCAAGGATTTTCGCACCGATCCGTGCATGCTCTACACCGCCGGTCGGCAGATCCGAATCGAGACGGATCCGCGCCGACCAGTGCAGGCCGATGGAGACCTTGTGGGAATGACGCCGTTCGATGTCGCAGTAGAGCCGCTGGCAGCGCACGTGCTCGTGCCGCGCCGCTAGAACCAAGTGGCCACTCACTCCGAGCCGGTCGCCACGCCGCTCGCCGCAGACGAGCGATGGACACCCGAGGAGACAGCGTTGCTGGAGGCGTTGCCGTCGTCGCTCGGTGGGCGACTCCGCACGCTTCTTCGTGACCGGGATCACTATCTGGCGCTGCACGCGTCGTTGATCGACGGCGAGCGCGCGACGTCGCTCGACGAGCGGCTGCGCCTGTTCGTGCAGGCGATTCATTCGATCGGCTACGGACGGGTCGGGATCGCAATTCAGGAAAGCGACTACGAGTCGGCCCGCTGCATCGCGGTAGGGATGGAGCAGCACGAGGTGCTGACCCTCAGTAACGGGCGCCCCGGTGCGGCTGATTGGAGTGCAAACGGGGTGCACGTGCTTCCGCTGCGCACCCCCGCGGGTCATCTCGTCGCCACGCTCGTAGTCGGAGAGCCTGTCGACGACGGTTCCGCGGCCGCCGCGCGCCTCCGGACAATCGACCTGTTCGCGCAACAGGTCGTCCATCACATCGAGCAGGTCCGGCTCTCTGAACTGACCGCGCGTCAGGCCGATCACCTTCAGCGGTTGCAGACCGTGAGCAGCGCGCTCGCTCGGTCACTCGACGAACGCGAGATCTCCCTCGAACTCGCGCGCGGCGTCTCGCAACTCATCGCGTGCGACAGCGTAGTCGTCGTGCACCCGGACCTCGAGCGGTCGACCGTCACGCCGCTGGTGCGGCTCATCGGCAACACGGAGTACTCGTCGACGGAAGCACCGCTCGGGGACGGCGTGATCGCGCGTGTCGCGCGGACCGGCCAGCCCGTGCTCGTCGCAGAACCTCACCCGGCGGCATCCGAGCTCATCGGAGCCGACGCGCTCGTCATCGCAGCGGGAACACCGGTGGCATCGCTGCTCGCCGTGCCGCTGCGCGTGGGGCTGCGACTCGTGGCGGTGCTCGCCGTTGCAAGTGTCCAACACGATGCGTTCTCGGATTCCGATGCGGACCTGCTGCTGACAATGGGCGCCCAGGCCGCGAGCGCGTTGAGCAACGCGCGCCTCTACGCGGAGAGTCAGCGCGAACGACGTCAGACGGAAGCGCTCGCCGACATCGCGAAGGCGGTGAGCGAGTCACTTCGGATGGGTGAGGTCATGCGCCTCATCATGCGCCACGCGATGTCGCTGCTTGGCGTGGAAGGCGCGTCCGTCGCGCTCCGCCGGGATGACTATCTCCACGTCGTTGCGGCCGGTGGCATCGGCGATGTACTGGCCGGCATCGTGCTGCCCGTGCGCGGAAGCATCAGCGGCCGAGCGGTCGTCGATCAGCAGGCGATCATCGTGAACGACGTGCCTAACGACCCGGACGTCAGTCGGCAGACGATACGGCTCGTCCGCGTGCGTAACACGCTCGTCGTTCCCCTGTCGACCGCGCGCGGCGTCATCGGCACGCTGTCTGTCTTCAATCGCGGCACGGACTTCGAAGAGGCGGACGCGCGTATCCTGCAGCGGCTCGCTGACCACGTTGCCGTCGCGATCGTCAACGCGCGGCTGTACGAGGAGCTGGCCGAGTCGAGTCGCGAGTGGACGGTGGCGTTCAACGCCATCCCCACCGCGATGGTTGTCATCGACGACGACGGTCGCATCGTGCGGTACAACTCCCGCGCGCTCCAACTGGGGCACTTCGAGACGCATCGCGAGCTCGTGGGCCGGCAGTTCTATGAAGCGGTGCTCGCCGAGTCGCGAGCGATCGGCGACGGTTGTCCGCTGTCGCGCGCGCTCCAGGACGGTGTGCTCGGACGAGAGACGATGCGGTCTCCCGTGCGCGGGCTCCTGTTCGATGTCGTCGCATCTCCGCACCCGAACGGCGGCGCAGTCGTGACGTTCGATGACGTGACGGCGGCGCACACGCTGGCCGAGCGCAATCGACTCGTGCTCGACACGACGAATGACGCGATCCTCGTGCTCGATCCGGAGCGTCGCATCTCGTTCGCGAATCCCGCCGCGACCGAACTGCTCTCCGGGCGAGGTGAGTTGATCGGCACGCCGCTCTCGGCGCTGGTGCCGCCAGAGCACGCCGATGAGATCGAGGCACACGCAGCGGCGACGGCGAACGGCGAGGCGAGGCGGTATGACGCTGTGTTCGTCCGGGCGGACAACGACCGCCGCCAGGTGTCGGTGAGCCAGTCAGCGCTGCGCGATGTCACGCGCGTGATCGGGACAGTCGTCGTGCTACGCGACATGACTGACGAGCGACGCGCGCGCGACGCGATGACACAGTCCGAAGCGCGGTATCGCAACATCTTCGAGACCGCCACCGACCCGCTGTTCACACTCGATACGCGCGGGAGTGTCACGTCAGCGAACGACGCCACATGTCATCTGTTCGACGCATCTCGCGAGGAGCTGCTCGGGCGTCCGATCGCGGGCTGGGTCGATTCCTCTGATCGCGATGCGGTGTTGGCGGCGTTCCGCGATTCAGGACTCGGCAGAGGGCACCGGTTCGAGTGCGCCGTCGCACGAGGTAGCGGCGAGCGGCGTCGCGTGTCGGCGACCACGACGCCCATCCGGCACGGTGGACGCGTAACAGGTGTGCTGGTCCTCGCGCGAGACGTGACGGAGCATCGGGAGCGTGACGCCGCGCTGGCTCGTTCGGAAGCCCGATACACGGATCTGGTGGAGTCAGCGTCCGATGCCATCTTCACGGTCGATCGCGATGGCAATTTCACGTCGGTGAATCGCGCGCTCGAGATCGCGACCGGGAAATCGCGCGCCGAGCTTCTTGGCGCGCACTTCAATACGGTGATCGACGCCCGTGACCGCGAGGAGTGCGGGCAAACGTTGCTCGATGCGCTTCAGGGCCGACGCGAACGGCGCGAGCTTCGCTACCTCGATGGGAACGGCGTCGCGCGACCAGGGGCCATGCTCGCGTCACCGGTGACCGAAGGCGACACGGTCGTTGGCGCGATGGGCGTGGTGCGCGATGTGGGTGAGGAGAAGCTGCTGGTGGAGCAGCTCGTCCAGCAGGAGAAGCTCGCCGCGATCGGGCAGCTCGTGAGCGGTGTCGCGCACGAGCTGAACAACCCGTTGGCCAGCGTGATGGCGTTCTCGCAACTCGTGCTCACGAGTGTGCATAACGACGAGGAGCGTGACGACGCGCTGCGCACGATCAACGGCGAGGCCAAACGCGCCGCGAAGATCGTCTCGAACCTCCTCACATTCGCCCGTCAGCATCCGCCGCAGCGCACGACGACGTCGGTCAACGACGTGCTCGCGACCGTGTTGGAGATGCGTCGTTATGTGCTCCGGGTTCACGGCATCGAGCTCGAGGAGCGACTCGACCCGAACGTGCCGCGGATCTGGGCCGATCAGTTTCAGCTGCAGCAGGTGTTCCTCAATCTCATCGGCAACGCGGAGCAGGCACTGCGCGACTGGCCGGGTGAGCATCGCATCCACGCGACCACGGAAGTGCGCGGCGGTCGCATCCTCGTCACCGTGCGCGATTCGGGGCCGGGCATTCCGGCGGCCGAGATCGATCGCGTGTTCAATCCGTTCTACACGACGAAGGCGATCGGGAAGGGCACAGGGCTTGGGCTGTCGGTTTCCGACGGCATCATCCGCGAGCACGGCGGCTCGATTCGCGTCGAGGCGCGCGATCAGGGCGCGTCGTTCGTCGTCGATCTTCCGATCATCGCGCCGCCTGGCGCCGAGCCGATTGGCGGAGCCGAGCCGGTTGTACACCCGTCGGGCGATCGTGCGCTGACAATGTTGGTCGTCGACGACGAGCCTGCCATCCGATCGGCGATCGTGCGGTACTTCGGCGGTCTGGGGCACACTGTCGATGCGGCGGGCTCAGGAGCGGAGGCGTATGCGCTGCTCGAGAGCCGTCGCTATGATGCGCTGCTGCTCGATCTGCGAATGCCGGACACGAGCGGCGATGCCATCTACCGCGACCTCCTCGAGCGCGATCCGACGCACGCATCGCGAGTCATCTTCCTCACGGGGGATGTGCAGAGCGACTCCGCCCAGCGGTTCATCGAGGAGACCGGGCGCGCGAGTGTCATGAAGCCGTTCACGTTCGACGAGCTCACCCGGGCGGTGCTCGCTCAGGCTGCGCGCTGATGTCGTCCGTTCTCATCGTCGATGACGAGCGTCCCATCACCGACGCGTTCGCGGCGTTCTTCGAGCGTCACGGGAATCACACCGTGACGTGCGCGTACACGGGCGCGGATGCGATCGCCGCGTTCGAGGCATCGCGCCCGGATCTCGTACTGCTCGACCTGCGGCTTCCGGACATGACCGGCTTCGACGTGTACGCGCGCATTCGCGAGCACTCGCCGGCGGTGATCATGATCAGTGGCCACGGCGACATTCCGCTCGCGGTGCAGGCGCTGCAGAGTGGAGCGGAGAACTTTCTGACAAAGCCCGTGGAACTGCCGCACCTCGAGGTGGCGGCAGAACGGGCATTCGAGAAAGTTCGCCTGCGGCAGCTGAATCAGTACCTCAGCGAGCGCAGAAGCGGTGGCGTGACCGCAACGTTCGCGTTGGGCAGGTCGCCAGTGATGCGCGACCTCTCGGCGCAGGTGGAACTGCTCGCGGCGAGCGATCGCACCACCGTGCTGCTGCTCGGCGAGAGCGGAGCGGGCAAGGGGCGCGTGGCCGAGTTGATCCATGCGCACAGTCCGCGTCGGACGCAGGCGTTCGTCGAGGTGAACTGTGCGGCACTCACGGCGGACGCGCTCGACGTGACGCTCTTCGGCCAGGACACGGTCACGCACGGCGCTGGCGGAGAATCACGCGCGGGACTGTTCGAGGTCGCCGCTGGCGGCACGTTGTTTCTGGATGAAATCGGCGAGGTCGGGGCGCACCTGCAGGCGCGCCTGCTTCGCGTGCTCGAGGGCAAGGCGTCGCGACGGGTTGGAGGAACGCGCGAGATCGCGGCCAACGTACGCATCATCGCGGCGACGAATCGCGATCTCGTCACCGAGGTGAACGAGGGTCGGTTCCGCGAGGACCTGTACTACCGGCTCAGCGTGATGCCTCTGTACCTTCCTCCACTCCGTGCCCGGTCGCGTGAAGATCTCGTCGAGCTCATCGGGCGCATCGTGAACGACCTCCGGCCGCATCTCCCGGCGGCGCCGCACGTTATCAGCGATGAAGCACTCGATCGACTGCTGCGCCACGCGTGGCCTGGGAACATTCGCGAGCTACGGAACGTGCTCGAGCGCGCGATGATCGTCGGGCGAGGGATGGAACACATCGATGCCCAGCATCTGCCGGCGGAGGTTCGCGATTCGTCGGCGCCCAGCACCGACCATCACGTGCCACGCACGCTCGAGGAAATCGAGCGCTCTCACATCGAACGAACGCTCAGGGCGCATAACGCGAATCGCACGCACGCGTCGCGCGAGCTGGGGATTTCCCGCGCGACGCTAATCAAGAAAATCAAGGAATACGGGATCACCTCGCGCGCCCGCTGACGGCGCGCGCAATTCTGGGGGAACGAGATGGCCGAGCTGCGCGAGCGAGACGCCATGGTGTGCCGGGCGTGCAGGAAGGAGGAGCGCGCGTCGGAGGGCTACCCGTGCTCCGACTGTGGTCGCTTCATCTGCAACATGTGCAACATGCGCGGCGTGCTCCGGTGTGAGGACTGCGCACAACCCGCGGGCGCGTCGGCGGTGAAGACTCCCGCAACCGGCGCGTGAGTGATCCTGTGAGCGCCGACCTGTCCGCGCTCGGAATCGCTGTTGGCCACGCCACAGACTACGACGGTGCCACCGGGATCACCGTCGTGCGCGGCGTGGATCGCGCGTTCCGATGCGCTGCCGCCGTGATCGGTCGGGCAACAGGTACTCGTGAGCTGCATGTCGCCTCGCCGTTCCACCTCGTCGATCGCGTCGACGCCGTCGTGCTCACCGGCGGCTCCGCGTACGGGCTCGATGCGACAGCCGGCGCGATGCGGTGGATGGAGGCGCGCGACCGTGGCCATCCGGTCGGCGGGGGCGCCGGTGTGGTGCCCATCATCCCCGCGGCGGTGATCTTCGACCTGGTCCCGTTAGGCAGCTTCGCGGCGCGGCCGAGCGCGGCCATGGCGTACGAGGCGTGCGACGCCGCGACGTCCTCGGGCATCGCGGAAGGCAGCGTCGGCGCCGGAACGGGCGCGACGGTCGGAAAGGCTGGCGGGATCGCCGGCGCCATGAAAGGCGGCGTGGGCATCGGCATGGCGTCAGCAGGCGGCGTCACGGCTGCCGCCGTGGCGGTGGTCAACGCGCTCGGTGACGTCCGCGACGCGAGCGGCAGCATCATTGCTGGCGCGCGCGATGCGAACGGGCGATTTCTCGACGGCGCGCGGCTGGTCTCCGAAGGGGGCGTGCAGGGAAGGTTCGCGGACACAGCGCTGCAGAACACGACGATCGCCGTCGTCGCGACGAGCGCGTATCTCGCGCGCGTCGAGCTTTCACAGCTCGCGCAAGCCAGCTCCGCCGCGCTCTACAGGCGTATCACGCCCACCGGCACGAGCTTCGACGGCGACGTGATCTTCGCCATCGGCCCACTCGAAGGTCCCACGGCGCCAGCGCCGCAGGTGGAAGGGTTGGCGGTTGCTGCACTGGAGCAGGCGGTAGAGCGCGCCGTTCGACTCGCGGTCGGCCGCGACGGGATTCCCGGGTTGGCGGACGGTATAGACGGGCGATGACTGACGTCGCCATAGTTCGGGCGGCGATCGCGCCGATGCATGCAGAGGCTCGCGTGTCCAGCGCTCAGATCTCGCAGCGATTGGCCGGTCACGCGGTCACGGTGAAGTTCACCGAAGGCGACTGGATGCGCGTGTTCGGCGAAGACGGCTACGAGGGCTGGATGCATCGCGGCTACGTCCACTTCGCGACCGACACGCCGGTCTCGCCCGACGACCGCCGTCTCTCGCTCGGATGCGTCGTTCGTGATCGCGAGCGAGGCTGGTCGCGAGCGCTCCCGTTAGGCGCCTGGCTCAGCTCGAGCGACACCGTCGTCACGGGATACGCGCTCGAGCCCGTGGGACGCACCAATGCCTTGCCGCGCGACGCATCATCGGTTGCCACGACCGCGGTCGAGCGGTTCGCTGGCACGCCATATCAGTGGGGCGGTGTCACGCCATGGGGCGCCGACTGCTCGGGGATCGTGCAGACAGCGTTCTGGCTGCACGGTGTGATACTTCCGCGCGACGCGTGGCAGCAGGCGGAGGTGGGTCGCGCGGCGGGGAGTGACGTGTCGCGCTGGGATGCTGGCGATCTGCTGTTCTTCAGCGAACGGGCAGACGGGCGCATCACGCACGTCGGGATCGCGCTCGGCGGCGGCCGCATGGTGCACCTGGCCCTCGGTCGCGGCGGCTATGCCGTGGAGCGACTCGACCTTCACGACGACGTCTACGTGACGTCGCTCATGTCGCGCTTCGTCACGGCGCGCCGCGTGATCTGACCATCGCCCTGGCCTCACGATCGACGTCGCGAGGCTGGCTCTGTCAGCTCACCATGCCGCTCGGCGGCAGGACCGGTGCCCCCATACGCACCTGCAGCCGCGCGCTCGCGTGCAGCTGGTCGTCGAGCGCGATCTGCATGGTGTAGCCGCCGACTTGATCGAGCGGCAGGTCGATGGCGGCGATGAGCGGCAGATCCATCTCGGTCGGGATCTGCTGGGGAGGCGCGGCGGCTCCGACGTCGAGCTCGCCGAGTGACGACCAGAGCTCGGTGCCGGATGGGTTGAGCCAGCGGAGCGACACGGTATGGCGGCCGATGTCGGAGCTGGAACCCTTGAGGCGCAGCACCAGCGTGGCGCGCGGGTGCACCGTGGGCATGGTCGCAACCTGAACGGCATCGAACACGCCCAGGATGTTGAGCTTTCCTTCTTGCGACAGATTTGCCGCGTCGGCGAACAGCGCAAATGAAACGTGCATCGTGACAAGCTAAGCTAGAATCAACGTTTCGGGACTAGGGACTTGGTGAGTCGCAACGGCGCTGGTGGCTGGGTGGTCGTGCTTGTTGCTGGGTGACGCTGAGTGCAGGCCGATAGTGCCAGCGAGCCTGGATGGCAATCGAGTGCGACCGAGCGACGGCTGATGGCCCGGCCAATCGGCTGTTAGCTTTGGCAGATGCCGGCGACCGCCAATTCCGTTGCGACGCCCGGCCGCAGCTCCACGCGGCCGGGCGATTTTGTCACTGACTCGTTGCTCGTCGCGATGGCCGCCATCTGGGCCATCAACTACACCGTCGCCAAGTACGGCACCCGGACCGTGCCACCCCTGGCGTACAACGCCGTCCGCATCGTCATGGCGACGGTCGCGCTGCTCGCCATCGGGCGATTCCGGTCGCGCGAACAGCCCATCCGCCGGGACATCATCGCGCTGCTCGTGATCGGCGTCCTCGGCAACGGGCTGTACCAGTTCTGCTTCATCGAAGGGCTCGCCCGCAGTCGCGCCGGTACCGTTGCGCTCATGCTCGCCGGATCACCCGCCTTCGTCGCCATTGTCGGGCGCCTGTTTCGCGTCGAACGTGTGAACGCTCGCGGATGGGCGGGCATTGCGCTCCAGCTCGTCGGTATCGCGTTCGTGGTGTTCGGCTCGGTCATGCACACCAGCGGTGACGATACCTTGATCGGTAGCGCATTCATCGTCGCCGGGTCACTCTGCTGGGCCTTCTTCGCGATTCTCATCAAGCCGTACACCGAGCGCCTCTCGGGCATCGACGTCGGCGCCTACAGCCTCGCGGGCGGCGCGCTGTTCGTGACGCTGGTTGGCATCCCGAGTATCGCGGCGACGGATTGGCGTGCGGTCACGACGCCCGTGTGGGGTGCCATCGTGTACAGCGGCATCGGCGCGCTGGTCGTCGGAAACCTCATCTGGTACCACGGCGTGAGCCGTATCGGCCCGACCCGCGTCTCGATGTTCAGCAACCTCCAGCCACTCGTCGCTCTCGCCGTCGCGTGGATCGTGCTGGGAGAGGTCCCAACGATCTGGCAGGGCCTCGGGGCCGGCAGCATCATGACGGGCCTCGTCATCACTCGAACCTGAATTCGTCGTCGTGAAGCTCGTTCTGTTCGACATCGATGGAACCATTCTCTGGAGCGACGGCGCTGGCCGACGCGCGATGCAGCGCGCTCTCACGACAGCCTTCGGCTCGTCCGGGTCCCCGCAGTATCGCTACGACGGAAAAACGGACCGGCAGATCGTGCGCGACCTCATGCGCGCTGAGGGACACGCCGATGATCTGATCGACGGGCGTATGCAGACACTGCTCGACGACTATGTCACCGGGCTGCACGAGGAGCTGCGCACGGGTACGTCGATCGTGAAGCGGTTCGACGGAGTGCTCGAGCTGCTCGATGCGCTCGAGGCCCGCGACGACCGCCGCATCGGATTGCTGACCGGCAACATCGAGGTCGGTGCGAATGCCAAGCTGCGAGCGATCGGCATCGACCCGACACGCTTCACCGTGTCGGCGTTCGGGTCGGACCACGAGATCCGGGGCGAATTGCCTGGCATCGCCCAGCGTCGCGCTCGCGAGCAGCTCGGGCTTCACGTCGAAGGCGACGCCATCGTGATCATCGGCGATACTCCAGCCGATATCGACTGCACCCGAGGCATCGGCGCGCGCGCCATCGCGGTCGCGACGGGTCGCTATTCCGTGGACGATCTGGCCGAGCACCATCCGGTCGCGGTGTTCGCGGATCTGCGCGACACCGATGCCGTCATGCGCGCCATCGATGCCGCGTGAGATGATGGTTCGCGAGGCCGAGCTCAAGAGCGTCGTCGACGACGTGGCGACGCGCCGTCGACGCATCGAAGCGGCCGGTGCGCAGATCACGTTCGACGGACGCCTCGAGGATCGCCGCTACGACACCGCGGACCGCCGCCTGAGCGCCGCTGACGAGGTGCTGCGATTGCGCGCCTACAGCGACGGTCACGGCGTGCGGGCCGCGCTCGAGTGGAAGGGACCCACCCGCCAGGAGGATGGGTACAAGGTTCGTGATGAGCTCAGCACAAATGCCAGCGACTCTTCGACGCTCGCGGCTATCCTCGAGCGGCTCGGCTACTCCGTCATCGGGGAGATCGACCGTCACGTGATCCAGTACGCGCTGGACCACGCCGTGGTCCGCTTCGAGCAGTATCCGCGAATGGACGCGCTCGTGGAAGTCGAAGGGCCGCCGCCCGCGATCGAACACGCCATCTCGGCGTTAGGCATGCGGCGCGACGCGTTCACCGCGGAGCGTTTGCTGGCGTTCGTCGATCGCTACGAGGCCCGAACCGGGCTGCGCGCCGCCTTGAGCGATCGCCAGCTCGCGAGCGACAACAGAGCACCGACCGATGTCTGATATCCCACGCATTCCCGTTCGCGTCCGCGGCACCATCCGTGGACTCGCCGTCGATGCCGATGGCGCCGTTCGCCTGGCCGACGAGGTGGTACTGATCCACGTCGGTGGTCGCGAGCATTCGACGCGAGTGGAACGCGTGGACGGCGTCGTGTGGGACATGCCGGTACTGACGCTACACGTAGCCCGCGAGACCGTCGAGCTGAGCGGACACGCGGCACTGCAGTCGCTCGGCAGACAGATCATCACGTCCGCGCTCGCACTTCCCGAGCTCACACGGACGATGCACGGCCTCGGATCTCGTCGCGGACAGCCCGGTGCCGATCACGATCGGTTCTTCGCGGGATTGCTCGCCGCCCGGCGCGCCGCGGAAGGCTTTGTCGAACCCGAATCGCGTCTTGCCGCCTTCGACGCAAGCCGTCTGTCTCAGATGCTCACCACACTACTCGGCGAGCTCGCCGCGGAGCGCTTTCCGTCGAGTGCTCCCGACCGTCGCGCGCTCGAGGCAGAGCTGCTCGATCACGGTGAGCGCGTGCACATGGCTCTGGACGCGTTAGGTGAAGCGGCACAGCAGGTGCGCGAGAGCGCGAACGCGGTACGCCTCGCGAGCTGGCGCGAATGGACGCGTGCGGCCCAACGCGTATTCGAGGCTGCCGATCGCAGTTGGATCGCAATGCTGCCCGCGCTGGCTGCCGCGCCCGCACCGGTCGAGCGGCGGCGGTTCTGGCGTCGGCCAGCGTGATCGCCGGCATTGGCATCGACCTGGTCGACATTGCCCGGGTAGACCGGCTCCTCGACGCAAAGGGTGAACGTGCTCTCCGGCGCCTGTTCACCGCCGATGAGGTCTCCTATGCTCTGGCGCGGGCGCTTCCCGCACAGCACCTGGCTGCGCGACTCGCCGCAAAGGAAGCCGCATTCAAGGCGCTCTCGGGAAACGCGCTGGCGCGGGGAATAGGCTGGAGGGAGATCGAGGTCATCCGAGGGGAGATCCGTCCGACACTCGCCCTGCATGGTCGCGCGGCGGAACGGGCGACCGAGCTCGGAGTGACGTCGATCTGGCTGTCGCTGACGCACAGCGCGACGACTGCCGGGGCAGTAGTGGTCCTGGAGGGTGATCCCTCGGCCAATGCGGTGACTCGTGCCGACTAGCGCGGTTTTTGTATAGCCGATAATTTCACTCGGGATGAAATCGCAAGCCATCTTCGCTGCGGCCTTCGCCGCGCTGATCGCCCTTGGTCCGACCCCGAAACTGGGAGCCCAGGAAGGGCCCGCGAAGCGGCTGTCGAGCATCGTCGGCGTGGCCGTGGAGGAATACGCGAAGGCGATCGATGCGAGGGGCAATCTCATCTCGGACATCGAGTACGACGAGGCGGTCTCCTTCCTCAAGGACGCGAAGGAAGTCGCTGCCCGTCTCAGCGGAGCTCGTGCGGCTTCGGCTCAGGCCGTGCTCGACTCACTCACCGCCGCCGTCACGGCGAAGCGCCCCCCGCAGGACCTCGCTGGCTTGCACGAACGCTTTGCGGCGGCGCTCGGCACGGAAGGCGCCCTCGACATGCCGACGAAGGCGGTCAACCTCACCGAAGGCAAGGCGATCTACGAACGCGCATGCGCGTCGTGTCACGGTTCCCTCGGTCGTGGTGATGGGCCAGCGGCCCGCGGAATGAGTCCTCCGCCGCCGGCGATCGGTACGCGCGAGGCCATGCACGATGTGTCTCCAGCGCTGATGTACCGCATCGTGTCGGTCGGTGTCGCTGGAACGCCCATGATCGGTTGGGCTGATCGACTCAGCGCCGACGAGCGATGGAATACCGTCGCCTACATCAATTCGATGCGTGCCTCGCCTCAGCAGGTGGCCGAGGGCGAGGGACTCTATACGCAGCGCTGCATTCAGTGCCATGGCGCGACTGGCGCGGACGACGGCACCGCGGTCGCGAGCCTATCGAAGCTACCGCCCGAACTCGGCGGATTCGCCTGGCAGGCCGAGCGCAGCGACGCCGACATCGCGCGCGCGATTCGCGCGGGCGCCCCGGGCACGGCCATGCCCCCGTCGCGCGATCTGACCGACTCCGAGCTGACGACGATGGTCGCGTTCGTTCGAACGCTTACGAGCAAGCAGCCATCAGCTCAGGCTACCGCGGCGGGGACGCGAAACAAGGATGGAGTGGCAGCATCGCGTGAGGTCATGACGCTGCTGGACGAAGCGCTCGCGGCGGCGCGCGCAGGTAGGACGGCAGACGCCGGCGATCGCGCCTTCGATGCCTATATCGCATTCGAGCCGCTCGAGACGCCAGCCCGCGCCAAGAGTCCCGGTCTCGTCGCGAACATGGAGCGACAGTTCGCGGACTTCAAAGGCGCGGTCAAGTCGAGCGATGTTCGTCGCGCGGAACAGGCGCGGGATGCGATCACCGCTGGTCTGCCCACGATTCTCGATCTCGCCCGACCGACCACGGGTCCGTGGAGCGCGTTCCTGCAGTCGTTCCTGATCATTCTGCGCGAGGGGTTCGAGGCGATTCTCGTTGTCGGCGCAGTCGTCGCGTTCCTCCTCAAAACCGGACATCGCGAGCGCCTGCGTTCGATCTGGGCCGGCGTCGCGGCGGCGCTCGTGGCCAGCGCTGCAACGGCGGTCGTTCTCGCGACGGTGCTCAGCGCGATGCCGGCGTCGCGTGAGGTGATCGAGGGCGCGACGATGCTGATCGCCGTCGCGGTGCTGTTCTCGGTGAGCTACTGGCTCATCTCGAAGGTGGAAGCGGCGAAGTGGCAGCAGTTCATCCGCGGCAAGGTGAACGCTGCGCTCGAACGCGGTGGCGGTACCGCGCTCGCATTCGTCGCGTTCCTCGCGGTCTACCGCGAGGGTGCCGAGACGGCGCTGTTTTACCAGGCGCTGTTCAACGAAGGGCTTGGCAACGGCCTCCCGATCGCGCTCGGAATTCTGGTCGGCTTCGGCGCGCTCGCCATCGTGTTCACGCTGTTCTACCGGTTCGGCGTGCGCATTCCGCTGCGCCCGTTCTTCGCCACCACGAGCGTGCTGCTGTACTACATGGCGTTCGTGTTCATGGGGAAGGGCATTCGCGAGCTGCAGGAGGGGAATCTCATGACCATCACGGTCCTCCCGGGATTCCCGCATGTCGAAGCGCTCGGACTGTTCCCGAGCGTGGAAACATTGCTGGGTCAGGCGCTGTTGATCGCGCTGTTCATCTTCGCGCTGGCCAAAACGTTCTGGCCTCGCAGAGCCGTGACGCTGCCGACGATCGAGCCGGCACCCGCTGGCGTTCAGCTCGACGACCGGGTGGAGCATCTGATCCAGCGCGTCAAGGAGCTCGAGGCAAGGCTCGCGCGCATGGAAGAAGAGCCGGAACTGCAGGCGACGACCACCACGAAGCGGTAGTCAGCTCCCTAGTGTTGTGATGTACCAGTAGTGGAGCGCGTCCGAGATGTTGAGAGCAGGCGATTCTGGCCCGTAGCCAGAATTGGCAAATGCTCTATGCATCTCGCCCGTCGCAGAAGGGCTGCCCTTTGCCAATTCTGGCTATAGGGCCTGCCTCGCCTGCTCTCAACATCTAAGCAGCAGCTCGTGCTAGCGAGCTACAGCGGCCTTCGCGTAAATGCCTGGTTTGCCCGGACCTACGTCCTTTCGCATCTGCATCCACACGATGCCTAACGCCGCCAGTGCCAGGCCGATGGCCTGGGCCGCCGTGAGCGGGCCGAAGAAGCGGTCGTCCTTCGCGCGCAGGAACTCGATCAGGAATCGCTCGATCCCCGCCAGGACCAGATAGAGACCGAACAGCCATCCCTCGGCGTGCTTGTGATCGCGATAGCGCCACAGAATCGCGAACATGATGAAGCCGAGTATGGTTTCGAACAGCTGCGTCGGATAGACGGACAGCAGCGTGTCAGGACTCGAGCCTGGCGGCGGCTGGACGCCGAACAGCGCCTGCATGTTCCGCACGGTCGATGGCGGCGCGCCCTCGGGGAATGCGACAGCGAGCGGGTTGTTCCACGGGCGCCCGTAGTCATCGCCGACGGCCCAACAGCCAGTGCGCCCGACGCTGTAGCCCGCGGCGATGCAGATCCCCGCCACGTCGCTGATGCGGATGAAGTTCAGCTTCTTGTATTTGATGGTGAGATAGCAAGCGGCGACCGATCCCATGAACCCGCCCCAGAACACGAAGCCGGCGCGACTGAAGAAGTCGCGGATGTCGTGGGTGATCACGAGCGTGTAATACAGCTTGCCACCGATGAGCGTCCCGAGCACCGCCGCGAGAATCAGGTCGGGAATGGGAGACGGATCGTGTCCGCGGCGCGCGAGCTCGCGTTGCGCGATGATCTGCGAGATCGCGAACGAGAGCAACACCGCTATCCCGAAGCCGGTCAGAGACAGCGGGCCAATGTTGAAGTTGAACGGGTGGACTATCGTGGCGTCACGCATCTAGACAGGGCACTGGGAACGGGGAACTGGGAACCGATAACCCAGCTGGTTGCTGGGTGGCTGTGCTGGTTGCTTGGTGACGCTGGGTGCGCCGCTGATAGCTGATAGCTGCGTGCTAAACCGTCCCCGGAATCGGCATGGAGGCGTACGCGTTCAGCGACAGGGAATCTCGTACACCACGCTCGAAGTGGAAGAGCCCGGCGCGAGCGATCATCGCCGCATTATCTGTCGCGAGACGTGGCGTCGGTGCGAACACGCTGACACCGAGCGGGCCCAGTCGGTCGCGCATCGTGTTGGCCAACGCTCGATTGCACGCGACGCCGCCGCCGAGGACGATGCGTTGGCGGCCGAACGACCGTGCCGCGCGCCAGCTCTTTTCGACGAGCGTATCGATCATCGCGTCCTGAAACGCGCGGGCAATCGCACGCCTGTCCCGTTCGATGTCGGTGCTGGCCCGCACCGCGTTCAGCACGGCCGTCTTGAGGCCACTGAACGAGACATCGAAGTAATCGGGATCGCCCAACTGCTGGTCGCCACGCACCATGGGCCGCGTGAAGCGAAACGGGCGCGCTTCCTCCGGGTTCGATTCGCCCGCGAGGCGCTCGAGGGGTCGGCCGCCGGGGTACGGCAGCCCGAGCATCTTCGCGACCTTGTCGAACGCCTCGCCCGCGGCGTCGTCGCGGGTGGCGCCGAGGATGCGGTACGAGCCCCAGTGCTCGACGTCGATGAGCAGCGTGTGGCCCCCGGACACGAGCAGGGCGGTGAACGGCGGAACGGCGTCGGCGTGCTCGAGCGACGTCGCGAACAGGTGGCCTTCCATGTGATGCACGCCGACCAGTGCCGCTCCCGTGCCGTACGCGACCGCCTTCCCGAACGAGACGCCCACGAGCAGCGCGCCGACGAGCCCCGGCCCGAACGTGACGGCGACGGCATCGATGTCGCCTAACGTGATGGACGCGTCCGCCAGCGCCCGCTCGGCGACCGGGGCGATGCTCGCGAGGTGCGCGCGCGACGCCAGCTCCGGGACGACGCCGCCAAACACGCGGTGAACGTCCTGCGACAGGATCACGAGCGAGTCGAGGTGCGTGGCGTCGCCGCTGCCCGACAGGATCGCGGCCGACGTCTCATCGCACGACGTCTCGATGCCGAGGATTACCGGCACGCGGTGGCTCCGGTGCCGGATGAGGCGATGTCGCGTGACGCGCCGCCGATCATCGCGGGCGTAACGCCGTCACGCGCGCCGAATCGCGCGCGACGCGTGTGAGCGGCGGGAACTGCACGAGGAGCCGGATCTCCGCCGGACGAACGGTCACGCCCGCCGCGAGCGCTTTCATGTCGATCGGGACCACGAAGTCCCCACTGTCCCGGACGGTGACCGTCTGGTCGACCGTGCTCACCGATGACACCGTGTTGACGATGCGGCGAGGACCGGTCACGGTCACGCTGTCGGGAACCATCCGCGTTAGGTGCTTGCGCGTCATCGTCCGTCCGCTGTCCGCCACGACGTGCACCGCGCTCGCGACCGGAACACGCCGCGATGTCGTCACGTCGAACACGAGCACGAGACTGCGCGGCTGCACGTCGCGCACGATGGCGTCGATGTCCGGCGGGATGTAGACGTCCCCTGGTCGCAGGTCGATCGCGAGGCTATCGGGCGCGTCGTCCGTCACGATGCGACGCACCACCGGCGGCGTGTGATAGAGCTTGATGAGGTCGCGCGCGCGTCCGGCCACGAGAGCGCGGATCACCGGACGCTGCCCCGTCATGATGCGCGCGGAATCGTACGATGCGTCGAGACGTACGGGGACGAGCTCTTCCGACGGCTCCTCTGCACTGACGACGAACCAGAGCACGACGGCGAAGAACAGTGCCGCGCCCTTGTAGCCGAGCCGCTCGGTGAACGCGCCTCTCAGCCATCGCCGGACCGAGGCGCCAGATATGGACCGCTCGCCGTCGCGGCCCGGCATGTCAGGGGCGCACGGAAACCGGCGCCGTGTTCGGCGCGTCGGTGCCAGCGTCTCCAGCCGACGCCGGCACGCCGAGCATCTGCGCGAAGAGCGCGCGATTCGCGGGCGAATCCCAGTTGTCGGCGGCAATCACTTTCTTTCGGATCACGCCATCTCGGCCAATCACGAACGTCTCCGGAACACCGGTCGTCTGATATGCCGTCTTGATACCACCCGGCGCATCGTACAGGATCTCGAACGTCAGCCCGTACTGATCGCGAAATTTCCTGATCTCGTCCTCGAAGCCCGGACTGTCGATGCTCACGGCGACGACCTTGAGTCCGCGCGCGGCGTATCGGTCGTGAAGGGCTTGGATACTTGGCATCTCCGTGCGGCACGGGATGCAATACGTCGCCCAGATGTTGAGCAGCACCACCTGGCCCTTGTAGTCGGCGAGCGTCTTCGTGACCGGAACGCCGTCCACGGTCTTCGCCTGGAAGTCGGGTGCCTTCGAGCCGGCGGTGACCGGGAACAGCTCATCGCCCAGGTAGTGCGTGCCCGCGAGGAGCCCGCCTCCCAGGATGAGCACCACGATGCCGACGAACGCCCACTGTTGCCTAACGGTCATACGCTCACCCCACATCGACCACGCAGTTCACCGATCTCGCCCGCCGGATCGTGTGCGGAAAAGATCGCGTTTCCAGCGACGAACGTGTCGGCACCCGCGCGCCAGCAATCACCGATCGTATCTCTCGCGATGCCGCCATCGACTTCCAACGCCGCGGCGCTTCGCGAAGCCGCGAGGAGCGCGCGCGCGCGTCGAATCTTATCGAGCATCGGGCCGATGAACGACTGCCCACCGAATCCCGGATTTACCGTCATAATCAGCAGAAGGTCCAAGTCACCGGCGACCTCGCTCACCATCTCCAACGGCGTCGATGGATTGAGCGCGACACCGGCATCGCAGCCGAGCTCCTTGATGCGATAGATCTGCCGGTGCATGTGCGGCGCGACTTCAGCGTGAATCGTGAGTCCCGTCGCCCCCGCCTGCGCGAAGTCCTCGAAGTACTTCTCCGGCTGAACCACCATCATGTGCACGTCCAGCGGCAGAGTCGTCAGCCGGCGAACGGTCTCGATGACCTTCGTGCCGAACGTCAGGTTCGGTACGAAGCATCCGTCCATGACGTCGATGTGAACGAGGTCGGCGCCACCAGCCTCGATGCGCGCGACGTCATCCGCCAATCGCGAAAAATCGGCGCTGAGGATCGATGGGGCAATACGAGCGCGAACGTCTTTCATGGAACGATCGAGAGTGAGACACGCGAGCCTGCGGCAAGCCGACTTCCCGCTGCGGGCGTTTGCGAGATGACGGTCTGTGGGATGCCGGTGGCGAGCGAATCGGTGGTGACTTCACCAAGGCGCAGACCCACCTGTTCGAGCATTGACCGCGCCGTGGAAAACGATTGGCCGACGACGTCGGGGGTGCTCACCGCCGGCGGTCCGCTGCTGACGATGAGGTCGACGCGAGTGGATGGGGATACAGCCGTACCAGCCGCGGGAGCTGTCGCGAGCACGGCGCCTCTCGCGGCATCACTCTCCTGCTCGCGCGTTTCGCCCACCTCGAGCCCCGCCTTCTCAATGGCGTCCTGAGCCAGTGCCTGCGTGAGGCCAACGACCGGCGGTACCTGCAATTGCCGCTGGCCCGCGCTCACATCGAGAAGGACTTCCGTCCCGCGTGGCTCGGTCGCGCCAGGTGGGGGCGATTGCGCGAGCACGGTCGACTTGGGCGCGAGCTCCACGAAACGCTGTTCGCCGGTCTTCGCCTTGAAGCCGGCGGCGTCGAGTCTGTTCACGGCCTCATCGTACAGAAGACCCACCACCTGGGGAATCTTCCCGTCGTCCGGAATGATCTGCGCGGGGAATACGGCGAACGCGACAATCAGGTACGCGAGGAGGAATCCTCCAGCGGCGACCATGGCGTAGGGAAAAAGACGGCGCGAGGACGCGCGCCAGTTCACGCGCGCGCCCTCCGGAACCGAGCCGCGAACGCACCATCGGTCGCATGCCGCTGGGGAAGCACGCGTAGGCGACCCGCATCAAGCACGGCCGAGGGGACCGCGCCATCCGGCGGCGGCTCGAGGACCCACTCCGGGTGCTCGGCCAGGAAGCTTTCCACTTGCGCGTCGTTCTCCTCGGGCTCGAGCGAGCACGTGCTGTAGATCATGAGCCCACCCGGACGCACGACCGACGCCGCGGCACGGATGATCGCGCGCTGCATCGCGCCCATAACGGCCAGGTCGGACACCTTGAGTCGCCACCGCGCATCGGGGTGGCGCCGGAATGTGCCGGTGCCCGTGCACGGCACGTCAATCAACACCGCATCCACTGGTGCCAACGCCGGCTCCCGCGCGTCGGCGGCGACGGCGTAGATGTTCTTCGCCTCGACGCGGCGCAGGTTACCGGCCATGCGCGTTAGGCGCGCGAACGAGCGATCCACGGCGACCACCGTCCCCGCAGTACGCGACAGCTCGAGCGCCTTCCCGCCGGG
>Ga0207691_10000772_pt1 | contig 31685 bp, 35 predicted proteins | sample KBSM13metaG_FD_184327 | JGI IMG/M metagenome (GOLD analysis project Ga0207691, IMG submission 184327) | Miscanthus rhizosphere microbial communities from Kellogg Biological Station, Michigan, USA - KBS M1-3 metaG (SPAdes) (version 2) | ecosystem: Host-associated > Plants > Roots > Rhizosphere >...
CGATCCTGACCGGCGGCACGGTCATTGCCGAAGAGCTCGGTCTCAAGCTCGAGAACGCGACGCTCAAGGATCTGGGTCGCGCGAAGAAGGTCGAAGTGGGCAAGGAAGACACGACGATCATCGACGGCGCGGGCGAGAAGGAAGCGATCGAGGCGCGCGTCAAGAACGTGCGCAAGCAGATCGAGGATGCGACCTCCGACTACGACAAGGAGAAGCTCCAGGAGCGCGTGGCGAAGCTCGCCGGCGGCGTTGCCGTCATCAAGGTGGGCGCGGCGACCGAAGTCGAGATGAAGGAAAAGAAGGCGCGCGTCGAGGACGCGCTTCACGCGACGCGTGCGGCGGTGGAAGAAGGCATCGTCGCGGGCGGCGGTGTCGCGTATCTGCGGGCCCGCGCCAACGTCAAGAACCTGAAGGGCGACAACGCCGATCAGGACGCCGGCATCAAGATCGTGCTTCGCGCGCTCGAGGAGCCCCTGCGCCAGATCGTCAACAACGCCGGCGACGAGCCGAGCGTGGTCGTCAACAAGGTCGTCGAAGGCAAGGGCAATTACGGCTTCAACGCCCAAACGGGCGAGTACGGCGATCTGGTCGAGATGGGCGTCGTCGATCCCACTAAGGTCGCGCGGTTCGCGCTGCAAAACGCGGCTTCCGTTGCTTCGCTGCTGCTGACGACCGAAGCGATGATCGCCGAATCGCCGAAGGACGACAAGCCGATGGGTGGTGGCGGTGGCGGCGGCATGGGAGGGATGGGCGGCATGGGCGACATGGACATGTAATCGGTCGCGCCTGAGGCTTCATGGTGTCGTTGCTCGGGCTTGCCGTACTTTCAATGTACTGTCTGCGCCCTCGCGCCTCGCCCTGAAGCCTCATTTCGCGACCTGGTGTCGCGACCTACTGCAAATGACAAAGCCCCGCTTCGGCGGGCTTTGTTCTTCATGTCGCCGCTGCGATGCGCGGCGCCCGCAAGGCTACGGCAGCGCGACCCGGAAGCGGATGCCGCCGTAGGTGAACCCGTCGTTCGGTGCCTTGATGCTGCCGTTCGACGCGTGGTGGATGAGCGCCGCAAGCTCGCAGGTCCCGCGCTCGCACAACGTGATCCCCACGGCGAGCTGCGAGCCGAAGGTGAACGCGGTCGTCATGTTCTGCTCGGCGATGTGCACGCGTGAAAGGACGTGAAAGCCGAATCCCCCTTCGATGAACGGCCGCACCGCCGTTTTCGTCAGCCAGTACCGCAGCTCCGCCATCGCGCTGGCGTCGGTCAGCGCATGGTATTGCGCCTGGTCGGCCGCCGCGACCCAGCGCGCCACCTGCGCCGTCAGCCGCAGGACAAGATCGTGGGAGGCGAGCATCTCGTTCTGCTCGGGCGGCGCCCAGACGGCCTGCAGCCCGTAGATGCGGGTGTGATCGCCGTAACCCAGCACGCCACCGAGGGCGAACGAGTCGTCGGCGGCCTGCGTCGCCGCGCCATAGGCGCCCGCAACGGCAAAGAGGAGGGCGGCGCTCGTCTTTCCGCGTTTGTGGCTACGCATGCCGGATTCTAAGGGCAGGACCGCCTCCGCCGGCGAGTTCCTCCTCTTTGTGCATGCGGGTCGGAAGCTCCCGGCGGCACGGCCCCGCCCCCTGCAAAATGATTTAGACTGCCACCGCCATGCTCCCCGGAATCCTGTTCGCGATCGCCATCGTCGCACTTGTGATCGCCATCGCCTACGGCATGGCGAAGCGCCGGCAGCGGAGCATGAAGGGCGGACCACGTGGCGATTTGTCCGACACGGTGGCTCCCTGGACCGAGGGCGAGACGACGCGTCTACTGTCCTCCGCCGAGACGCCGGGGCTCATGCTGCTTCGCCCGCGGTTCCTGAGCAAGGCCGAAAGCGTCGTCTACATGCTGCTGCGCGCCGCGTTTCCCCGGCAGGAAATCTTTGCCCGGGTCCGGCTCGCCGACGTGCTGCAGGTGAAGATCGGCCCGCAGGGCATGGACCGGCTCCGCATGTTCCGCAAGATCGCCGATCAGCAGGTCGGGTTCCTGCTGTGCGACCGCGACATGACGATCCTTGCGATCATCGACACCAAGGAGCCGGACGCCGTCGTCAACCCGCGCGAGCAGAAGCTCGATCAGATCAAGCAGCGTTGCCTGCAAGCGGCACAGGTGAAGTACATCTGCATCTATCCGCCGCAGCTGCCGCGCTACCGCGAGCTGCGCGAGCAGGTGCTCGGCCCGCCGGACATGGTGGGGTCGGGTATGACCACGCCGTAGTCGCCCGGTGCGCTAAACGCGCTCGATCACGAGCGCGATACCTTGCCCCACGCCGATGCACATCGTGCACAACGCGTAGCGTCCGCCGGTGCGGCGCAGCTGATAGAGCGCCGTGGTTACGAGCCGCGCACCGCTCGCCCCCAGCGGGTGGCCGAGCGCGATGGCGCCGCCGTTCGGATTGACGCGCGGGTCGTCGTCGGCAAGGCCGTGGTCACGCGTGACCGCGAGCGCCTGCGCCGCGAACGCCTCGTTCAGCTCGATCACGTCGACGTCCGCGAGCTCGAGCTTCGCGAGCGCCAGCACTTTGCGCATCGCGGGCGCCGGTCCGAAGCCCATGATGCGCGGCGCGACTCCCGCTACCGCCGCGGCAACCACGCGTGCTTTCGGGGTGAGGCCGTGGCGGCGCACCGCTTCGGCCGAGGCGAGCAAGGTGGCGCAGCTGCCATCGTTGACGCCGGACGCGTTGCCGGCGGTGACCGTTCCGTCCGCCCGGACGATCCCCTTGAGGTTGGCGAGTGCCTCGAGCGTCGTCTCGCGCGGGTGCTCGTCGCGTGCGACCAGCGTGGGGATGCCCTTATTCGCAGGCAACGCCACGGGAACGATCTCTTCGGCGAGGCGCCCGGCGGCGATCGCAGCAGCGGCGCGAGCCTGGCTGCGGAATGCGAACGCGTCCTGATCGGCGCGGCTCACGCCGAATTCCGTGGCGACGTTCTCCGCCGTCTCCGGCATGCTGTCGATGCCGTACTTCGCTTTCATCAGCGGATTGACGAACCGCCAACCGATCGTCGTGTCCTCGATTTTCGCGGCGCGTGAGAACGCCGCGTCGGCCTTGGGCAGCACGAACGGCGCGCGCGACATGCTCTCGACACCGCCCGCAATCGCGAGCGACATCTCGCCGCACTTGATGGCGCGGGCCGCGGTTGCGATCGCGTCCAGACTCGATCCGCAAAGCCGATTGACGGTGGTGCCGGCGACATCCGTCGGCAGTCCGGCGAGGAGCGCCGCCATTCGACCGACGTTGCGGTTGTCCTCGCCGGCCTGGTTCGCGCAACCGTAGATCACGTCGTCCGCGGCGGTCCAGTCGACGCCCGCGTTGCGCTCGACCAGCGCGCGAATCGGCAACGACGCGAGATCGTCGGTGCGCATCGTGGCGAGCGCGCCGCCGTAGCGCCCGATGGGCGTGCGCACGGCATCGCAGATAAATGCTTCGTTCATGCGGTCATCCTTCCATTGCTCTTCGTGAGGCGAGGGCAGAGCCCTTCGGGCTTCGTACCCCAGGCGCCCACAGGGCTCTGCCCTCGCCTCACGTGGGCGTCCCGCCGACTTGCGCCGCCTGTGGCCGATACTGCCACCATCGTTGCCATCATGAAATCGTCGATACCGCCGCCGGCGCATGGCCACCGAGGAAGAGCCGGTTGAGATTCGGATCATGGAGCAATTCGGACGCGGGACGATCGAGCGCAAGCCGTCCCATCTCGAGCACGAGCGCGCGGTTTGAGTACTTGAGCGAGGTCCGGACGTTCTGCTCGACCATCAGCACCGTGGTGCCGCCGTCGGCGAGCGCGCGCAGCAGGGTCATCACGTCATGGACGAGCTTCGGCGAAAGCCCGATCGACGGCTCGTCGATCAGGAGCACCCGCGGCCTCAGCAGCAGCGCGCGGCTGATCTCGAGTTGCTTCTGCTCGCCGCCGGACATCGTCGACGCCTGGTTATCGATTCGCTCGCGGATCCGCGGAAACCGGGCGAGCGCTTCCTCGATGCGGCGGGGAAGCTCCGGACGCGGCAGCGTGATGCCGCCCAGCTCCAGGTTGTGCCGCACGGAGAGCGAGCCGAACAGGTTGCGTCCCTGCGGCACGAACGCGATGCCGTCGGCCAAAAGCTGGCGCGGCGTCCTGCCGTTGATGGACTTGCCCTCGAACCGCACCTTCCCCGAGCGCGGGACGAGAAGCCCGAACAAGGTCTTCAGCACCGTCGACTTGCCCGCACCATTCGGACCGATCAGCAGCGTTATCTCGCCTTTGCGCGCATCGAGCGTGGTCTCGTTCAAGATCGTGAGACTCGGCGAATAGCCGGCCACGACGCGATCGAATTCGATGATCTTTTCCGCCATCGTCAGTTACCGAGGTACGCCTCGAGCACTTGCCGGTTCGCCTGCACTTCGGCGGGCGGGCCCTCGGCCAGCACCTTGCCCTCGACCATGCAGATCACGTGGCGGCATAGCCTCATCACGAAGTCCATGTTGTGCTCGATGACGACGAAGCTTCCGCCCTGCGTCCTGTTGAGCTCGACCAGAAGCTCGCGCAGCTGGTCGACGAGGCTGGGGTTGACGCCTGCGCAAGGCTCGTCGAGGAGCACGAGCCTTGGTTTCGCCATGAATGCCATCGCAATGTCGATGAGCTTCTGCTGCCCGTACGACAGCGTGCCGGCGAGCGCGTGCGCGACGTGCTGCAGTCGGAAGAGCTTGATCATCTCGTCGGCGTGGCCACCGAGCCCAGCATCGGGCTGTGCGAGCAGGCGCCCGGGGAGCGAGCCCTTGAACTCCTGCGCGGCGGCGATCAGGTTGTCCCGCACCGACAGCTTGCCGAACACCTGCAGCGTCTGGAACGTGCGTCCCACCCCGCGCCGCGACAGCTCGAGCGGCGACATTCCGGTGACGTTCTCGCCGCGGAACCGGACGCTGCCCGAGGTCGGGCGGATCTGCCCCAGGATGCTGTTGAAAAGCGTGGTCTTGCCCGAGCCGTTCGGCCCGATCACGCCCACGATCTCGCCCGGACCCACCGACATGGTGACGCCGTCCACGGCCTTGATCGCGCCGTACGCCTTGCGCATCTCCGTCACTTCGAGGAATCGTTCGGCGGACGTCATTTCGCGTATCGGCGCAAACGCTCGGGCAGCGAAAGAAGCCCCCCGGGGAGCCAGATCATGAGCGCGACGACCGCGAATCCGAACACCGCCAGGTACCAGTTCTGCATGAAGCGCAGCCATTCCGGCAGCAGCACGACGACGACCGTGCCGAGCACGGGACCGAAGAAGCGCCCCGACCCGCCGACGATGATTGCGAGCAGCATCGTGAGCGACGACGCGACGTGGAACGGCGCGGGCTCGATGAACTGCACCAGGGTGGCGAAATACACTCCGCCAATGCCCGCGCATGCGGCGCCGATCGCAAATGCAAGCAACGTGTACGCGGTGATGTTGATGCCGAGGCTCTCGGCACGGATCGGATTGTCGCGCAGCGCCGCGAATGCGCGGCCCCAGGGCGATCGCAGCAGCCACCACAGCACCAGCCCCAGCAGCAATACCGAAACGAACGTCAGGTAAAAGAACGCGAGGTTGCCATCGAACGAAACACCCAACAGCGAGGGACGCGGGATCCCCGAGATGCCGAAGGTGCCGCCGGTCAGGCTCTGCTCGTTCCTCATCACGAGGTAGACGAGCACATTGAAGCCGAGCGTGGCGAACGCGAGGTAGTGGTGCTGCACGCGCAGCGCAGGAAATCCGACTGCGAGGCCGACGGCGAAACAGACGACCGCGGCCACCGGCAACACGGCGAGCAACGGCCAGCCGAGCTTCATCAGGATGGCGGCGTGATAAGCGCCGATGCCGAAGAATGCGGCGTGCCCGAGCGACATCTGACCCGCGTAACCGACCGTAAGGTTGAGGCCCATCGTCGCCATCAGGTACACGCAGAATAGCGTCATCAGGTAGACGCCGTAGCTCTTGAGAAAATTAGGCAGCACGGCGATCGCGACGAGGCCGATCGCGAGCGCGGCGCAATGCTTGCGGCTCATGACGACCCCCACACCCCCAGAGGGGGCCCAATTCGCGCTCGGGAGCGGCTCATTGGACAACCCTGGCGCTCATACCTTGCGCTCCTCCGCCTTGCCGAGCAGGCCCTCGGGCCGGAACAGGATGACGACGAGGAAAAGCATCAGCGCGACGCCCTCCTTGTACGCCGGCGAAACGTAGTAGCCGACCAGGTTTTCCAGCACGCCGATCAGCACGCCGCCGAGCAGCGCGCCGCGCGTCTGGTTGAAGCCGCCGATGATCGCCGCGAAAAAGGCCTTCTGCCCGATCGCGTCGCCCATGTCGAACTTCGCGAGGTACGTCGGCGTGATGAGGAGCGCCGCGACGACCGCCAGCAATGCATTGATGAGGAACGTGTAAAGCACCATCCGCGGGACGTCGATGCCGAGCACGCGCGCGGACTCGGTGTTTTGGGCGACCGCCTGCATCGCCCGGCCCGTGATCGTCTTGTTGAGGAACGCTTGCAGCCCGATGACGATCGCTCCCGCCAGCAGCAGCGTCCCGACGTCCGCGTACGAGAGATTAACGCCGGCGATCGCGAACTGATCGGAGGGGAAGGCGCCGGCGAACGGTCGCGCCTCGGCGCCGAAAGTCGCCTTGACCACCGACTTGAGCCCGATCGACAGCCCAAGCGTCGCGATCACCAGCGGGATCACGCCGTGCCGGATCAGCGGATCGACGATCACGCGCTTGAAACCGATTCCAAGCACAAGCATCGCGACGGCGCACGTCAACAGGAAAGCAAGCCACAATGGCGCGCCGGCGGCGCCGAAGAACAGCATCGCGAACGCAGGCAGCATCACGAACTCGCCCTGCGCGAAGTTGATGACGCCCGCCGCCTGCCAGAGCAATGTGAATCCCAGCGCCGCTAGCGCATAGATCGCCCCGGTGGCGACCCCGGAGACGATGAGCTGGATGAGATCTCCCACGATCACCTTGAGCGATGGGACGCTCGGCGCCTTGCGCTGGGGGATCGCTCGGGGGGCGCTTTATCCGGACCGCGGCAGCTGCAAATCGCCGCTTCAGCGCTTACGTCGCGACGAACTTGAGGTAGGCCCAGAGCACGAGGAGCGCCCCGAGGATCGACAGGATCCAGCCGGCGGGGTGGAACTTGCCGTCGGGCGATTTCCAGATCACGCTGGCGACGAAGCCGCCGACGATCGAGCCGACGATGCCCAGAACGCTCGTCATGATCCAGCTCATGGTTTGCGTCCCCGGCATGATCCAGCGCGCAATGGCGCCGACGATCAGGCCGACTATGATGGTCCAGATGATGCCCATGATCCCCATGATGCCTCCCGTCGGTGAGCCGCCGTCCACGCAAAATGCAGTGCAGGGTACGGCGAAGAATGCAGGGAAAACTGCCTGCAACGTCCGGCGCGATGGTGCGCCGCTTTTCGTTTTTCGAGTGCCGCTTCGAGTGTGAACTGCAGGCTCGCGTCCGGAAAGGCACCCGTCGCGAGCTTCATCGATGCTAGCACAAGCACTTCGGGCGGCGCGATGCGTAAGGAATGCCCATAGCGCGGCGACCAACCCTGCCAGGTCCAGCGCAGAGTGAGCGGCGCCGATCCGGCCCTATCAGGAGATCTGCGATGAACGTCGCTGCCGCCTCAGGCAGGACACTTGCCAAGGTACTTTGCGTGGCGGGCGCCGTCGCGGCGATCGCCATCGCGCCGGCACGGGCGGCTTCCTGCACCGCCAAAAGCGGGCCGCAGTCCGTGCCGTTGGTCGAGCTCTACACGTCGGAAGGATGCAACAGCTGCCCGCCGGCCGATCGTTGGCTGTCAGCGTCGTTCGCGAAAAGCGCGCCGCGCGCGTCCGGCATTGCGCTTGCGTTCCACGTCGACTACTGGGATCGCCTCGGCTGGAAGGACCGCTTCGCGACCCCGGCCTTCACGCAACGGCAGCAGGACAGCATGCGCGGCAGCGGCGCTCGCTTCGTCTACACGCCGCAGGTCATCGTCCAGGGAAAGGATTTTCCGCAATGGCAGGGGCCGGGCGCGATCGCCGCCCTCACCACGGCCGCGGCCAAGCCCGCGCGCGCCGAGATCGCGCTCGCAGCGGAACGTGAGCACGGATCGATCGTCGTCAAGGCATGGGCTCGCGTACCGTCCGCGGGCGACCGCAAAGGCGCCGCGCTCTACGTTGCGCTGACCGAGGACGGTTTGCAGTCCGATGTCAAAGCGGGCGAGAACGCGGGCGTCCACCTCGCTCACGACAACGTGGTGCGCGCGTTTCGTGCCGCTCCGTCGCCCGATGCGAACGGCGAGATGAGCTGGGAAGTCAAGCTGCCGGTGCCCGCGGAAACAGGGACTGCATCGACCGTCGTGGCGTTCGTGCAGAACCCCGCGGGCGGCGACGTACTGCAGGCGCTCGCGCTGCCGCTGACCGCGGCGTGCCAGCCGACGCGCTGACGACGTGCGGCTTCGATTGACGATCGGCGGGACTTACGTCGCGCGGGCTTCGAGTGCAGCGACCGCGGGCAGCGTCTTGCCTTCGAGAAATTCGAGGAAGGCGCCGCCGGCCGTCGAAATGTACGAGATGCGATCCGCGATGCCGAACTTGTGGATTGCCGCGACCGTGTCGCCGCCGCCGGCGATCGAGAATGCGGGCGATGCCGCGATCGCTTCGGCGAGCGCCTTGGTGCCTGCCGCAAAAGCGTCGAACTCGAAGACGCCGATCGGTCCGTTCCAGACGATCGTGCCGGCTTTCACGAGAATGGTCTTGAGCACCGCGACCGAAGTCGGCCCGACATCGAGAATGAGATCGTCCGCTTCGACGTCTTCGACGGCTTTCTGCGTCGCGGCGGCCGACGCCGAGAACTCCTTCGCGCAGATGACATCGACCGGAATCGGGACCTTGCCCGGGAACGCATCGAGGATGGACCGCGCTTCGCCGACGAGATCGGCCTCGACGAGCGACTTCCCGACGCGGCCGTTCGCCGCAAGGATGAATGTGTTGGCGATGCCGCCGCCCACGATGAGCGCGTCGACTTTCGCCGCCAGCGTTTTCAGCACGGTGAGCTTCGTCGAAACCTTCGAGCCGCCGACGATGGCGACGAGCGGCCGCCTGGGATTCGCGAGCGCCTTCCCCAGCGCGTCGAGCTCGGCCGCCAGCAGCGGACCGGCGCACGCGACCGGCGCACAACGCGCAATTCCGTGCGTCGTCGCCTCGGCCCGATGCGCGGTGCCGAACGCATCGTTGACGTAGACGTCGCAGAGCTTCGCCATCTTCTGCGCGAGCGCTGCGTCGTCCTTCTTCTCGCCGGGGTTGAAGCGGCAGTTCTCGAGCAGCACGACGTCGCCTGACTCGAGCGCCGCATGCCATGCGCCGCCTTCGACCCAGTCCCTGACGAGCGGCACGGGGCGCCCCAGGAGCTCGGACAGCCGCTTCGCGACAGGTGCGAGCGAGTCGGCTTCGCTCCACTTGCCTTCCGTCGGCCGTCCGAGATGCGACGTCACCATGATGGCGCCGCCGCGGCCCGCCGCATCGCGTATGCCCGGCACCGACGCCTTGATCCGCGAGTCGTCGGTGATGTTGCCGGCGTCGTCCTGCGGAACGTTCAGATCGCTGCGGATGAAGACGCGCTTGCCACGAACGTCCACGTCGGCCAATCGTCGGTACGAGCGCTGCGGCACGGTGCGCTTCCTAGATGTGATAGTCGAGCGGTTGCATCGTTTCCGTGTCCACCAGCCGCACGCTGCGCCCGCGCGACGCCGCCCGCATCTCGACCAGCTGATCGTTGATGCGGCTCGCCGTCGTCACGAACAGGAACGGAAACACCGAGTGAATCGTCGCGGCGGCGCCGCCCGCGAGCATCCGCGTGCCGAAGCGGAACGCGAACGCGAAGTGCTGCAAATAGGTTTCGCCGACGGAAGCGGGATGCGAAGTGAACGGATTGGGCATCGTGCGCGCCTCGAAGGATCACCGGGCAGCCATCATTGCAATCGTCGTGTCGAGCATCCGATTGGAGAATCCCCATTCGTTGTCGTACCACGACGAGACCTTGACGAGTCGGCCCGACACCTTCGTGAGCGTCGCGTCGAACGTGGAAGAGGCCGGGTCGTGGTTGAAGTCGACCGACACGAGCGGGCCGGTGTTGTAGTTGAGAACGCCGGCGAGCGAGCCCTTGTCGGCCGCTTCCTTCATGATCGCGTTCACCTCGTCCACCGTCGTGTCGCGCGCAGCGATGAACGACAGGTCGACGATCGACACGTTGATCGTCGGCACGCGAATCGCGTAGCCGTCGAGCTTGCCGTTGAGCTCGGGCAGCACGAGGCCGACCGCGGCGGCAGCGCCGGTCTTCGTCGGAATCATGCTCATCGTCGCGGAGCGCGCGCGGCGGAGGTCCTCATGGTAGACGTCGGTCAGCACCTGATCGTTGGTGTACGCATGGACGGTCGTCATCAGGCCATTGACCACGCCGATCTTGTCGTGCAACGGCTTGACGAGGGGCGCGAGGCAGTTGGTCGTGCAGGACGCGTTCGAGATCACGGTGTGCGATGCCTTGATCGTGTCGTGATTGACGCCGTAGACCACGGTTGCGTCGACGTCCTTGCCGCCCGGCGCCGAGATGATGACTTTCTTCGCGCCGGCCTTGAGGTGCGCCGAGGCTTTTTCCTTCGACGTAAAGAGTCCAGTGCACTCGAGCACCACGTCGACGCCGAGCGCTCCCCACGGAAGCTCGGCCGGATTGCGGTGGGCGAGCACCTTGATCCGGTCGCCGTCGACGACCATCGCGTCGCCGTCGACCGCCACTTTGCCGGAGAACTTGCCGTGCGCAGTGTCGTAGCGCGTCAAGTGCGCGTTGGTTTCCGGGCTGCCGAGGTCGTTGACCGCGACGATCGCGAGATCGTGCTTCTTCCCGTCCTCGTAGTGTGCCCGCAGGATATTGCGGCCGATGCGGCCGTAGCCGTTGATTGCGACTTTAATGGTCATTTCCGTGGTCTCCGTCCGTCTCAAGAAGTTTTCATTTCCGCCAACGCGGTCGCGCAGGCCGCAGCCAACGCATCGATGTCTGGCCAGCCGTAGGCGGCCTCCGCCAGATCCATGCCGTCCCATTGGAAGGGCTGCTCGACGATGAGGTCGCCGCCCAGTTCCTCGTAGAAAGTCCGCGCCGGCTTGTTGCCGGCGATCACCCATGCGATGAGCCCGGTTGCTCCCGTCGCGCGCTGGGCATCGGCGACCGCGCACACGAGCTGCCGTCCGAGCCCGGCACCCTGAAATTCGCTCCTCAGGTAGACCGCTGCAAGCTCGGCGTCGAAGCCGTGCTTCGGCGGATCGAGCCGGTTGCCGCAACTGAACCCGACGACATCCGCGCCGTGCTCCGCGACGAATACGCACGTCGTGTTCGGGCCGGCAGTCAGCACACGATCCCACAGTGCGGTGCTCGCCTCGACCTGCATGCCGTCCAGGTAGGCGTCCGGCATGATGCCGCGATACGTGCTGCGCCAGCTGTCGATCCGGACCCGCGCGATGGCCGGGGCGTCCGCCGGGCGTGCGCGCCGGATCGCGATGCCGCTCATCGAACGGGAGGTCCCGGTGACTTGCCGGGCGCCTGGGTCATGCAGCCCGGCGGGGCGCCGGGATGGCCCCTCCGCAAGCTCACGCGACCACTCGCTTCGCCGTCGCGACCACGTTCTCGACGGTGAAGCCGAAGAACTTGAAGAGCGGCGCCGCCGGTGCCGATTCGCCGAACCGGTCGATGCCGATGATGGCCGCGTGACCGTCGTCGACCGCTCCGACGTACTTATGCCAGCCGCCGGTCGCAGCCGCCTCGACCGCGACCCGCGGCACGCCCGCCGTCAGCACGCTCGCGCGATAGGCGCTTTCCTGCCGATCGAAGACGCTCGTGCACGGCATCGACACCACACGGGCAGCGATGCCTTCCGCGGCGAGCGCCGCCCGGGCGCCCATTGCGATGCCGACCTCCGAGCCGGTGGCGATGATCAGCACGCGCGTCGCGCTGGTGCCATTCCAGTCGGCGAGCACATACCCGCCGCGGCGGATCGACTCGATTTGCGCGTTGTCGCGCGGCTCGAACGCAACGTTCTGGCGCGTGAACAACAGGCACGACGGACCGTCGGCGCGTTCGATCGCGACCGCCCACGCGACTGCAGTTTCCACCGTGTCGCACGGACGCCAGACATCCATGTGCGGGACGAGGCGGAGGCTCGGCGCATGCTCGATCGACTGATGCGTGGGTCCATCCTCGCCCAGGCCGATCGAATCGTGAGTGAATACGAAGATCGAGCGCAGCTTCATCAGCGCCGACATCCGCAGCGCGTTCCGCGAGTAATCGGAGAATGTGAGGAAGGTGCCGACGTAGGGGATGAACCCGCCGTGCGCGGCGAGGCCGTTGGCGATCGCCGACATTCCAAACTCGCGCACGCCGAAGTTGATGTAGTTGCCGGCGGCGTCGTGACTCATCGGCTTGCTGCCCGACCAATTGGTGAACACGGAGCCCGTCAGGTCGGCGGCGCCTCCCAGGAGCTCGGGCAGCACCTTCGCGTAGGCCTCGAGCGCCTGCTGCGACGCCTTGCGAGTCGCAATGGTCTCGCCCTTCGCGCTTTGTGCCGCCGCGAACGCGCTCGCGGTTTCACTCCACGTGGCGGGCAGCTCCCCGTGGATGCGGCGCGTGAATTCCGTCGCAAGGTCGGGATGCGCGGCGCGAAAGGCTGCGAAGCGCTTCGCCCAGGCGTCTTCTGCCTTGGCGCCCGCATCGCGGGCGTTCCACGCGGAGTAGATCGCGTCCGGAATCACGAACGGGGGATAGGTCCAGCCCAGTGCTTCGCGCGTGGCCGCAACTTCCTTCTCGCCGAGCGCCGCCCCGTGCGCTTCTGCGGTACCTGCCTTGTGGGGCGACCCTTTGCCGATGGTCGTCTTGCAGACGATGATCGTCGGCCGGTCCGCGACGCGATGCGCGTCCTGAATCGCCTGGTCGACGACGTCGACGTCATTGCCGTCGATGGGACCGATCGCGTGCCAGCCGTACGCATCGAAGCGCTCCGCGGTATTGTCGGTGAACCACCCCTTCGTCTCGCCGTCGATCGAGATGCCGTTGTCGTCGTAGAACACCGTCAGCTTGGAAAGTCCCAGCGTGCCGGCGAGCGATGCCGCCTCGTGCGAAATGCCCTCCATCAAGCAGCCGTCGCCGACGAAGCAGTACGTGCGATGGTCGACGATGTCGTGGCCCGGCCGGTTGAAGTGCGTAGCAAGCAGCCGCTCCGCGATCGCCATGCCGACGGCGTTCGCGAGTCCCTGGCCGAGGGGACCGGTCGTCGTTTCCACACCTGGTGTCAGTCCCACCTCAGGGTGGCCGGGTGTTTTCGAGTGCAGCTGGCGGAAGCGCTTGATCTCCTCGATCGGCAGGTCGTATCCCGTGAGATGCAAAAGCGCGTAAAGCAGCATCGAGCCATGACCGTTGGAGATCACGAAGCGGTCGCGATTCGCCCATTTGGGGTTTGCGGGGTTGTGGACGAGATGGCGCTGCCAGAGCGCGACGGCGATCTCGGCCATACCCATGGGCATGCCCGGATGGCCGCTTTTCGCCGCTTCCACGGCGTCCATCGCGAGTGCGCGTATCGCATTCGCGAGTTGGGAAGTGGGTACGTCGTCGGTCATGAAGATGGGCCGATAGAATGGTGCGCGTGGGTCGGAACGGCGTTTGTCTCGCGTGCCCCAATGCGCGGCTCGAATTCCTGGCGAGCGCGAATGGCAGACGCTCGGCGCCGAAGCGCAACAAAACTGAACGCAGGGGGTGAAATTATCGCGCCCGGCACCACTTTGTGCAATAATCGAATGTTTACGACGCGACGCGCGGAACGGTTGAAAGTCTCGGGCGTGTGCATCGGCGGGCGCCCTTCTTCCCTCGCGGGGAGCGGGGCTTTTTTCTTCGGCTCCGGTTTTGCACCGGACGATGCAGCGAAGACATGGAAGAAGCGTGCGACGGCCGTCGGTCGGCAAGGCTTGGCAGGCCGGGATGGCCGGCAGTAGCGGCCGCAAGGGGGCGACATGGACGGCATCCATCTGCTGGGAGAGTGGTACGAGTGCCCCGCGCACACGCCCGAGTTCACTCGCGCCGCGAGCTTGCGCGCGCTTTGTCTTGATTCCGCCCGCGAGGCGGGTCTCACGATCGTCGGCGACTCGTTCCACCAGTTCGCGCCGCAAGGCGTCACCGGAACGGTGCTTCTCGCGGAATCGCATCTCGCGATCCACACGTGGCCCGAATACGGCTTCGTGACCGTCGACGTGTACGTCTGCAACCTTGCCACCGACAACAGCGAGAAGGCGAAGCGCCTGTTCCGCGCGCTCCAGTCGGCGATGAAGCCGACGCGCACCAAGTACCAGGAAATCGTTCGTGGCGGCAAGGATGACTGACGCGGCTGACGGAACAGGGCTGCCCGTTGCCGCTGCGCTGCGCAGCGTGCGGCCGGATGCGCTGTACGAAGAGCTCACGGAGGAGTGGGGCTTCGTCGTCCGGTCGACGAGCGAGCTCGAGCGTTTCCAGTCCGCATTCCAGGCCGTCGAAGTGCACGACACGGTACCGTTCGGCAAACTTTTCCGGCTCGACGGCCACTTCATGACCTCCGAGAATGACGAGTTCTTCTATCACGAGAATCTCGTGCACCCGGCGGCGATCACGCATCCCGCGCCGAAGCGCGTGCTGATCGTCGGCGGCGGCGACGGCGGCTCCGCGGAAGAGCTCCTGAAGCACGCGTCGATGCAATCGGTCACCCTTGCCGAAATCGACGCGTCGGTGGTCGAAATTTCGCGCAAATATCTTTTTCAGGTCCACAGGGGCGCGCTCGACGATCCTCGCGTCGCGCTGAAAATCGGCGACGGCTTCGCCTACGTTCGTTCGGCCCGGGAGCGCTTCGATCTGATCGTTCTCGACCTGACGGACCCCGGGGGGCCGTCCGAGGCGTTGTACACGCCCGACTTCTATCGGGCGTGTGCCGGCCGCCTCGAGGCCGGCGGCGCGATGACGTTGCACATCGCGAGTCCCGTCGCTCACCCGAAACGCATTCGCTCGACGCTCGCATCGCTGCGGCAGGTTTTCGCCGTTGTCACGCCGTACCTGACATCGATCCCACTCTACGGAGGGCTTTGGATGATGGCGTGCGCATCGGACTTGCTGAATCCTCGTTCGCTTTCGGCTGACGAAGTCGATCGCCGCGTCGCCGCGCGCGGCCTGCGCGATCTTCGCTATTACAACGGCGAAATGCATCGCGCCGCGCTGGCGCTTCCAAACTTCGTGCGCGAGCTCGTTGCCTGACGCTTCCTGATGGACTACGCGGCACGGGGAAACGTCCGTCAACCCCGCCGCGCCTTCCCGCGTTGGTCCAGTGTCATTGTCGAGCGGTCGGGGTTGAAGCCGCGCGGCAGAGCCGCATATGGGCTGCAGGTGTGGACATCGGCTTGACCACGGTGGCTTTGGAGGAGACATGACGACGGGCGTCAATCTCAGCAGTCTTGCGAGTGCGATGGACAACGCCGATTACGTGCTGATCGACGGCGTCGTCTTTGCGACCGAGTACATGCGCATTCCCGATGATCGCACCGTCGGCGATGACGTGGTGCTGGAGGCAGTGCACGGCGACACGGAGATCAGCTTCACCTGCCAGGAAATGGACGGCGCGGAGCATCTCGGCAATGGCGTCTACCGATTGAAGTCCGGCGCGGAGCTCACGTTCCTTTCGAGCGCAACCATCCACTGAGTGTGCTAAACGGCACGTGGCAGGAGCGTCCCACGCGCCGAGCGCCTCTACTGCAGCACGAAATCGAAGGTTCCCGCGAGCGAGCCCGCCTCGCGGCTCGCGGCTGGCGCGATCGACATCGACAGGAGAGCGAGGGTACCTTTCGGCGACGCGGCGAGCACCGGATCGCGGTCCACGGCATCGCCCGCAATGTAGATTTGCGTCGTGAGCGAGGCACCGTTCTCGGGTCTTATGCGAACGTGTAGGTGGGGCGGACGTCCCGTGTAGGGCACCGGCCGGATGGTTTTGAAAGCGTAACGACCATCGTCGTCGGTGATGGCGACGCCGTAACCCTGGAAATTGTCGTCTCGCCGTTCGCCGTCGTAACCGACGTGGTGATAGCGGCCGTGGACGTCGCATTGCCATAGCTCGATGGTCGCGCCTGGAAGCGGCCTTCCGTGTCGCGTGAGAGCGCGGCCACCGAAATAGAGCGGCGTGCCACCCGCCTTGACGGCGCGGCCGGCGACCTGCGTGAGATCGGCGTCGCGCTCGACGGGAATCGTTGTCGGGTAGAACGGACCTTCGGTCTGGCTTGGTGTGGGCACGAGCATCGCCGCATACGCGTCCGGCAGGGCGAGCGGCAGAAGCGCGGTGGCAATAAGGGCGCGGCAAGCGCGCCGTCGACCCGAAACGTAGTGGCCGGCGAGGATAGGGGCATCGACTGGAAACTTGGTTGGCACGATTGGCTCCTCGACACGTCAAATGCGGCTGCGGATAGGCGTTAGAATAGCGCGCGGCGTCGGGCGATGTCGGGCTGCGATGTCGGGCTGAGATCGTACGGCGAGTTCCGCTATTGGCGAGGTTTCAAGACATGCAGAACATGCGCAGGAAGGTGCTGAAGGCTGGCGGGGGCATGACGCTCTACGCGCTGCTGATCGCCGCCGGCTGGTTGAAGCCCGGGGATGCGGCCGCGCAAGCGTGGAACAAGGGCGCATTCGAGGCGAAATCGCTGGACGAGGCACTGAAGGGCTTCGGCGCAGCCTCTTCCGCGCAGAGTAAGGACATTGCGTTCGTGTCGACACCCGATATCGCGGAGAACGGGGCGGTCGTGCCGATTGGCATTACAAGCTCCATTCCCAGGACGGAAGCGATCGCTATTCTGGTCGAGAAGAATCCCAACGCGCTCGCGGCGATTTTCGAGATTCCGCCGGGGACCGAGCCCGCGATCGGGACGCGCGTGAAGATGGCGCAGACGTCCAACGTCTATGCGCTGGTCAAGGCGGACGGCAGGTACTACGTCGCAGCGAAGGAAATCAAGGTCACGCTAGGCGGCTGCGGCGGCTAGCGCACGGAAGTTGCACGGGAGCTTACCGGGGTTTACATATGCCAGATCCGATGAAAATCCGCGCCACCGTCGTCGGCGATTCGACCGAGGTGCGAGTGCTGATGAGTCACGAGATGGAAACCGGCCAGCGCAAGGATGCGCAGGGCAAGGTCATCCCGGCTTGGTTCATTCAGAACGTTGTCGTCGCCCACAATGGCAAGCCCGTGCTGAACGCGCAGTGGGGTACGGCGATCGCGAAGAACCCGTTCCTGTCGTTCAAGTTCAAGGGCGGCGCGAAGGGCGACAAGATCGAGATCACCTGGGTGGACAATCGCGGCGAAAAACGAACCGACGAGACGGTCGTCGGCTGACCGCGCCGGCCGCAGGACCGGATGGGGGCGGTGGGCGTGGCCCACCCGTAACGACCCGACATCCGAATCAAACGAGGAGACTATGCGCATCCATCGTCGCGGAGCTTTGCCCGTACTGACGCTGAGTCTGATGCTGGCCGCGGCCGCGGCGCTCGGCCAGGGCAACGCGGTCGACGAGATCGCAAAGTACCGCGCTGCATTGCAGGACGGCAATCCGGCGGAGCTCTGGGAGGCACGGGGGGCGGACCTGTGGAAGCAGAAGCGCGGTCCCAAAAATGCTTCGCTCGAGCAGTGCGACCTCGGCCTCGGGCCCGCCGTCGTCAAGGGCGCGTACGCGCAATTGCCGCGCTACTTCTCCGATGCGGATCGCGTGATGGACCTCGAGACCCGCATCGTCTGGTGCATGGTCAAGCTGCAGGGATTCTCGGAGGCTGACGCGGTGAAGGGTCCGTTCGGCGGTCCCGACCGGAAGTCCGACATGGAAGCGTACGTTGCGTACATCACGTCGGAGTCGCGCGGCACGAAGATGAACGTTTCGCTCGATCACCCCAAGGAACGCGAAGCGTACCGTCTGGGCGAGAAGATGTTCCACTTCCGCGGCGGAACGCACGATTTCGCGTGCGCGACCTGCCATGGCGAAGATGCCAAGCGCATCCGGCTGCAGGATCTGCCGAATCTCACGCAGACGGCAGGCGCGCAGAAGGCTTACACAACCTGGCCGGCGTACCGCGTGTCGCAAGGCGAGTTGCGCTCGTTCCAGTGGCGGCTGAACGACTGCTTCCGCCAGCAGCGATTCCCCGAGCTCATCTTCACCTCCGACGCGTCAATTGCGCTCACGATGTTCCTCGCTCGAAACGCGAACGGCGCCTTGTTCGACGCGCCGGCAATCAAGCGCTAAAGAAAGCCGCCGAATGCAACGCCTGCACATTGCACGAATCGCCGCCGCCGGCGCCACCGCCGCGGCCGCAGTCCTCGCCACGATCTTCGGCTGCGCGACGGGGCCGACCGACGACGAGCTCAACGCCAAAGCCGCCGCCGTGCTTCGCGCGTCGTTCAAGGAGCAGGGCCAGGCGAAGCTCGATCGCCTCACGCAGGACGACACGCAGAAGACGTGCAGCCAGTATTCGGGCAGCGCCGTGCCGAAGGATGCCGCGGAGCGCATCGAGAAGGCGAATCTCGCATCGATCAAATGGCCCGCCGACGGCAAGTACCTGGGCGACTGGGCGAGCGGCGAGAGGATCGCGCAGGAAGGCCGCGGCATGCAGTATTCGGACGATCCCAAGGGCGCCGTCGGCGCCAACTGTTATGCATGTCATCGCCTGTCTCCGCAGGAGCTCTCGTTCGGCACGATCGGTCCCAGCCTCTATCAGTTCGGAAAGCTCCGGGGTTACACCGACGAGGTCCGGAAGTACGCCTACGGCAAGATCTACAACGCCGAGGCCTACAGTGCGTGCACGAACATGCCGCGGTTCGGCCACAGCGGCATCCTGTCGGAGCAACAGATTCGCGACGTCGTCGCGCTCCTCATGGACCCCGCGTCGCCGGTCAACAAGTAGTCATGAGCTCGGCGGGCGAAGCCACGACGCGAAGCGCGCGTCGCCGCGCGATTCACACCGCTGACAGCGCTACGCGCACACTGTCACTGCGTGCGGAGGCCGTCGGGGGCGCGAGGGGCGCATGAACCGGCGCGAATTCCTGCAAGTGCTCGCGGCCGGTGCGGTCGCGGGCTTTCCGCTCGCTTCGCGCAGCGCACTCGACCAGGGGCGCGCCGGCGCCGCGATGTACGACGTGGCGCCGTTCGGCAACGTGAGCCTGCTGCATTTCACCGACTGCCATGCACAACTGGCGCCGAGCTTCTATCGCGAGCCGAGCGTCAATCTGGGGTTCGGCGCCGCGTTGGGGCGACCGCCGCATCTCGTCGGTGAAGCGCTGCTCGCGCACTTCGGAATCAAGCCGAAGACGATGGACGCGCACGCGTTCACGTATCTCGATTTCGCGGCGGCGGCACGGACGTACGGCAGGATCGGCGGCTTCGCGCACCTCGCCACGCTCGTCAAGCAGCTGAAGGCGTCGCGACCTGGCGCGTTGCTCCTCGATGGCGGCGATTCGTGGCAAGGCTCGGCCACGGCGCTCTGGACGAAGGGCCAGGACATGGTCGACGCTTGCAAGCTGCTGGGCGTCGACATCATGACGGGGCACTGGGAGTTCACGCTCGGCGCGGACCGAGTGAAAGAGATCGTCGACCGGGATTTCGCCGGCCGCATCGAATTTCTCGCGCAGAACATCAAGACGGCGGATTTCGGCGATCCCGTGTTCCCGGCGTCGACGATCCGCACGATTGCCGGCGTCCCCGTCGCTATCATCGGCCAGGCGTATCCGTACACGCCCATCGCCAATCCGCGATACTTCGTCGCCGACTGGACCTTCGGCATCCAGGAAGAAAGCCTGCAGAAGGCCATCGACGAAGCGCGCGGCAACGGGGCGCAGGCGGTCGTGCTCCTGTCGCACAACGGGATGGACATCGACTTGAAGCTCGCCTCCCGTGTGCGCGGCCTCGACGCGATCCTCGGCGGTCACACGCACGACGGCGTGCCCGCGCCGTCGCTCGTCGATAACGCCGCCGGCCGCACGCTCGTCACCAATGCTGGCAGCAACGGCAAGTTCCTGGCCGTTCTCGATCTCGACGTACGAGGCGGCAAGGTAGCGGACTTCCGCTACAAGCTGCTGCCGGTGTTCTCCAACCTGCTCGCTCCCGATCCGGCGATGGCTGCGCTGATCGACAAGATGCGCGCGCCGTACGCGTCGAAGCTCCGCGAGGCGCTCGCGGTCACCGACGCGCTGCTGTATCGCCGCGGCAATTTCAACGGCACGCTCGACCAGGTGATCGTCGACGCGCTGATGAACGTAAAAGATGCAGAGATCGCGTTCTCGCCGGGATTCCGCTGGGGCACGTCGTTGTTGCCGGGGCAGTCGATCACCTTCGACGATCTGATGGCCGCGACAGCTATCACCTATCCGCACGTGACCGTCAACCAATTCACGGGGGAGACGATCAAGACCATCCTCGAAGACGTCGCCGACAATCTCTTCAACCCTGACCCGTACTACCAGCAGGGCGGGGACATGGTCCGCGTGGGCGGCCTCAAGTACACCATTGATCCCCAGGCAGCGAGCGGACGGCGGATCTCCAACATGACGCTCGCGGGGCGCGCGCTCGAAGCCGGCAAGACGTACAAGGTTGCCGGATGGGCATCCGTATCCGAGGAGGCGAGGGCCGCGGGCGGCGAGCCCGTCTGGGACCTGATGGCGCGCTACCTCCGCGCGCAGAAGCGGATCGGAAAGCTCGCGGTCAACGTGCCGAAAGTCGAGGGGGCCGCAGGGAACCTGGGGATGGGATAGCGTTGGGACGGGGTTGGAGCGCAACCCGTCGGGCTTCATACCCCAGGCGCCCGCCGGGTCGCGCCCCAACCCCGTCCCAACGCGCCGCTCGACCCATCATCGCGGTGACGCCCGTTCGTCGATCACGTCAGCCTGACGCGCGCGAACTTCCTTTTGCCCGCTTGCAGCACGATCGTCCGTCCCGCGGAAACGACGAGCGCCTTGTCGGCGATCACATCGCCGTCGATCCTCATGCCCTTCTGCGCAATGAGCCGAAGCGCCTCCGACGTCGATTCGACGATGCCTGCCTGTTTGGCGAGTTGGGCAATCGGCAGCCCGGCGCCATTCGTCTGCACGACGACCTCCGGCATAGTCTCGGGCAGCGCGCCCTGGCGGAATCTCGCCTCGAAGTCCGACAGGGCCTTTTCCGCCGCACCTTGCGAGTGGAAGCGGGCAACGATCTCCTGCGCCAGCGCCACTTTCGCATCGCGCGGGTTGCGGCCATCGGCGCACTCGCGCTTCAGTTTCGCGACATCCTCGGCCGGGCGAAACGACAGGAGCTCGTAGTACCGCCACATGAGCTCATCGGAGATCGACATCAATTTGCCGAAGATCTCGCCGGGCGGCTCCGTGATGGCGACGTAGTTGTCGAGTGACTTCGACATCTTGTTGACGCCGTCGAGGCCCTCGAGCAGCGGCAGCGTCAGGATGCATTGCGGCTCCTGCCCGTAATGCCGCTGCAACTCGCGGCCGACGAGCAGGTTGAACTTCTGGTCGGTGCCGCCTAGCTCCACGTCGGCGCGCAGCGCGACCGAGTCGTACCCCTGCGCCAACGGGTAGAGGAATTCATGGATCGCGATCGGCTGCCCGCTCTGGTAGCGCTTGGCGAAGTCGTCGCGCTCGAGCATGCGGGCCACCGTGTAGCGCGCAGCGAGCTTGATGATTCCGTCGGCGCCGAGCGGCAGCAGCCACTTGGAGTTGAACGCGACCTCCGTCTTCTCGCGGTCGAGGATCAGGAACGCCTGGTCGGTATACGTCTTGGCGTTCGCCTCGAGCTCCTCCCGTGATAGCGGCGGGCGCGTGACGTTGCGGCCGGTCGGGTCGCCGATCATTCCGGTGAAGTCGCCGATGAGGAAGACGACGTGGTGACCGAGCTCCTGCAGCTGCCGCAGCTTGTTGAACTGCACCGTGTGGCCGAGGTGGAGATCGGGCCGTGTCGGGTCGAAGCCTTCCTTGATTTGCAACGGTTTTCCGCGGGAGAGCTTGGTTTCGAGCTCGCTTTCGACCAATAGCTCTTCGGCGCCGCGGCGGAATACCGCGAGTTGGTGCTGGAGGTCCGGTTTCATCGCGGTTTGTAAGATTTTTGTAACTTTTGCTAAGATCGGGGTTTTGGGATGTCACTTCCGGACGAATCATCGCAAGCAAACCCACAATTCTAGCCCAAACCGCAACCCGCTCGGCGCGGCAGGCTGCAGCCTCCCCGTCTCGGGGGCAATGGCTCGCGGTGGCGCTATTCGCCGCCTGCTGGCTTGCAGCGTTCGGACTCGTCGCCAATACCGCTCCGGAACTCGCGCCTATCGAAGTGATCCGGCTCGAGCTTCCGAAAGCCGAATTTGCCGTTGTCGAGACCGACACCGCCGGCTATTGGCGTGAAGACCGCGTGCGGCGAGGCGACACCATAGGCAGCGTGCTGGCGCGGATGGGCGTCGACGACCCCGAGGCCCTCCAATTCCTGCGCAGCGATCCTTCGGCGCGGCCGCTCTATCAACTGCGCCCGGGCAAGCCGCTAACGGTGGAGACCGACGACGAAGGCCGGCTGATCCGCTTGCGGCTCGTGACGGGCGAAGGACAGCGGCTGTCCATCGCCCGCAACGGCGGCCGCATCGTGGCCGAGACGCAGCCGGCGCCGGTGGAGATCCGCTGGAAGATGGCCGTCGGCGAAATCCGGTCGTCGCTGTTCGCCGCCGCCGACGCAGCGGGGCTTCCGGATCCCGTGACCGTGCAGATGGCCGACGTGTTTGCGGGCGATATCGACTTCTACCACGACCTGCGGCGCGGGGACCGCTTCAGCGTCGTGTACGAGGTGCGCTATGTCGACGGCGAGCCGGTCGGCGTCGGCTCGATCGTCGCCGCCGAGTTCGACAACCGCGGCCGTGCGCTGAGCGCATTCCTGTGGCGGAGCGAGGACGGCGAGCAGAACTACTACACCGACAGTGGCGCGCCGCTGCACAAGGCCTTTCTTCGCTCGCCGATGGAATTCTCGCGCGTGACGTCGGGCTTTTCCGACGCTCGCTTTCACCCGATCCTGCAGACCTGGCGCGCGCATAAGGGCGTGGATTTCGCAGCACCGACGGGCACGCCGGTGCGCGCGACGGGCAACGCGAAAGTCGCCTTCGCTGGAAGGCAGGACGGATATGGCAAGGTCATCGAATTGCAGCATAACGGCGGTTTCTCGACGTTGTATGCGCATCTGTCGCAGTTCGCGCCGCAAGTGCACGCGGGCGCGCGCATCGCGCAAGGCGAGGTTATCGGGTACGTCGGACAAACGGGCTGGGCGACCGGGCCGCATCTGCACTACGAATTCCGCGCCGGCGGCGAGCAGCGCAATCCGCTGACGGTCGCGCTGCCGGGCGGCGAGCCATTGAGTCCGGCGCTTAGGTTGCAGTTCGCCGAGCGCACGGCCCCCGCGGCCGCGCAGCTTGCACTAGTCCGCACCCTCTCCGTCGCAACGCTCGCTTCGAGCGAATAGCGCTCGCGACCGCGCCGTGCGGGAGCTCTACGCCGGCGTGATGTCCGGCACCAGCCTCGACGGCGTCGACGCCGTCATCGCCGATTTCGCGCCGTCGACCGGCGAGTGCTGCGCTCTCCTTGGGGCAGCGCACGTGCCGTTCGCGAGCGAACTTGCCGCTGAATTGTCGGCACTCCAGCGCGCCGGCCCCGATGAGCTTGCCCGTGCCATGCGGGCCGCGAATGCCTTAGCGGACGCCTATGCCGGCGCGATTCACGCGGCGCTGGCACAAGCCGGGATCACGGCCGGCGACGTCACCGCCGCGGGTGTCCATGGTCAGACGGTACGGCACCGTCCGGACGAAGGCTCAACGCTGCAGCTCAACAATCCGGCGCGGGTCGTCGAGCGCACGGGCATCGCTGTGGTCGCGGATTTCAGGAGCCGCGATGTCGCCGCGGGCGGCGAAGGCGCGCCGCTCGTGCCCGCATTCCACGCCGCGCTGTTCGGCGGCAGCGCCCATCGCGCCGTCGTCAACATCGGCGGGATCGCCAATGTCACCGATTTGCCCGAGCGCGGCGCGGTTCGCGGTTTCGACACCGGCCCGGGAAATGTGTTGCTCGACTTTTGGCACGCTCGTCATCGCGGGACCCGCTACGATCGCGGCGGCGAGTGGGCGAAGTCCGGACGCGTCGATGAATCGCTGCTGGCGGCTTTGCGCGCGGAACCGTATTTCGCGCGCAACCCGCCAAAGAGCACGGGGCGCGACTTGTTCGACCCGTCGTGGCTCACCGCCAAGCTCGACGGCCGCGCTCGAGATCCCGCCGACGTTCAGGCCACCCTCGTGGCGCTGAGCGCGCGCACGATCGCCGACGCGATCCGAACGCACTGCGAAGGCGCCACCGAAGTGCTGGTCTGCGGCGGCGGCGCGAACAACGGCGCGATCATGAGTGCGCTCGCGGCGCTGCTTTCTCCGCGCGAAGTGACGACGACTGCAATGCACGGTGTGGCGGTCGAGCACGTGGAGGCGCTCGCCTTCGCCTGGCTTGCGCGCGAATGCCTTGCCGGCAGGCCGGGAAATCTTCCGGCTGTCACCGGCGCGCGCGGTCTGCGCGTGCTGGGCGCGATCTACCCGCGCTAGGCTGAAATCGCGGCAGACGACCGTCGTGCTGCCGCTCGCGCCCGCGCGATCGAAACCGCTATCATGCCGGCTCAACGAGATGCGAGGGTTCCGCACGTGTCGAAATCGCTCGTCTTGACTGTAATCGGCAAGAACCGCCCCGGGATAGTCAACCGGCTGTCCGACGTCGCTCAGCGTTTCGGCGCGAACTGGGCCGGAAGCCGCATGGCGGGGCTTGCCGGGCAGTTCGCGGGCATTGTCCACTTCCAGGTCCCGGACGACAGGATCGAGCCGCTTGCGGCGGCGCTGCGCGCGCTTACCTCGGACGATCTCGTCATCGTGATCGCCGAGCAGGACCCAGTCGCCGCGGCGCGCGCGCAGCGCATGGTTCGACTCGCCCTCGTCGGCAACGATCGCCCCGGCATCGTCCGCGACTTTTCCGGATGCCTCGCGCGCCGGGGCGTCAGCATCGAAGAGCTGCACACCGAGTTCGAAAGCGCGCCCATGTCGGCGGACCCGCTGTTCAAAGTGGACGCGCTTCTCGCGGTTCCCGCGGAACTGACCGATGCCGAGCTGAAGCGCGAGCTGGAAGGTCTCGCGACCGAAATGATGGTCGACTTCGAGTTCGAGGCGCACGGCGTTCCGGCGACGAAGTAAGAATCGGGAGAAGCCAAGGACGCGCCGCTCGAGCGAACGGCCGAGCGAAGGACGCGCCGGTCGATGAATCGGCGCCGCCCGTCTCAACGAAAAACGGGGCCGCGAGGCCCCGTTTCAACAAACCTGGAAGTCGGTCGGCGTCGTCTAGGCCGAGAACGACGAGCCACAACCGCAGGTCGACTGCGCATTCGGATTCTTGATCACGAACTGCGCGCCTTCGAGGCCGTCCTGGAAGTCGATCTCAGCGCCAACCAGGTACTGATAGCTCATGGGGTCGATGAGCAGCGTGACGCCGTTCTTGACCATTGCGGTGTCGTCCTCGTTGGTCGACTCGTCGAACGTGAACCCGTACTGGAACCCGGAGCATCCTCCCCCCGTGACGAACACGCGGAGTTTCAAATCCGGGTTGCCTTCTTCGTCGATCAAGGACTTTACCTTCGCGACGGCGCTATCGGAAAACGTGAGCGGCGCGGGCATTTCGGTCATATCGTTCATGGATGCTCCTCGGTGTTCTCTGTTCGATTATCGGCTGCCGGCCGGGCCGCCGCAACCCTGCCCACGGCACGGAAAACTCATTCGGATCGTGCGCGCTTCAGTTCGACCACCGGGGCCACACCGGGTTCGGGGTGATTAAGGCGTCCCCGCAGGACCGCGCCCACGTGCATTTCGAGCGTCTTGTAGCTGACATCTCCCGTGACTCTTGCCTTCGGCTGCAACTCCACGAAGCCATCGGCGATTACCGGTCCGACGATCTTGCCGTTGACGACGACGTGCGAGACACGGATCTCGCCCTGGACTTCCGCATGCTCGCCGATGACGAGTGTGCAAGGCTCCGCGCCGACTGCGATGACGTTGCCGAGAACCTTGCCGTCGATCCGCAGTCCTCCGGTAAAGGTCACGTTCCCGAGCACCGACGTTCCGGCGCCGATCAACGTGTCGATGCTCTTTTGCGGTGTCTCGCGTTTCTTGCGCTTCCACATGGGACCTCCTTACGGAATCACAAGGTTGCGTGTCGCGCGCGGCGCCGTTTGACCCGACTCGTAGGCACGGACGGTCACCGATCGGATCGCCGCGCCGGCCGGGACCGCAATGGTGCCATCAAGCCTCTGATAGTACTTGAATTTCAGCGCGAGTGCCGCTCGGCTGCCGGGTTGGTCGTCGGGGAGCGTCAGCAGCGTCGGGCGCGGGTCCGCCAAACCCTGAGCCGCCGGCTGCAACGCGAGCTGCATCGTGAGGTTGCCTGTGAACTCCTCCTTGGGGCTGCCCCCTCGGACGACGAGCAGGTGGTATCGCCAGGCAGCGTCGCTTTCCCGTTCGATCGTGAACCGCTGGATCGACAAGCCGGCCTGCTTGTTGGAGTCGGCGACAAGCTGCTGGAGGAACGCGACCTCCTCCTTGAGCTGCGCGTTCTCGGCCGACAGCTCGAGGGCCTGCCTCGAAAGCGTTGCCTCCTTGCCGCTTGCCATCGCGAGCTCCGTTTCCTGCTGCACGGTCTTGCCCTGCAGGCGGGCGTTCTCCTTGCGCAGTTCGACGTTTCCGGTCTGGAGCGCGGCGATGCGCGCCTCGATTTCCGGGCGGTTGACGCCGCCGAAGAACTGGCCGAAGTCGAAGCCCCACCACCACATCCCGCCGATGACTGCGACGACGACGATGCCCGCCACGACGCGCCATGGCCACGGGAGTCGCGACCGCACCGCCATCCGCGGCGCATCGATCGAAAAATGCTGGCGCGCGCGGCGCCACCAGGCGAGGCGCCCCAATCTCTGGTTACGGGAGCACGGGCAGGGCCGTCAGTCCCGTCGTCTCGGGGAGGCCGAACATTAGATTCATGTTCTGGATCGCCTGGCCGGCCGCGCCCTTCACGAGGTTGTCCTCGACGGCGAGCACGACGACCATGTCGCCGCCTTGCGGTCGGTGCACGGCGATACGCAGCGTATTCGACGCGCGGACGGAGCGGGTGTCGGGCAGCGAACCCGCCGGCATCACGTCGACGAACGGCTCGCCCTCGTAACGCCGCTCGAACAGCGACTGCAGGTCCGCACTCGTGTCCGTGAGGCGCGCGTAGAGCGTCGCGTAGATCCCGCGAATCATCGGCACGAGATGCGGCGTGAAGACGAGCCCCACCGGCGACCTGGACGCGGCTTTGAGGCCCTGGGCGATTTCGGGATGATGCCGATGGCCTTTCACGCTGTACGCCCTGAAGTTGTCCGAAGCCTCGGCAAACAGCAGCCCCATCTCCTCTTTGCGGCCGGCGCCGGATACGCCCGACTTGGCATCGGCGATCAGATGACCGGCGTCTACGATTCCCGCTTCGAGCAGCGGCAGGAAACCGAGCTGCACCGCGGTCGGATAACACCCCGGATTGCCGACGATCCGCGCTTTCTTGATGCGCGTGCGATTCACTTCCGGCAATCCATACACGGATTCCTCGAGCAGATCGGTGCACGCGTGCGGCATCCCGTACCACTTCGCGAATACGTCCGGATCCTTGAGCCGGAAGTCGGCAGCGAGATCGATGATCTTTACACCGGCGCCGACGAGCTCGCGCGCCTGCGCCATCGCAACGCCGTGCGGCGTTGCAAAGAACACGACGTCGCATCTTTCGAGCTGTGCGGCCGCGGGCTCGACGAAGGCCAGCGGGTACTTGCCGCGCAGGCTGGGAAACATGTCCGCGATCTTCGTGCCGGCATCCTTGCGCGAAGTGATCGCCCGGACGTCCGCCTCCGGATGCCCGGCAAGAAGCCGCAGCAATTCGACGCCGGTGTATCCGGTTCCGCCGACGATGCCGACCTTGATCATGGTTTCCTCGCGCGTGCCTTCTCGAATCGATTCTAGCACCGGGTCGGCGCATGTCCCGCCGCTCTGCGACCGGACTGCAGTAAAGCGATGCGAGCGCCCCAAAAGCGAAGGCCGCCCTGGGCGGCGGCCTCCTGTTTCCTCCGCGCCGCGATCAGCGCTTGGAGAATTGCTTGCGCTTGCGCGCCTTGTGCAGGCCCACTTTCTTGCGTTCGACTTCGCGTGCGTCGCGGGTGACGAGGCCGGCCTTCGACAGCGTGGGCTTGAGCGCCGCGTCGTAGTCGATGAGTGCGCGCGTTATGCCGTGGCGCACCGCGCCGGCCTGTCCGGATTCGCCGCCGCCTTCGACGTTGATCATGATGTCGAAGGTTGCTTCGTGATTGGTGAGCTTCAGAGGCTGGCGGATCACCATCCGGCCCGTGTCGCGCGAGAAGAATTCGTCTGCGGGCTTTTCGTTGACGGTGATCGTGCCCGTGCCCTTCTTGATGAAGACGCGCGCGACCGCACTCTTGCGCCGTCCCGTGCCGTAATAGTAGTTGCCGATCATGGGTCAGATTTCCAGAGTCTTGGGTTGCTGCGCCGAATGCGGGTGCTCGGCGCCGGCGTAACACTTGAGCTTCTTCAGCATCTTGTAGCCGAGGGGGCCTTTCGGAAGCATTCCCTTGACCGCCTTCTCCAGCGCGCGACCGGGAAAGCGGGCCTGCATCTTGCTGAAATTGGTCGTTGAGATGCCGCCCGGATAGCCGCTGTGGCGGTGATACAGCTTGTGCTCAGCCTTGTTGCCGGTGACCCGGATTTTCTCGACGTTCGTGACGACGATGAAGTCGCCGGTGTCCATGTGCGGGGTGAATATGACCTTGTGCTTGCCGCGAAGGCGCAGCGCAATCTGGCTCGCGAGGCGACCAAGCACCCGGTCGGTGGCGTCGACCACGTACCAGTCCCGCTTGATGTCCTGCGGCTTGGCGGAGAAGGTTTTCATCGGCAAAAGAAACGGTTGGGTTGGCGGCAGCAAAGTCTTAAATGTTAACTTGTTTTCGAGGGGACGGTCAAGGTGACCGCCGCCTGCGCTACAGGCCTCTTGCATCCCAACGCACGACGGTCTCGTCCGGAAGGGAGAAGGGCGCGGCCGGCACTACAACAAGGCGTCCCCCGGAAGGAAAAAGGGCGCGCCGGGCAACTGGGAGGCCTCGGGAAGGAAAAAGGGCGCGGCCTTGTGCGGACCGCGCCCGAAGCATTCCGCCCTAGGAGGAGAAAGGGTGGAACCCTATTCACAAGCAGGGAGGGGGATCCGCCGCCGTGAACACGTATGATATTGGCATACCCTGCCCCCTATTGCAATAGGCGTTAGAGCTTTCCGCCTCGCGGCGCGCGAAATCCCACCTGTTTGGGCAAAAAATGGCCGTCTTCGGGAACGGTCGCGGGCCCTTTGTCGCGGGATGGCCAGCTTTAGGGCCCGTCCGGCGCATGCGACCGCGCACTTGCGTGACAATGGGCACTATTCGATTGGCAGGGGAAGCGATGAAGGCGAGGGTGAAGTGGATCGAGGGAGTGAGCTTTTCCGCCGAATCGGGGAGCGGCCACACGGTCGTGACCGACGGCGCGCCTGACGCCGGAGGCCGCAATCTCGGCGTGCGGCCAATGGAGCTCGTGCTGATGGGAGCCGCCAGCTGCACGGCATTCGACCTCGTCATGATCCTCAAGAAGGCACGCCAGCCCATCGCGGACTGCGCCGTCGAGGCGGTCGCCGAAAGAGCCGGCACCGTGCCCCACGTCTTTACGAAGATTCACTTGAACTACCGGGTCGCCGGGCGCGGGCTCGATCGCAAGCAAGTCGAGCGGGCGGTGCAGCTCTCCAAGGACAAGTACTGCTCGGCGACGCTGATGCTCGGCAAGACTGCCGCGATCACCTACGACATCGAGATCGTCGAGGCGGATCGTCTGCCCACCCCCGGAGCCGCGCCCGCCGCGTGAGCACGCGCACGCGCGCTAGCGCTTGCGGAGGTTGCGGATGAGGCTCGACGAATCGAAGCGGCCGCCGCCTTCTGCCTGCACGCGCGCATAGAACTGATCGACGAGCGCGGTGACCGGCAGCGTCGCGCCGCGCGCCCGCGCCTCGGCTAGACACAATCCCAGATCCTTGCGCATCCAGTCGACGGCGAAGCCGAAGTCGAACTTGTCGGCGAGCATCGTGCGCCCCCGGTTTTCCATCTGCCAGGACTGCGCGGCGCCTTTGCTGATCACATCCAGCGCGCGCTCGACATCGAGCCCTGCCTTCTCCGCGAAGGCGATTCCTTCGGCGAGCGCCTGCACGAGCCCGGCGATGCAAATCTGGTTGAACATTTTCGTGAGCTGCCCGCTGCCGGGGCCACCCATCAGCGTCACCGCTCGCGCGTAGTGGCCGAGAACCGGCGCTGCGCCGTCGAACACCGCATCGTCGCCGCCGACCATGATCGTGAGCTTGCCGTTCTCGGCGCCCGCCTGGCCGCCGGAGACCGGCGCATCGAGAAAGCCGACGCTTCTCGCCAAGGCGGTGGCATGGATCTCGCGAGCGACCTGCGCCGAAGCCGTGGTGTGATCGACGAGCGTCGCGCCCTTGCGCATCGCCGCGAGCGCACCGTCCTGCCCGAGCACCACCGCGCGCACGTCCTCGTCGTTGCCGACGCACATCAGTACGAGATCGGCGTCCTTGGCGGCTGCCGCCGGCGTGGGGGCGCTGCTTCCGCCGTGTTGACCGATCCAGCGCGCCGCCTTGTCGGCGGAGCGGTTGTAAACGGTTACGCGATGACCGGCCTGGGCGAGGTGGCCTGCCATCGGATAGCCCATGACTCCAAGGCCGAGAAAGGCGACGTTTCGCGAATCCATGAGAACTGATGCTCCTTCGTGTAATGATGCTTGATGAATGCAGCGGCGTCAGCCCGCCAGCGCGCGGCGGGCCGCGGCGACGGCGGCGCGCACTTGCTCGGGCGCCGTGCCGCCGGGGTGGTTCCGGCTTGCAACCGATCCTTCCAGCGTCAGCACGGAATGAACGTCGGCCGCGATCTCCGGCGCGAACGATTTGAGCTCGGCGAGGGGCAGCGCATCGAGCGCGACGCCGCGCGCCTCGGCATGCCGCACCGCGCGAGCGACCGCCTCGTGCGCGTCGCGAAACGGCAGGCCCTTGCGCACGAGATAGTCCGCGAGATCGGTCGCCGTCGAGAAACCCTCGGCAGCGGCTTCCCGCATTCGCCCGGCATTGACGGCGATGCCCCCGCCGACGAGGTCGGTCAGGATCGCGAGCGTGTCCGACAGCGTGTCGACGGTGTCGAACAGCGGCTCCTTGTCCTCCTGGTTGTCGCGGTTGTAAGCGAGCGGCTGGCCCTTCATCAGCGTAAGGAGCGCGACCAGGTGTCCGGTGACCCGGCCCGTTTTGCCACGCGCGAGTTCGGCCACGTCGGGATTCTTCTTCTGCGGCATGATCGACGAGCCTGTGCAGAACCGGTCCGCCAGCGTGACGAACGCGAAGCGCGGATTCGTCCACCAGACGAGCTCCTCGGCGAAGCGCGACACGTGCGTCAT
>Ga0207691_10000773_pt1 | contig 31657 bp, 26 predicted proteins | sample KBSM13metaG_FD_184327 | JGI IMG/M metagenome (GOLD analysis project Ga0207691, IMG submission 184327) | Miscanthus rhizosphere microbial communities from Kellogg Biological Station, Michigan, USA - KBS M1-3 metaG (SPAdes) (version 2) | ecosystem: Host-associated > Plants > Roots > Rhizosphere >...
GATCGACGTAAGGGAAAGGAATTACTCGGCGGCGCGCGATCGGTACTACGAAGTGCTGAATCGCGATGGAAGTAACGTGGAGGCGATGTTGGCTCTCGCCGAACTGTTCACCAGCATACCGGGAAAGGCCGAGGAGTCGGTGCACTGGGCTCAGCGTGCGCTTCAGTTGCAGCGGCGGGACCCCTGGATTGCCATGGTCCTTGCCAAATATTACCTGGCCGCGGGGAATCGGCCGCGCGCGCTCGAAACGGTCAGGCAGGCGACGACTCTGGGGCAATTCGACTTCGGAATCCTCGAGGAGGCGGCTCGGCTTCAACTCGAGGCAGGTGGAACCAGCTACGCCCTCGACACCTATCTAAAAATCGCAAAGGTCAACCCCAAGTCGCCTGACGTTCAATTTCGTCTTGCGCAGATGCAATACCTGAACGGCAGCAGCACGATCGCCAAGCAGACACTGCTAAAAGCGCTCGAGCTGAAACCGGACATGCAGGAGGCGCAGATACTGCTTGCGCGCCTCGAAGCGACGATCGGGAACCGGGATGGGGCGCTCAAGATGCTCGAACAGATCAGGAAGCCGGCGCCGAATTCATTCGCCGCCTTCATGGTCGAGGGCGACATTGAAATGCTGGGCAAGCGGTATCTGACTGCCGCGAAAGCGTACGAGCGAGCGTACGCGCTCAGGACGAGCGGGAACCTCGCAGCGCAGATCCACGAGGCTTATCTGCGCGGTGGGAAGCCGGAGGTCGGGGAATCCGTCGTGTTGAGATGGCTGGAGAATCAACCCACGGACACGGCGACGAGGATGTACCTCGCAGACGCTAGCATTCGAACATCGCGGCTGCCGACCGCGATCGCTCAGTACGAGTTGCTCGCGCAGAAATATCCGAACGACCAGCACGTGCTCAACAACCTTGCCTGGGCGTACGGCGAAAATGGCGACTCGCGGGCGGTGGCGACGGCGGAGAAGGCCTTCCGGATCAACGAAGCCAATGCGGCCGTTGCCGACACGTACGGCTGGATGCTGTTCGACAGCGGCAAAATCGCCGAAGGCATCGGCATCCTGCGGCGCGCGGTCGAAATGGCGCCAGAATCACGGCATATTCGCTTCCACTACGCCCAGGCACTTGCCAAATCAGGCGAACGGAAAGACGCTCGCGCGGAGCTACAGCGCGTCTTGGCTGGCGCTGGTCCATTCGACCGGCAGGCCGAAGCCAATGCGCTGCTGGAGGCCCTCAAGAACTGAGTTTCGCGATCGCTGACGGGGCGAGTCCTGTAATGATGAGTCGCAAGTAACTGATTTATTTAGTACCTGGAGGCTACAACCCCGACATCGACGTGTCGGAATTGTTTACAATCGAATGGGAATGCGGCAAAAATTACAAGGAAAATCGAACAATATCAGCTGGATTGAAGGCTTGGCCTCAAAGTTGCTCATAGCGACAGGCTGGTTCACCGCAGGCGTGCCTGAAAGGGACTGGAAATGAAAAACAAGGGACGGTTTCTGTCGGGAGCGCTCGTTTGGATAGCGGCTGCCGCATTAACGGTTGTCGGTTCTGCGCAAGCGACCACGTACTACAACATGACGGGCGTCGACGCGACCAATCAAGTTTCAACCTTCAACCAAACCATCAACGGCGCCATCTTCCAAACCGGCACGAACACGAGCAACGTCGGCACAGGCGTCTTCCAGCCCTTCGTTCGTATCCAACAGAACGGTGACGGTAACTGCAGCGCCCCCTGCATTGAAAGCGGCTTCAATACCGATGGAACGGCGAGATTCGAAACCAAGGACGCCGGCGCCTCGAACTGGGATCACTCGCTTCTGCTCTCGAACATAGGCACGGACACCGTCGGCGGTGTCAAATATCGCATCTTTGCTCTCGACATCAACGAGGCCAACAACAGCACCGATCGATTCCTGTCGCTGGACAAGCTCCAAGTTTATATGGGTGGGTCAGGCAACCTCGACACGTTCAGCGAAACGGCCCCCGACGGTAGCTGCGGATCTTCGTGTGGATTGCAAAACGCGAAGCTCATCTGGGATATGGACGGTACCCCCGGCTCGGCGACGGACCGTACGGTTGGCCTCGACTACTCGCTGAACAATGGCAGCGGCAAGGGCATCGACCTGACGGTCAGGCTTCGTGATGACCTCTTCGATCCGGCCAATGGGCAATACGTGTATCTGTATAGCTCGTTCGGCGCAACCGGCAAGATCAAGAACAACAACTGGTCCGCGGAGGGAAACCCTCCGAATACGAGCCCGGTCGGCTTGTTGCCGGATGGAAATTACGGCCAGAGCGCCGGGTTCGAGGAATGGTCGACGAAGGTCGGTAGGGCCCCTGAGCCGATGACGCTCGGACTGCTTCTCGTCGGCCTCACCGCACTCGGCTTCTCCCAGCGCAAACGCGGCAACGCAGGATTCGCGATCCGCTGAGATCCAAGTTACCGATGGCAGCCCCGCCGCGCGCGGGGCTTTCGTTTTCTGTGGCGTGATGGCATTGTCGCCGATGGATGCTGGCGCACCTCGGCGCCGTCGACGCGAGCGTCCCGACCAGATCGCGCACGCCGGCGGCACCCGGGTGTTCGTCAACCCGGCGCGACTGACCTCGATCGCGACATTGCTCGCGGTTGCGGTGTGAATTCGTCTACTTCCAGTTCAGCGTGAAATGAACGCGCGGCAATACAACATTACGGTCATAGGGCTTGCGGCGGCCGTTCTCGGTGGCACCGTGCTCCTCAATGCAACCACCGATCCGTACGGCCTCGCCGTTGACTCGCAGAGAGTCGCGCTCGCCGGAAGCGACGACGAGGTGCGCGCGGGAACGTTCTGGCGCAAGACGTTCGCTGTGCGGAAGACAATGCCGCGCACGGTCATCCTGGGCACCTCGCGCGCCGAAGCGGGACTCGACGCGCGGTACGACGGGTTTGCCGCCGAGTATCGTCCGGTAATGAACCTCGCGCTGGGTGCTTTGAGCATTGGTCAAACGCGCGAGCTCCTGATCCATGCCGACGCGGTCACGACGGTTCGCATGGCGATCATCGGCCTCGACATGGAATCCTTCCTCGATGAAGGGCGTCCCGACTTCGATTCGGCGGCGTTAAGAGGCAATCCGGAATCCGAACCGGAGCGCCTGGTCCGTCTGCGCATGGACGTCTCGCGCACGACACTCGCGGCAAGCATCGCGCGATGGATCGAATCCAAAGACTCGACGCGTTTAGACACTCGCCACCAGGGCACTCGATCGCCGCAGCGGATGATCAGCGACGCGGAGCTCGAGGAGTTCGATGGGCAACGCGGGGTCATCTGGGCGGCAGAGTTCAGCAACTTCAATAGTCGGCATCGCTACCTGTTCCCGCCGTCGCAGACGTCGACGCAGTGGAAATCCGACCGCCCGCGAGCGGCGGCGATGTCGCAATTCCGCGAGCTGCTCAAGTACGCTCGCGCGCACGGGATTGAGCTCCGGATGTTCATTTCTCCTGTTCATGCCCGCTATCTGGAATGGTATCGGCGAGTGGGCTGGTGGCCGTTGTTCGAAGCGTGGAAGCGGAGCCTCGTCGAGTCGGTCGAAGAAGAGGCGAAGGCGGCGGGCTCCGTGCCCTTCGCGCTCTGGGATTTCAGCGGCTTCCACGTGCTGGCAAAGGAGACGGTACCGAGGCTCGGCGACCAGTCCACGTTGATGCGCTGGTATAGGGATACGTCCCATTATTCGCCGGAGCTGGGCGACCTCATTCTGGCGCGGCTTCTTGGCGAGTCCGGGATCGGAAACCCGGATCTCGCGGCGTCGCCGATGCAGTGGACGTCCATCGAGCGGCACCTTGCGAATATCCGCCAGGGTTCCGACCAGTACCGACTCGACCAACCCGAAGAGGTCGCCAACGTCGCCGAGATGCTCGCCTACTTGCAGCGACTGGCAAGAAAGTAGCACCGCCGATGCGCGCCCGTCCGCTCGCTGCGTGCATGGCCATCGTTGCTCTGGCGATGTTCGTCGCTGGAGTTTTGTTCGAGCGCTGGATCGGCACGGATGCGGCAATCGACTGGGCCGGGCTGCGGCACAAGCTCTTCCTTCATGAGACCCGCTCTACCACCGACCGCGTTGCGGCGAGGCCGCCGGCGACCGCGCCCGGGCGCACGATGGTCGCGCTCGTGTTCGGCCAATCCAACGCGGGCAACAGCGGCGAAACGCGCGGGACTTCGCCTCGCAATGTGTTCGAGTTCTATCGCGGGCGCCTCTATGAGGCGCGCGATCCGCTGCTCGGCGCGACCGGGGACGGCGGCAGCATCTGGACGCGGCTTGCGGCGAAGGCGATCGCGAGCGGCGCGTACGATGCTGTCGTGCTCGTGCCGTTCGCGATCGGGACCGCGGAGATCGCGCGGTTTGCGCCTGGCGGCAGCCTGTCCGGCGGATTGCTCGGCGTGATCGCGGAGGCGCAAAAGAGCGGCCTCGCCTTCACTCATCTCCTGTGGGACCAGGGCGAGGCGGACGCGAACGCAAAGACGTCTCCCGAAGCCTACCGGCAACGATTCGAGGCCATGGTCGCGGCGATCCGCGGCCTCGGCGTCAGGGCGCCGGTCTACGTGGCGCGAGCGACGCGCTGCGCCAAAATCCGGCCGTCCGAGGAGCTCGGCAACGCGCAGGCGGCGCTGGTGAACGTGGCGACCGGCGTGCACGCCGGCCCGAATCTCGACGCATTGGGCTTCGCCGAACGATACGACGGGTGCCATTTTTCGACCGAGGGCCTGGAACGGGCAGCGGACCTCTGGCTCGATGCGCTCCAGGCGCCGGTCGCGCCGGGCGTGTCGCGATAGCGCGCGACATCTGTGAATGCCTCGCTGTGATGTACATCGGCACGCCTTTTGCATCCATGCCTCACGGCGTGGTACGGTACAAAGTCCTATCGCCCCTAGATATCAGGGCGTCGGATATGTCAGCAACAGGGGGAGGACATCATGGACATTGGCAAGGCGCTGATCGTCGACGACTCTAAAGTCGTTCAATTCAAGCTGAAGCGGATGCTCGAGGCGCGCGGACTCGGCGTCGATACCGCCTCGTCCGGCAACGAAGCGCTTGATTTTCTCAAGTCGCACTCCCCGGACATCATCTTCATGGACTTCATGATGCCGGACATGGACGGTTACGAAGTCACGGGCATCATCACCGGCAATCCGCAGACGTCGGCGATCCCGGTTGTCATGTGCACCGGGCACGACACGCCGCAGGACCGCGCGCGGGCAAAGGAGAACGGCGCGAGCGCCTTCGTCACCAAGCCAGTCGACGACGCTGCGCTCGACGGCCTGCTTACGCAGTTGAACGGGCGCCTCGCGACACGGATGACCGCGGAACCGGCGGAATCCGCAATCCCGATCGATGAAGCCGCCACGATGATCGCCGACTCGCCGGCATCCGCTGCGACGCCGCTGGGCATCCCTCTTGCGCCGCCCCGCGTCACTCCCGCCCCGACATCGGCACCTCAGGTCAGTCCGGAGCCGTTGCCGTCGATGGGTCCCCCGGCCGCCCCTCCTGCAGCGTTCGCGACGGTCCCCGTCGCAGCCGAGGTCGCGAGCGAGGACATCGCGCGGATCGCCGAGCGTGTCGCGCGCGAAGTCGCCGAGAAGCTGGTGCGCGACGCGATCGCGTCGCTATCGGCGGCATCGGAGCAAGTGTCGAAGAGCGCTGCCCAGGAAGTCGCCAACCGGTCCGTTCACGACGCGCTCGCATCGTTACGCGCCGAAGTCGCTACGACGCATGAGCGCGCCGAAATCGCTGCCGTTGCCGCGGCAACACGCGCCGCTCGCGAATCGGTGCAGCCATCGATCGACGCCGCGGAGGCCGCGCGCAAGTCCGCCGCACTGGCCGCGGACGACAAGCTGCGAGAGGCGCTCGCGACCGTGCACAACACGGCTGAGCGCGTGGCGCGGCAGACGGTCGACTCCGCGAGAGCGACGATGGAAGAAGCATCACGACGGATCGTCGACGAGGCGCGCGCGGGGCTGCAGGACACGGCCCGCCTCGCGGCCGAAGCTGCCGCAAAGCCGATCGCCGAAACGTCGGCGCGGGCCGTGGCGGAGCATCTCGTGCGCGTTACGCTGGCCGGCGTCCAGGAGGAGGAAACAGCGATGCGCGCCGATATCGAGCAAGCCTCGATCGGCGTCGCCGAGAAGGTCACCCGGGAGCTGATCCAGCCGGCGATCGACGCGGCCGAGGTGGCCCGCAAGGAAGCCGTCGCCGCCGCCGAGACCAGGCTCGCGGAATCCCTCGTCACGGTGCAAGCGACAGCAGAGCGGGTCGCGCTGGAGAAGCTCGATTCGGCGCGGGCGACAATGGAACATGCGTCGCGCGGAATCCTCGATGCGGCACGCGCCGAGTTGAGCGAGCACGTTCGGCTCACGACGGAAGAAGCGGCGAGGCCCGTCGCCGAGGCCGCTGCCCGCACCGTGGCGGAGCAGCTCGTGCGGGCCACGCTCGCGTCGGTCAAGGACGACGAGGCCGTGCTGCGCGCGGACGTCGAGCAGTCGACGGCGGCCATCGCCGAGCGCGTGGCCCGCGAGCTCGTCCAGCAGGCGACTGCCGCAGCTGCTGAAGAGCGCGCGGTCGCGACCGCCGCGGCCGAAGGAAAACTGCAGGCCACGCTCGACGGGGCGCATTCGGCGGCCGAAGAAGTTGCTCGCAAGTCGCTCGATGCGGCAAAGGCTTCGATCGAAGAGGCGTCGCGGGCGGTGCTCGAATCGGCGCGCGCGGAGTTGCAGGAATCGGTGCGATCGGTGGCGGAGGTCGCGTCGAAGCCTGCCGCCGAGGCAGCGGCGCGGTCCGTGGCCGAAGAGGTTATGCGCGAGGCCCTAAAGGTCGCGCGCGAAGACGAAGTGGCGTCGCGCCAGCGGGTGGAAGAAAATGCGATCGCGGTCGCGGAGCGCATTGGTCGCGAGCTCGTGAAAATGGCGTTCAGCGCATCGACGATCGGCCGGCTCGAACCCGGGGTCAACGAGGTCGAAGCAACGCCGCCGATCATGCCGCCGCAAGTCACGTTAGCGCCGCCTGCGCCCGCGCGCCCGACGTGGGCGATGCCGTGGCTAGCAGGATTGACGGTTGCCGTGCTCTACCTCTTATATCGAACGTTTGCCTGACAATTTGCCGCGCGGCCGGATCCATTGGGGTCGCAGTTTCCGGAGGAAAGCTCGATGAAGATCGCACTGGGGGTGCCTCGCCATCGCGGGATCACCGCCATCGAATGGACGATCAAGGAAGGGGCCCCGATCGCCGGTGGCGCCGTCTATCACCTGGCCGGCGGCTGGGACAAGGGCGCCATCGCCGCGCAGGAGTGGTGCTTCGTCGGCAAGGGCGAGACGGCGCGCGAGTGGTGGGAACGCGCGCTCGCGCCGATCGGCCTCGAGCTTCTGCCAAAGGTCGTGCGCTATGCGAAAGAGCATGGCCACGTGCCGGCGAAAGAGCAGGATCCGCGGTTTGCCACCAAGGCCCCGCTGATTCCGAAGCCGGCGAACTGATCGCGGTCCCGATCGCACCCATGGCAAGCCATATCGTATTGACGTCGCACCCGCTGGGGCGGGTCGCGGGCCAGTCGCCCAAGCTCAAATGGGGCGCCCCGACGGCTGCGGAGCGCGGACCGGTGGTGGCGAGCCTCACCAATCCCGCACAGCGCAATGCGATCGGCACGCACTCCGGGGCGTACGCGCTCTACCGTGCGCTCGCCGTGGCTTCGGGCAAGCTGGACCGCGACCACCGTCCCGATCTGACCGACACTTCGCCGGCAGAGGAGATCGGTCCGCATCCGCAATGGGGAGACCCCAACAAGATCGTTTCGCTCGATCCGTGGGGCCACATGGTTGCGACCGTGTTTGCGGAAGAGCTCAAGGCGGGCGTAGATCTGCGGCCATCGATCGCGGTGACGAAGGCCCGGATCAACATGCCCGAGATGAAGGACGCGGTCGCCGCCGGCCGTCTCGTGCCGGACGGGAACGTCCTGTTCGCGAACGGCGACGTACGCGTGACGAAGGCGGCGATCGATCCGGTGTGGCACCTCGCGGGAATCGCGAAGCGATTCAATGTCGCCGAGGGTCAGCTCCGTCGCGTGCTGTTCGAGCAGACCGCGGGGATGTTCCCCGAGCTCGTTACGCGACCCGACCTGCAGGTTTTCCTGCCGCCGATCGGCGGCATGACGCTCTACTTCTTCGGCGACGTCCACGCGCTTGGCAACCCGGCGACCAGGGTCGCCTGCCGCGTGCACGACGAGTGCAACGGCTCGGACGTGTTCGGCTCGGACATCTGCACATGCCGCCCCTATCTCGCGCATGGCGTCGAAGTCTGCATCGAGATGGCGCAGCAGGGCGGCGTCGGCCTCGTCATCTATAACCGCAAGGAAGGGCGCGCGCTCGGCGAGGTGACCAAATTCCTGGTCTACAACGCGCGCAAGCGGCAGGCCGGCGGAGATCGCGCGGCAACGTACTTCGAGCGCACGGAATGCGTGGCGGGGGTGCAGGACATGCGTTTCCAGGAATTGATGCCCGACGTCTTTCACTGGCTCGGCATCGAGCGCATCGACCGGTGGGCATCGATGAGCAACATGAAGAGCGATGCGCTGGCGGCTCAGGGCATCGCCATCGGCGAGCAGGTTGCGATTCCCGACGGTCTCATTCCCGCCGATGCGCGCGTCGAAATGGATGCGAAGAAGGCCGCGGGCTACTACGCGCCCGAGCCCACGCAACCGTGCAATGGAGAGGTCGCCAAGGGCCGCGCGCTCGACGAGTAGTTGATGTGCCCCCACGCTCACTGCGTTCGCTGCCCCCCGGGGGATGCGTGGCACACGCCGGTTTCCGAGGCGCATCCGGCGGCAAGGCTCCTGACCGCGGCGGCGGTGCGCGAACGCTGCGCGGCGATCATGGCGGCGGCCGAGCGCGGTGACACTCGCCATCTCGCATGGCAACCCTCGCAGCTTCCAGCGACAGCGGCTTACGTCGCCGACACGATACGCCTGCGCTACCCGACACTTGACGTCCCGTACCACAGCCGGTGGCGTCATTTCGAAGCGGGCGGCGTCGATCGTTGGGCAGCGATCGCCGCGATGCTGCCCGATGATGCCGCCGAGCGCGCTCGCACACGGATCGATCTTGCGATCAGCAGCGTTCTGCTCGACGCCGGTGCGGGACCTGCGTGGTGTTATGTGGACGCTGTCACTGGACACACCCTCACTCGCTCCGAGGGGCTCGGGGTGGCGAGCCTTCGCCTTTTTTCTTCCGGCGCGTTCTCCGCACGGACGGGCGCACCGCTTGAGGCCGATGCGCGAGCGCTGTCGGCAATCGTGCCGTCGACCCTCGCGAAAGGCTTCCAAGTCGCCGACTACAATCCGCTCGTCGGACTCGAAGGCCGCGCGACGCTGATGCGCCGGCTTGGCGACGTCGCGACCGCCACGCCGGCGGTCTTCGGTGCGCCGGCGAGGCTCGGCCATCTCTACGATTACCTCGTCGCGCACTCGCGCGGTGGCGCCATCAGCGCCGCATTCCTGCTCGCGACGTTGTTACGCGCGCTCGGGCCCATCTGGCCGTCGCGGCTCGCGCTCGACGGCGTGCCGCTCGGCGATTGCTGGAAGCATCCCGCGGCGAGCGCGGCGGGATCCGCCGATCCCACGAATGGCTTCGTTCCGTTTCACAAGCTCACGCAGTGGCTCGCCTATTCGCTGCTGGAGCCGCTCAAGGAAGCGGGGCTTGCCGTGACGGGGCTCGACCAGCTCACCGGCCTGCCGGAATATCGCAACGGCGGCCTGCTGCTCGACACCGGCCTCCTGGTGGCGATCGATCCGGAGTTCCTGCGGCGCACGCACGAAGTCGGCGACGAGGCGATCGTCGAATGGCGCGCGCTCACGGTGATCGCTCTCGACCGCATCGCCCGGGCCGTGCGCGACATTCTTGGCCTCACCGCGCAAGCGTTTCCGCTGGCGCGCGTGCTCGAAGGCGGCACGTGGGCAGCGGGCAGGCGCATTGCCGCCGAGCGCCGCGACGGCGGCGCTCCCCCGGTGTCGGTCGTCAGCGACGGCACCGTTTTCTGACTCACTTCAAGAAAGACCGAGGCAACCATGTCGGACACGCTCACCGTCGTCGGCCACCCGCTGATCCTGCACAAGCTGACGCACATGCGCCGCAAGGACACGTCGACGGAGATGTTCCGCCGCCGCTTGAACGAGATCGCGCAACTCCTCGCCTACGAGGTGACGCGCGACCTGCCGCTCGAGCTGATCGCGATCGAGACGCCGCTTCGCGTGATGGAGGCGCCGCAGATCAGCGGCAAGAAGCTGTGCCTCGTGTCGATCCTGCGCGCGGGCAACGGGATGCTCGATGGCATGCTGCAGATCCTGCCGCAGGCGCGCGTCGGGCACGTCGGTCTCTATCGCGATCCCGCGACACTGGTTCCCGTGGAGTACTACTTCAAGGTGCCGGAGGACATCGCCGATCGCCTGTCGATCGTGGTCGACCCGATGCTCGCCACGGGGCACTCGGCTGCTGCCGCGCTCACCCGGCTCAAGGAAGCGGGCGCCGGAACGATCAAGTATGTGTGCCTGCTCGCCGCGCCGGAGGGGATCAAGGTGCTGCAGGCGGCGCACCCCGACGTGCCGATCTTCACCGCGGCCGTCGACGACCATCTCAACGACCACGGCTATATCATCCCTGGCTTGGGCGACGCGGGCGACCGGATGTTCGGGACGAAGTAGCCTCGCGCGCAGGCTAACGTTTAGGCACCGCGAATTCGAGCTCAGCCGCGGAGTGCGCTGCTCGCGGCTGGCTTCGAGCCGTACATCGCTGCGACGCTACGGGAGGATTGCCTCCGGGCTTCGCATCCGGGACCCTCGTGAGCCTACGGGTCCCGGCGCGGCCGGCGGCGGGAAACACACTTCCCACTCGCGGCCGTACCACCCGTGACGGCTCATCGCGGCTGAGGCGGCGGTCGCCAACCCTCCCATCGCGCCGCCGTTGCATCCTGCTGATTCGGACGGACGGCGAGCGTTGCCCAAATCGGCGACCGTCGGGTTCCCGGCACCGAAGTCGAGACGCAAGCATCGCACTCCACGCCAAAGAACGATGGATCCGCGCACTACACGCCAAGGCACCCTAAAATGTGCGCTCCGCGCGGCTTGCCGCCGGCGTGTGGGAGCACGCCGGGGAATCGCAACCGCCGTGCAACCTCCGAAAGGGCCCGCTCATGAAAGTTTCATCGATCACGAGAAGAACATTGCTGGGTGCCTGCGCGGCGCTCGCCATTGGCGCGTCGCTTCTGGGAGCCGCTCCGGCGCTCGCGCAGCAAAAGATGAAAGTCGCCGCCATCTACACGGTCCCAGTGGAGCAGCAGTGGGTGTCGCGCATCCACAAGGCGTTGAACGCCGCGGTGGCCCGCGGCGAGATCGAGTACAAGTTCTCCGAGAACGTGAGCAATGCCGACTACGAGCGCGTGATGCGCCAGTACGCGGAGCAGGGCAACACGTTCATCATCGGCGAGTCCTTCGCCGTCGAGGCCGCGGCGCGCAAGGTCGCGAAAGACTATCCGAAGGTGTCGTTCCTGATGGGCTCCTCGGGCAAGCCGCAGGAGCCTAACTTCGCCGTCTTCGACAACTACATCCAGGAGCCTGCCTATCTCACGGGCATGATCGCCGGCGGGATGACCAAGTCCAACGTCATCGGAATGGTCGGCGGCTATCCAATCCCGGAAGTCAACCGGCTGATGAATGCGTTCATGGAAGGCGCAAAGGAAGTCAATCCCAAAGTCCGGTTCACGATCAGCTTCATCGGCTCGTGGTTCGATCCGCCGAAGGCGAAGGAAGCTGCATTCGCGATGATCGACAAGGGCGCGGACGTGATGTACGCCGAGCGCTTCGGCGTCTCCGATGCGGCAAAGGAGAAGGGCAAGCTCGCGATCGGCAATGTCATCGACACGCAGGACAAGTATCCGGACACGGTCGTCGCCTCGGCGCTGTGGAACATGGAGCCGACCGTCGACCGCGCGCTCAAGGCAGTGAAGGACGGCAAGTTCAAGGCCGAGGATTACGGGTCGTACTCGATGATGAAGTACAAGGGCTCCGAGCTTGCGCCGCTCGGCACGTTCGACAAGAAGATCCCGGCCGACCTCATGAAGAAAGTGAAGGACAAGGAGAAGGCCATCCTCGACGGCAAGTTCACCGTCAAGGTCAACGACACCGAGCCCAAGTCCACGCTGTAGCGGACGCAATGGGGTCAGAGACGAGTTTCCGTCCCGCGGAAGTGAGCAGGTTTCCTGCGGAAAGTCGTCTCTGACCCCAATTCTTTCGCTGGCCGGGATCACCAAGCGCTTCGGCGCCCTGGTGGCGAACGACTCGATCTCCCTCGAGCTCGCGCGCGGCGAGGTGCTGGCGCTGCTCGGGGAGAATGGCGCGGGCAAGTCGACGCTCGTGTCGATTCTGTTCGGCCACTACGTCGCCGACGAAGGGACGATCACGGCGTTCGGCGAGCCATTGCCCGCGGGTGATCCGGCGGCAGCGCTCGCCGCCGGCATCGGCATGGTCCACCAGCACTTCACGCTCTCGGATAACCTCACCGTCCTCGACAACATCCTGATTGGAACCGAGCCGCTGTGGCAGCCGTTCTCCCGGCGGCGTGCGGCGCGCGCGAAGGTGCGCGAGACCGCGGCGCGCTTCGGCCTCGCGGTCGACACGCACAGGAAGGTGAGCGAGCTTTCCGTCGGCGAGCGGCAGCGGGTCGAGATCCTGAAGGCGCTGTACCGCGGCGCGCGGGCGTTGATCCTCGACGAGCCGACGGCCGTGCTGACGCCGCAGGAAAGCCGGGATCTCTTCGCCACGCTGCGGCAGCTCGTCGCCGAAGGCTTGGCGATCATCTTCATCAGTCACAAGCTCGACGAAGTGCTCGCGGTGTCGGATCGGATCGCGGTGCTGCGCAACGGGCGTCTCGTCGCATTGCGCGCGGCCGCCGGCGCAACGAAGGCGGAGCTCGCGGAACTTATGGTAGGCCGCAAGGTGGTCATGCCGACGCGCGAGCGCCGGTCTTTGGGAGCACCCGTGCTGCACGTGCGCGGCATTCATGCGCGCGATGCGCACGGCGGCATGCTGCTGGATGGCGTAGACGTCTCCGTGCGCGCCGGCGAGACTGTCGCGATCGCCGGAGTCGCGGGCAACGGCCAGCAAGCGCTCGCGCAGTTGTTGTCGGGAACGCTCGCACCCGAGCGCGGCACCGTCGAGCTCGCGGGTCGAAGGCTCGGCGCAACGCCGCGCGAGTGGATCGCCGCCAAGGTCGCGCGCATCCCCGAGGATCGACATGCCGTCGGCGTCATCGGGGATTTGGCCGTGTGGGAAAACGTCATCTCGGAACACTTGCGGAGCCCGGCATTCGCGCGCGCAGGATTCGTGCGGCGCACCGCGAGCCGGATGCACGCCGACAGCGTCGTGCGCCGTTTCGACGTGCGCCTGTCGGGCATCGACGTGCCCGCGCGGTCGTTGTCCGGCGGCAACATGCAAAAGCTGATACTCGGCCGGGCGCTGAGCGTGGGGGCCGCCACCACCCCGACCTTGATAGTCGCCGATCAGCCGACGTGGGGGCTCGACATCGGCGCGCTCGCGTACGTCCACCAGTGCCTGCTCAATGCCGCGGCCGCCGGCGCCGCCGTGCTCCTCATCTCCGAGGATCTCGATGAGATATTCGCGCTCGCCGACGGTATCGCCGTGATGTTTCACGGACGGGTCTCCGAAGCGCGGCCGGCGGAGACGTGGACGCTCGCCGAGATCGGCCTCGCGATGGCGCGCGGCGCGGACGCGGCAGGCGACGAGTTGACCCGTGCGGCTTGAAGCGCGCGCCGAAGTCTCGCGGGTGCTGCAGTTGGCGGCGCCGTTCGCGGCGATCGCCGTCACGCTCGTCGTGTGCTCGCTGCTGGTGGCGTGGTCCGGTGTGCCCGTCGCCGGCGCGTATCGGTTGCTGCTCGAAGGTGCCGCAGGCTCGGCCTTCGCGGTGTCGGAGACGCTCACCCGCGCCACGCCGCTCATCATTACCGGCCTCGCCGTCTCGGTCGCGTTTCGGGCGAAGCTCTACAACATCGGCGCCGAAGGGCAGCTTTACGCCGGGGCGCTCGCGGCGGTGGCCGTCGCCGATTCCGGACTTTCGCTGCCGCCCGCGGTCGTGTTCCCGCTGGTTCTCGCGGCGGCGATGGCCGCGGGGGCGCTGCTCCTGATTGGCCCTGCGCTGCTCAAGACGCGGTTTCACGTCGACGAAGTCGTCACGACGCTCCTCTTCAACTTCATCGCGCTGTTGTTCGTCTCGATGATGCTCGACGGCCCGATGAAGGACCCGACGGCGATGGGTTGGCCGCAGTCGGTGGCGATTCCCGAAGAGTTCGGGCTCGAGAAGCTCGCCGAGCGCTCGCGCGTCCACTCGGGCCTCCTGATCGCGTTTGCGCTCGCCGTGGTAGTGTGGATCGTCGACCGCTTCACCGCGTTTGGATTCGAGATGCGCGCGGTCGGCGCGAACGCGCGTGCCGCGGCGTTCGCCGGCATGCCGGTGCACGCCGTGGTCCTGAAGACGGCGCTCCTGTCGGGTGCGCTCGCCGGTCTCGCCGGAGGCATCGAGGTCATGGGGCGCGCCGGCTATGTGACGCTCGACATGTCGCCGGGCTATGGCTACAGCGGCATCGTCATCGCGATGCTGGCACAGTTGAATGCGCTCGGCGTCGTCGTGTCCGCCATCTTCGTCGCCGGCATCCTGGTCGGCGCCGATAGCATGAGCCGCGCCCTAGCTGTGCCGACGTACATTGCGGATGTGATCGTCGCCGCGTCGCTCATCGCAATGCTGGTGGCAACGATGCTCGCGCGCTACCGGGTCCGCTGGCGATGAGTGGGGACATCCTCGACGTCGTAACGGGCCTCCCGTTCTGGGTCGCCGTGCTGCGGATCGCCACTCCGCTCATCTTTGGCACGCTAGGCGTGCTGCTGTGCGAGCGCGCGGGAGTCCTCAATCTGGGCATCGAGGGCATCATGGTCGTGGGCGCATTCACCGGCTGGTTCGCGGTCTACCAGGGCGCAACGCTCTGGTCGGGTGTCGGCGTCGCGGCCCTTGCCGGTGCGGCGCTCGGCCTGCTGCACGCCGTGCTCACCGTCCCGCTCGGATTGTCCCAGCATGTGTCGGGACTCGGCGTGACGCTGTTCGGCACGAGCGTTGCGGCGTACGCGTACCGCGTGCTGCTGCCGCGCGTGACGACACCGCCGACGATCGAGCCGTTCTCACCGATGAGCTCGCTTGGCGTGCCGCTCCTGTCGACGCAGACGCCGCTCACGTTGCTTGCGCTCGTGTGTGTGCCGCTTCTCGCCTATGTGCTCAATCGCACGCCCGCGGGGCTCGCGGTGCGGATGGTGGGCGAAAATCCCGGTGCGGCCGAGGGACAGGGCATCAACGTCATCGCCGTGCGCATGTGGACCGTCATCGCCGGGTCGGCGCTGATGGGCGTAGCCGGGGCTTTCCTCACGCTGTCGGCATTCAACGCGTTCTTTTTCAACATGGTGAACGGCCGCGGATGGATCTGCGTGGCGCTCGTCGTCTTCGCGTCGTGGCGGCCCGGCAAGGCGCTTGCCGGCGCACTGTTGTTCGCGGCGTTCGACGCGCTGCAGCTTCGCCTGCAGCAGGCGAGCGGCGCAAAACTTCCTTACCAGATCTACCTGATGCTGCCCTATGCTTTGTCGATCCTGGCCCTGGTCGTAATGGCGCGCCGCGCCGCTTACCCGCAAGCGCTGATGAAACCCTATCGCAAAGGCGAGCGATGACCACTTCGTCTTCTTCGATCCAATACGATCTCCTCGTACGCAATGCGACCCTGCCCGACGGCCGCCACGGCCTCGACATCGCCGTGAGCAACGGCCGCATCGCGGCAGTGGCGCCGCACGCTGAGCTCGGTTCCGTCGGCGCCATGGTCGAGCTCGACGCCGAGGGTCAGCTCGTGACGCCGCCTTTCGTCGATGCCCACTTCCACATGGATTCGGCGCTGTCGTACGGATTGCCGCGGGTCAACGCGTCCGGAACGCTGCTCGAGGGCATTGCGTTGTGGGGCGAGTTGAAGCCGACGCTCACGACGGACGCGATCGTCGAGCGCGCGCTCCAGTATTGCGACTGGGCCGTCGGCAAAGGACTTCTCGCCATACGTTCGCACGTCGATGTCTGCGATCCCCGGCTCATGGCGGTCGATGCGCTGCTCGACGTGCGGCGGCGGGTCGCGCCTTACCTCGACCTGCAGCTCGTCGCGTTCCCGCAGGACGGCGTGCTGCGGAGCGAGGGCGCCCGGGTGAACCTCGAGCGGGCACTGGACAAGGGCGTCGACGTGGTCGGCGGCATACCGCATTTCGAGCGCACGATGGCCGAAGGCGCGCAGTCGGTGCGCATGCTCTGTGAAATTGCGGCGGCGCGGGGCCTGCGGGTCGACATGCACTGCGACGAGACCGACGACCCCATGTCCCGCCACATCGAATCGCTCGCGCGCGAGACGCTGCGACACGGCCTCGAGGGACGTGTCACCGGCTCGCATCTCACGTCGATGCATTCGATGGACAATTATTACGTCTCGAAGCTGATCCCGCTGATGGCCGAGGCGAGAGTCGCCGCCATCGCCAATCCGCTGATCAACATCACGATCCAGGGGCGGCACGACACCTATCCGAAGCGCCGCGGGATGACCCGCGTGCCGGAGCTCATGGCGGCGGGCATCGACGTTGCGCTCGGCCACGATTGCGTCCTCGACCCGTGGTATCCGCTGGGCGCCGCCGACATGCTCGAGGTCGCGCATATGGGCCTGCACGTCGCGCAGATGACGGGGCAGCAGGCGATGCGCGCGTGTTTCGAGGCGGTGACGAGCGTACCGGCCAGGATCCTCGGTCTCGAGGGCTACGGGGTCGCGACCGGCTGCCAGGCCGATTTCGTGCTGCTCGAAGCGCGCGATCCGGTCGAGGCGATTCGCCTCAAGGCGACGAGGCTTGCCGTCGTGCGGCGCGGCAAGGTCGTCGCCCGGACGCCGTCCGCGACGACCGCGCTCGACCTTCCCGGACGCCCGGCGACGACACGCCATCGGGTCACGACATGAGCGAGGCGACTGTTGCCCGAAGCGCGAAGGTACTCCGGTGACCCTTTCCGTGATCGTGATCACGAAGAACGAGGAAGCGTCGATCGCGCGCACGCTCCGCTCGGTTGGGTTCGCCGACGAGATCGTGGTCGTCGATTCGGGGAGCTGCGATCGGACCGCTGAGCTCGCGCGCGAGCACGGCGCGAAAGTCAGCGTGACCGTCGATTGGCCGGGCTTCGGGCCGCAGAAGAACCGCGCGCTCGATCTTGCGACCGGCGATTGGGTGTTCTCGCTCGACGCGGACGAGTGGCTGACCGAAGCATCGGCGGCCGAGATCCGCAACGCGCTCGCTTCGGCGAATCAGGATGTCGCCGCGTACCGCCTGCCGCGGCGATCGAGCTTCTGCGGTCGCTTCATGCGCTACTCGGGCTGGTGGCCGGATTACGTCGTGCGCTTGTTTCGTCGCGATCGCGGCCGCTTCTCCACCGACATCGTCCACGAACGCCTCGTCGTCGACGGCGCGGTCGCGACGCTGGCCGAGCCCATCCTGCACGAGACGTTCGTGGACCTCGAGGACCTCGTCGACAAGATGAACCGCTACTCGACGGCGAGCGCCGCGCAACTGCGGCGCGACGGCAAAAGCTCGGGGCTCGGCGAAGCGATCGCGCGTGCGCTTTGGGCGTTCTTTCGCACCTACGTGCTGCGCGCCGGCTTTCTCGACGGTCGCGAGGGCTTCATGCTCGCATTCGCGACGGCCGAGGGGACGTACTACCGCTACGCGAAGCTGATGCGGTTGCGCCGCCGGTGAGCGTTCCGCTGCAGGTCGTCGAACCCACGCTCGAGGATTATTCCGGACATTGCCACTCGCTCGTGTCGAGTCTCGTGCGCGCGTTGCGCGGCCACGCGATCGAGCTGTGGGCAGGGCAGGTCCAACAGCGCGAGGTACGACAGGCCGCGGCACGAGAGGGCCACCTGGCCGTTCCCATGACGTTCGGGCCCGATGTGATGGTCCATTCGCACTTCCGCCGGCGCGAACGTCTCCAGCAGATGCTGCGACTGTTGCACCGGCTGCTGCGAACGCCGGCACGGGTGGTCCTCACCACGGCGCGCACGCGTGACCTCGCACTCGTGGCGCTCACAGCGCCTGGACGCCTGCCCGCCGACCGCGTGTTCCTGTACTTCCACTGGCTGCGCGCCACGTCGGCGAAGCGCCGGCTGTTCCGGTTCATCGCCGCCCGGCAACCGGACCTCTCGATCCTCTGCACCACGGAGCGCCTGGTGGAAGTGTTTCGCGGGTGCGGATTTCGTCAGGTCGCAATGCTGCCGTATCCGGCGCCGGAAACGTCGCGGGAAGAAACCCCGGTGCCGTTCCGACGGCTCCTGTATGCGGGGGCGGCGCGCCGTGACAAGGGGTTTGGAATCGTCGTCGATCTCGTTCAACGGCTCGCATCGACAGGCTCGGATATCCCCATCGCCGTGCAGATCACGCCCGAGCACTACGGGAAGTACGACGGTCCGACGCGAGCCGACATCGCACGGCTCGAGGCCATTCGTTACGGTCCATTGACGCTCATCAGGAAGACGCCGTCGCCCGGGGAGTACACGGCGAACTTTCACGGCAGCATCTGCCTGCAGCCGTACGATGCCATCGATTTCGCCGATCGCGTCAGTGGCGTGACGCTGGACGCCCTCGCGCAAGGATGTCCGATCGTTGCGACCGCGGGCACGTGGACCGCGAGGCTGATCCAGCCGTTCGATGCTGGAATTGCGCTCCGGTCTCCTGATGCCGGAAGCGTTCATGCTGCAGTGCTCACGGTTCGCGGCGACTATCGGCGTTATCGCGCGAACGCACTCGCTGCGGCGCACGAGAGGGAAGCAACGGCCTGGGCGCCGCTGCTCGCGCGGCTGGCGCATTGAGCGCATCACCGCGCCGTCGTCGCGCGTTCCATCGCCTGTTCATGGCGCCTCGTTCGCATGCTGCACCGCAACAGGCGCTTCTGGCGCGTAATGTGTAAAATTCGAAGCACGCGCCAGCTCTTTCGGCGCGTCTAATTTTCAGGCGCTGCCTGGAGTCGATCCGCGGTCACGAGCCGATGTTCGATCTGGCACACCTCCTGCTCCGGCTCCAGCAGAAACCAGACTCTCACAAGGAGTAGCAGCGATGACTACCCGATTCCCCACTGGCCGTGCGCCGGCAAACGGCGCCTCGTCCGAACCCGCAAACGGCGCCTCGTCCCCGTCCACAGTCGGCACGCTCGGCGTTCCGACAGCTATCGCGAGAGAACGCCGCTACGCGGCGCGCAACTACGACCCGCTTCCCGTTGTGCTCACTCACGGCGACGGCTGCTGGCTGTGGGACGAGCATGGCCGCCGCTACCTCGACATGATGAGCGCGTACTCGGCAGTGAGCCACGGTCATGCGCATCCGCGCATCGTGCGCGCACTGGTCGAGCAGGCGCAGCGCCTCGCCGTGACGTCGCGCGTGTTCCACAACGAGCTCTTGCCGGCGCTGCTCAAGCGCCTGACGGAAGTCACCGGTCTCGATCGTGCGCTTCCGGCGAACGGTGGCGCCGAGGCGGTCGAGACGGCGCTCAAGGCGGCGCGCAAATGGGCGTACACGGTCAAAGGCGTCCCGGCGGATCGCGCGGAGATCATTGTCTGCGACGGCAACTTCCATGGTCGCTCGATCACGATCGTCGGGTTCTCGTCGGAGCCGCAGTATCGCGATGGATTCGGGCCGTTTGCGCCCGGGTTTCGCAGTGTGCCGTACGGCGATGCGGACGCGCTCGCACAGGCGATCGGCCCCAACACGGCCGCGTTCCTCGTCGAACCGATCCAGGGCGAGGGCGGCATAATCGTCCCGCCGACCGGCTATCTCGCGCAATGCGCGCGCATCTGCCGCGAGAACAACGTGCTCTTCATCTGCGACGAGATCCAGACCGGGATGGGCCGCACCGGGAAGTTCCTCGCGTGCGAGCACGAGAACGTCCGGCCCGACGGCGTGATCCTTGGTAAGGCGCTCGGCGGCGGGCTCCTCCCCGTGTCGGCGCTCGTCGGCACCGACGACCTGATGCAGGTGTTCTCGCCGGGCGACCACGGCAGCACGTTCGGCGGAAACCCGCTCGCCTCGGCCGTGGCGCTGACGGCGCTCGACGTGCTGTTCGACGAAGGCCTTATCGCTCGCTCGGCGGAGCAGGGCGCGCATTTGCTCGAGCGCCTGTCCACGGTCAAGAGCCCGCTGATCAGAGAAGTGCGCGGCAAGGGGCTGTTCATCGGCGTCGAGGTCGATCGCGACCGCATCACCGCGCGCGACGTCGTCGACCGCCTGCTGGCGCGCGGCATTCTGTCGAAGGATACACACGGCACCGTCGTGCGGTTTGCGCCGCCGCTCACCATCGAGCGCGACACGCTCGACTGGGCGGTCGAAGAAGTGCGTGCCGTGTTCGTCGAGCTGGGCGGAGGATTGCGGCGCGCCGCGTAAATAGGGTCAGAGACGAGTTTCGACAGCGCGGCCACGCGTAGATAGGGTCGCAGACGGTTTCGGCAGCCGTCCGCGGGTGGCAGCGCTCGCAAAGGTCGTCTTTGACCCCCTTTCGCGGACGGGCGGTTCGCCGCGGCTATACTGCGCGCATGGCGAAGCCCACGCTCGACGGCAAGCTCGTAGTGGCGATTTCCTCGCGGGCGCTGTTCGACCTCACGGAGAGCCATCGCATCTATACGGCGGAAGGCGTCGACGCCTACCACCGCTACCAGGTCCTCCACGAGGATGAGATGCTGGCGCCGGGCCCTGCGTTCGTGCTCGTGAAGAAGCTGCTGCGCCTAAATCGCCCGGACAAGCAGTACGTCGAGGTGATCCTCCTGTCGCGCAATTCGGCCGACACGGGCTTGCGCGTGTTCAACTCCATAAAGCACTACAGCCTCGACATCACCCGTGCCGCGTTCACCAAGGGCGAGCCCACGTCGCGCTATGTGCCCGCGTTCGGCGCGCATCTCTTTTTATCCGCCGACCAGGGCGATGTCCGCCGGGCGCTCGACGAGGGCCACGCGGCGGCGACGATCTTCCCGAGCGTCGTCGGCACGAACGAAACGGACGAGCTGCGGATTGCGTTCGACGGCGATGCGGTCCTCTTCTCCGACGAGGCGGAGCGCATCTATCAAACGGGCGGGCTCGCGGCGTTCTCGCAAAGCGAAACGCGGTCGGCCCTCGAGCCGCTCACCGGCGGCCCCTTCAAGGAATTCCTGGCGGGGCTGCATCGCATCCAGTCGGACTTTCCGGAAGACCGGAGTCCCATCCGCACGGCGCTCGTCACCGCGCGCAGCGCGCCGGCGCATGAGCGCGTGATTCGCACGCTTCGCGCGTGGAACATCCGGATCGACGAGGCGCTCTTCCTCGGCGGGCTCGAGAAGGGCGAGTTCCTGCGCGCGTTCCGCGCCGACATCTTCTTCGACGACCAGCGCACGCACATCGACTCCGCGCTCAAGCACGTGGCCGCCGGTCATGTGCCGCACGGCGTCGCCAACGAAGAAAAGCTTTCGACCAATTAGGCCCTGATTGAGCGCTCCGGCCAATCCGTTCACGCTCGCCGACTGGCGGCACACCGTCGCGGAGCATTACGCGGGGGTGCGAGCGCTCGGCGGCACGGATCCTCTGTCGGCGGCCGCGCAGTTTCGCGCGGCGCGCGCGCGGCTGATGCGGGAGCACCCCGACAGCCCGATCGAGCCCGAAGCACGCGCAGCCTGGGATGGGCCGCGCTGGTATCCCTACGATCCGAAGTTTCGCGTCCGCGGCGTCATCGACACCGCGGCGCCGCGCCACACGTTCGAGATCCCGCTTGCCGCCGACGGCATGCTTTGCTGCACTCGCGTCGGTTGCGCGCGATTCTCGATGCTCGGTCACGAGGCCTCCCTTGCAATGTACTGGGTCGGAGGCTACGGCGGCGGACTGTGGCTGCCGTTCTCGGATGCGACGAGCGGCACCGACACCTACGGCGGCGGCCGCTACCTCTACGACACGATCAAGGGCGCGGACCTGGGAATCGTCGGCAGGGACATCGTGCTCGACTTCAATTTCGCGTACAACCCGTCGTGCGCGTACGACGAGCGCTGGTCGTGTCCGCTGTCACCCCCGGAGAACAGGCTCGCCTTCGCGATCACCGCGGGTGAGCGCATGCCCTTCGCACAGTAGGTCGCCCGCCGCCTGCGTTCGGGGACCGATCAGTCGACGATCCGTCCGAAGAACGGGTACTGGGGATCGGAATAGCCGGGCGTCGAAGGATGGCCCGGCGCGACGAGCGAGTTCACTAGAGCTTCGTCCTCGTCGTTCCACTCCGTCCCGATCGCGTCGACGTAATCGCGCCACTGCAGGAACGTGCGCGGTCCGGCGATGATCGATGTCACGATGCGATTGGCCCAAACCCACGCGAGCGCGAACTGGGTCAGCGTGCGGCCGGTCCTTTCCGCGTGCGCGCCGAGCTTTTGCGCGATCGCAAGCGACTCGTCGCGAAACTCGGTCTCCATGATCCGCTGATCCTTGCGCGCGACGCGCGAGCCTTCGGGAACCGCGCCCCCCGCGTACTTGCCGGTCAGCAGGCCGCGAGCGATCGGCGAATAGGGCGCGACGCCGATCCCGTAGTGGTCGCAGGCGGGCAGGATCTCGACCTCCGGCAGGCGGTTCAGAAGGTTGTAGTAGGGCTGGCAGACGACTGGGAGCGGGACGCCTTGCGCCTCGCACTCGCTCACGACTTCGGCGATGCGCCAGCCGCGATAATTGGAGATTCCGAAATAGCGAATCTTGCCGCTGCTGATCAGATTGCCGATGGTACCGACGGTCTCCGCGATCGGCGTATCGCGATCGTCCTTGTGCAGGTAGTAGATGTCGATGTAGTCGGTTTTAAGACGCGACAGGCTGTCTTCGCAGGCCGTGAGCACCCAGCGCCGGGAGAGTCCGCCGTGGTGAGGCTTTCCCGTCAACGGGTCGCCGACCTTGGTCGCGAGGATCCAGTGTCGACGGTTGCCGCTGATCGCCGCACCGACGATCTCTTCCGACGCGCCGTTCGCATAGACATCGGCCGTGTCGATGACGTTGATGCCGGCCGCGTACGCATCGTCGACGATCCGCCGCGCCTCGTTCGCATCGGTGCGGTCGCCGAACATCATCGCACCGACGCACAACGGCGAGACCTCGAGGCCGCTGTCGCCCAGGCGTGTGTAGTGCATCGTCATTCGCTTGCCTTCAAGGGTCGCAGGCGTTCCATGTCGGGGATCGGCAGCGCGCGCCGCAGCACGGTCTCGCCGAGCCAGTCGGCGGCCTGCCGCGCTCTCGCGGCGACGACCTCCGGGGGAATCTGCAGGTAATCGTCGTTGTAGACGTCGAAGCTGTAGTCGCCGATGTAGCCGATTGCATCGAGCTTCGTGACGAAGTGCGCGAGACCCTCGCTGTGCGCGCCTTCGCCGGGAAAGACGCGGAAGTGGGTCGCGGTCGACGCCTGCTCTTCCGGCGTGCGCATCTCCTGCCACATGTAATCGGAGAGCTGGACGAGGAAGATCTGCTCCGGGTCGATGGCGTCGAGATCCTCGAGCGTCGCGCCCGCCGCCAGTACATCGAACGCGTCGATCGAGAGACCGAGGTTGGGGCAGGCGGTGCGAAACACGACATCGCCCGCCGCACGGAAGTCGCGCACGGTCCGGCTCCATGGCACCCCCTTGAACGCGATCCGGATGCCGAGCGGGATGCCGAGGAGCGCGAGCTTGCGCAGATCGCGCGCGAGGGCGTCGGGGTCGGCGTCGGCGTGCGTCGACGTCGACGCCTCGACCAGCAGCGTCTGGCCGCCAAGCGCGCCGCAGACATCGAGCAGCGATTTGGCGATGTCGACCTTGTAGGCGTGGAGCTGGCCCGAAAGACCTTCGAAGTCGCGCAGCGCTTCGAGCCCGGTGACGCGAAGACCGCTCGCGCGTACCGCCCGAACGCCCGCGGCGACACCGGCGGAATGCCCGACGACATCGGCCGCCGAGATCATCACCTGCGAGAACCCGGCGCCATGGACGGCCGCGAGCTTCGTCTCGAGCGAGCCCGCGAGCGACGCCGTGTCCATGCCGAAGTCGCCGAAAATCATTTGCGTGCGGGCGGCGGGCCCGGATCGTCGTGCACGAGCTCGAACATGACGCTGCCGAGCGTCGACTTGGTGAGCGCGCCGCGCTCGCTCGAGTGCACCTTCTCCGACGCCAGGAATTCGATGCCGCGCTTTTCGAGCAGCCCGACCGTCGCCAGCACGTCCGGCGTGCCGAGCCCGATCCGCTGCAGGTGCTCTTCCGCCGGGCCGAACCGGGCGATCTCGTCCGGCTCTATGAGCTGCAGGAAGAAGTTGCGGCACGGGCTGCGCAGCAGCAGCCCCTTCGGCATGATGCCGAAGCGCACCGTGTCGGCGAGCGGTGTGAAGCCGAAGATCTGGGAATAGAACTCGACCCAGTCCGCCGTACGGTCGGGACCGACATACTGGACGATGCCGAAGAAGTGCAGGCCACCGATGGCCGGCGGGTGCGGATCGACCGTCGGAATCGCGCGGAAGTCGACGTCGTAGATCGAGAACTCGTCGTAGCGATCGACGAAGTAAATGAGACTCTCGCCGACGCCGTGGATCGCTGGAATGTTGAGTTCCATCGCGCGTGCGCGGACCGGTATCTCCCACGCGCCCAGATCCTTCGCGCGCTGGAACGCGGCGTCGGCGTCGCGTACCCGCACGGCAAACGCGCTCAGGATCGGCCGCTCCACCGGCTGCACCGTGCGTGGAACGTCCGCCGGCTGCGCGTTGACGATGATGTTCATCGTGCCCTGGCGGTAGAGCTCGACCTCGCGCGAGCGATGGCGCGCGATCGGGCGAAACCCCATCCGCTCGAGGACACCGCCCATCGCCTGCGGCTTCGACGTCGCGAACTCGATGAACTCGATCCCGTCGAACCCGAGCGGGTTCAGAGGTTCCGCGACCGCTTCGCGCGCCAGGGGGTTGTTCATCGGCATTCCTCGTCGTCGGCGCTTGTCGCGCGAAGCCTATTTTACGGAACGGCGGCGGGGGTGGGCGTCGCAGCGTGAAATACGGGCAAGGGACGTGCGCCCTGCTTGCGCGGTCAAAGCATCTCGCCGCCGCGGGCGCGGCGAATGATGTCGTAGACGGTGACGAGATCGCGAATCGGTATCTGCCCCGGCGCCGATGCGGACTCGCCGACACAGTACATGAGCCACGAGCCGAAGAGCCCGCCGACCATGCGCGTGACCGAACCCAGCGGCCCAACGGAGATGCTGATGAGCGGAATGCGCGTTTTCTCGTCCGCTTCGGCCGTTGCGGCGAGCAGGCGGAGCACGTCGACGCGGTCGCGCGGCACGACCTGAACCATGGCGACATCGGCGCCGAGCCGTTCGGCTTCCAGGAACTGCTGGACGATGTGGTCGTGTCCCGGCGTATAGCTCGTGTTGTGATACGACAAAATAAGCCGCACCTCGTGCCTTCGCGTCACTTCGCGCACCCGCCGCACGTGATCCGGATGGTGCGCCATCTCGAAATCGATGAAGTCGACAAGTCCGGTCTGCGCCACCGCCGCGTAGAGCTCGACGACTTGCGCGTCGTCGATCGGGATGCGCTCGCCGCCCTCCGTCTCGGCGCGGCGCGTGAAAATGAGCGGACGCTTGCCGACCGCTTCACGCAGCAGGCGTGCCGTCTCGATCACGGTGGCGGTATCCCCGATGCGGTCGAAGAAGTCGACGCGCCATTCGATGAGGTCGGGCTTCTGCCGGACCACGCTCTCGGCTTCGGCCAGCACGCGCTGGGGCGTCCGGCCGACGAGCGGCGTGCACAGGAGCGGCGTCTCCCCGCCCAGCTTTTTGCCGCGGGCATCGATCGCCTTGATGTGCTTCTTCATTGCTTCGCTCCGATCGCGGCGTGTTCGGCGAGGTACGCCTTGAGCGTCTCGAGACATCGCGCCGCGTGCTCCGCATAGCCCATCTCGTCGTGCAACTCCTTGTTCGGGAGCTCGATCGAGTACACGCAGGGCGGAATGTGCGCGAGGATGCCGGCGACGTCGATCCCGCCTTCGCCGACGTAGAGCCGGGCCTCGCGCATGATGCGGATCATCTCGGCGCGATCGGTCGGGATCTCCGCGGGCGCGTCGCAAACCTGGGCGAAGTGAAACCATTTGCGCGGCAGCGCGTCCAGTTCCGCCGGATCGTCGCGCGCCCGGTGGAGGTGGTGCGTGTCGATCATCAGGCCCGCGTTGACGCGGTCGACGGCCCGCAGCACGTCGACCGACTGCGCGAGGTTGGCCACCGCCGCGATCGGCACGTACTCGAGGTCGACGGTCAGACCGAACGGCTTCGCGAGATCGCAGATCTCGCCGAACTTTTCGATGTAGAACTCGCGTTCGCCGCCCCAGATGCTCGAGAGGACGGCTCTGGCGCCGAGCTCGGCCGCCACTTCCATCGCCGGCAGGTATTTGGTCGGATGCAGCCCCTCGTACACGCGCGCGAGCTCGATATCGTGCACGCGAAGGCCGGTGGCCGCGAGCGCCCGCTTCGTCTGCTTCAGCATTTGCGGATTGTCGGCGAGTCCGTAGTCGGGCTCGCCGGGGAGCCCCATGTAGATCGGACGAATGCTGACGTAGTCATAGCCTGCGCGCGCGGCCATGTAGGTCATCTCGGGCGGCGGGCAGCCCAGGACCGTGAGGTGCGCCAGCGAAAACTCCTGCTTCGTCGCGGAAGCCATCGCGCAACGATACGAGCGATCCAAACGGCGCGCAAGGGCGCGCCGGAGATGTGCAGCGATCGCGCGACATTGCTGAATCCAGCGGCCGGCCCTATCCAGCAGCGCAAGCGCTGGGATATTCTTCGGGCCTACAAAAACATATCGGGCGCGTTACCGCCGCCATGCACGTCTTTTTCGAGGAGGACGGCCAGCTCAAGGCCGGGACGGTCCTGGCCGACAACGATTCGTCGCTGCAGGTCGAGTCCGTTTCCGGCAAGCGCCTCAAGATCAAGGCCGCTTCGGTGCTGCTCCGCTATGCGGAACCGTCGCCGGCGCAGCTCGTCGCGGAGGCGCAACGGCAGGCCAGGGAGCTCGATCCCGATTTCCTGTGGGAGGTCTCGGGCGAAGACGACTTCGGCTACACCGACCTCGCGCGCGAATACTACGGTCACGCACCCGGCCCCGTCGAAGCCGCCGCCGTCGCACTCGCGCTCGCGGCGGCGCCGATGTATTTCTACAAGCGGGGCAAGGGACGCTACCGCAAGGCGCCCGCTGGGGCGCTCGCTGCGGCGCTCGCGTCGGTCGAACGCAAGAAGCGCGAAGCGGAGCAGATGGCGGCGTGGGTGGGCGAGTTGCGAGCGTGCCGCCTTCCCGACGCGATGCGGGACAAGCTTGCGATGCTCTTGTACAAGCCGGACAAGAACACGCTCGAATGGAAGGCGCTCGCCGCGGCGAGCGAGGCCGCGCAGAAGAATCCGGTCGCGCTGCTGGCAGCGTGCGGCGCCATTCCGTCAACGCACGATTACCACTTCAACCTGTTCCTCGCCCAAGCGTTCCCGCACGGCAGTGCCTTCGCGGCGTACGGCCCGCTGCCGGCGCTGCCCGAGCTGCCGCTGGCGGACGTGCGGGCGTTCTCGATCGACGATGCGGCAACGACGGAAGTCGACGATGCATTTTCGGTGCGCGAGCTCGCGAACGGCAACTACGAGATCGGCATCCACATCGCGGCGCCGGCGCTCGGCATCCCGCGAGGGTCGCCGCTGGATGCTATCGCACGCGCGCGTCTGTCCACCGTCTACATGCCCGGCCGGAAGCTCACGATGCTGCCGGATCCGGTCGTCGAGATGTTCACGCTGGCCGCGGGCCGCAGCCCGCCGGCGCTTTCGCTGTACGCGGAAGTGACGTTCGACGGCCACCTCATCCGCCAGGAGACGCGCCTCAATCGCGTTCCGGTCGTCGCCAACCTGCACCTGGAGACCGTCGATCCGGCGTTCGCCAACGATCTGCCGGCGCCCGGCGATCCGCCGTGGACCTCCGAGCTGCGCGCTCTGTGGAAGTTCGCGCAAAGGCTTTCGGACGCTCGAGGCAAAGCCGATTTTGCGCGGATCGACTACAGCTTCCACGTCGATTGGGATCGTCCCGTCGAAGGCAGCGAGCCCGGTCACGTGCGCATCGTTCCGCGTGCGCGCGGCAGCCCGCTCGACAAGCTCATCTCCGAGCTCATGATCTTCGTCAACAGCCAGTGGGGACGGCTCCTTGCCGATGCACACATCGGGGGCCTTTACCGGACGCAGGCCAACGGCAAGGTCAAGATGAGCACACGCCCGGGTGAGCATCAGGGCCTCGGGGTCGCGCACTACCTCTGGTCGAGCTCGCCGCTGCGGCGCTACAGCGATCTCGTCAATCAGCGGCAATTGCACGCGGTGGTCGAAGGCAGAAAGCCGCCATACTCCGACAACGATGCGGAGCTCTACGCGGCGCTCACCGACTTCGAAACCACCTACGCGGCGTACGCGGAATTTCAGGACCGGATGGAGCGCTACTGGTGCCTCCGCTGGCTCGCGCAGGAGCGCGTGACCGAGACGAGCGGGTCGGTGATCCGGGACACGCTCGTGCGCTTCGACGGGCTGCCGCTCGTCGTGCGGTTGCCGGACCTTCCGCCGTTGGCTGCGGATACGGGCGTCCGCATCGCGATCGGACGCATCGACCTTCTCGCGGCGACGCTGGAGTGCCGGTACGCCGGCGCGGAGGGAGCGGAGTCCCAAACCGGAGCATCGCCCATTGGATCGGCCGGCCGGCTCGCTCCGTAGCAAGCAGTCGCGGAAGGCCGGGCATCGGCGCTTAAGGACTGGCGGGCGGCTCGAGGCGAGCGCAATGGGGACGGCTGCGCTAGACTGTCGTTTTTAAGCCGTTTCGACCATTGCCGAGCCGATTCGCCTCGCGCACCGCGACAACCGGAATGCCGCCGAAAAGCAGGGCGGCAGCGGCAGCGCTCCCTGCCTCGAAGGTGGCACCGCGCAAGACGATGACGGCGAGGCGCGCCACCGCGGCGTCCGCGGAGGCCGTTCCCCCTTCCAAATCGCCGGACGTCGCCGGCCAATCGGCGGCGCCACCGGCTACGGCGAAAGTGGCGACGCAGAACGGCGGTATCGTGGCTCCGCGCGAAAACAACCTGGCGAGCATCGTGCACGCAGCGACTGGCGGCCTGTTCGAGCCGGCCTGGCGATGGACCGCACGGTTGTTCGCCGAACTCCGCGCGATGCCGCTCGGAATTGCGGTGCCACGCACCGATTTCATTGTCTATGCGGTGGCAGCTTCGATCATCGTCCACGCGGTGCTGCTCGCCCTGCAATTCCGCGCTTTCGACCCGACGCGCCAGAAGGACCGGATGCCGCCGCTCGAAGTCGCGCTCGTGAATGCGAAATCGAAGGACAAGCCGATGGTCGCCGATGTGCTCGCGCAGGCGAACCTGGACGGGGGCGGCAACACGGATCTCCCAAGACGGGCCACGACGCCGTTGCCCGCGATGCCGAAAGCAACGGCCAACGGAGAAATCGCCGTTGCGTCGCAGCGGCTGGATGCGCTGGAGCAGGAGACACGCGAGCTCATGACCCGCATCAACGGCGCTCCGACCACCGCGCCGGCGATGCCCAAGCCGGTCGAAGCCCCGCCTGAGCCGGTCGCGGTGCCGTCCGCCAGCGAGATGATGCAGCGCACGCTCGAATCGATGCGGATCGAAGCCCGCATCGCGAAGGACATCGAGAGTTATCAGCAGCGCCCGAAGCGCAAGTACGTCGGGGCGCGCGCCGAGGAATACCGGCTCGCGCGCTACGTCGAGGATTGGCGCGCGAAGATCGAGCGCGTGGGGAACCTCAACTACCCCGAGGCAGCACGGAACCTGCAGCTTTACGGCAACCTGCTGCTGACGGTGTCGATCCGCAGCGACGGCAGCGTCGAGAACGTCGAGGTCAACCGTTCTTCGGGCCAGCCCATCCTCGATGCGGCGGCAGTGAAGATCGTGCAGATGTCGGCGCCATTCGCCGCGTTTCCGCCTGACATCAAGCGCGACACCGACGTGCTGCACATCACCCGCACGTGGATGTTCACGAAGGGCGACAAGCTCACCAGCGAATGAGTGGAGTGAGCGAGCGGCGCGAAGCGCAGGCCCAAGGGCGCGTCCGCGAGCGATCGACCGCGGCCGACTAGCCGTGCGACATTCCACGAGAATCGATCGGAGGCCGTGAGCGTCGGTCGCGCGCTTGGTCTTACTCTGGGCGTGCTGGCGGCGCTCGCATTCCTCTGGCTCGCCTGGATCGCCGCGCACATCGCGTGGTATCGCTTCAATCCGCCCGGCGAGACCGCGTTCATGGGGCAGCGGATGGACGACATGCGGGAGAAGAACGCCAGGGCGGCGCTGCAATACCGCTGGGTGCCGTATGCGCGAATCTCGGTGCAGTTGAAGCGCGCGATGATCGCCGCCGAGGATGCGAAATTCGCCGAGCACGGCGGCTTCGACTGGGACGGCATTCGCAACGCTTACGAGAAGAACCGCAAGTCGGGCCGCGTCGTCGGCGGCGGCTCCACGATCACCCAGCAGCTCGCGAAGAACCTGTTCCTGTCGCCGGCGCGCAGCTACTGGCGCAAGGCCGAGGAGGCGGTCGTCACCGTGCTGCTGGAAGCGATGCTGCCGAAGCAGCGGATCTTCGAGCTGTACTTGAACGTGATCGAATGGGGTGACGGCGTGTTCGGCGCGGAAGCCGCCGCACGTCGCTATTTCGGCGTGTCGGCCGCAGAGCTCACCGTCGAGCAGGCGGCGAAGCTCGCGGCAATGACGCCGAGCCCGCGACTCTTCGAGCGTCGCCCCAACTCGCGGTATCTCGAGGGCCGCGTCGCAACGATAATGGCGCGCATGCCGGCAGCCGTCGTGCCCTGACGGCCTCGCGCGGGCCCTCGCCCGCGTAGAATTGCCGGCCTCATGACCCAACCCCCCGATGCCGATGTCGTCGCCCGTGCCGACGCGCCGAAGAGCGTTCAGGATGCGCTCGCGCACGTGACGGGCCTTTTGCGCCAGCATCGGCTGGTCGAGGGGCTCGTGCGCGAGCAACGCGAGGAAGGTTCGGGCGAGGAGGCCGCGGAGGCGACGCTGCTCGCCGACAGCGAGGTGTACAAGAAAAGCGTGGCGACGCTGCAGCGCGAGCTCGACCGGCTGCATCCGGCCGACATCGCGTACATCCTCGAGGCGCTGCCGCTCGACGAGAGGCTCTACATCTGGGACCGCGTGCGCGCTTCCCGCGATGGCGACATCCTGCTCGAGGTCTCCGATGCGGTCCGCGAGTCGCTTATCTCGTCGATGGACACGGACGAGCTCGTGGCGGCCACCGAGACGCTCGAGGCCGACGAGATCGCCGACCTCGCGCCCGACCTGCCGCAGGAGGTGATGGACGACGTCTTCCAGAGCCTCCCCATCGAAGAGCGCGAGCAGCTCCGTGCCGCGATGTCGTTCGAGGACGACATGGTCGGCGCGCTGATGGACTTCGAAGACATCACCGTGCGTCCCGACGTGACGCTCGA
>Ga0207691_10000774_pt1 | contig 31656 bp, 27 predicted proteins | sample KBSM13metaG_FD_184327 | JGI IMG/M metagenome (GOLD analysis project Ga0207691, IMG submission 184327) | Miscanthus rhizosphere microbial communities from Kellogg Biological Station, Michigan, USA - KBS M1-3 metaG (SPAdes) (version 2) | ecosystem: Host-associated > Plants > Roots > Rhizosphere >...
GTCCATTGATTTGCGGATTGACAAATTTTTGCCTGCCCGTCACAACCGAGTAGAGGCATTCATGAAGGCCCCCGTCGGAATTCTGGCTGCGTGTTGTCGTTTCCCTGAGCACAAACGCTCGGTTGCGGAACTCTTTCGGGAAGAAGGTGCTAACGTCGACTCTGACGTTGCGGCCCGACTCGGCATTGACCGAATCCCACTCTCCAATGGCGCGGCGGCGGAGACTGCGTCGAATATGGCGGTGGCAGCCAGCCGGGAGGCTTTGGAGAAGGCTAAAATTGCACCCACTCTGGTCGATGTTGTCGTCGAATATTCCATCATGCCGCAGGAATATTTGGTCCCGGTTTGGAACATGAGCAACAAGGTTCAGGCCGAAGTGGGAGCCACTAAATCATTCGTAGTCGGCTTCAGCGGCGGTGGATCCAGTAACTTCATGGTCGCGCTGAGTGCGGCGGCTGCAATGTTGTCAGAGAATGAATCGATGAAGACCGCGCTGCTGGTCACTGGTGACACCACCATTCCCGGTAACCGCGTTCTTAACCCAGCTGATCCGGTTACCATCATGGGAGATGGAGCAAGCGCCATCGTTCTCCAAAGAGATGCGCCAGGAGCTGTTGTGATCGATACAGAGTTATGGTCGGATGGGGCTAATCACGATATTTGCTACATCCCGGGCGGCTCGCTCATTCATCCAGAAGACATCACGCTTTATCGGATGCAGTTGGACAAAGCGCGTTACGATGCTTTTCCCAAGTCCGAAACACTCCGTCAAATGAGCGACCAACTCTTGGAACGGAATAGACTGAAGTTTTCCGATGTGGCTTGCGTGCTTTGCTCGAATATCTCAGCGCTAGACGAGAGTGCGATGCAAAAGGTGTTTGAAGACAAGGTGTCTCCAGTTTGCGCGGTCAATCGCCAGTCCCATGGCCACCTGCAGGGCACGGATTTTCCACTTAATTATCTTTCCTTAGTCGAGAGCGGAAATGTCAAAGAAGGGGATCATATCCTGGGCGTCTCTCATGGCATGGGCGCGACAGCGGCGGTTACCTTGGTTCGTTATTAGCGACTCGAAATGAGAACTGCGTTATGAACGCCAGCATCGGGATTCTGGAGGCAAACTATTATCTGCCGGAGACCAAGAAGACACTGGCGCAGATCTTTGAGGATGAGGAAAAGCCGACGGAAACTTTCGCTGCGGGAGTCGACTTCGAGAAAGATATCGGGATCGAGGCCTTGCATGTGGCGAAAAAAGAGACGGCCGCAGACCTCTGCATCAACGCGGCCAAACTCACCATCGCCAAGTCGGGCATCGATCCCAAAGAGATCGATGTGATTATTGGCTTCTCTAGTATTCCAGAAGACTACGTTGCTCCTACCTGGTCGGCGGCCGGACAAGTTCAAGAAGCGATAGGCGCGACTCGGGCCTTCGCGACTGCGATCAACACTGGCGGGTGCGCTAGTTATCAGACCACCCTGAAAGTCGCTTGCTCATTGATGTCCGCCAACGATCGCTATAATACAGCATTGCTCGTCGCGGGCGATAAGACGCCTGAGTTTAATCACAACTACTTTCCAATTACTGTTGTGTCAGACGGCGGCAGCGCAGTTCTTCTGAGGAAGAATATGACCACGCGTCGTATCCTCGGCGCGGAGGTCGCGACCCTGGGCCGACTCCACGACATGTGGTTCATCCCGGGTATTCACAACCGCAAGCCTGAAGACATCGGGGGCAAGTACCCACGTTGGCTCCATGTTTGCGGTGACATTCAGCGGTTCAACAAAGAACTGATCCCGATAAATCTCTTCATGTTTCGCAAGGTCATGCTCGCCGTGCTCAAGCAGACTGGGAAAAAGATGGAAGATGTCTCGTTCTTCGTCTATCCCACCTTTTCCGCCTGGGACTTAAAGGCCTTTTGCGACGCTTTTAAGGTTCCTCCTGAGAAATTCTCCAGGGAGAATCTGCACCACGGCCATTTGCAGGAGACAGACATGGTCGTCGGCTACGTGGACGCGCTGAATGCTGGCCGAATTAAGGATGGCGACCTGGTTATGCTTGCCACGAACGGCGCCGGTTTTTCCTGGGGTGCGTCTTTGATTCAACATTAACCGCGGAGGATGATCCTATGATCCTGCAAGAAACGAAACACAGTTTCGATGTGGCGATTCTCGGCAACGGCCTTTCCGGTTCCATGATGGCCACTATCTTGGGTAAGAAGGGCGTCAGCGTGGTTTTGATCGATGCCGAGCAGCATCCTCGCTTTGCAGTCGGCGAATCGACTATCCCTCATACTTCCCTAGTTATTTCAATCCTGGCCGAGAAATATGAACTCCCTGAGTTGGAGCATTTGGTCGACACCGAGCGCCTCGCCAAACACGTCGCCACTAGTTGCGGCATCAAACGTCACTTCGGTTATGTCTTTCACCGGCCGGGTCAGGTCTACGATCGGAAGGAAGGCCTTCAATTTGGCACGAGTGCTCGGGACGAGAATCATTGGTTCCGTCAGGATACCGACGCTTACCTTCACAACCTTGCCGTCCATTATGGTGCCGTGCCTCGCCAGAAGACCAAGGTCACCGGCATTGAGATCAATCAACAAGGGGTAAAGCTTCAGACCTCCTCGGGCGAAGAGATCCGCGCGCGTTATCTGATCGACGGCACGGGATACAGGAGCATTGTCGCGGACCATTTCGGTTTACGCGAAAATCCTACCCGGCTCAAGCACCATTCACGCACCCTGTTTACCCACATGGTGGATGTACCTCCCTTCGATGAGGCTGAGAACCCACTACCCCTCTCTTATCACAAAGGCACGCTGCATCATTGTTTCGAACGCGGCTGGTTCTGGGTCATCCCATTCAACAATAATCCGCTGTCTACTAACCCGATTATTAGTGTGGGTTTGACCATTGATCCACGCCGCTATCCGAAGCCGGACATGCCGGCGGAACAGGAGTTCAATGAGTTCCTGAAGCTATATCCCAGTGTGGCCGAGCAGTTCAAAGATGGGAAGGCGGTTCGGCCGTGGGTATCGACCGGCCGACTGCAATACTCCTCCAAACAAACCGTCGGCTACCGTTATTGCCTGATGTCCCATGCCTCGGGGTTTATCGATCCACTCTTCTCCCGGGGGATGTTCAATACGGTCGAGATTATTCAGGCGCTGGTTGATCCATTACTGGAAGCGTTAAGGACTGATAATTTCGATGACGAAGCTTTCCTGGCGGTCGATCGGCAACAGCAGAAGGTTCTGAACTATAATGATGACCTGGTGAACTGCTCCTTTATTTCCTGGGACGACTTCGACTTATGGAACGCCTGGCTCCGCGTCTTTGGTCTCGGCACCTTTCTCGCCGAATTTCATCTGATGAACGGTATGAGCGATTATACGCGGACCGGCGATCCTTCTTACCTCGTCGGCAAGACTAAGGACGCTGTCTTTTGCGATTTCGAAGACCCTGATTACGCCGCTTTCTTTAAAGATTCAGTTGACGCTGTAGAGGCTTATGAGGCCGGACGGATGACTTCCGCCGATGCCGCCAACCGCATCTTCGAAATGGCCAACCAGTATGAGTTTGCCGTGCCCATTCGCCAAGATGCCCTGGTCCGCGCTCACTGGATGAAAGAAGAAGACGTTTTGACCGAAAGAGACCTGGGATTTATTCGGCGAGGTTTTCGTTGGGCCCTGACCACGCCTCTAACACGCGACGTGGTTTCTAGTTCAGAAACATTTTTCCGTTGGTGCGCCCACCGGCCTGACCCGCACTTGGTCGGGCCCGTAAAGGGCCGGGTTCGGACCGAAGCATCGACGTCTAACGTCTGATTCCGGGCTTCCAATCACGGAAAACTGGATGTCAGAGTCTTGAAGTTATGAGACATACTCTGATGAAGATGCTGCAGCGCCTTAGCTAAGGAATGAAAGAACCTACAAAACAGCTCTCTGATATCGGGGATGTCACACCCGAAACGTTTCGCGAACAGCTTCATCAAATTGCTGACTGGATCGCTGACTATCGGGAAAACATGGAAAGCTTACGCGTCTCGCCGAATGCGCCGCCGGGTTCAATTCGAGCTGCCTTGCCCGTAGAAGCACCGGAGACGGGCGAATCATTCGAGAAAATAATGGCTGACGTTGATCGCGTCATTATTCCGGGAATGACTCATTGGGGACATCCGATGTTCCTGGGTTACTTCGGGTGGACCACTACGGCACCGGGCATTCTGGCCGAAATTCTTTCAGCGCCCCTCAATGTGAATGCCATGACATGGCGGACCTCACCGGTCGCGACTGAACTCGAAACCGTCGTGGTCGACTGGCTGCGCCGATGGTTGCAGCTCTCTGACAAATTCGGCGGCGTCGTTTTTGATACAGCATCAGTTGGAGTTGTGCATGCGCTTGCTGTGGCACGCGAGGAAGCGGCAACATCCGTGCGAAAAATGGGGATTGCCGGTCGTACGGATATTCCGCGCTTCTGTATTTACACATCCGACCAGGCCCATAGCTCAGCGGAGAAAGCTGCGATCGCGCTCGGTTTCGGCGAAGACAATGTGAGACGCATCCCCAGTGACTCAGAATTCCGAATGGATGTGGCGGCGCTGGATAAGGCGATCCGCAAGGACTTACGGCAAAACTTTCGACCGCTCGCTGTGATTGCGACGGTCGGGACGACATCGACGGCTAGTGTCGATCCGGTGGCCGAGATCGCGAAGGTGTGTCGCGAGCACAAGGTCTGGCTGCACGTCGACGGCGCTTACGGAGCCGGTTTTGCAATTCTTCCTGAATACAAATGGATCACCGTTGGATGGGAAGAAGCCGACTCGATCGTCGCCAATCCGCACAAGACGCTTTTTGTTCCGCTCGATTTCAGCGTGCTTTACGTGCGCGATCTGGAACGCTTGCGACGTGTCTTCACTCTCGTGCCCGAATATTTGCGCGGCGACACCGTTGCAGCCGAAAAGAATTACATGGATTACGGGATCCAGCTCGGTCGCAGATTTCGCGCGCTGAAAGCATGGATTATCTGGCGGAGTTTCGGGCGGCAAGGAATTGCGGCGCGGCTTCAGGAAAACGTTCGACTCGCCGAGCTATTCGCGAGCTGGGTGAAGGCCGATTCTCGCTTCGAATTATCCGCACCGGTGGTGATGCCGGTCGTTTGTTTTCGATTACGCAATAGCGATGATGAGGCGAATGCGCGCATCGTAGAAACCATCAATGCCTCCGGAAAGAGCTATCTGACCCACACCAAGCTCCACGGCCGCACGGTTATGCGGCTAGGTCTGGGAAATATCCTGACCAAAGAGGAGCATGTCCGCCGGATTTGGGACCTGCTCCGCGGGTTCTAGGGCGCCTCAGTTTTTCGACCAAGATCGGCGGCATTCAATCATTCGTCTCGCCAACGGAACGGATTGAATGTTGACACTGGAGCCAGCGTTTCGGCAAGATGTTCCATAACAGAAGTTTAAATCAGGCGGGCCCGCCCGACCTGGGGGCTTCGGCGCCTCTTCAGACCCGCATAGTCGAAGGCAAATCATCTATATGTACTCACTTAATAAAATCATCACAACTGTCACTCTCATCGGCGCATTCGCCTTCCTTACGCTCTCCTCCACAGCCCGAGCGGTTGATCCTCCACCGGTTGGTGGCTACCCCAATGGTAACACCGCTACGGGTGAGGATGCGCTCTTTAGTCTCACCACCGGCTTCGAAAACACAGCCATCGGTCACGACGCGCTCCGCAACCTCACTACAGGCAAACACAACACGGCCACAGGTTATGAGACCCTTTCTGCTAGCACAACCGGGTACAACAACACGGCCAATGGTTGGGAATCCCTTAATGCCAATACAACCGGCTTCAAAAACACGGCTGACGGTTGTGACACACTCATTGCCAACACCACCGGCTTCCAAAACACGGCCATTGGTGTTGCTGCACTCAAAAGAAACAGGACCGGCAGCAATAACACAGCGAATGGTTGGGAAGCGCTCTCTAACAACACAATCGGCGCCAGCAACATTGCACTCGGCGCTTCGGCAGGTAGCAGTCTCACCAGCGGTAGTAACAATATTGATATCGGCAATGTTGGATCTGCTGGCGAATCTAATACGGTCCGCATCGGCACAGGAGGGACCCAGACGAACACCTACATCGCTGGCATCACTGGTGTTACAGTGGCCGAAGGAATTGGAGTCATAGTGGATGCCTCAGGGCATCTCGGAACAGTCACGTCCTCGGAGCGATTTAAGGACCTAATAGCGCCAATGGATAAGGCAAGCGAATCGATCCTGTCGCTAAAACCCGCAACGTTCCGCTACAAAAGGGAGTTTGATCCAAATGGCGTTCCTCAGTTCGGTCTGGTCGCCGAAGAGGTGGAAAAGGTGAATCCTGATCTAGTGGTGCGGGACAAGGCAGGAAAGCCGTACAGCGTCCGCTACGAAGCAGTAAATGCGATGTTGCTTAACGAATTCCTGAAGGAGCACCGGAAGGTGGAAGAACAAAGCAGCCATATAATTAAGCAGGATGGCACGGTTCAAACGCTGGAAGCCACCGTTGCGCAACAGCAGGCGCAGATTAATGCCCTCATGGCAACCGTGAAGACACAGGCAGAGCGAATTCAAAAGGTGAGCGATCAACTGAACCCAGGGAACCCGCGTATTGTGGTAAACAATTAAGTCGGGGCTTAGGATTGGTGTCGCGTCTTGTACGTTTGCTATTTAAGAATAGCTACGTGCGGCAGCACGGTCACTCGGCTGGGTCTGGGAAATATTTTGACCACAGAAGCGCATACCCGGCGGCTTTGGGACCTGCTCCGCGCGTCATAGGCATGCCGCTCAACACTTCCAGCATCGCGGGCTTTGGAACGGTCTGACGACGTGGACGAGAGTCCGAAAGGAGGATCGAGCGGGACACGAGATCTCAGAAGCGAATGTTTCGGTTGTGCCAAGCAACGAGTTTCGGTTGAACTGAGAGGAATCCGTCAAGTGTCAAGGATCGACCTCCGACAGATCAGATTTTGCTTGATCGTGACGCGCCAACTCTCTAAGACGATTCTATGGAAACACACGACCACTCTAAAGTCAGATCGCTCCGTCGTATCATTGGACTTCTTTGTTTCGCCGTTGCAGTTGCAACCGTCCTGGGGGCGGTGGCGTCGATGCGCGCAGTTAATAAGCCAAATAGCCCCGCTCAAACGGCCGCGCTGCGCAAAATAGCCCCATGGGTTACTGAACACACCGCAGGAGACCAACAAGCCCAATTCATGGTCATTCTCGCCGACCAGGCTGATCTTAGCCAGGCTGCTGCGCTGCCGACCAAGGCCGAAAAGGGACGCTTCGTTTACGATACCTTATTGACTAAGAGCCAGACGACACAGGCGCCGATCCAGCAATGGCTGCGTGGACGCGGCATCACTTATCAGTCCTTCTATATCGTCAACGCCCTTCTGGTAACTGGTAACCAGGAGACCGCGGAAGCGCTGGCCGCTCGCTCGGATGTCGCGCGTGTCGAGGGCAACCCGCACGTCAAAAATTCATTTCCTCAGCCCGGTCCTGCAGTAGCGGCGCCTTTGGGCCCTGAGGCGCCTGAGACGATCGAGCCGGGCGTTAGTTACATTCACGCGCCGGATGTCTGGGCGGAGGGATTCACCGGCCAAGGCATTGTCATAGCCAGCGCCGATACTGGTCAGCGATGGACACACAATGCGCTTAAGCCTCATTACCGCGGCTGGAATGGGTCTGTAGCCAACCACGACTACAATTGGCACGACTCTATCCACGACAGCTCGGGTAATCCTTGCGGTAACAATTCACCACAGCCTTGCGATGACTACTTTCACGGAACTCATACCACTGGGACTGCCATTGGCGATGACGGAGGCAGCAACCAAATTGGAGTGGCGCCCGGTGCACAATGGATTGGTTGCCGCAACATGGATGAGAATGTCGGCACACCGGCCAGGTATATCGAGTGCATGGAATTCTTCCTCGCCCCGACTCCAGTAGGCGGCGGAACTGGCGATCCCACGAAGGCGCCTGACATTAGCATCAACTCGTGGGTCTGCCCGACTTCCGAGGGTTGCTCCACTAACACCTTGCAAGCCGCCGTCGAAGCGCAAAAGGCCGCTGGCATTATGATGGTAGTGGCCGCAGGTAATGCGGGTTCGAGCTGTTCTACTGTGTCAGATCCCCCATCCTTCTATGACGCATCCTACACCGTCGGCGCGCTTAATACCGGCACCGACACCGCTGCTTCGTTCAGCAGCCGCGGTCCCGTTACGGCCGACGGCAGCAACCGAATCAAACCGAATATTGCCGCTCCAGGCACGGGCACGCGTTCAGCCAGTAACCTTTCGGATAGTGCCTATACGATTGCCGATGGCACCTCCATGGCGACCCCGCATATCGCGGGCTCCATGGCGCTGCTCTGGTCGGCTCACCCTGAGCTGAAAAATCAGATTGATACGAGTCGCGATACGCTAAACAGCGCCGCGCACTTCATCTCGTCAACCCAGTGCGGCACAGCTGGCCCTCCCAACAATGTCTACGGATGGGGCCGAGTCGATATTCTGGCCGCGGTTGGCTCAGGCACGACAACCATTACGCTGCAGGCGCGCGTGAAGGGACAAGGCACTAACCATAATGTGCAGCTGAAATGGAGCCCGGCTGATGGCGGTCGAGTCAATTTGATTCGCAATGGTTCCACCATCGGGAGCACGACCGACGATGGAGCTGTTACGGACAAACTTGGAACGCAAACGGGATCGTTTACCTATAAGGTCTGTGAGACGGACTCGAGCGATTGCTCGAACGAAGTCACCGTCACCGTTCCGTAGTCATTCCATCGACTCTAAGAGTCGGTTACGAGACTCATAACCAAGGGCACCCGGCCGAATATGCCGGGTGCCCTTTGCAGTTTGTGAAGACCCATGAGAATTACCAAACCGTTCTATGTGGGATATTATCCATGGGAGTGGCCTTCGACCGGGCTCAGGACGTTGTAGGCCGCGTGTCCTCACGCGGCGATGCCTCCACCTGGTGGTGGACTGACCGCTAACACGGATGGTGCAAGCGCGAGATAGACACCTACAATGAAACGGCTGATTTTTGTCTGTGACTGTGTGCCATTCATAAGGTTGCTCCCGAGACGCAGTCTGACGAAGCGAGCACCCACGGGTCAAGAAAAATATCCGAGGGTAGTGTCTTGATCAACGCAGTTCCCTTGAGAACTGCCGTTTAGAGGTATCGTCCGGGACCGATATGGATTTTTGTCTCGACATTCGAAGGCAACTCCGAACAATTACGCGAAACCGTCGCTAAGGTTAATCCGGAGGAAAATGGAATGAATTTTACAAACAAAACCACAACGCTGCTCATTTCGATCGCAGTTGCTCATGTAGTTTCGCCGGCGAGCGCCGCCGGTCCCACAACGGTTCGTACGCCTAACAACCTGAAAAACGCCGTCGTCCTTTACGATAGCGCGAAGGCTCCCGCGGTTCCGAACCGGGTTGCGGTACAAAGCATTCCCAATTCGAAAATGCCGGCCGACACGATCTGCAACGTCGAATCACGTGTCGCATACGGCGATCCGGCTCCGCATACCGGTGGCGGCACCCTCGGGACCATCGCGCCGTTCTTTGACACCACCATAAACTCGTCCGGCAACGTTGCCTTCGGTTCGACCGTCGTAGGGTCGGACCGCAATCAGGGCTTCTTCATCTCCAATTCCGATGGTACAGTCAATGCAGTCGCCATCGGTTGCGGCGATTTTGGCGGCGGCGGCGATACGACCTCAGTTTGCGGTGACCCTTCACCGATTGGTGGAAAGATCAGCGGCCTGTTCTTCTACACGCCATCGATCAATAACGCCGGTGATGTCGTTTTCATCAGCGACGTCAATGGCGGCAGCGCACGACGCGCCCTCTTTGTCTTTCACGCCGCTACCCGCACGCTTGAAAAGGTCGCGGCACCGGGTGACCCTTCGCCGATCGGTGGCGTGTTCGACTCCGTCAGTCCGGGAGTCATTAGCAATAGCGGAAAAGTCTTTTTCCTCGCGCTGCCCACACCCGGTTCCTTCGATAGCGATCTCTTCATGTGGGAAAACGGCGTCGTAACCAAAGTCGCAGCCACAGGTGATCCCGCTCCCGGCGGCGGTACCTACTCCATCATCGGCTCACAAAGTGTTGGCTATGTCGATGGCACCAGCATGCCGATTGGGCCATTACCCGACATCAACGACTCTGATGTCATCACCTTTCGCGCCATCGTCAGTGGAGGCATCACTGACCGTGGAATCATTGTCCGCACAAATGGCGTTGACCAATGGTATGTCAAAGTACCTGATCCCACACCGGCCGGGGGCACTTATCTCAGCATGGAAGCTCCATCTATCAACAACGCCGGCCAGGTCTCGTTCTTCGCCGATTATCATCCCACTCCGGACACCTTTAACTCTGGCTGGTTCGCTGGTGCGCCCGGTAATTGGCGTAAGGTGCTCATCTTCGGCGATTCCGTCGATGGCGGTGAAGTTCTCGGCCTCGCCATCTCGAACAATCCCGAACACGAGATCGACGCGGCCGGCAATGTTTTCGTCTGGGCCAACCTGGACAGCAACGGAACCGAGGACCGTCTCCTTTACAGCTTAACCGATGGCAGCCTGCTCGTCGTCGCCCGAAATGGCGACCCCACGCCGCTAGGTGGGACTTTCAACGGAATGAGTCCCTGGCCTACGATCGACAAGGAGAACGGCGGTATCTTTGGCGCTTACACGCCGGGTGCGCAAGGTGGTGTCCTCAACGCCTACTTTACCTTCGAGCATTGTGCAGACGCTATTACGCTGCAAGCGCGTGTGAAGGGACAAGGCACTAACCATAATGTGCAGCTGAAATGGAGCCCGGCCGATGGCGGTCGAGTAAGTTTGATTCGCAATGGCTCCGCCATCGGGAACACTACCGACGATGGCAGAGTTACTGACAAACTCGGTACCCAAACGGGCTCGTTTACCTATAAGATCTGTGAGACAGACTCAGGCGATTGCTCAAATGAAGTTACGGTTACTATTCCGTAGCCGTATCATCCGAGGACTCTTGGAAAGCAGTTAGAGCATCCGATTCTCTCGTTCCCAAGTTGCACTTTGAACGCAACATGATGCGGCCGCTCCCGCTTTCCTTCGGCAAGGTCAACGCTACTTTGTTCCAGGCGAGTTCATCTATTGATCGGGCGTTCAATGAGATACGTGATTCACGTATATCATCATCACCTGACGTTACGACCTTCAGTGAACGATTTTTTGAAAGTCGATAGCACTGATAGCCCGGGAATGGGGTTATTCGGCTGTTGGAAATCGGGATAGGAGGCGGCTTCGTTGGGGCGCAAACTCAGAGACACCGTTATTTGTGCAGCGGTTGCTGTCTCGTAGCGGAAGCGTTTTGGCCTGGAGTAGACCTGGAGGACGCCGCGATGTCGGTTCAGGGCCCGCATGTAAACGGCCGGAGAAAACCAATCCTTCGACCGCGCTCTTCGCTTTGATTTCTAAAGGTAGTCATCGCAATTTCGTGAATGCCACGAAACCAAAGAATTGCTTTCGTCACCGGTGCGAATAAAGGAATCGGGTTCGAAGTGGCACGCCAACTCGTCCGCGAGGGCTTTCGAGTGTTTCTCGGTTCGCGCAATGCAGAGGCCGGCAGGGCCGCAGCGAGAAAGCTCAATCGAGAATGGAAAGATCAAGAGAGCGTTTTTTTCCTCGAGATCGATATCGCTGAGCAGGAAAGCATACAGCGCGCAGCCGCAGAATTTGCCAGGCAAAGCAATCGCCTCGACGTGCTCATCAACAATGCCGGGATTCTGCTCGATGACGACAAAGATATCCTGACCACCACGCCGGAAATTTTCGAGGCCACGTTGCGCACCAACACGCTCGGCGCGCTCCTAGTGTCGCAGGCGTTCCTTCCGTTTCTGAGAAAGAGCGACGCGCCGCGAATTGTGAACGTTTCCAGCGGTGGCGGACAATTGACCGACGGTGCCGACGGCTGGGCGCCCGGCTATTGCATCTCGAAGACGGCTCTTAACGGCGTCACCGTCCAGCTCGCGGCTGCCCTGCCGGACTTTTCCGTCAACTCTGTCTGTCCCGGTTGGGTGCGAACGGATATGGGCGGCGCCAATGCGACCCGTTCCGTTGCCGAAGGTGCATCAGGGATTGTGTGGCTCGCGGCGGACGCACCACAAAGCGAAACCGGAAAGTTTTGGCGCGACCGTAAAGTGATCCCGTGGTGAATCAGAATGTTCCGGAAAGGAATAAACATCGCGCCCGGAGGCGGGACTAGGTTTGTCGCGATGTTCCGGACCTGACCGTGGGCGGAGGCTCGCCGGAATTTCCGCAGTGCGCCTCAATGACCGGAACATTCGCCCCAACAATCGTTCCGAATCCCGGCACTTTGGCGCTGTGAGCGACAACATTCTTATTGCTGACAAGACGAAGCGCTCGCCGGGTTACCCCGACGAGCGCCTTTGATGTTTTCCCGAGATGCGCGTGGTGAGCCACGGTTATCTGGTTACTGTGAGGATGGCGTCCTTACTCGTGGCGGTGCCGACCGAGTTACTGACGACTACCGAGTACTTGGCACCATTGTCGGCTTTGGTCACAGCCGGAGTAGTGTAAGTTCGGGTGGTGGCGCCGCTAATATTCTTGCCGTTCTTGCGCCATTGATAAGTTAGCGGCGTGGTACCGCTCGTGGTAACGCTAAAGGTCGCCTTGGCACCAACTTTTACAGTTTGATTGGTCGGTTGGGTTTTGAAAGCTGGCGGTGTCTTTACCGTGAGTTTTGCATTATTGCTCGTGACACTGCCACCGCCATTTGTGACCACGACGGAGTAGAGACTGCCATTATCTTCTGCCACGGTGACGGGAGTGGTATAGAAAGAGCTGGTCGCTCCAACGATATTCACCCCGTTTTTGCGCCATTGATAACTTAGTGGCGCGCCGCCGCTCGCAGTTACGCCGAACCAGGCTGTCTGTCCGACATTAACGAACTTGGCCACAGGTTGCGATGTGATGACCGGCGGAGCTGGTGTGGGAGTTGGTGTCGCTGTCGGGGTTACTGTGGGTGTCGGAGTTGGTGTTGCAGTCGGTGTCGGCGTTGCCGTTGGACTTGGGGTCGCTGTTGGTGTAGGCGTCGGGGTCGCTGTGGGTGTTGGGGTTGGGGTTGGCGTCGGGGTCGAATTTGAGTTTTCTGGAACACCCGCCTGTAACCAGGCGATAACCACGTCTTTCGTTAAAGGACTGCCGGGGTTCAAGTCTATCGGCAGTTTCCAGAATTCGAAGGCGTGATAATTCCCTTCACCTGTAGTGACTAAAAGTTGTTTGTATTTCCCAAGTTCGGGTTCGGCGGCCGTGCTTTCAGCCAATCCCGCTGCTTGCATTGTATTGATGAGGTCATCCCGCTGATAAGTCTCCAGGTAACTGGAATCGTGATCCGAGTAGAGGAAGAAATAGGGTGGCAAGGACGAAGTAACATATGTAGTGGGCGAAGCAGCGGCGAGCTCCGGCAAGTGATCGAGGGCGGAGCCGGCAGGCAGGCCGAGGTAATTCTCCAAGGCCGCCGGGCCGCAGGTCTCACCCGAGACACAAGGTAGCGCCAGCCAGGCCGCGTCGTCGTATTTGCAAGGATTGCTAAACGAGACACCCAGATCGAATTGATCGTCGCCCGGAGCGCCCGTCGCCATCGCATAAAGAACGTGGCTGGCGCCGGCAGAACCGCCTATGCCATAGACGCGTCCATCGCACCGTGGATCGATGCGCGCCGCGCGGATTGCCATTTGGACGTCGGTGGTTTGCTCGGGGTAATGTCCGTCATCTACTGGAAAGACTGAGTCCTGCGCCATGGGCCCATGGACGGCCGCGTTCATGTCGTTGTGGGGTGGCGACAGACGGTATTCGGTGGAAAAGGCAACGAATCCAGCCGCCGCCAGATCTTCGCTGACGAAGTCAGGACCCGGGTTTCCGCTCTTGAAGCCACCGGGGTGCAACACGAGAATAGCAGGATGAGGCAGTCCATCGCCTGGGGTAAAGGCTTTCCAGCGCAAGGCCACACCAGTGTCGGTAGTTCCATATTGTTCAAAGGTTTGAGCCTGAGCCAGGCCGACCAGCGTCATCCCGGAGAGGAATAGACCAGCGCAGGCTGCGCGCAGCTTACTAGTGATAAATGTTCTTAGAAGAACAGTTCCGTCTTCAAAAATTTTGTTGTTTTTCATGGACGCTACCTCTCACGTTCACTACGGAACTTCTAACTGTGAAAGTTAACGCCGATGTAACGTTACAGCGGTGTTACCAGCGACCTAGGCATAGTTATTAGATGGTTATAGGTGTTGACTAGGATTTTATCCTAACCCTTTAAGCAGCCTATGTGTGCCTCCTCGTCGATATTCTACCCTAATGAATACGGGACTTAATTCAGACCGACCCTAATGTTTGACGACGAAGTCACTGAGTTGGATTTCCACCGATCCCGTGCGCCATCTTGATGCGAGCGCTCATAAGAATGCGCGGCAATACTCGAATACGTGATTGGCGCTTTAGTTAAGGGACAATGATTGGACCGTTCATGTTTCGCATGTATGTCACGGTTACACGATTGTCGAACAACCGGCTACTGTATCTGGGAGACCAGGATTTAATGACGTCGCCGTCCAGCTCGCCGCCGCTCTGCCAGATTTTGCCGTTAATTCCGTTTGCCCAGGTTGGGTGCGAACTGCGGCGCCAAAGCGGCCGTTCCGTTGCCGAAAGTGCAAGCGGGGTGGTTCTGGTTAGCAGCCGAAGCGCCTCAATCGCTAAGTCCACAATCCGTCCGCGATCGAAAATCGTCCCGTAGTAAGAGCTGCTTCGGAATTGCCTCTCGCCTGCGATGTTCTACGGCGTCCGCGCAGTGGGTGCCGGAGTTGTCGCACAACCTCCTAGCGATCCCCCCAACGAGCGGAATCATCGCGTTAATGATCGCCTTCGGAATGCCGAACACGCCCCTAATAGGAAGTGGTCTCTCTCTCGCCGCCGTATCGAGGAATTGCCGATCGACGCGTAACTAACGCGTGACTGGAAGGTGGTCTGGGGCGAGATTCGCGGAGTTACCGAGGTTCACGGATGATTGATGGGGTCCTAACGAAATTCTGCCTGACATTTGCTGCCCTGATCAGTCTTCCGCTCACTCCATTGCTCGCCCAGAATGCGCCGAAAACGGAAGACGAATCGTTCGACATCGAGCCGCCTTTGTTGGTCGAGCCGCGCGAGCCGGAACGCGTCATGGATGGAACGGACGAAGACACGCCTGCCGCCGAGCTGGATGTCGAAAAGGTCGGCAAACGACTGGCGGGAGCAAAGAAGGATGCCACCGCTGCCACCCGATTGGTCAAAAACGGTATCCTTTCGAAAGCCGAAGCCGAACAAAGCGCACTGCGCGTAATCCGGCTGGAATCAGACCTGGCAAAGGCGCAAATGCTCGCCGCGGCCGAGCAGGTGGCAGCGCAGAAATCGTGTCTTGCCGCCGGGGAGGCGACCCAGGCAGAAGTAGACGTCGCGATGGCGGTCTTCACCCAGGCTCAGGGCGCAGCGCAGAACGCGGAAGAAAACTATCGCAAGGCGCAGCTCGAAAACGCGGCGCTAAATCTTAGTCGCCAACGAAAACTGTTTTCTCTCGGCAGCGCGCATAAATCCGACGTCGCACGCGCGGAAGAGAAGCTCGCGAACCTCAAGCAAACGGACCAGCCGCGCTGATGGAAGGACGAAAAGCTGAAGGCCGTGCGCTTTCGCATCATAAAAATCTCGCCATTGCAGGTGTACTCGGCGATGGTTTGGACGATGAGCAACGGCGGCACAGCTCAGTTGTCGAATTCTCGCGTTGTCTCCACCCGCGATCATCGCAAGCGCAACCTCAACCAAACCCACTAATCCTATGCCTATCACGCCCGATACCCTGAATGACTTCCTGAAACTCTTCGGCGGCAACACCACGGTCGACCCACAGCAGGCCGCGCAATATCACGACCGGTTCATGTCAACCAGCCCGGAAGACAATCAATTCGACAACAGCGCTTATCACGAGGCCGCTGCCCAACATCTTGCGACTCTGCCTGACGATCAGTTTCACGACGCGGCAAGAAATGCGATCGCGCAAGCTCCGCCGCGGGAGCGTCAGGACTTGCTCGGAGGTTTGTTATCCGCTCTCGGTGGTGCCGGCGGGGTGGCCGGAATGATTGGCGGTATGAGTGGCGGTGGACAGGCTGCCCCTGGTGGGGGCCTGGGTGGAATCGCAAAGATGCTCGGACTCAATTCCACCGATCCGAGCCAGATGAGCAATGACGACGCGGCCAAGGTCATTAACTACGCGCGCACCGAACATCCGGAAGTAATGCAGCAGACTGTAGCTGAAAAACCGTGGTTCGTGAAAGCGATGGGAAACCCGATTGTGATGGGGGCGCTCGCAGTGGCTGCGGCTAAGTTACTCAACAATACTCGTCGCCCCAGCTAAATCTCTGTTAACTACAATCCAAAAATAGAAAGAAAAGATATGGGCTTATTCAACACATTGATGTCAAAAATCTTCAGTCACCCGGCCGCGAGTGCTCCTGCCACAACCGCGCCGACTCAAGCCGCCGCGCCAGCTCAGGCGCCGTCAGCTGCGACTGCCGGCGCGCCAGCGGCGCAAACACCCGCTCCTTCGGCACTCGGAGCCGCTGCAACGCAAACCGCCGCGGTTGCCCCAGCCGCTCCCGCACCTGCGAAACAGGTCGATGTCGCCGCCGCTCTCAACGACATGGCTGCGAAGAATTCCGAGAAGCTCGATTGGAAACATTCGATCGTCGACCTGATGAAACTTGTCGGCATGGATAGCAGCCTCGCCGCGCGTAAGGAACTCGCTACCGATCTCCATTACACCGGTGACATGAGCGATTCCGCTTCCATGAATATGTGGTTGCACAAGGAAGTTCTGAAAAAGCTTTCTGAAAACGGAGGCAAAGTTCCAGCTGACCTATTGAATAAATAGGCTTTTGCGCCCGAAGGCCGCGCGCGTTGTCATTAGGATCGCTAGGTATCGTAACTCGCTTACGAGACCTGATTTTTGTGGACTCAATGTTGGCCGCTCAAGGCAGTCAAGACCGCCGAGTCCAGACGCGAACATCGCGCACTGGGCGGACTTTTGAAGGCTTGATCTGGCGCAACAAACTTCCTCGCGTCGCGACCGCGTCGCGGTAAGCTCCCTCATGATAAGCAAGAACTTTGTCGCAGTATTGTTAAGCGTGGTTGCAATGGGCGTTTTGCTGGCATCCGAGACGGAGCAAGTGTACCCAAAATTAGGAGCGCCAGCCCCGGATTTCAGTCTGCCGAGCGCCGAGGGCCCAACCGTGAGTTTGAAAGACTTTAAGGGTAAGTGGGTCGTCCTCTATTTTTATCCGAAGGACTTCACCAGTGGTTGCACGCTCGAGGCGCACAATTTCGAACGCGACCTGGCCAAGTATCAGAACGAAAGCGCGATCATCGTCGGCGTGAGCGCTGATTCCGCGAAATCGCACAAAGATTTCTGTGCTAAGGAAGGGCTCAATTTCAAACTCCTCGCCGACCCGCAACTTAAGACCATCGCTGACTACGGGTCAGCAATGGAATACCAAGGGACCAAGATGGCGGCGCGCAATACATTCCTGATTAGTCCGGATGGTAAGATCGCGAAAGTTTACCTTAAGGTGAACCCTGCCGGACACAGCGAACAAGTCCTAAAGGATCTTGCTGCGCTTAAGAAGAGCTGATGGGTTAAGCAACTATCCAGGCGGGCTGCAGCATCCGCTGTCTCAGCGGAATCGAGAATCATGCGCTGAGGACAGCGCACACTACAACGCCTGCTGCGCTGAAAAGAATATGAAAACGGTCGTTTCGATTAGTGTTGCAGCGCTCTGCTGCATTCCATGTTTTGCGAAGGGGCAAAGTGCAGATGAGCGCCTGCGAGCTATCTACACAGAGGAATGGAAATGGCGGCTGGAGCAGTTTCCGGGACTCGAAGGACTCGAAAAACCAGTCGCCGATCACCTCCCGAAAGTAGATCCGGCGACACAGGAGATGCGCCTGCGTTACTGGCAGGATGTGTTGCACAAGCTCGACGAAGTTCCGCGCGCGCAGCTTTCGTCGGAAGAGCAGATCAATTACGACGTTTATCGGCCGGAAATCGAGAATTTTGTCGCCGATGAGAAATTCCGTGACTTCGAAATGCCGGCGAACTCGGACTCTGCTTTCTGGAGCGATTTGGGGGAAACCGCCCAACGTCCTTTCAAGGCGCTGACCGATTACCAAAACTGGATCGCGCAGATGCGCGATATCCCGCGCTATTTCCGCGAACAAATAGTGAACATGCGGGCCGGGCTTGCGCGCGGCTTCACCCCGCCACGCCAAACTTTACAGGGGCGCGAGAAATCCATTGCAACCGTTGCCGATGGCAAACCCGAAGCCAACCTTCTCTACACACCATTCCGGGAACCGATGGTGGGTGTCCAGCCTTCCGATCAGGACAAGCTCAAATCGGAAGCTGCAAATGTGATTCGCGAACTCGTGCAGCCGGCTTACGCGGACTTGCTCAAATTTTTCCGGGACGAATATGTGCCGAAAACCCGCACGACACTTGCAGCCGAACAGTTACCTGACGGGAAAGCGTATTATCGCCAAAAGATTCGCGAGTTTGTAACGCTCGATCAATCCCCCGACGAAATTCATCAACTCGGTCTCGCGGAGGTCGCCAATTTGCATCAGCACATGGTCGACGCGATGCACGAATCCGGGTTCAAAGGCGAGTTTCCGGAATTCCTGAAATTCTTGCGCGAAGATCCGCAGTTCTACGCCAAAACGCCGCAAGAGCTGCTCAACCGTGCCGCGTGGATTGCGAAGGTGTTTGACGGCAAATCATCACAGTATTTTGGGTATCTGCCGCGGATGCGCTTTACCATCAGACCCGTCCCGGACAATCTCGCGCCTTTCTATACTTCAGGCCGCGGCGGCCCCGGCGTTTATCTCCTGAACACATACGATCTGCCGCATCGCCCTCTCTACAATTTGCCGGCGCTCACGTTGCACGAGTCCGCGCCGGGCCACGCATTCCAAGGCCCGATCGCGCTCGAGCACAAGAACCAGCCGGAATTCCGGCGATTCGATTACATCTCGGCGTACGGCGAAGGTTGGGCGCTTTATTGCGAAAGGTTAGGTCAGGAAATGGGAATGTACGAAACGCCATATGAGCGTTTTGGAATGCTGGGTTACCAGATCTGGCGCGCGGCGCGGCTCGTAGTCGACACCGGCGTTCATTCGAAAGGTTGGACGCGCGAACAGGCGCTCAACTACATGCACGATTACACCGCGCTACCCGATCATGAGATTGAAACCGAGGTGGACCGTTACATCGCCTGGCCCGGCCAAGCTCTTTCCTATTACATGGGCGAGCTCGCGATCGTGCGTGCGCGCGAAAAGGCGGAGCAAACGCTCGGCGCAAAGTTCAACATTCGCGCCTTCCACGACGTCGTGCTCGAGCTCGGCTCGGTTCCGCTCCCTGTTGTCACGGCGCGCATCGACCGCTTCATTGCCGGAGGCGGCAAAGGCCCTTACCCGGACATGGAATGAGCGAATTTTGGAGGGACGATCCGCCTCAGGCGGATGTCGTCCGAGTTTCTTGGGAGTTAAACTCGAATGCTTTAGACATGGACGTGTTTGGCGCTGAAGGCGCTTGATCATTCCTAGCCTGGGGCAACGCCCCAGAAAAATGATCCCTCACAAATCCAAGCGCGGAAAGCGCTTCAACTGGAGAGCGACGTGAATGGACGATGGAGACAAGAGAAAACACTTCCTCTTGTGCCAGGAGGCGGACTGTAATCGACAGCGATGATGATCACGAGCGATCTGCTCGCATCGGGTGACCCGGTACCGTCGTTCGTCCTGGGCGGATTTGGTTTGCTGATTATTGCCATCGTGATTGCAGCGCTGCGTGAGGCTATTGCTATGAAAAGCTGGCCTGTGGCAACGGGGCGCATAGTTGAATCAAAGGTAGAGGAGTATCGGCAAAGCGCGGGATCGTCGGGCACCTACGCAGGTTCCCGCGCTCGGATGACGCTTTATCGCCCTGTCGTGCGCTACCAATATGAAGTGAACGGAAAACGTTTCCACGGCGATCGGATCGCGCAGAGTCCGGGCTGGAACAGAGGGGTGGCGGATTTCGCGGCGGCTGTGACGCAGCGATATCCCGTCGGGAGCACAGTAGATGTGCGCTACAACCCGAAGCGGCCTAACGAGGCAGTGCTGGAACCGCGGACGCCGCGAAGCTGGATCTTCGCTCTGGCAATCGCTCTGGCGCTGCTCGGGCTCGCATTGCGAATGTATTTTCGTTAAGCGTAGCGCTGATGTTGTAGCGGATCTTTGGGGGCTGGCGCGTCGCCCGCGCGTCTTGGGAAAGCGCTGAGACAGCGCGCACTACAAAACTACCGCTGCCCCGATTAGCGACGCGGCTTGCCCTTGACGCCCGTTCGTGATCAAAAGTGGTTTGTCATGACCGGCAACGCCGAAATCGCGATACGCCTGGGAGCGGCCGTTTTAGTTGGCAGCGCGCTCGGATTGAACCGGGAGTTGCACGGCAAACCGGCCGGGCTTCGCACGCACGGACTCGTTAGTCTGGGCGCCGCTCTCGCTACCATGGTCGCCTTTCGCTCCCCGGACAGTTCTCTTACCATCGATCCGAACGCAATCGGGCGCATCGTGCAGGGCATTCTCACCGGCATCGGATTTCTCGGCGCCGGCGTCATATTGCATGATAAGGAAGGTCATGTGGCCGGGTTGACTACCGCCGCCACCATCTGGATTTGTGCGGCCCTCGGCATAGTGTGCGGCCTGGGTTACTGGCTAATTCTGCTCATCGCTTCCGGCATGACTTTGCTTATTCTTAGTGTCGGCAAAATGATCGAGCAGTGGGCGATGCGGCATTTTAAGCGCAAAGGTTCGGAACCAAGCGATAGAAGCGTCTAACCAGCGCCAATGTTGTAGCGTCCGCTGTCCCCAGCGGATCTGAAGCATTTGCGCTGAGACAGCGCACACTACAAGGCACGCCTACGGACTTTCTTCCGGTTCGGGCGTTTCGCTCTCCTCCGGACTCGGCGACGTCGCCGGCGTTGCCGATGCTTTCGCTCTCTCGGCTTTGATTTCGTCGGACGTTCTCTTCAACTGCTCTTCGACCGTCTTCGATACCATGTTGTTGATTTGATCGCCTAACGATGGTGTGCCGGGTCCACTCGGTCCGGATATTGCCGGCGGCGGCGGAATTGGCGGTAGCGCGGGCTTATTCTTACTCACCGATTTCATAATGGCCGGCGCAAAAATGATCGCGGGAATGATCAACGCCACGAGCACGATGACATAAACCAACGGACTGTGAGACTGTCGCTCTTTCTTCTCGCGAGAACTTAGTCCAGCAGACCTGCTTCCCGCGGACCTGCTGCCGCCGAATTTTGCCGGCGGATTGGGATTACCGACCACATCCGCGTAGAGATTCACCACCGAAACGACCACGCCATGTTTCACTTCCGCATCGCCGAGATCGTGCAGATACGGCTGCCAACGGCGCGACTGCGCGAGATCGTCAGCCACGCGTTTTGAGATGAGAATATGCCCGGCATCGCCGCAATCCATCACGCGCTGAGCGATGTTGATGCCGGCGCCGGCGATATTGTTTCGTTGGTTAACGTCTGCGACCTGATGGACCGGGCCGCTGTGAATTCCCATCCGGACCGGCAGGCTCGGTTTTCGGCGCAACGCCTGGCTCAGCTCGAGCGCGCATTCGGCCGGCGCTTCGACCGAATTGGTAAAGACCAGCGCCATGCCGTCACCGGTCGGCAGCGAGATTAGTTTGCCGGCTGAGTCCGCTTCGCGGAACGCGTCTGTCTCGCGCACCAGATGATTCAGCTCGTGCAAAGCCTCCGCCTGGGCGTCGCTCAACAGCCTCGAGTAACCAACGATATCGATGAAAAGGACATGCCCGATCTCAAGGCGTTTCGGCGTCGGTTCCTCCGGCATTGTGTTAACTAGACAAGATTAACGGATTTAACAAATCCCGAGCGGCGTCCGTATGTGGTGTGGCTGCCATTGAAACGAATATGGTGTTTTATGCTGGTTCATCCCAACCGCGACCCCATGATGATCGGCGAATAACGTCTGGCCGGGTTCATTTAGTGCGGGTACTCATCCGACCCTTGCACCCAAATGAAGGATTGGATGTCGATCATGTCGCGCGGGCGTAAATCGCGCAAATCACGTCGGAGCGTTTCGGCGAAGTCGAGCAGGCTCGAGTAAGTCTCCCAATTCGGCTTTGACTGATAACGAAAGTCATAGCCATAAGCTTCCGCCGCGCGTTTCGTAACCGTCGGTTTCAAAAAAATATGCTGATCGGGTTGTGCGATGAAACCGAAGACCGTCACGAGCGGCCATGTGAGCACACGCGTTTGCCGGCGCGGCAGCCCGGACACGACCGCGCACCAGCGCTCGAACCGTCGCTCCGCGTCACCGCGCCCATGAAGAAAATCGTAAACCCCTTGGGCAAACCTTTCCGCGCCTGCTGCGGATTTGACCGCGTCGCGTAGCGCCATCTTCTCAAATGAGAAGATCATGCTATGACGCGAACGCTGTTCGGTCCGCACCGCGCGCGCTGCTACCTCCGCGTATGCGCGCTTCGCCAGCAATCTCCGGAACTTATCTCGACTAAGCGCTTCTTCCCAGCGCTGGTGCGTCTCGCACTTGTAATCCCGCTCCCACTCCAGGTAGGTCTGGTCTCGAAACGCGCCCGGAAAATATCTCAGGAACTTCCGCCGGGCACGCATCGCCCCGGAATTTGTTGCCCGCGGTTTTGCCACGTCTTCTATTCGAAATTGAGCAGCCTTTTACGCGGAGAAGCAGGGTTAATTCAGAAACCGCGAAAGCGAGAATCCATCTCATCGCTCCCAGCTCTTGATTTAACCTCTCGCCGCGCGCTCCAGCTCCGCCATATCCAGCTTTTCCATCGCCCAAACCTTCGCCGTGACCCGCTTCACTTTCGCGGGATCATCGCCGTTCAACCAATCCCAGATCTGGCTCGGCACGATTTGCCATGGCATGCCGAACTTGTCCCGGAGCCATCCGCACACGTTGGGCTCGCCGCCATCCGCCGCCAGCTTCTCCCAGAAGTAATCGATTTCCTCCTGCGAATCGCAGTTCACCACCAGCGACACCGCGTTGGTAAACGGAAAACCCGGCCCGCCATTCAAGGCCACGAACTGCTGCCCATTCATCTCGAAGGCAATCGTCATTACCGTGCCCGGTTTTCCCGGAGGATTTTCCACGTCCGGATACCGCGCCGTGCTATGAATCTTCCCGTTTTTGAAGACCGAGAGATAAAACTGGACCGCCTCCTCCGCGTTCGAGTCAAACCAAAGAAATGGAGTAATTTTTTGCATGGCGAATCATCACTGCCGGCCTCGCATCACGCAACGCGGGTTCTCCGCAAGTTGAGCCGATTTGCGCAGAATCTTGCGAACGCTGACGCGCCGCGCTTGGATACGCCTCTGGATCAAGTTTCCATGATCGGTCTGAAGTAGCCCTTTATGCTTGTTGCAGGGTTCCTCACGCAGATCTGGATGTGAGTCTTAGATTGGATCTTTGCCCCGGGATACAGTGCCCCACCTTCAGTGAAGATTCCGCGCACCGTATCGAATGGCTCGTTCTCTCGTTCGCGAACTGTGTGGACAAAATTGACGACTGCGCAATCAAGATGGCGCTTCACCAGGTCTAAGTCGCCCGCGAGCGCTGGTTCGTTTTCCGGCATTGGAACACGTGCCTGGTCCATGGTCCTGCGAAATTCCTCATAACCCGCGCGAACGATTCTCAGCGAGCTGGCGTCGGTTAGGTCGAGGCAATTGCCCAAGTCGATGATTGCGCCGACCACGAAAGGGCTATGAATCTTCTTAGCTGGTTCCGGAGGATGTTTTGTCAGAAATTGAGCCCAATCGAGAGCGCGCTTCGGACTGTTCTCCCAGAAGTATGCGCCGTGACCCAGCCAATCATAAATATTCCTGCTTACCGAAACATGCTCTTTGCCGGCGAGAATCGCCTCGCCAACCCTTTGTTCGCAGCCGTGGTAGCCGAGAACAAACGAGGTCGCCAACATCGAACCAACTAGCGGTAATGCTTTCCGACTTTGTTGTCTTTGGTGATGAAACCGTGTTTGCGCAGAAACGCGCGCGCAGATTTAGTCGATTTATTGATCTGGTCGCCGGCTTTTCTGATTGCCCGGACCTCAGTTTTCACTTGTGCGGCGCTACGCTTCGCAATCACGGTTACCATGTACATCACTTAAGCCGAACGCGTGCCGCAGGCGCAAGCGAATTTCATCGAAGCGATCGTCCGCCTGCCCACCAATGGGTCGTCGAATGAATTTTCCCGTCTTCGGAGACCGAGAGATAAAACTAAACGGCTTCTTCTGCGTTCGTATCGAACCAAAGAAACGGTGTGATTTTTTGCATGGCGGATAATCGTTTAGGCCACCTCCATGTCGAACCAAAGAACACTTCACGCGGGGCGCGTTTTTCGGGGCAACCTTGCGGAGGCAGATTGCCCGTTCGACCTTCGAGGTTCCCATGGCCGACACGTCAAGCGCAGTCATCGCGAGCGCGAACAACCTTTCCGTTAAATACGGCATCCATGTCGTGCTCGACGGCGCGACGATTGCCTTTACCGAGGGCGAACACATCGGGCTCGTTGGCCGCAACGGCTCAGGCAAATCGACCTTTCTCAGCATTGCCGCGGGTGTGACCCAGGCCGACTCCGGTGAATTCACATGGCGTCGCGATCTCGTCACCGGTTACATGCCGCAGGTGTCCGGTCTGGACGATGCGGCCACCGTTCATGCGAATATTCTCAGCGGCGCCCAGCGGATTCTCGATCTGATCGCCGAATACGAACGTGTCCCGGGCGACAGCCCGCTCAGCGCCACGCTCCTCGACCAGATCGGCGAGGCCGACGGTTGGAATTTGGAACACCGGATCAAATCGCTGATCACGAACCTGCACGCGCCGGAACCCGATCGCGTCGTCGGCACGCTTTCCGGCGGGGAAAAACGCCGCGTCGCGCTTTGCCGGGCGCTGCTCGCCCGTCCCGATTTCCTGATTCTCGACGAACCGACCAACCATCTCGATACCGGCTCGATCGAATGGCTGGAGGATTTTCTCGAGAAATATGCCGGCACCTGTTTGTTCGTCACCCACGATCGCTATTTTCTCGATCGCGTAGCGACGCGGATCATCGAGCTGTCGCGCGGCCAGTTTGTCAGCTACGACGGCAACTACACCGATTACCTCCTCGCCCGCGCGCAGCGAAAAGCCGTGGAGGAAATGCAGGAGCACAAACGGCAACGGTTTTTGAAACGCGAACTGCAATGGGTGCGAAAAGCGCCCCGGGCGCGCCGGACGAAATCGGTCGATCGCGTCGAACGTTATTTCGAGATGGCGTCGCAGGAAGCGCCGGAAGCGGAGCTCGACGTCGAGTTGATCATCCCCACGCCGCCAAAGCTCGCGAATCGCATCATCGAACTGCGCGACGTGAGCGTGGAGCTCGGCGGTCGCACTCTTTTTCAGCATGTGAATCTCAATCTCACGGCCGGGGAACGCCTCGGCGTGGTCGGACGAAACGGTCTCGGCAAATCGTCGCTCCTCAAAGTCATTTTGCAGGAACTGCCCGTCACCAGCGGTGTGGTCGAGATCGGAGCGCGGACCGAGATCAATTACGTTGATCAAAACCGGCTCCTGCTCGATGACGAGAAAACGGTTTGGGAAGAAGTCGGGACCGGCGGAGAAACTGTGAGGCTTGGTGAAGAGAGCATCAGCTTGCGGGCGTATCTGCGGCGATTCCTTTTCAGCGAAGACCGCATCAACACCAAGATTTCGCAGCTCAGCGGCGGCGAACGCAGCCGGGTGTTGCTCGCCAAAATCCTGAAGCGCGGCGGGAACGTCTTGATGCTCGACGAACCGACCAACGATCTCGATCTAGGAACGTTGCGCCTGCTCGAGGAAGCACTCGTCGCTTTCGGCGGCTGCGTCATCGTAGTCAGTCACGATCGCTATTTCCTGAACCGCGTTTGCACGTCGATTCTCGCTTTCGAAGGCGAAGGCCGAGTGAGCTACAACGTAGGGAACTACGATTACTACCTGGAAAAACGAGTTGTGCCTGTTCCCGCTCCCGCTTCAACCCCGGCACCGACCGCAGTCACCACCGAGCCGAAGAAGCGCAAAGACAAGCCGCGAAAACTCACATGGAAAGAAGAGCGAGAATGGGAATCAATGGAAACGAACATTCTCGCCGCGGAACAGGAAGTGTCCGATTTGGAGGCCACCTTCGCTGCGCCCGATTTTTATATGAAACCGCGCGCTGAGATGCTCGAATTGGAAACTCAATTGAAAGCCGCGCGCGACAAAGTCGCGCACCTCTACTCGCGCTGGCACGAACTCGAGCTTCTCCAGAGCGCGCCGCTTCCGTAGACGTAGTTTCCCCCTTCAACAGACACCCTCCGGCCTTCGGTTAGAACCAACGAGTTCGGCAGGCGATCTCGCGCACAGCAACGCGCCGCGCCGGTCGCAGGAGCCGCCGCAGATGTGGGATGGTGGGCCGAAGCATCACGGGTGGCTCATGCTACGGTGAGGCGTGCCGATCATCCTTTTTACGCTGCTGGTTTTTGTTCTTCTCGCCTTGGCCGGCGTGGTTCTGCTTTCCCTTGCCTTGCGTTATCGCGCCGGTACCGCTCGACGACAAGCACGGCGCTGGGTCGCCAGCCTAAGTGTGTGGATGACCAGTATCTCGGCTATCTTCTTCCTCTCATTCAGCTCGGTCCTCTCCTTTTGGCTTCACGCAGCGTTTCAATTTGCCCTTATCGGAATGGCTCTTGGGGCCATTCTCGGCTTGCTTGGCTTGGCGATAACTCGTTGGGAAAACAAACCGGAAGGACTCTTTTACACTCCGAGCCGTTGGCTCGCACTTATTGTCACGTTGGCGATTGCAGCACGTTTTCTATACGGCTGGTGGCGTGCCACACACTTTGGCAGCAACGCCTCAGATGGTCAGCATTGGGTAATCGCCGCTACCGGCCCACAGCTTTCCCTGGCCGTGGCTGGCGCATTAATAGCCTACTATCTGATGTACTCCATCGGAGTTCGTCTGCGAATCACGCGCTACGAGCAACGGCCGGCCCGTTAAAAGACGCTATTTGGAAACTCAATTGAGAACGGCTCGCGACAAAGTCGCGCATCTCTACACCCACTGGCACGAGCTCGAGCTAATCCAAAGCGTCCCGGGGACGACGGAGACTAGCTCCGGCGGGTAATTGTTCTTGAATCCGAGCCGGCGATGCGCTGGGCCACATCGGCAAGGCTCCTCATCGCTTCGAGTGTGGGGGCCCTTTGCCACTTCGATGAAGTTGAACTAAATGCCGGGGCTGTGGGGTGTGGCGTGCCGGTTTTCCTAAAAGGGTCCGATTAAGGTCGACATTGACCGGATCTGGAGTAACCTCATGTTAGTTACGTCACTCGACGTTTCATCGCACCTTTAGCCGGGGACTGATCCGTCCCCCAAGGGGCTAAATCTTCGTTGGGGCACCGCTTTACGCGACTTTCAGGCCCAACTGGAGCACTGAGTCTACCGAACGGAGTGGCATCTCATCATGCGCGCTCGTGAGGGTGGTTCTGGTTCTCCATGCGCGACTGAAGCATTTAACCAACGAAAACAAACGTCATGATCTCTAACATCAAAAATCGCGCCGCATGTCTGGCGGAACAGACTTTCAACCCCAAATCCTACTCCAACTGCCCAGATTTACAGGGTGGTATCCCGGGCTTACCCAGAAGTAAAACCCGTCTGAGACCCACTCTGGTTAAGAAGAACACACACTGCTTTTTCGCTCATATCGCCTTTGGAATGGATGCCCGCATAGCTACTACCCCTCAAGCGACCGCAAACATGCTTATCGAGGTGACCGCTAAAGCCTTTGCAAATGCCAGTAAGAGAAAACATCTCAAGGTTTCCGCGCTAACGGCTCTTCAAAAGGAGAAATTGGCCAGGAGGATCGCCACGACCGCTGCCCTTGATTATCTGCAATCAGAACCTGAGTTCAGCAACTTTCGCTTGCAACGGTTTGTAGATTTTAACCTTATCGAAACTCCCACTTACATTTCCATTCGTCCTCCACCAACCAAAGTATTGCCGAATGATTCAAAAATCTGGCGGCTTGCACAGAGTGAGTCAGATAAACTGAGGGGCGAACCGGTTTCGCAGCTCCCTCCTTCTCCACTGAACAAAAGCTAAAAAGAATCCCGCCCTACGAACAGCCGATGCGAACTCTTCGTGAGAATCTGGGCCCGACAAAACATTCAGGCTGATCATGACCCCTGTTGGCGATGCCTCTTGCAAGGCGGGTGCGAAATGTGTGCGTGTCGAAAACACTCCGGCTTTCAGTGCTGATCGTGCCCATTCCTCTGCGGTAGGTTCCTTGCCCGGCAGCTCATTCCGTTTTCGTTAGACTCGGCGTATTTTGAAACGAGGCATGACAAACGACGTCCCGAATTTTCCGAAGCGCGTTCCCGTCGAAGCGCGAGTTGCACAGCTGCCTGACGATCCCCTTGCCGCGCAATTGCGCGGATTTGGGCCGCTTGGACTCCTCGCGATTCTCATCATCGTCCTGGCCTCCGTCTTGAAACCTCTCAGCGCCGCTCTGGTGCTGGTTTGGGTTTGGCGATCGCATACGCCCTGGCGCGAGATCGGTTACGTGCGACCCAGGAGCTGGATAGCCACGCTGGTCGTCGGCCTCGTCTTCGGGTGCGCGTTCAAGCTCGTAATGAAGGCGATAGTCATGCCACTTCTCGGCGCCCCCGAAATCAATTCGGTCTACCATTACCTAATAGGAAACCGGGCCGCACTCCCCGGACTGGTGTTCACGATGATTGTCAGCGCGGGCTTCGCAGAAGAGACCATTTTCCGAGGTTTCCTCTTCGAACGCCTCAGCAAACTTTTTGGAACCGGCGCCGGCGCAAAAGTATTAATCGTGCTGCTCACCTCCGCGGTATTTGCCCTGGGCCATTACGCCAATCTGGGGCTTCCCGGAGTTGAACAAGCGATCTTCACAGGTCTCGTCTTCGGAACGATCTTCGCAATCACGGGCCGGATCTGGATGGTGATGTGTGCGCATGCTGCGTTCGATCTAACGGCGGTCGCCATCATCTATTGGAATCTCGAAGCCGCCGTGGCTCATCTCGTCTTCAAATAATCGCGGAGTTGCCTACAACACACTCGAACCCCACCATCAATGGAAGAAAACATTCTCGCCGCAGAACAGGAGGTATCAGATCTGGAAGCTACATTTGCCGCGCCGGATTTTTACCTGAGACCACCAACTGAAATGCTCGATTTAGAAAACCGACTGAAAGCCGCCCGCGCCAAAGTCTCGAACCTCTACGAGCGATGGCACGAGCTCGAGCTCCTGCAAAGCGATCAACCGCCTGCCTAATTGAAAGCGTACCAACGCGCTCTGCCGTAAAATCGGGCCTCAGTTGTTTGCCACGACATGCCGCGCAGAATCTTGGGTGTTGAGTTGGTTCCTCACTTCTTGGATTTGTGCTGTCTGCTCTTTAAGTGTGGTTTTCAATAGTTTGATCTCTTCTTTCAGTTCAATATTGGTTGATTCCTGTTGAGCGGCTGTCGCTTGCAGACTTTCCACCTTGCGATGCTCTTTGAGGAATTCATTGAGTAACATCGCGCTAACTGCCTCATATCGGACCGAGTAAGGGCGACCCTGTTCATCGCGCACGACCAGGTCGGGGTTGACCTTTTCCACCTCCTCCGCCACCAGGCCAAACTGCGGGATACTTGCCGGGTCTAACTCTTTCTTATAACGGAAGGTCACTGGTTGCAGTGAGAGAATGGCCTCACTGGCCTTGTCCATCTTCCGGACATCATCTTTAAAGCGTCTTGAGGAAACGACGGTGCCGAGATGACCATTAGTATCGACAATGACCCCGACGCCTCCTGCCACAGGGACCCCGCTAATACCGGCGACATATGCGTTCGCTTGAGTTCCAGGGGTCCCGATGCGAATGGCGTTAGAATCGCCCGCAACACCCAGGTGGCCAATATCGATATTGTTACTGCCGGTGGTGAGATTAAAACCAGCGCCGTAGCCAACCGCAATGTTCCGGGCGCCGATGGTGTTGCCATAGAGAGCACTGACGCCAATGGCCGTGTTGTAAGAACCGCTGGTATTTTGATAAAGCGCGATCTCGCCATCGGCCGTATTGGCGGTACCGAGTGAGTTGGAATAGAGTGCCTTATAACCCTGGGCGGTGTTATTACTGGCCATGGTATTGCTATAGAGCGCATAAGCGCCGTCGGCCGCATTATTGCTGCCATGGGTGTTTAGGTTGAGCGCATTCAGTCCGCTGGCGGTATTATTCGCGCCGGTCGTGTTGCTTTCGAGCGCTTGGTAACCATGGGCCGTATTATAGTTGCCCGTATTATTGTAAAGAGCGTTCATCCCAGTGGCAGTATTATCTGCGCCTGTTCGGTTCTGATGGAGTGCATAAGCACCTGTGGCCACGTTTCGCGAACCTGAGACATTGAGGTAGAGCGCCAGGTAACCAGTAGCTGTATTCTCGGTTGCGCTGGTGTAAAAATTCATTGCAGCTGATCCTACGACGGTGTTATAGCTGCCGGTCGGTGTCGTATCGACGTCTCCATACATCGCTCCGTGACCGACTGCTGTATTGTCATGCCCCGTTTGGTTCGATATCAGCGCAAAACTGCCGAGGCCGGTGTTAAAAGATCCGCTGGTATCGTTAAGCAGAGCGTTGTTCCCGAAAGCGGTATTATTAGTGCCGCTCGTGACACTAACTAGGGTATCGTCCCCAAAGCCCGTATTGTATGCGAAACTGCACAATTCGTCACATGCTCGGATCGGCAACGGGCTGATCCAAGCTAGACCGAAGAGGAGCGAAAGAAGGCGAACAAGCGGTTGGTAGCACACCTTTCCCAAGGTCTCGAGCCGGTTAGTTGTCTCCACGTGATGGATCATATTTTTCATAGGATTTCCCTTCGTTTGGTTGATTCATTTTCGACGTTCCTTTGCTGTCGGCTCTCGGCTACTCGCGCCGGTCAGCGACTCGCTTGGACCCGTGCTCCTACGGTCTGAAAGAGGTGGGGATGCTCCCCAGGCGAAAAGCGTCTCCGCCAGATTCAGATTTTCCATTCCAGGGCTGGGCGGCGTAGAAGTCAATTTTTTTCCGTTCCCGAGCAGTGACACGAGCTTGAGCTCCTGCAAAGCAAGCAGTCGTTGCGCTAGCTCCGGCATTCACCGGACAGCATTTTGGTTCAAAGCTAGACCGACAAAAGTTCGCGATTCGCTTACTTCACCTACTCTGTGTTTGTGACCTTGGCTTGCATGAGGAACCCATGTTGAAAGCCGGCAGCGTCGATGTAGTCACCGACAATGATTCGGTGCGAATTAATCCCGTCGAACCTTGTCAAGGTCGCGCCTGGGTAATCGAAGCTGGCATTCGTGCGAGCTGCGAAGAGTACCCCGTGAGTTCCAGTGGCATC